>Ga0224507_10000126_pt1 | contig 28278 bp, 24 predicted proteins | sample SF_Jan12_sed_USG_3_FD_170159 | JGI IMG/M metagenome (GOLD analysis project Ga0224507, IMG submission 170159) | Sediment microbial communities from San Francisco Bay, California, United States - SF_Jan12_sed_USGS_13 | ecosystem: Environmental > Aquatic > Marine > Sediment | place: USA... | reverse complement strand
ATCATGGCCAAGGGATATTCTTCATCAACCGGCTCAATGGGTGGGATATATTCCGCTGGCTCAAAATGACCACGCCCTCGGCTGAAGCTGTGTTTATGGAGGTATGGGGTACCAGGATGTTCACGGTTCTGACACGGCCATTGGAGACCATGTACCGATTTTAGCCGGTCATGATAAATACCACCATAAATTGGGGTGAGCAAGCAGATTTCCTCCATAATTTCAGCTGAATTTTCATAATCCATCGGATAACCCAGTCGTTTGCTTAGCTCCATAATGATGCGATCATCACTCATTGTCGAACTAAGAGGGGGGATGGCCTGTTGCATGAGCTGAACCCGTCGCTCGGAGTTGGTCACCGTACCGGTTTTTTCGGCAAAGGAAACGGCAGGGAGGACCACATCGGCTAAAGTTGCGGTCTCGGATAAAAAGATATCTGCTACTACTAAGAAATCAAGATTACGTAGATTTTGTTCCACTCGGTCCAGGCCAGGGTCACTGAGCATGGGATTTTCACCCATTACGTACATTCCACGTATTTGACTTTCATTGTTTTTCTCTTTGGAGTTGGTAGAAATACCATGGGTCATATCAAGAAGGGTAAGTCCTGGTTTAGACGGTAGGGATACATTCCAAACCTGTTCAAATTTTGCCCGCACCCCTGAATCGCTAACTGATTGATAGCCGCTAAATACACCGGGAAGTGAGCCCATATCACAGGCACCTTGGACATTATTTTGGCCGCGTAAAGGATCTACTCCGGTAAATTCTTGTTCCACATGTCCGGTTAGCATGGCTAGATTGGCATAAGAATGAACACTGGGGGTCCCGCTTACATGCTGTGTTACCCCCATACAATAACAGATCACCGCCCTTTGGGCACTTGCATAGAAACGGGCGGCCCGTTTAATTTTTAATAAATCAACCCCGGTGACGGTTGCCACTTCATCCAGGTTAATTTTGAACAGCATATCACGCATGGCAATGAAATTTTCAGTGCGCATCTCGATAAACAAATCATCAATCAGATTCTCATCAAGAATACATCGCATTATACCGTTTAATAACAGGATGTCGGTACCAGGTCTGATTTGTAGATGTACATGGGCATGACGAGCCAAACGGGTGCGTCGTGGATCAATAACGATCAATTTAGCCCCACGATCAACTGCATCGTAGATTCGACGAGCGACTTGGGGATGAGAATTGGTAGTATTGGACCCCGCTACTAAAATAGCTTGGGCATATTCAATCTCTTCGATGGAATTGGTCATGGCCCCGGAGCCGAAGGTAGTGGCAAGACCTGCCACCGTTGGAGCGTGTCAGAGCCGGGCGCAATGATCGATATTGTTGGTACCCAGTACCGCCCGAGTGAATTTCTGCAGAAGAAAGTTTTCTTCATTGGTGCATTTGGCTGAAGCAAGTACACCGAGAGCATCAGATCCATGGGCATCACGAACTCGTCTCAAACCATTAGCTGCCGCGTCCAGGGCTTCGTCCCAAGATACTGGCACAAGTTTGCCGTCTTTACGCAATAGCGGCTCGGTCAGACGATCTTGATGATGAATAAATTCATGAATTCGCCACCCTTTAACACATAAATTATTACGCGACACCGGATGACTCCGACTCGGAGCTACACCCACCACTCGGTCATTTTCCACCCGAAGATACATACCGCAGCCACAACCGCAGTAACAACAAATAGTCATGACATCACGCATGAGTTATGGGCTCCTTTATTGATAATGTTTTTCTCTAAAAGATGAAAATATAATATTATAATATTTTAAACATAAATAAACGTTAGCCTAATCCGTGAGACATTGCCCTGTATTTTCAATAAATTAAGCTGATTACCCTTAGCCACCAGCTAGATATACATCAACCGGGTAGATGTACCTCAGATTTAGGTAGTTGCCACTGCTCACTATAGCGTATCTATGTTCGCGTGAACACCATAGTTGTCAGGCTAATTCGGATAAGGAGAAGGTATTACGTTGTAAAACAAACTTCTAGCCTATCTCGGAATGTAGGGGCATCCCTTGTGGGTGCCCGCCTTAATCACCCTAAACTACACCCATTTATTTATTGCTAACAGTTAATATAAAAATAATAATTTTCTATTCTTTCAATTAACTCAGCGGGCACCCACAAGGGGTGCCCCTACAGCGCACAGCAAAGTGCAGGTTTATTTTACATTGCAATATCTTGCTATTGCAAGAGTTGGCCTAACGGCTATAGCGTGAACACTTGCCAGAAAATGTGGTGTTTGGACAACTTGCGAATAAACTTTACCTGGAGTGATTAGATAATTCATCCCTAAATTGAGTAGAAAATCATGATTAAAAATAAAATTACCTATCTTTTTTTGCTCTTCTCATTGTTGTTATGTATTTCCTGTGCCAGGATCACGGTTACTGAGAAGCCGGTAGAGAGTCGTTTATTTAATCCAACTAACAGCGGAGATGAGGTTATAGATGAGTTTGCACCCCATTTTTTGGTTAAAGAGGCTCATCAGGATTACAATCTTATTGGCCGACCAATGGTAAGGATGAACCAAGAGGGAAAACAGGAAATTTTTGTGGACCCAGACCACTCCAGCATGTTTTTTCAGCGAGAAGATTTTAACACCTCTAATGCCCGCTACCATAACCTAATTTACCGAATCCATTTTGAACAAGTTCCATTTAAACCCGGCGATTTCCATATAACCTATGGCAAAAATGTCGGTCTACTGGTGATCATAACTCTTAATGAACAAAATGTACCTCTACTGGTAACCACTGTGCACACCTGTGGTTGCTATCTCGCATTTTTTCCATGCCCGGCCATGCCCCCTGCAGCTTTACCAGATAATTGGCCGATGGATTATCAAACCCTTTACGGCATCAACCTTCCTTCTTTTCTCGTACCAGATGATCAGCAGTCTAGTTCATTAAAATATCCCAATATTATAATTACTTTAAATGGCGGAACCCATCGAGTGAGCAATGTAAAATTGGAGAGTAAGAGTAAAACCATCCCCAGGTATCCGGTTAGAGAAATGAAACTTGAACCCATGGAAAGATTATCACATTTGAAACAAGCTAAAGGAGAAACCTCCTTTTTTGAAGAAAACGGCCCTCGCAAGGGGTACGTAAAAAACTGCACTAAACCTCTGGAACGTTTACTGATGAGCTGGTGGACTATGGATTGGAACATAGGAGTGGATAAGGCCTACGGAGATAGCAGCGAAACAGGAAAAGTTTTCTACACCAGTGTCAAGTTCTGGCGGAAAAATGATTCAGATATGTGGCCTTTTGCAGATTTTCTCAACTATTGGGGATGGAAACTATAGAAATTACTCCTGCTCCATGGCCTGTTCAGTGAGTCGGATATTATGCTGTGCCTTCTCATAAAACTTAGGATTAAGACTCACTGCTTTTTCTAAAGCACTTAGAGCCGCTTGGTATTTTTTGTCACGGAGGAGCTCGTAACCCAGATTATTATAAGCAGTCGCCTCAGCATCAGCAGCAGATTTAAATGAGACAGTGGCCTGATCATATTTATTCAAACGGCAATAAAGTAATCCAAGATTATTAGATATCTTTTCATTGTTCGGCTGAAGAAGGGAGAGGCGATTCAAAAGCACAAGCGCTTCCTTTGGTTTGCCCTGCATAAAATAGGTTAGGGCCAAATTGTTTAATGCTGCGATATTTTTGGAGTCCAATTGTAAAGCCTGTTGATAAAAGGTTGTCGCCTTATCATAATCCCCCCGATTTCCAAAAATAAGGCCTAGAAAAACGTAGGGAAATATAAGATCAGCATCCTTCTCAAGGGCTGTAGCAAATGCGTTTTCCGCTTGCTCTATCTTTTGGGAACCAAAATATGCCCGCCCCAAATTCTCATAATAAATAGGAGGTTGAGGATTAAGAGAAAGGGCATATTTGATAATTTTCTCAGCTTCATCATACCGCTTTTTTTTCAGCCAGCATATTCCGACCTTATGAATAAGCCTATCACTTTCCGGCACCGAGGCTAACGCCTTGTTATAGTAAACAAAGGCTTGATTTACATCGCCGCTTTTAAGATGAGCATCAGCCATTTTCTCATAATTGGCTGCTGTACGCTCCACCTTTTCAGAGAGAAATTCATCCTCAACTTCATGGAGCACCCGTTGTTTATCCATCTCCCGTTCGTAATCAAAGGTATTCTTAGTCTCAAGGTCTTTAGAAGCGCATCCTGCGAGTAACAATGGAAGCCCCAGAATAATTACAAACATTAAAAATGAATAATTTTTCATTAATTCAGACCGACCGTGGAAGATATTTTTCGTACCAATTGAGCTACTTTTCTTTTAGGTGTAACCGATTTCTTCTCAGTGCCAATCATGTCAACAAAACCCGAGTTTACAGTATCACGTCCGAGAATAACTTTCACATCTACTCGCTGTCGATTGGACGAGCTGATTTTTTTCATTTTTTGAAAACCTGGTATCATTGCAGCCATAAGGTAAGCTTCTCGTAAAAAGCCCTCTTTATACAACACTACACTTTGTTGGAATTTAAAATGCTTAGCATTAGTAATATGCTTAACGGTAATTCCTTTCTTCCGGAAGTAACGAGCACTTTTTCCTGCCATCCCCCGCACTCCATTACCATTTGAGACTTCAACTGCAAATCTTTTTTTCTCTTCTAAACAGGAGACACCTTTTTGCATTTTCAGCGCATGTTTTTTTGCCACCTTGCTAGAAATATCTTTTGCCGATTCAGCCCCTGGAATGATACGTACCGGTGAACGTTTGATTTTTGCGAATACCAGATCCCGATTGTTGCGAATTCGGTTGTTCTCCTGATCAAGTTGACGGGCTTTGGTAAAGGAGGTAAGAGCTAGGGTGGTCTTCTTTTGCAAGAGGTGAGAACAACCGCTATTATTGTAAAGATATGCCTGATCGGGTCGACGTGCAATGGCTGCCCCATAAACCCGTTGAGCAGCCTTATACATGCTCATACCATCATAGGACACAGCTAATCCGTTATATGCTTTAATATTATTTGGATCGATCTTAATCGCCTTAGAAAAAGCCGCAGCGGCATCAGAATACTGTCCCTGACGCAAATAAAATATTCCTAAACGGTAATGAGATTGAGCAAGGTTACTTGTTACTCTGATTTTGGAGTAAAAATCTTTCTCTGCTCGCTTTACCTGGTATTTACTCATTAACCGACTGCCGTAATCTGAATAAACAACATTTTCTGTCCTTATGGGACTGCAACCACTGGGCACAACAAAAGCACAAGCCAAAGCAATACAAATGAATGTGATCTTCTTATTGTTACTAGTCATAACCACACCTCTTTTATGTAAGTGGTGACAAACACCTACTATGAATGCCATAGCCCCCTGCCCGCATAGAAGGGCTATAGCGAGCAGCGGCAACTGCATAAATCTGAACCACCCGTGACCAGCTACTCTTTCACTGGATGAAGGCTCTATAAATCTGAATAACCGCCGGCCCCATAATAACAAAAAACAGGGCTGGAAAGATAAAAAAGATCAAAGGAACAGACAATTTAACTGGCAACTTAGCTGCCTTTTCCTCAAAACGCTGGAATCGTTTTTGACGCATTTCATCGGAATGAACCCGCAGAGCTTTGGCCACTCCGGTACCGAACTTTTCTGCTTGAACAAGGAGGTTTATTAGATTAGTAACATCACTTAGATCCACTCTTTTCCCAAGATTATTTAAACATTCCGATCGTGCCTTCCCTGTTTTAAGCTCCAAGGAGAGAATTTTAAATTCCAAGGCTAACTCTGGACTGGTAACAGCCATTTCCATAGAAACACGGTGGATGGCAGAGTCAAGCCCCATACCTGACTCTACGCAAACTACTAACAGGTCAATGGAGTCAGGAAAAAATCTTTCTATCTTCTTTTTACGAAAATACGAACGTAGTTTTAACCAAAATACGGGAAGTAAATAGCAGATAATTGTCAACATCACGACGAACAAAACAAAATTAAGAGATAGGTTACGTCTAGTTAACAGTATGTACAGAAAACCCAAACCAGGGACCAATAACAAGATGCTATACTGAATAAAATGATAGATCCTTATACTTAAAAGGCTATATATACCTGCACATTGAAAATCCCTAGGTACTTCAGTGAATACTTCCGTTTGATTATCTCCATTTTTATTTCCCACGACGGTAAATAAACTTTTCAAATCGGAAACCAATCCATCCTCTTTATAATCATCATTATCATCATATATAACCGAACGCTGTCTTCCATAACGCAAGGCTCTACTCACGATATCACGCTCTTTTAAAACCTTAGAACCATATCGTCCCATCAGCAAAAGAATGAAAACAATAAGTAGAAAAATTCCACCAGCTATAAAAATGGCATAGTTTTCCATAAACACTACATCTCAATTTTAACCAATCTACTCATAATAAAGATACCAATAGCCATGAGTAATAAGGCGATGGCAATAATATAGGGACCAATGGGATCAGTAACTAATACTTTTATATAATCCCGGTTAACTATAAAGATTCCTAAGGCAATGGCAAATGGTAGGCCAGAGAGAATTAAAGCTGAAAATTTGCCCTCAGCTGCTAAAGTTTTGACTCGTTCTCTAAAACGAAACCTAGACCTGATTATACGGGAAACTTTATCTAGCAATTCAGCCAAATTCCCACCGGTTTCCCTTTGAATAATGATACAAGTGGAAAAATATTTAACCTCTGGAATGGATATTCGCTTGGCCAATCCACGGAGCGCGATGTCTACTCCTCGCCCGAAATTAACTTCTTCCACAACACGACTAAATTCCGACTTTATGGGCTCATCACTTTCAGCAGCCACCATTTTTATACCAGCCATAATGGAGTGCCCAGCTCGCAGTGAGTAGCCCATCAAGTCCAACGCGTCTGGAAACAAAGCCTCGAATTTGGCCAGCCGCTGCTTTCTCATGTAAAAAAGCCAGCAAAGAGGTAGTATCAAACTCAAGCAACTTACCACGACAGACAGGATCTGATTCCTTCCTAAATAGTTAGATACTGCCCACCCACTAATACCGACTATTATTGTTAAAACAATAAATTGATCAGCCAAGATTTTTACCCCGCTTTGCTGAATAATATTGTCTAGTTTAAAAAATAGTCGAGAACTACTAAGTAGCCGACTCAACAAACTGATATTACTGAGCTTCCTTTTATATAGGAGATCTATTTGGACATCTCCCTCAATATCAGCTGCATATCGTTTCACAGTTTTACTAACTGAACGGCCTCGGTTGGGCACAAACAATAAATAGAGTGCCCAACAAACAAGCAATATAATAGAAAAGATGCAAACAACTAATAGCAATTCCATATCTTTAACCGGTTAGCTCATTATTCAAAGAGTTCATCAACCATTGCAATGCCCATGGCTTTAAACTTATCGTAAAATTTAGGTCTGATACCATGTTTCTTGAATGAACCGACCACTGACCCGTCCTTATTAATTCCAACTTGCTCAAAGGAGAATACCTCCTGCATAGTTATTACGTCCCCTTCCATGCCGGTTATTTCCTGGATACTGACTATTTTACGTGATCCATCCATTAACCTGCTTAACTGAATAACCACATCGAGAGCGGAACTGATATATTTCTTTATATAGTCAGAAGGTAGATTGAAACCTGCCATATTCACCATTGTCTCCAAACGCATAAGAGAGTCGGAGGGAGTATTGGCATGTACCGTGGTTAACGATCCTTCATGCCCGGTATTCATGGCCTGGAGCATGTCTACAGCTTCAGAGCTTCGTACCTCACCCACGATGATCCTGTCTGGACGCATTCGCAAAGAGTTACGCACCAGGTCTCGCTGGGCTATTTCTCCATGCCCCTCAATATTTGGCGGCCTGGTCTCCAGGCGAACAACATGTTTTTGCTTGAGCTGCAGCTCGGCGGAATCCTCAATGGTGACAATCCTATCCTTTGAGGAAATAAATCGGGACATCACATTGAGCAAAGTAGTCTTACCGGAACCTGTACCACCAGAAATAAGTACATTAAGTTTAGCCTGCACTATACCTTTAAGCAGTTCTCCGATTTGAGGGGAAATAGTTTTAAGAACAATTAGGTCGTGCAACTCAAGTGGATCAACTGAAAATCGTCTAATAGAAAGAATAGGACCGTCCAGGGCCAAAGGCGGAATTATGGCATTGACTCTGGAGCCATCCGCCAGTCTAGCATCAACCATGGGGGAGGTCTCATCAATGCGGCGTCCCACAGACGAGACAATTTTATCGATGATTCTCATCAAATGAGCGTTATTCTTAAATCTAGCCTTGGTGGACTCAAGCTTGCCAAACCGTTCAACATAAACGGTTGAATAGGTATTAACCAGGATGTCGGAAACAGATGGATCTTTCATAAAATCCTCAAGAGGACCAAGACCTAATACCTCGTCCTGGATTTCCCGTAACAATCTCTCTCTTTCTTGGTCGTTAAGCGGAACTATATCAATAGTGTCATCGGAGAGAATTTTATCTATTTCCTTTCGGATTTCACGCCGCAATACTTTAGAATCCAACCGGTCGAGAAGCGATAGATCAATGGTTTTTGTTAATTGATCATGGAGTCTGGTTTTCAGGTCGAAATATTCATCACTGGTTACAAATTCACCGGATTCCACAACTCGGCCACTTTCAGAAGTTTTTTTCTTATCCAGCGATTGGTCCAGATTATTTAAACGGGTTTGGAGATCCACTATTACAACCACGTAGTTGAGATTGATTATTCCAAGTAAACGATCAGCGATTTACCAAAACCAGCCGCGTTTCTGTTTTTTGCCTATTTCCGCTCCCCCGTTAACCTGAAGAGCTAATTCATAATAACTTTTTTCTACTTTAGACTTACGCGCCACATCCATAAGTGGTTTGCCCGCGTTAATAGCTTCCATGGTGGATTGATAATCATTAGGGATGGTGTAATAAAATTTTTCACCAATGACCTGCTCGCCTTCTTCAAGGGAAATGGCATTTTTCTTCTCAAAACGGTTAGCGATAATTTTTATTATACCGTCCCTTACCCTGTCATTATCTCTTAACGACTCAAGGATACGCTTCACATTTACTAGGCAAGGAAGACTGAGAATGGAAATTACAAAGACTTTATCAGCCTTATTGAAAAGGCGAAAACTCATATTGTCGAGATGAGACCCCAAATCAATCACTATATAATCAAAAGCCTTTCTTGTTTTCTCTATCACCTCCAACATTACAGAGGCTGAGAGGTCGCCACCTTCACTCATATTGTCAGGCGCGGGCATCACATACACCCCTGAGCCGTGTTGCACCAGAGCACGCCGAAGATAGGTAGAGTCAAGCCGATTAATATTTTTAGTTAATTGTTCCCAATGAAAAGTAGTTTGGAGATCCAAAAAGATAGGTACTTCTCCAATAAGACGATTCATATCGATAAGTGCAACTCGCTTCTTTTTATAAGTTTGAGTTAAACTAACCGCAAGATTGACCGCAAAAGTGGTACTACCCACTCCCCCTTTAGCTCCCAACACACAATAGGTTTTCCCTGGATCTTGACTTTCGATTGTTTCAGTAGAATGCTTGGAGCTACCGTTTCCTTGATAAACCTGTTTAAGAGCGTCTTTTACCTCTTGTTCATTGATTGGTTGTTGGAAAAAATCTCTTGCCCCTATGCGCAGAGCAGGAACTAAAATATCCGGGGTCGCCTTAGATGAAGTAAGGAATACCACACTGACTACCCCATCATCTAGAAGGCTTTTGATGGTTTGACATTCAGTTTCAGGGTTTTTTCCAGCCTCCAAAATTAATATATCAACCTGCCCGGCTTTTTTGTCGGTCTGTAAAAAACAAAAATCCAACTCAGAAATAATTTTTTCTAATTTCACAATTACATCTCGGTCCCTAATAGCTAGCCGTACCGAAAGAATGTTGTCGTTTGATTTTTTGTTCGTCATATAATATCGTTTGGGTTTGAGATTTATACTGATAAATTTAAACTTACCTTTAATTATCCTATCAATGGACCATTTATTGAACCAGATATGGGTATTTAGCTAAAATACCGAAGTTCGCACCACCAGTCTCGCCCATTGGGACATGGGGGGTGCAATCTGGCAAAAAGTAAATAGCCTTTTGTTGATAAGGAGCAGGGCTCCCGTCAACGTTTTGAATATTATAATGGCTAACAAAAGATGACCAGCAATTTTCACCATTTAAATCATTACATGACCAATCTGCTTTATCTGGAACTCCAGTCATGCTGCGAGGAACGTCGTCAAACCCAGGGTCGTTTTGAGGGTTGATCCAGATAATATTTAAATTGACCGCTCCTACAACTTTAGAGCAATTATCCATATTATTACCAGGGCACTCTACAACCAATAAGGTAATGTTCCATGGTTTATCCCCTTTGCCATCATCATCTATGTCTGTATTAGCAAGCCAACAGTCAGTAAAATCAGAAAATGAACTCTGAATTTGGCCACCGTTGGCACCAACTCCAATTCCCAATTCTATTTCATTAGGGTTACCCTCTCCACAAATAAGACCTGACATCTCATTGGCATTGGTTCCACTTTGACAAGTTGCAATATCCTGGTCAAAATTAGTCCACCCACCGGTCTCATTATTTAGCTCGTTGGAGCCGCTATTAATCATCCTTCCTATATTACAGGTATATGCATCATTACCATCTTGAATGGAGTCTTCACAAATAGCAATGGGTTGATCAACGTCATGAGGGTCTAGGCGACCTGCAAAACCAATATAGGCTGTTGCATCAGTCCTAACAAAAAAGCTTTGATATCCTAAAATACGAGCAAAAAAGGAGGGAGCATTATCATCTGAGGTTGTCACACGCACCGCATTGATAAAGTTAGGGTCTACATCAAGCTCTTCAAAAGTCCTCTCGTCCAATTGAACCTGGGTTGTACTGTTATTAGCGGTAAAAATATGGGTTGCAAAAGACCAATGCCCTCTTTCAACAACTATCTGCGGAATAGGCTGCCCACTGGCATTATTAGCTGCGGCAATTCTCTCAGCTTCTATATCAGCGTTGGGATTAATACTTCCATCAGCATTAAAGAGGACCAGCGCTCCTGCCAAAGCTCCTCCATCCGCACCGTTCTGCAACTCATTTCGAACTCCGTATAGGTATCCAACATCAACGGCCAAAGCAGCAAATCCGAGAAGAACCGCTAGAACAACAGCCACTACTACGATCGTGGCACCTTTTGTTTCCCAAAATTTATTTTTAAATTTTGATATAACTTTCATGGTACGTTCACGCCCCCATCTTCCATACGCATAATGGTTTGTCCAGTAATATCTATATCACCGTCAAAGGCATTGCTGCCTAGTAATGCGGACAAATCTGGAAAAATTAAAAAATCGTAAGTGTAATTTACTGTAACCGTCAAATCTCCATTAACTCGAGAAAGAGGAAGGGGGATGGCCGGTTCCTCTCCAGGTGAGCCCAAGTTGATCAAACGCCCGGCAGTATATTGTAGCACCACGGTTTCAATCTCCTCATCAGAAACATACGATTCATGGACATGGACAATACCTGCTCTAGCTCCCTCCCGAGAAGCATTTATGATTACAGCATAATCAAAAAGGAGAATACTAAACTCTATGATGCCGAAAATAATAAACATCAGTAAGGGAAGGACAAGGGCGAATTCCACTGCCGACACGCCTTCTTGAGAGATAATCATCTGAGAATGAATCTTTTTCATTTCTCTTTTACCGAGCCGATTGTTAATGAATATTCAGGTCCTTTGGGCTTTTCAAAGCTGTTAATATACAGTTTATGAGCCAGCACCGCTGCTTCGCCATCCAGTTCTGCCGGTGGAACAGTTGAAACTTGCTGTTTAGTTGCAGCAATCTGATTATATTTTTGGAGGGCAAAAGAAGTACCACTAAAACTCTCTACCAGAGAGTCTCTTTTAGGAGCGCAACCTAATAGGGTAATGGCCGAGAAAAGAAATATTACAATAAAGAGATAGTTACGTTTCATACAATCCTCCTGATGGGAGATTTGAGACCAATCAATCAGTTAAAATTGTGTTTCTTTAAACTTATTCAGGAATAATATAGCCAAAATCTCCATCAAAACCGCTTTGTTGACCAGTGGGTTGCAACTCTGCCTCTTGTTCCTCTGAAGGGACTTGTCCTTCCAAAGCACCAAGCATAAGAAACTCAAACCCGTCTGGCTCGATAAAAGAATCAGTGGGCAAGGGTTGCTTTTCCATATCCAAAGGTTTGACTAAATGGGGGGTAACGATAATAACCAGTTCGGTTTCACTCTTTTGAAATTCACTACTGCGAAAAAGTGCTCCCAAGACTGGGATATCCCCGAGTATCGGAAATTTATGTATATTTTCCCGCACATGGTTTTTCAACAATCCAGCTACCGCAAAGCTTTGGCCGTCTCGTAACTCCACCACTGTGGATACTCGCCTGGTGTCCAAGGCTGGAACGACATAGCCGCCCACCCGTAATGACCTACTGTAATCAAGCTCAGAAACCTCTGGAGCGATCTTCATGCTAATCCGATTTGAACCAAGAACCACCGGAGTAAAATTAAGGGCCACGCCAAAAGGTTTCCAGGTAATTCCTATTCCATCATTATCGGGGATAGGCACCGGAATTTCACCACCGGCCAGGAAACTTGCCTTCTGTCCGCTCAGCGCAATAAGTGTGGGTTCTGCCAAAATTTTTAGCAATCCCTCTTCTTTCATAGCGTCAAAGAAAAATGTCAGCACTTCACCTGAGCCGAAAAAAGAGACCAGAGCATTAACTTTATCACCCACAGCAAGCGGGTTCCCAGGCCATCCTTTGGCTGGCAGGTTAACCAAATCGTCCAGCATGGTGAGTCCTAAGCTAGTACCACCTGTGGCAGCGAAATTGATTCCTAAGCGACGTCCGAGATTTTTTGACATCTCAGCTACTCGTACTTCAAGCATAACCTGTTGGATTCCTCCTACCTGCAACATATTGATTATTTTCTCAGGATTATATTTTTCGGCAAGAGATACAGCTTTGGCAAGTTTTTCTCCACCAGATATTGTTCCGGAAAGAATTACTAATTCATTACTGGTAGTGACTCGAATATCCTCATTGGGAAATATTTCATGCAGACTTTTCTTTAAACCGGCAACATCGGGCAATACTATGATGTCAAAAGTTTCAATAATTGATGCCTGCGAATCGGCGTTGTCTTTTTCCCAAAGGGTAAGCTGGGTGGTGCCTACCTTTTTAGCTCGCAAAGTTAACCAGTTGGGCACATGAACTTCTCTAACTACAAGTTCGGCTACGCTTTCATCAGCGACTTGAGCACCTGCTAACACATTTTTGGATAATTTTATGGTGACAAGTTTATTCTGCACCACTTCTATAATACGGTTGCTTTTTGTATTTACCTCTACGACATATTTTGCTTGCTCACCAAAGACCGGATTTGCCGGCAACAGTAAAAAAGCAAGACCAAATATCATAGAAAAACTCCGAATATGTAACCATAAGATTTGTACTTTCATCTGGTTATTTACCTCCCTCTATATAGGCAACCTGCGCCCCATTCATAACGGCAATAATGACACTTTTTTTCTTACGAGTTACTGGAGGAGAAGGAGTTTGAGTTACTTCTTGCGTGTTTAGGATAACTGGTTTAGTTTCTACAAACATCTGTTCATCTGCATGATATGATTTTAAAAGTTCATCTACAGTCATCCCCTTGGTTAATGCATCGTCGCTATCTACATAGCTGCGGAGCGCCAGCTGAATTTTACCTTTAGTTACCGCCAGAGCTAATTTCTCCCCCTCTTCTGGAGTAACCTCCAAGGTGATGACGTTGATCACTTTCTTTTTCTCTTTATCTTTTTCTTCCTCAATGCCCCCGCCTGCGGAGAGTACTTTGATATTTTCCAACACAGTTTTAGAAATGTAACCCTCCTTTTCACCCTTCCTTTGAATTGAGACCAAAACATCGACTCTATGACCAGCATTAAGATAACCGGAGACCCCGATCACCTCGTCTACCTTGACAGACATAGCTCTTTTTTTCTTCGTCACCAGGGCAGCTAGGCCACCTTTAGTGATATCAGCGGAAACTAACCTTGATTCCAGGATCGGTTCGGAGGCTAAAATGGATTGTTTAACTATTCGACCAACAACCTGGTCGAGTTTGGAAAAAGAACCGGGAGGAATGGAGTCCTGTAGATATTTGGTCATCCGAAGATGTTGATTTTCTATTATTGAGCCTCTGGCTATATCGGCAGCAGCCACGACAATATTTTGGGTAATATTTTCAGTGGCGCTTTGATCAATATTTGGCTTTGTTGACAATGATCGGTAAGTGAATAAACTGATAATTGACGCCAGGGCCAGGGCCAGAAGGATAAAAAGAAACTGGGAAAATTTATTCATCCGGCAACCTCTTCTCTCGAGTAGATAAAAAAAAAGGTGGTCATTCTGCGAATACAATCAATTATAGGTAGAATTCGATTGTTTGCGTAATGCCACCTTTATTTAGGTAATGACAATTAAAACTTAAGGTGTTCTGCCAAGCGGTGACCTCTCGGAACCATAAACTATTAATCAAACACCACCCTATTTAAAGATACAATTACTAAGTCGATGTATCTGTAACTTGTGCGTTATCCAATGCATTAGCAATATATTGGAATATATCTTGTAAGCTACCTCCTAATATCGTTAATACTCCAACAAGGACTACAGCAACCAAAGCCGCAATTAAGCCGTACTCAATGGCAGTAACGCCTTCTTCATTCTTCAATAATGCTTTCATTTTCAAATAAATTTCCAAAGCTTTCATGACCTGCCTCCTGCGTTGTTATGTTCGGTTTTTGAGCATCCCCCCCTTACCTTATTAAAGCCTTGTGGGAAAAAATAGCTCTTTTTCTCAAAATCTTTTAATCTCTTTTCTTTACTTTTATAATAGCACATTTCGTGCCACAATAATAAAACATTATAATTAAATAGATTATGGCAATGCAGTGATCAAAGAAATAAGTAGACCCCACCTTTTTCCACAATTGCGGAAAAAAGGTGGAATTAATTCTTAAAAGCGGAAAGGTTTAATAACTATTCACCCGCTACAGACTGATTAAAGAGAATCTAGAACAGCTACCGTTTCTCTGGCTCGAAGATAAGGCGGGACGCAGAAGAGGACTTAAGATAGCGGGCTGCGAGAGCGGAAATATCCTCAACGGTTATTGAACCAAAATCTTCTTCTATATTAAGAGGCCATTTTAATTGTTGAGGATACACAGAGGACATGGACAGCACAGACCGGAGCCAATAGGGGTTGGTGCGCAACATATCCCGAACAGAACTTCGTATCGGCTTCAAAGCCCTGGTCAACTCTTTTTCCCTTGCACCATCTTCCGCAAGCTCTCCAGCCACCTCAGTCATTTTATCCATGAGTTCTGAAGCTTGAGACGGCTCCACCAACATGTAGGCGTGCAACACTCCATATCCGTGATCAACTCGACTGGGGCGATTAAAGACCACTGGTGAGTAAGTCGCTCCCATTTTTTCTCTTATCTCTTCTCGTAAACGATCATCCAAAATTGCATCCAAAATATGAAATCGTCGGGTACGGGAAATGTCCCAAAAATCTTCCGTGGGCCAGGCCACCAGGATAAAAGACTTATCAATGGTACTCGCAACCTTTTTTCGAAGCAGTTCGCCGGAAGGAAAAACAACTGTATCCCCCTTGCCCCCTAAGGGTATATTCCGTTCACTATTGCCGAAATATTTAGAAACCAAAGCAATAACTTGTTTAATATCCATATCGCCAACAATATTTATCTCGGGAACGGCTCGCTTAAATACCGGTCGCAACCATGTTTCAACATCTGCAAGGGTGAAATCTGCTACTTGTTCTCCAGAGGCCATGCCGTAGCGGGTATTACCACCGGCCAAAAACTGTTTCCCCGCAAGCTCAAATATACCCTCCACTGATTTTTCTGCTTTTTCGTAATATTGTAGATAGCGCTCTATTGACAATCTATAAGCTTCTGGGCGAAAACCGGGATCATTGAGTTGGGCATGAACGAGCTGCAAGAGAAGCGACAACTCGTTTTTAAGACCTTTGCCTTGTAAGATAAAAGAATCTTCCCCAATGCTAAATTTTAAATTTACATTGGTTCCAGCCAGGGCCTCGTCAAGCTCTTCCCTGGTAAGTCCCCCCAGACCACTCTCATTAATCACCCCTCCGGCCAGATCTCTAAGCCCGAAAGAAGGTTCCCCTAAGACACCATCTCCAAAGCGGACTTCCAGCACAACCTCGTTTTCCTGAAAATCTGTTTTTTTCAGGTTAAGAATAGTACCATCGGCAAAACTAACCTTTTGCACCCCGATTTTGTCAAAATCCTCCTGTTTAACAATGGGTGCACCTGTATCCCGGACTGAAAGATAGGGAAATTTGGCAGTTTTTGTTGGTGCATAGGGTGTAATTTTCGTTTTTGCGGAATTTTCATAGACACGACGTAAGGTCATAGACGCATCCTCAACATTATTTCCGATACTCGCCGTTCCAGTTGCCTGTACAAGGGTATTATCATGCTTCCAAAGAATACGAAAAGCTTCATTAATCTCAGACAAGGTGAGTTGCTGCAACAACGGGCGGTAAAAATCCAACTCCTGCTCAGGGGATAAAAGAACTTTCCCGTTATTGATTCCGCCTATAATTTTACGAGACAGATGACGACTATCTCGACTCTCAGCAGTTTGAGCCGCTTTTTCCAAATCACCCAATACCTCTTTTTTAACCCGCTCAAGTTCCGAGGTATAAAACCCCTGTTCTCTGGCTTGCCGTAAAGCTTCATGAAGTTTTTCTAAAGCCTCCTGCCATCTACTACCTTCTGTCTGGCCGTTAACACTCACATAACCTATACGTTGAAACATTTCGCCACTATATATCGACGCCCGACTAAAAAGACGGTCAGATTCCCGGACCAGTCGTTTAAAACGGTTGTTCATTAAAGATACAGCTATTTCTTGGGGCAGTTTTGCTATACGACCGGCTTTGGTATCGGGACTCTGGGATTCATCCCATAACGACTCTATAGAAATATCGGTATGGCCTAGTTCCGGCTCATGGAGATAGAAAAAATGTTCTCCTTTTTTAGCTACATTCCCAAACTCGATACATTCTGGGGCAGGTCCTGCAGCTTGCAGACCACTGAAGTGTTCAACAACAAGTTGTTCCAGCTGATCTGGAGAAACATCTCCAACCACCACCAAAACCATATTTTTGGGACGGTACCATTGATCATAAAACCTACGTAGGTCTTTTGAATCCGCCTTAGTAAGCACCTCTTCCGTCCCAATCACCATCCGATCAGCAGCACGGGTGCCATCAAATGCAAATTTATAACTCTCATTAAACACCCGATACTCAGCGGTATCTCTGGCCCGTTTTTCAGCTAGAATTACCCCGCGCTCCCGTTCCACCTCCTCTTCTAAGAACAAGGCACCACGGGCATAATCACTCATAATCTGCAACCCTTCAAGCAGGTTTTGACGATCATTGCCAGCAAGAAGAATATTATATGCCGTGCGATCAAAAGCGGTATAACCATTACTGTCGGCCCCAAAGCTCATTCCCATAGATTGAAAACGTTTTACCAAGGTGCCTGGAGGGTAGTTGGTGGTACCGTTGAACAACATATGCTCAACAAAATGGCCTAAGCCGCGCTGATTTTCATCCTCATTCAAGGAACCACTACGAATATATAGATTCATAGCCACCCGATCTTTCGGCTCATGGTTTTCCATAATTACATAGGCCATCCCATTTGATAATCTCCCGTAGCGTAGCGCTGGGTCGGACTGGAGGTCGCTTTGATCCCCTGGCCATTGAGTGGAAATGCATAGTCCATTATCAGAATAAGATAAGAAATTAAGTTTTCCAGAACAACCAGGGATAACAGAAAGGATAATAATCAGCAAAAAGGCACGAAGGACTTTACCGGAAAAAACTTGTTTACTAGGTATCATATCATTTACCACTATTTCAGACGAAAAAGGATTTCTTGTTTTTACGCTAAATCGATATTATGATTATAACGTTTTCAGTTATCATAGGGGGAAAATTGATGCAGGATCTATTCACAAACCAATATACTATTTATTAAGTAGACATCAGTCCCTTACTTTTAGCACACTCTAAAAAGACATACCAAATAATTCTATGGAAGCGGCAACTTCACGTACCATACGCATTGGTGCGGCCAATATCGGCCTTATTGGTCTTGATATCGCTCTTAACAGGGCAGCAACGGAAAAGCTCTCTCTCGAAAAAGCTGTTGAGAGTCTTTATGTGGCAGTAAGCAAAAATAATTATATTCCCTCCGGCATGGAAGATACCTATCGTCAGGCCCTGCTCAATGAATATAAAAAACATATGGGAGAACAAGTTGATAATGCCGATCATTTAGTCATCAGGGTTTTCGGGTCCGGCTGTATCAGTTGTAATAAACTTCAATCCTTGGTCATAGAAGCGCTTAATACCATGGAGCTGGCCGTTGATATCGAGCAGATTCACGATCCAGATGAGATAGGGCGGCACGGCATTTTGCACACTCCAGCTCTGATGATTAATAAAAAAGTTATGATTTCAGGCCGCATGCCCACTCCAGCTCAAATAGAAGGATGGATTCGGGAGCAGACAGACCCTAATCGCTAAAACTTAAAAGTTCTATTAAATCTTCACGTTTTAGCTGTTTCATGATTGATGCGTCATCCTCGCTGATAACATCCCGGGCCAGAGATTTTTTCTTTTCGATGAGTTGGTGCATTTTTTCCTCCAGAGTGCCCTTATTATATAATTTTATTACCTGGACAACCCGTCGTTGTCCCATGCGGTGCACTCTGGCGGTGGCCTGTTCTTCTTTGGCCGGATTCCACCACCGATCATAGTGGATCACCACTTGGGCAGCGGTGAGATCGATGCCGGTACCGGCCGCTAACAAGCTTGCCAAACAGATTTTGGGTCCATCTTCTTCAGCAAAGGTGTCAATGGATTTCTGACGAGACGTGGGGTTCATCTTGCCACGAATCTCACAATAACTCACCTTAATGGAAGTGAGGTAATTAGTCATAATATCTAGCATTCCAGTAAACTGACTAAACACCACAACCTTAAACCCACTTGCCAAGCTCTCCTTAATGAGTTCCTTCCATAATTCCCACTTTCCACTACCGTATAATTCCCACTCGTTAGCCCCTTCCAATAACGCAGGATGGTTACACACTTGTTTAAGACGGGTGATCATTGCAAGTACGTTGACGGTATTTACCTGTTCTTTTTCGAGCAAGCCGTCCTTCAAGGCTTGATTTTCCTCTATTATCTCCCGATAGAGTCCGACCTGATCCTCATGTAGTTCACAACTGCGCACATCATCAATAATATCTGGTAATTCTCCAAGCACTTGTTTTCTGGTGCGACGTAACATAAAGGGCCGTATAATTCGGCTGAGTTGTTCACGGCTCTCTGGAGAATCATGTTTTATGAAAGTGTTACGAAAATCTCTATTATCAAAAAGATCTGGAAGGCAGAGATCAAAAAGAGCTTGTAGCTCCAAGAGTGAATTTTCTATGGGTGTACCGGTGAGGCCAACCATGGTATCGCAACTTAGCTGGAGAGCAGCCTTATATTGTAGGGTGCTTGAATTTTTTAGTTGTTGCATTTCATCAAACAACACGGTTTTAAATGGGATTTGCGATAATTCTTCAATATCGTTTCGCATTACACCGTAGGTGGTAACAATGATATCTGACTCAAGGGCACTGTCTAGATCTCTACCTTGCCCGTAATAGAGTGCCAGATTTAAATCTGGAAAAAATTGTTGTGCTTTATTAAGCCAATTGAGCATAACACTAGCTGGACAAGCGATGAGAAAACGTGCCCCGTCTTTATCACCTGCCTGGAGGTCAATAAATGCCAAAGCCTGATGAGTTTTGCCCAACCCCATGTCATCGGCAAGTATTCCTCCTAAATGGTGTTGGGATAAATAATCTAGCCAGGCAGTGCCGTGTTGTTGATAATCTCTTAAATGGGGCGCTATTTTACTGCGTCGCTCATCCCCGGTGACCCCTTTGAGAAGGGAGTCCAGCTGGGCTGCGGTGTCCTTGCGACGCCCATCAACTTTCAGCTCGGGCATTTGACCGGTAAGAGTAAGCATTTCATGGGGGCGAAGTCGAATGCAAGCTTGATCTTTTTCATTACGACAGATACGATCGATCCCGAGTCTATGAAACCAGGCTAAAGGGGTGTCTTGGAGGGAAAGCCATTTCTCTCCCACCATATAATCCTTTTTGGCCGCCCCTTGTTCCAATATGGCAGTCAGGTCAAGCTGACGGTTCCCGATTCCATAAAACCCACCGAGATAACACCAATCATTTTTTTCTTCAAACGAGGTGAGTTCCAGCCGATCGGGCACTTTAATAATTTCGCTATTAATAAAACATGTATTAACTTCATGGCGATTGGCTTTAAGTGCTTGGCTATTAAAGGCTAAAAAATCTCGAACCTTGTCACCAGGTACGGTAAAGCCTGTTGCTGTCTTCTGGGCCATGGCGCTGAATTGAAAAAGAGAGTTTTTTTTCTGCTTCGGACCCCGTATAACTTCGTCTGAGGGCGGATTCTGTAAAGGAAGAAATCCCTCATTTTCCAGATAATAATAAGATCCGTACTGATCCTCTATGATATCCTGTATCAAGAAGCAACGATCGTCTGAAAGCCTGATCATATTTTCCACCACTAAACCACCACTGGGCCCATCAGGGTAAACCTTAGAATAAGGAGTGGCTGCTGGTAAGCGTTGTCCAGCAAATCCAGAGGCAGGAAAATTCAACAGCAGCTCAAGGCTGTTGAGTCTGGGCAAGGTAATGGAGAGTAAGGGTTTTTCATCCTTTGGACCCGGTAAGATGAGTCGAAATAGTTTATCTGGCCCGCGATCAACCCGTAAATTTTTGAAATCACAATGTATGGCAAGGTAAGAAGATAATCGCAGCCAAAAGGAACTGTCTTCTCGCCCTTTGCGCGATTTACGGTCCTGCATGACAAGGGCAATCTCCATATCCGTCCTAGTTATCTTAATGAGTTTATCACGTAGACGGATAATGCCCTGGGCAATAGACGAAGAGGTCTTGTCTTCACTGCTATTGCACAGCGCAGCGGGATGGGTAAGACTAAGCTCGTCAGCCGCTTTAGCACTTATACGAAGTTGAAGAGAAAAACCGTTTTTGCCTGTTACCTTTAGGGATGTTTCATTGTTTGCCTTTTCCACCTGATGACTACACCCCCCACCATCTGATAAGCTATAGAGATGTCGTCCCAGTTTGCTCCATGGAGTAGACTCAAAAACAAGAGGGAGGGCTGATATCTGATCAGCAAGGGGATATTGTAAACTAAGAATAGCGGCAGCGGCTACGTGAGAACACCTAAAAAGCCCTCGTTTATCTGGATTGCATTTTTGACAAAAGCAGGTGTGCAAAACGAAACCTTGGGAGGTTTTATCGCTTTTAACAAAGATTAAGTCAGCCGATAGGCCGGAATCAAAAACTACGCCAGCACCGTACCGAAAAGACATATAATATTGTATTGCTTCCTGGCGGAGTAGTTTGAAACCTTTTTGTAAAATAGCATTGGAGAACCAGGGTGTTAAGGCGAGGCTTAGTTCAACTGGCAAAACAACTTCGTTTAAAAAAGGGCGACTTGCGGAGGAAGGGAGATTATTCATAGGACATTATCGCAAAATTTAATTATCAAATTGTGATTTTTTTTCTTTCGCGCCTCTAAGCGCAATAATTTAAACAGATATGAAGTAAACTGTTCAACGTAATAAATATAGAGGATAAACAATACACTGACCATGAAAATGCAAAACAGATACGCTTTAGTACCGGGGGCGTCACGTCAAGTGGGACGCGCTATGGCACGAGCTTTGGCAGCAGAAGGGATGCGACTTATTTTACCCTACTATGACTGGCCCGAAGACTGCGAAGAAATGATCAAGGAGTTCGGAAGCCAACACCTTACCATACGTGTTGATTTGCGTCAGCCAGATGCAGTTAAAACTTTGGTGGAAAAAGTTTCTGTTTTTGGCGGAAAATTACATGTGTTGGTAAACAATATCGAGCGTGGAGGGATGCCTGTGGTGCACGGATCCTATGAGCGTGAGGTGAATCAGGATCAGTGGTTGTTGGAACAGGAAACCACTCTGCGAGCCAAATGGCTCCTTTTTCAAAACTTTTTACCTTTATTGCGTAAATCCCGGGAGGCAGTGGTAATCAATATTTCATCTATTGCCGCCATAAGCGGGCGAAGCGGGCCAGCTGGTTTGCTTTTCAGTGATGGTTATGCTGCTGCCAATCGTGCCATCGGCTCTATGACAGAAAATTGGGCTCGTATAGGGGCACCTACTATTCGAGTGAATGAAATTATGCTAGGTCTTATCGATCATAGGCATGGGGAGGGCACAAGAGGATGGGCGCTTCTGACGGAAGAAGAAAAGATAAGGTTACTTGATCATACCCTACTTGGCAGAACCGGAAAACCGGAAGAGGTGGCTAAGACGCTACTTCATATGGTGAGGGACTGCGACTACATGACCGGGACGACCATTCGTTTGGATGGCGGGTATATATTGGGAGGGGAAAAAACAGACCTCATTCCCCCTGGCGTTATTTAATTTCTCGGAGCCTCGTGAAAGCGAAGCTCCGAGAAATTATCAGACATCCAGCGCCCAGGTAGGAATTCGGTGAAGAATATATTGGGAAACCTCTTCTTTTTCGGTCTCCTTGGATTTGGAAGCAACCTCTTCCATTACCTCGTCAAAATCAAACCAACAAATTTCTTTGTCCTGTTGATTATAAACGGTGAAAACCCGGTGGTTCTCACGATGGACATCCTCTTCTTCCTGAATGGCAGCCACAACTTGGGCGGCAACATCATAGGGCAAGAATTCTATTTCTTCCTGGCTCATAATATTTCCTCCGGTCTGACTCTCAGCTTACGATAAAGATAGATAACAACAAAAAGGTATCTCTCTTGAATCGTTAATTTTAAACCTATAAACAGTTTAGGAAGGTTTAACAATCTCGCCGGAGCGGATACATCTGGTGCAAGCGAGTACGCGTACAGTTCCACCATTTTTTACGGTTCTGACTTTTTGCAAGTTCGGTAACCACCGACGTCTGGTTTTGTTATGTGCATGACTAACGTTATTTCCGGTAGCCGGACCTTTTCCACAAATTTCACATTTACGGGCCATGATATTAATCTCCTGACAGAGTAGTAATTTTTTAGTCGAATTTCTCTATTTACCTTTACGCCCGAAAAAAATCAACCTTTTTTTACGGCCCATCGACGAACACCCCTTTCCCTTTCTCATTCAACAAAAACACTTCAGAAGAGTTCCGATGTTGTTTAAACTTTAAAAAAGATAACATCCCATTTATTTGTTCAGTTACTGGCTTTTTCCTTTATGCCTGGTATATTAATTTATTTTCATTATTTTTATGGTTGTATTTAATTATTATTCTACCAGTTTTTACTGGTTTATTAACTTTATATGGAGTTTTGTCATGTCAGAAGCGCCGATGATCCAGGCAATGGTATGGTACCGTGAAGAAGACTGGAACCGCTTGATGGAAATATTTGTTGATCGTCACCTCATTCCCCAAACATTCAAGGAGTGGGAAGAAAAGGCTTTGGAAAATGTAGAAAAAGCTAAACTTGCTGGTGACACCCCGGTAAAAGTATATATTGACCCTGAACCTTTTCTTGGCTGGTGTAAAAATAAAAAAGTTTCGCCAGATGCCGATGCTCGCACTACTTTCGCCCTTGAAGTGGTAACCTTGCAGCAATTTGGCGAAAAAGTTTAATTTTTTAATTACCGACGCACACTGTCACAAAAGAGGCGGTCATTTCCCGTGGCCGCTTTCCATTTTCTTCCGCGTTCCTAAAGTCGTATTGTTTGCTTATAGAGCTTTTTCCCCATACATTTTTGATTACGATTTATACCTCCTCGCCATCCCCATTGATGTATATCGATACGCGCTTTCACTATACAAAAGTATTCGTATTATGGGCAGATGAAATTCATATCTTTTCTAAATAACAATAAGTATTGTTAGCCATCACATAAAATATTATTCAGGATGAATAATGATCAAGGAAAGATCCCGGCAACTGTCTTAGAGCCGATATCCGTAACCGGATAGCCTGCTGCTTGATTTTTCGTCATATACAATGAATATGACCCGTCTTTGTATACCAGCTTCCACAACTTAGAATCTTCATTAAGCAATGATTTTACTCGTGTCCAATTAGGAATTAATAAAGCATCTGTTCCATAGCGCTGTGAAATTTCATTCCACGATAAGGTTCCGTTATAGAAATCAACATTTTCTTCTACTAATTCATATTCATATGCTACTTCAAACCTACTATCCATACTTACTTTTACCTCTGGATACATCTTCCAAGAAACAAAAGCACCCACACTGAATGGGGTCATAAGATTTCCCCTAAATTTATGTTGGATAAGATAATTCACGGCACCAACAGGATAAACCGGACCACCTCTTTGATGCCATGCACTCTCTACTGGTATTTTTAACTCCCAAAACTTATTGGAAAGCGCAAAAAATGTAAAATATATACCAATAATTACATAAGCAACTGAAAGAATATTTTTATTTTTTATATAAAGTCGTTGAATCCCATTTCCAACTGGGGTCCCATTAAGATAACCTGGCACGTAACACATAAATAACAAAGCAAAAAATATTGAATGGCGTACATGAAGCAGTCCCGTAATCGCAGTGGTGAGAACCATTGGCAATCCTGCCATATTTTTGAAACCTTTATGCAAAAAGGAATGAAATATCAAAAATAGGGAGGCAAAGTAAACTGTTAAAATAATAAGGGAAATGTTCCAAATGGGACGCCATTCCACTATTAGACCAGCACGGTTCATGGTTATGGCTCGCCAGAGATAGGGAAAATAATGGGTCTATCCGGGTTTCCCAAATAGTGTATAGCCCGAAAAATTTAAATAAGATAGCACTAATATATTGCGAGAGAGGGCCAAAAAGATGGGCAATATCTTTATAGAGTACCTTTCCCTTGCTCAACTGCCAGGGGATATAGAGCTCCCTACCAAAATCGACATAAAAATTTGGCCATTTTCGCCACGTTTCAATTGCAAGAAAACAAAAAAGAACAGCTAAAGCTACTGGGGGTAACAAATTACGGGCACAATATCGAACCCTTACGTCTTGCAACGTTGATTGGCCCCATTTTTTCATATTTAAACTTAACATTTAGGATACCCGTTTACTGCCTCAGTTTTTCCATATTCGTTAAGGAAATGTTCCAATACTTGTCTTATTACCCAGTTGGGTAACGGGATAGTTCATGGCTATATTTTTTGCCATATATACAGAATATGCCCCATCGCTATAGATAAGTTTCCACGATTTTGGCTCTTCATCAATAATCTGCTTAACTTTCGACCAATTAGGAACCAATAGACCATCGGTATTATATCTTTTTGATATTTCATACCAGAAAGAAACCCCTTCGTAAAATAGACCGTTTTCCACCACCGCCTCATATGTATAGGCAACCTCAAATCTACTATCCATACTAACTTTTACCTTTGGATACATTTTCCAGGAAACATAGGCCCCCATATTATAAGGAGTCATGAGATTCCCAGTAAAATTTTGCTCCTTAAGGTAATTCACCGCGCCTACCGGATACACCCACAAGCTTTTTTCGTGCGATGCCATATCAGTGGGCACTTTTAATTTCCAAAATTGATTTGAAACTGAATACCCTCCAAAAAGAATTGTGACAACAATATATAACATAGTTAATATATTACTATTTTCGGAAAAAATATTTCGAATAGCATATCCTACAGGCGTACCTCGAAGGTAAGCCGGTACATAACAAAGAAAAAGAAGAGCAAAAAGTGACAAATGCCTAAAATGCAACAGACCGGCAATCGCCGTAACCATTACCAGCACCAGCCCCGGCACCTCTATATATCTTTTGTACCAAAAGGGCAGGATAGTTAATAATACAGCACCGCAATAAACAAGAAAGGTAAGAGGTGGCAGAGTCCAAAGCGGACGCCATTCTTTTATTAAATCAGTTCGATCTAAAGTGATGGCCTCCCAAAGGTAGGGAAAATAATCACTGCCATAAGGATTGACCTGTAATCCTATACAAATCACCAACAATACAAGTAAATGTTTTTTCACCTCATAGAGTGATTTATAAAAATTATTCCCATTAAGCCAGTGAATGATAAAACGCTCTAGTATATAAAGAACAACCAGGCCAATACCAACCACAAATCCCCCGTGGAGATTAATCCACAATATAAATAAAGGCACCAGCCACCACAATGTCCAGGTCTCATTCTTTCTATCCCGTTCGATTATAAATAGAAGCACCAGCAATAAACATAAAGTGAAAAGTTGAGCCCGAATAGTGGTAAACCCTATCCAGCCCAACACCACGCTAAAAAATGCACAATAAACATAGATAAAATTATCACTACCCTGTTGCAGGGCAAATCGATAACAATTAATAACAATAAAAAAAGTTAGAAAGAATTTAAGCGTCATTAAGCCAAATCCACCAAGACCGAGCTTAACCGTCAGCAGGTAAATAAAAGCGCCTGTTCCCCATTCGTGATGGATCACAGGAAAAACGGTAGGAATATATGAATAGAGATCATGATCTGGTAATCTTCCTAGCTGTAAAGCTTCCCGAAACAATGCCATTTCATGAAAAAGATCTAAATCAACAACACTTGTCCGGCTTATCAGACCGAGAAATCCTGAAAAAGTTCCAATCAACAAAACCGCATGAAAGCGTTTTGTCGATTTATTCAGCCAGTAAAGCATAGATAACACCATTTAATCAATAAAGTTAACGGGCTACTACCTACAAAAAATGACGCAAAAAAATATAATTATCTTACAACAAAAGTACCTGATCACATTCTTTACAAATAGTTGATTTGTTATAGCTAACCGGATAGAAGTGAGGAAATATATAACATCGGCTTAGTAAGAATCCACCAGTGCTGCGGATGTGCGCGATATCCACTAAGGGCCGCGCAAAATAATAAATGTCCCAAAATTGCGCTGGATTTTTAGTCGTCTTCTTTATCAAGGCAATAGGCGCATAATATGATAATGTAACTGTTGCCTTAACAAAGAAAACGGCTAAAAAGACAAGCAAGATGGGATAATATATTTTTTCCGCAGCCCTAAACAATGGTTGTAGCCCCTCCTGTTACAATAGAGACACTGCACACCACACTAATACGTAAAACATTAAAGAAACCATCCTTCTGATAAGATAGGTTAAAAATACATTGTCTTCTACTAATTAAAATTACATAATAAATAGTCTAACCCCAGCCCAATTTGTATAAATTATAAGCTAACAGTGCAACACCAACAGTACGATCCAAATAAACCCCTCCTACACCTACAGGCAAAAGAGGTCTACTATATCTCTATTCAAACATCGTATCATCAGTGTCTTGCACAGCCGGAAAATTATGCAACCAGCAGGATGACCTAAACATGAATTATTACAAATATATCCGAATTCCATCTTTGAATGACAGTGCACTCCTAAAATCCTAAGGACTTGAAGGCATCTGCCACTTTTTGATAAAGAGCATTAAGGCTTACTCCCGTAGCCGACACACTAACAATAATTACAATAGCCACCAGACTAGCAATCAAAGCATATTCAATAGCGGTAACTCCATTTTTATTACAACAAAACGATAATATTTTACTTTTCATTTTCATTGAATCCACACCCATGTAATTGTTTTTGGAGACCCACTATTTATGAATAATAATAATATTTGCCACTAAACGAAACGCAGCTGAAAATTCGATAAGTGTCGGCTGGAGGGGCGTCCAATGGCAATTTTTTAATCGCAACGAAAGTACTGCATCCACGGGCCTTCCAAGCCGGTTTGCTGAGTTTCGTTTAGAAGAAAAATATTTTATGGCTTTTTAGCACAGCGTTTACGTTACCAGGATATTAAAAGTAATATATCCAATTGCAAACTGAAACAAACCAGGCTCGTCGCTATTTCGTGTGGGTAATGGTATGACAATGATCATTTCATTTTACCCCGGAGGCTTTCGTTAAGATGGATCCTG
>Ga0224507_10000125_pt1 | contig 28298 bp, 22 predicted proteins | sample SF_Jan12_sed_USG_3_FD_170159 | JGI IMG/M metagenome (GOLD analysis project Ga0224507, IMG submission 170159) | Sediment microbial communities from San Francisco Bay, California, United States - SF_Jan12_sed_USGS_13 | ecosystem: Environmental > Aquatic > Marine > Sediment | place: USA... | reverse complement strand
GGTTGCGAAAATTGCGGACATACATGAAGACATAGTGAGCTGGCCGCTGGGGTACTTCACCCGCATCGGTGAACTGGATCATGCGCTGTCTGGCGGACAGGTGCAGCGGCTGCTCATCGCACGTGCTCTATACCACCGTCCTCGCCTGCTTTTGCTGGATGAGGCATTCAGCCAGTTAGACGTGCCGTCAGAAAGCCGTATTCGCGAAGGCCTCAAAGCCACGGGCATTACCTGCCTGGCAATCACTCATCGGCACAGCAGCCTGGATTTTGCCGACCGGGTGCTGACCCTGCAGGGTCAGTATCCGGCGGCCCTTAAGACGTACCGCCCACGGTGATGCCGTCCACCCGCAAGGTCGGCTGGCCCACGCCTACCGGCACGCTCTGGCCTTCCTTGCCACAGACACCGATACCCGAATCCAGTTTCAGGTCATTACCCACCATGGATACCCGGGTCAGTACATCGGGACCATCACCGATTAAGGTGGCGCCCTTCACCGGACGGGTCACCTTGCCATTTTCAATCAGGTAGGCCTCGCTGGCGGAGAACACGAACTTGCCCGAGGTGATGTCCACCTGGCCGCCACCGAAATTCACTGCATACAGGCCCTTGTCCACCGAGGCGATAATCTCACCCGGGTCATGGGGACCGGCCAGCATATAGGTGTTGGTCATGCGCGGCATGGGCAGGTGGGCAAACGATTCGCGCCGGCCGTTACCTGTAGAGACCGTCCCAGAGAGACGGGCATTGTGCTTGTCCTGCATGTAGCCTTTCAGGATGCCGTTTTCTATCAGTACCGTTGACTGGGTGGGCATACCCTCGTCGTCCACGCTCAGGGATCCGCGTCTCTCGGCAAGAGTGCCGTCATCGACCACGGTGCACAGCTCCGAGGCGACCCGTTCACCAACCCGGCCGGCAAATGCCGAGGTGCCCTTGCGATTGAAATCTCCTTCCAGCCCGTGGCCAATGGCCTCGTGCAACAACACACCCGGCCAACCCGGGCCAAGCACCACAGTCATGGCACCAGCGGGCGCGGGTATGGCGTCCAGGTTCACGGTGGCCAGGCGTACCGCCTCCACGCAATATTCCATGGCCAGTTCCCGACTGAAGCGGTCGTAACCAAACCGGCCACCGCCACCGGCGTAACCCTGCTCGCGACGACCATCCTGTTCAACGATCACCGATACATTCAATCTCACCAGGGGACGTACATCCGCGCCAACAGTGCCGTCACTGGCCACCACCATGATGACGTCATGAGCGCCGGATAGCGTGGCGATAACCTGCTTTACTCGCGGATCAAGTTTGCGGGTCTGTCTATCCATCCACTCCAACAAGGCCACCTTGTCTTCATCGGCAAGGGTCGGGATCGGGTCCATGGGACGATAGAGTTGTTTACCGACGGGCTTCTTCCACGCCTGCACCGAACCCTGCTGGCCATGCCGCGCAATCGCCCGCGCCGCCGTCGAGGCTTTCTCCAGGGACGGCAGGACGATCTCGTCCGAGTAGGCAAATCCGGTTTTCTCGCCGCTCATGGCGCGCACACCTACGCCCTGCTCAATGCTATGGCTGCCTTCCTTGACGATGCCATCCTCAAGGGTCCACGACTCGTTCCGGCTCACCTGGAAATACAGGTCCGCGTTATCCACCGCATGACCCATGATGGTTCCCAACACCTTGTTCAAGTGCTGTTCTTCGATACCGGCAGGAGCGAGAAGTCGCTCGGTGGCAATTGCAAAATTCTCAGCTGTCATGAATTCCCTACTAGTCCTTATGTCCTGATCTTGAACTTTCTGTGCCCCAGGCTGGGGAACTTGGCCCTGACTTCCAGTTGTGCTTCCCGGTCCAGGTCCACCAGTACCGCCCCCACACCCGTGGCATGCCTGGCCATGACTTTGCCCCAGGGATCCACAACCATGGAGTCGCCCCAGGTATCCCGACCACCCACGTGCTTGCCCGACTGGGCCGGCGCCAGGACAAAGGCCTGGTTTTCAATTGCCCGGGCACGCAGCAATACTTCCCAGTGAGCATGTCCGGTGGGCACGGTGAAGGCCGAGGGTACGCTGAACAGTTCCGCTCCCTGGTCCACCAGCGCCCGGTACAGTTCCGGAAAGCGCACATCGTAACAGACTGAAAGGCCCAGGCGGCCGGCAGGTGTATCCACGACGACCAGATCTTCGCCGGCCCGGGTGGCCCTGCTCTCCCGATACAGCCGCTCGCCCTCACTGCTGCTGACACACACATCGAACAAGTGAATCTTGTCGTAGCGAGCCACTCGCCGGCCCTGGTCGTCAAATACGAGGCAACTCGCGCCGGGAAGGCCCTGGTCTCGTCTCAGGGGAAGCGTGCCGGCCACTATCCACATGCCAAGAGCGCGTGACTGCTCGGCCAGCCATTGCTGAACCGGGCCGTCGCCATCGTCCTCGGCCACCGCTATACGGTCCTGTTCCTTATAGCCCATGAAGGAGAAATTCTCGGGCAGGAAGCCCATTATCGCTCCCCGCTCCCGGGCTTCGCGGAGGAGTCCAAGGGCATCGCGCAAGTTCTCTTGCACATCCGGGGTAGAACACATCTGGAGAACAGCGACGCAGGTCATAACTTTCCATCCTCCGCATCGGGTTCAGGCTCCTGGGGGTCGAGCTGTTCAGGCTCATCCGCCAAGCCCTCTTGATCCAACTCCAGGAGCAAGCCGGTTTCATCCAGGGCCGGGGCGGCAGTCCCGGCCTCGCCCTTGGGGGCCGGCTCTGGCTGGCTGGGAGGCGGGGGACTGGATAATTCCAGGCGCTCCACATCAGGGTTATCCCAGCTCCCGCTGACCTTGTAGCGGGCCCGGGTCATGCCCTGCAAAGGTGTCTTGAACACTTCAGAAAAAATCAGCAGCGCGGCACCCAGGGTGGGACCCCCTGCCAGGGCGCCGGCCAGGGGCAAGGTGGAGCCAATATTCGCATGCACGACGGCAACCTGGTCATAGGTGCGGTCCACCAAGCCTGTGCGACCCGAGACAGCAATGCCCACTGACGGCCCCTTCATCACCAGGTTAGTGGTGTAGGCATTGCCATCCACCAGGTTGAAATCGCCCGATATCCGGTCAAAAGCGAGACCTTCGTCAAACACGTCCCGGAAATCCAGTGTCAGCCTGCGGGGCAGCATGGCAACACTGAGCAGGCCAAGAGCGCGCCCTGCTCCCGGGTCAATTTCCGCCACGGTGCCGTCATCCAGTTGCAAATGAACCTGGCCCGACAGACTGGACCTGAAGTTACCATCGGGTCCGCCACGCCAATACACATCAACCTCTGCACTGGCGCGTTCACCGCTTATCATTTCGCCCAGGCCAAGGGATTTGAATGTCTCCAGGATATTTGAACTGCGCAGCTCGAGCTTCAGTCCCGTCATCTGGCCATCGTCAGTCACCAGCCAGCTACCCACGCCTTCCCCGCTAAACGATGGATGGGTGGTCCTGATCACGTCCGCGTTAAGACCCATAGGCGCCTTGGAGGCTATCGCTTCCAGGGTGCCAAAACGCATATCGCCAATACCAAAATTCTTTACGCGAATTTCGTAGGGACGAAGTGTTCTTGGGTCGGTCTCATTCAACCTGCCCTCTTCGCCCTCTTCTTCCTCTTCGGAGCCCATGAGAATCATGCGTTCCATGTCAACGCGGGTGGGCAGTTCAGCGGCCGCGTCCTGGGGCACCGTTACCTGGCCAAGAATGTTCTCGCTGTCGATGATGGCAACCCATTCATCGTTTGCATTACGAAGCTGCAGGGCAGCGGGGCCCATGTCCTGGGACAGGGCCTTGAACTGATCAACCTTTAGCTCAGCACGCTTGAGAATGTCAGTTAGACCCGTGCCGTTCGGGTCAGGACTCTCTCCGTTATCCAGGCCCAGCCACTCATCAAGATGCAAGATCGCGGTCCGACCGCTGATACCCAGGCCGGGCTCCCCACTGCGATCAGGCACTTTGCCGCCCAGGGCTATGTCACCAAATGCCAGTTCGAAGTCATCGTCCTCACGCCTGAAATCGAGATAGGCGCGAACGTCATCGCCCAATGCCAATTCCAGGCTTCGCTGATCACGACTGCGCAGGGTGTACAGCACCTCCAACATGCGCACATCTTCGGTGTTCTTGAACATAGGCTGCGGCAGGCTCAGGCCCATGCCTCCCAGGACAGAGCGAGCAGAGACCGTCACCGGCTGTTGGCTATCTGCCGAGGGGAAACGCGCCACCGCAAACCAATCGGTCTTACCGCTAACCCAGGGCTTGATGATGGGAAAAAACTCCTCCATCAATTCGTCGGCATTCGACAATCCCCGCAACAACATCAGGGTCGCCTTCACATCGTTCGTGGAGGGGTCGGGACTCACGTCCACTCTTACCGGTTTACCCAGGTAGGTCGCGTTGACACCCTGGCCGCTCAAGTCACCCTCTTTAAGCAGCAACCGGCCATTCACTTTTTCCAATCCGTTATTCAATCCAACCGGACGCACCGCGGCATCCATCAGTTGCATGTCCAGCGTCAACCGATTGTTGTGGATCTCTTTCAGGGGTAGATACAGCTCCAGGTCCACCCTGGCCTGACCGCTGGCTTCAAGACCATTAATCGCCTCGATATAGCGCTCACCCGGCGGAATCGCAGCAAGATAATCCAGCCCCGCAGTAACCGTTCCCTCGGTTTGCCCCCGAACGGTCAGCCTGGCCTCACCCAGAACAGGAATCTCTGCCCGGGCAGTGACGATCTGATTTCCCGCCATGTTGCCATCGACCGCGTCGACGCTGATTCCCGGACCCTCGAATACAACATGTGTATTCAAGTCGCGAATTTCTGGCCAGCCTTCCTTGTAATCCAGGACCAGGTCATTGAGCAAAAAATCTACCGTAAAACGTCCTTCGCCATTCTTGAACGGAAACTTGTCCAGCGGCCCCTTCAACACCATTCGCCCCTCGGGAATTCGACCGCTGACAATGCTGCGTTCCAGCCATTCCCGGGCTTTGGATGATAGTTTCACAATGGGCAAATAAGCCGTCTTGTTCGCCACGTTGCCATCTTTGATCTGGGTCTCCAGATCTATTGCCGGGCCTGCGCCCTCTTTGGGCAATTCAAGGTTCAGAGTGCTGTAGGTATAGATGTCCTGATTTGCCAACACCAGGTCGGCGCCACGAACCTTGATACCACTTGCACTGCGCTGCCAGCTCAACTTCCCGGTTGCCTGCTCGAAAACCAGCGGGCTCTCAAAGACCTTGGGTAAATCCACCGCCAGGCCTACCGAAGACAATTCAACCTCACCACCGTCATCGTTAGCCTTTACAGCGCCGGTAAACCCCTGCACCCCCGGCAGCTTGTCGACCGCATTGACCCCGGCTCCAGACAGGTAGGCACGCACTGAATAATTGGCATTTCCCCCAGCCTCGCTGGCGAACTGCAAATTCAAATCGCTAACCACACCTCTTGGATTCAGACCCATGAGCCGGGCTCGAATTTCCTCGTCAGGCACCCATGGCAAGAAGGGCTGGAAGTCATCCAGGTGAATCCGGTCTGCGGTCATATACAGCAAGCGGCCATCACCGTTTTTTCGCGCCAACTCCAGGCGAATGGCATCGGAGTTCCAGATACGTCCATCTCTTTCAACAGACAGGTCAAGAAGCTTGAACTGCCAGTCATCGGGCTTTTTGACCCACTCGAGTTTGCCTCCCAGGTGTTGGAAGGCAGCTCCCGGAACAGAATCTGGATCCGACAGGATCAGGTCTCGAAGGTCCAGGTCAACAATGCCGTTCTCAAGACCCAGAGCACCCAGCGCTGCCCACACGGTGATATCGCCGCTGCCACCCAGGGGGGCGTCAATCGTGTCGGGAAGGACTTCCTTCCATCCTGCCAGATCCAGCCCCCGGGCCTGGAACAACAACTGCCAGTTCTGTTTCCCGGGACCCGCATCCAAATTCTCTGTGTTGGCAGTGATTCGCAATGACCCGCCGAGATTGTCGGGCAAATAGATATTTACACCCAGGCTAAGCTCGCTATCGCTCTTTTCCACGTCCAGAGTCGCCTGCTGGAATTCCAGCGGCTCGCCGGGTCGCCTGGCGCTGGTCATTCGAATCGTTGCGTTGCGAATTTCGTATCGACCGTTGGGCATCACCGGCGCCTTGCCGGTGCCGGCCTGGTCCACATCACCAGGCTCCGCCGGCAGCACACGATTGAGCACGTAGAAACGACCGTCTTCGAGCTGCTCCACTTCCAGGACAATCCCTTCAATGCGCACACTGGATACTGCCAGTTCCTGCTCGAGCAGCAAGTCCATCAAGCTGATCACCACCGAGATGGAATCCGCGTCAACAACCGGGGTAACGCCATCAGGAGCCAGGACCACCGTGTCCCTGAATACCACCAGCGGACCTGCCAGGGATAGCCGCGCATCAATGTCGCCAATCTTCAGTGGCCGTCCGAGGGCTTGTGTAGCCCAGGTCTCTATCTGCGCGCGGTACTCAGGCAACTGGGGAAGGAACAGCCGAAAGGCCCCCACCGCCATAGCAAGAACGATCACCAGTCCCGCGACAATAGCAGCCGTCCATCTCCAGACTCTTCTGAAGACGCTAGACATGGGCCAGGGGTGCCTCAATGAGGTCTGACCGGTTGCTGTTAGGTGGGAACCACATCAAATTGTTCCTGGCTATACAAAGCCTCAGCCTGTAGTCGTATTGGAGACCCTGTAATGCTTTCAAGTTCCGCAACACCGGAGGATTCATCATCCAGCATGGTCTCAATCACCTCGGGATGCGCCAATACCAGTATTTTCTGGAATTCAAACTGACTGGTATGTCTCAGTATTTCCCTGAAGATTTCATGGCAAACCGTTTCTGAAGTCTTGACCCTTCCCCGACCCTCACAGGTTGGGCAAGGCTCGCAAAGCATATTCTCCAGGCTCTCCCGGGTACGCTTACGGGTCATCTCCACCAGTCCAAGGCTGGACACCTCACATACATTAGTCCGGGCACTATCCGTTTCCAGGCTGCGTTGCAACGCTTCCAGCACCCGAACCCTGTGGGCCTCGACTTCCATATCGATGAAATCGAGAATAATAATCCCGCCCAGGTTACGCAGCCGAAGTTGCCTTGCGATGGCGACGGCCGCCTCCAGGTTGGTCTTGAAAATCGTTTCCTCCAGGTTCCTGTGACCGACGAATCCACCGGTATTTACATCGATGGTCGTCATGGCCTCTGTCTGGTCAATAATCAGGTGACCCCCTGACTTGAGCAGAACTTTTCTGTCCAGTGCCTTTTGGATTTCTTCTTCCACGCCATGCAGGTCAAATACCGGACGCTCTCCTGCATACAGCTCGAGTTTCGGCAGCATTTCAGGAATGAACATGCGAGAAAACTCCCGCATTCTTTCGAAGACCTTCTCCGAGTCAACCAGCACCCGGGAGATTTCCTGACCCGTCACGTCCCGCAGTATGCGCAGTGACAATTCCAGGTCTTCATGCACCAACTTACCTACCTGGGTACGCAGCGCCTTCTCGCTGATGACATCCCATAGCTTTTGAAGAAAAACCATGTCGGCCCGCAACTCGTCGAAGCCCGCACCTTCGGCGGCGGTGCGCACGATAAATCCGCCCCGGGAATTCTCATCAATAAACCCTTGCACCAGTTCGCGCAGGCGCTGACGTTCTTCCGGGTTTTCAATGCGGGTCGATACGCCGACGCCGCTACCCTTGGGCAAGTACACCAGGAATCGGGACGGCAGAGTGATGTAGGTGCTTAATCGTGCTCCTTTGGTGCCAAGTGGATCCTTGACGACCTGCACGAGAATGTCATTGCCTTCATTTACCAGGTCATCAATATTCCCCGGTGGCAGATCCTGTAAATCATTGCCGACGGCAACTTTCTGGTGAATATCCCTGGCATGCAAAAAAGCGGTGCGTTGCAGACCTATTTCGATAAATGCGGCCTGCATTCCAGGAAGGACGCGGCTGACTTTTCCCTTGTAGATGTTGCTGGTCAAGCCTCGGCGACTTGCACGTTCAATATAAACTTCTTGCAGCACGCCACTGTCCAACACCGCGGCGCGTGACTCCCGCTGGTTCACATTGATGAGAATTTCCCTGTTCATGGTTGCGTCACCATAGAAGCCAGCCCGGCCTCCGACAGTAGCTGGGCTGTCTCGAAAAGAGGTAGTCCCATTACGCCGGAATAACTACCCTGCAAGTGTTTCACAAAAACCGCACCCATACCCTGAATACCGTAAGCCCCAGCCTTGTCCGCTGGTTCACCGGTATTCCAGTATGCCTCGGCTTCTCCTGGGCTAAACGGTTTGAATTCGACTTTGCTTTCACTCACGGCTACCCGATTCCTTCCCTCGACATACAAGGCCACTGCCGTCAGGACACGATGTTCGCGTCCCGACAATTTAGCCAACATGGCCAGTGCCTCCTCCCGGTTACGGGGCTTACCAAAAATCTCATCATCCAGCACCACCGCCGTGTCCGCTGCCAGCACCGCGGAACCAGCCGGCACCAGGTGTTCACCGGCAAACTCGGCTTTCTCTTTTGCGATGCGCACGACGTAGTCTTCCGGCAGTTCTCCGGCCAGGGGGGTCTCATCCAGGTCAGGAGCCAGGGTTGAGAATCGAACACCGATTTGTCCCAGCAGCTCCGCTCGTCTGGGGGAGGCGGACGCCAGGTAGATAAAGTCTTGATTCATATATGGAAGTGTCATCTTTTCCGGCTCTTCCCGCAAGCCGCGCAAAGATCGGCTAATGGGTGGCCGTGGCTGAGCTTGCCGGCACTTTCAAGCCCGATGATAGGGATGGCCCTTCATCACCGTCCAGGCCCGATACAGCTGCTCGGCCAGCAGAACACGGACCAGACCGTGAGGCAGGGTAAGCGGGGACAAGGACCAACTCATATCAGCCCGCTCAATACACGCTGGCGCCAGTCCATCCGGACCGCCAACCAACAGACATACGTCACGGCCATCACCCATCCAGCTTTCCAGATGTCCGGCCAGCGCCTCGGTGGTGAACGACTTTCCATTCACTTCCAGGGCCACCACCCGGTCACCGGGCTTGATAGCGGCCAGCATTCGCTCGCCCTCGGCCTCGATGGCCCTTTCCACTGGTATGCCCCGGGCGCGTTTGCCCAGCGGAATTTCCAACAGTTCAAGCTTGCACTCCCGGGGCATGCGTTGGGCGTACTCGGCGAATCCCTGCTGTATCCAGGCAGGCATTTTTTGCCCAGGAGATAGCAGGCGCAAGCGCATGTCAGTCAGTACCGCTGGCTTTCCCGCGGCGCTCCGCCGCGACATCCCACAATTTTTCAAGGTTATAGAAATCGCGTACACGAGGCTGCATGACGTGCACAAGAACGTCATACAAATCCACCAGTATCCACTCTCCACCCTCGGTGCCTTCCACGCCCAGGGGACGCAATCCGGATTCCTTGGATGCCTCGATCACGCGGTCCGCCAGCGACTTGCAATGGCGATCCGAGGTTCCGCTCGCAATCACCATGTAGTCGGCAATACTCGTCAAGCCCCGGACATCTATCACTTTGATATCATTACCTTTTCCATCTTCCAGGGCGGCTACTGCCAGGGCCTGCAATGTCTTGCTATCCATCAACGGTTTGTATCCTCTGTTGTGATGCGGCCTGAATAACAGCCGCTTCGCTTAATAATTTCACATGTCTCATCGGGCATCAGGAAACGCGGTTCCTGGCCTGCCGACACCATCTGCCGTATTGCCGTGCTGGAAATCTCCAACTGGGTCACGGCATGTATATAAATCCGTCCCGACACGGCTCCATGCAGGTCTTCCACCTCGGTGGTTTGCCGCTGCTCCAGCACCGCCTCCAACTCACCCATGTCCGGGGCGGTCCAGCCAGGTCGCCTGGCCACCACAACGTGGGCAAGCTCGAAAATCTCCTGCCAACGAGACCAGTCCGGAAACCCCAGGAAAGCGTCCATCCCCACGATCAGACACAGGGAACGATCCGGGAAGTCCTGCCGAAGGTCACGCAAGGTATCCACCGAATACGATGGACCGTCACGGTGCAGTTCCCGATCGTCTACCACCAACCCGGGCTGACCAGCTACCGCAGCACGAACCATTTCAAGGCGCGCCTGAGCCGATGCAACCGGCACACCCCGATGGGGCGGCAGTCGACAAGGCAGGTAACGCACCTCTTCCAGCCTGAGCAAATGGAGCAATTCGTAGCCGGTACGCAGGTGGCCAAAGTGAATAGGATCGAATGTACCCCCGAACACACCAATAGGAGCCTGATGTCGCTCCATCACGGGTTCCGGGGTGGTTTTACTGTGAGGGTGATCGAAAATCTCAACCTGCGGCCTTCAATCTAAGATTGGTACCCGCCAATTTTGCCACGATAAGGGCCAGTTCGTCCCAAATTGCGCCGCTAGCCTGGCCCTTGACCACTCGATCTGCCCTGGCCAGTTGCAGTTGCAGGGCATGAATCGACCCCGATGAATGGCGCTGCAAGGCCGCAGAAACCAGCGGTTTGCGCCTGGCCCAGACTTTCCCCAGGACTTGACCGGGAGCGTCGCCATGGCTGATTTGCCACGCCAGGGGCGACAGAGTGCGTGCCTCGCGACTCAGGGCCCAGCAAATCAGGACCGGTTCAACGCCCTCCTGGCGGAGCCCTTGAAGAATTCTCAGTGCCCGGCTGGAGTCGCCAAGCAAGGCGGCATCCACCAGGTCAAAAATATCGAACCGGGAGCTGTCTGATACCGCTTCCTGAATCATATCGGCATCAAGTTTCCCGCTACCGTGCAGCAATACCAGCTTGTCGATCTCCTGCTGGGCGGCCATCAGGTTCCCTTCAACGCGGGTGGCCAGGAGCCGGACCGCCTCCTCGTCCGCCTGCAGTCCACTGGCACGCAAGCGCTGCTTGATCCAGCCCGGCATCTGGGACTCTTCCACCGGCCAGATTTGAACCACCATGCCGGCAGCGTCAATGGCCTTGGCCCAAGCCGCACCCAGGCTGCGCTTGTCCAGCTGGGGGGCGACAACAAGCAGCAGGGTATCCGGGTCGGCATGCTCAATCAGTTGAATGATCGCTTTTGCACCCTTGTCGCCAGGCTTACCCGTAGGCAGTCGCAACTCAACGATTCGTCGACTGGCAAACAATGACAGGTTGCTGCCAGCGGCAAGCAAGCCATCCCAGTCAAAGCCACGCTCGGCCACATGCAGGTCACGCTCATCGAAGCCCTGGGCGCGGGCCGCTGCACGAATGGCGTCGCAGACCTCTCCCACCAGCAGGGGTTCGTCACCACTGACCAGGTAGACCCCGGCCAGGCCGCTCTTGAGCTTCTGTGCCAATGCATTGGCCGGTACTTTCACTGGTTTGCATCCCTCTTGCGCATCAGGCCCACAATCACCGCCACGACGGCCATTGACCAGACGATCACCGGGCCGGTGGGAAGATCCATCAGGGCCGACAACAGCATACCCAGGATATATCCGGCGAGTCCGACGGCATAGGCCGCCCACAATCCCTTGCCGCCCAGGTTCCGTGTGGCCAGGGCTGGAATAATCAGGCTGGAAAACACCAGGTAAACCCCCACCAGCTGAACCGAAACCGTGACACTCAGTGAAAACAGTATATAGAACCCGACCCGCTGAATTTTGTGCCGCAGGAAAAACCATGCAATTAGCACCACCGCCGACAGCACTGCAGCCGGGCCCAGGGCGGCCATATCCACCCACAGAATCTGGCCGACGAGCAAATCCTTGAGCTCGTCGCCACCCCGGGGATTATTGGCCAACAGCAGCATACTTGCGGTGGCTGCCAGGATAAACATCACACCGATGATCGCTTCCTGCACATCCTGGAGATTGCGCTCTACCCAGGTCAGGAAAATGGCCCCGGCAATAGCCGCACCGAAAGCCGCAGCCTGGGCTGGATAGCCATGAATTTCCCAACCCAGGGTGCTGGCGAGGATAACGCCCAGGCCGGCCAACTGGGCAACGGCCAGGTCAATAAAAATAATGCCCCGCTTGAGGACTTCCCTGCCCAGGGGTACATGGGTAGATAACACCAGGACGCCCGCCAACAAGGCGGGACCAAGAATGCTGATGTCCATTGCATGCCAGTTCATCTAGCCGCCCCTTCAAGAGTACTCACCAGTATCTCGAACATGCTGAACAAGTCAGTTACCTGGGGAGTACTGCCCACGGTGTGGGGCAGCAGCAAGACGGGAATGTCTGTGCGCTCGGAAAGCCATTCCGAGGGACGTGAATCCTGATAGGAGGCATGCACGATACCCAGTATTTCCTGGCCCTTGAGCCTGGCCAGCAACTCCGACAAATAACTGCTGCTGGGTGGCACCCCGGGCTTGGGCTCCAGGGTCCCCGCCTCTACCAGTCCCGCCCAGGCGAACAGGTATACCCAGCTGCGGTGATAGGTCACCAGCCTGGCGCCCTGCAAGGTTTGCAACCGCGTTGCCCAGCCATCGACGGCCGAATCCCATCGCCCCTTGAAATCCGCGTAGCGTGCGGCATAAGTGTCCGCATGGGCTGAATCCAGGGCCTGCAGGCGCTTGGCCAACTCTGCCGCAACCAGGCCTATATTCCGCGGATCCAACTGGATATGGGGATTGCCGAAAGGATGAATATCTCCGGCCGCCCTGTCCAGCACCTCGGGCTTCTCCAGCAGGGTGACAAATTTCGATGCAGCAAGAAAACCAGGCTGACCAGGCAGCACATCCCGGTTATTCGCCTTGCGCAGCAACAATGGCAACCAACTTGCCTCCAGGTCTGCGCCGGTGCAAACAACCAGGTCAGCGCTTCTCACACGGGCGATCAGGCTGGGCCTGGCCTGGATGTAATGCACGTCCTGCAAACCCGTGGTGGCGCTTTCCACCTTTACCTGGTCACCACCAAGTTGTTTCGCCAGCTCAGCCCATTCGGCTTCGCAGGCAAACACCTTCAACTCAGCATGAACCAGCCCGGGACTGGCAAGCATCGCAAGTACCAAAACTACCCATTTTTTCATGCTGCAGGCCTCAGAACTGGTGGGCGCCGTGGGCGCCTATGCTCATGATGTACTGGAGCATGACCTGGCTGTCACTGCGTCGACCGTTGTCCAGGTTCGCAACCTGGAAACGCAGCCGGCTGAACTCACTGCGGGAGTAGTCAAGCATGGCGGTTACGCGGCTTGGGGAACCGGCAGTCTCGAGCAAACCCTCCAGCGGCGGCAACAGGGGCGCGTTATCGGCGCTGACGCGGTCATAGCGAAGTCCCACACGCCAACTCGGTCGAAACTGATAGGTACCCTGGATGTAAAAACCGTCCTGGGAAATATCGTAGGGACTGCTGCCGTTGAAATTGTCGCCGGCCATGTCCAGCAGGCCATCCTCTTCGCGCAGCAGGTACTCGGCCTGTATTACGAGATTGCGCTGACGGGGATTGCCGTTTTCTGCCCACTTCCAGACAGCATCCACGATGGCCACCGAACTGTCTCCGGAAAATGCACCCAGGTCTGTACCCGGCCCCACCCCTGGATCGTACTCACGCTCTACGACTTTCCCGGAAAGGTAAGACAAGCCCAGGCGCCAGCTTTGGCTGTCCCCCAGGTCTCCTCCCAGCCGGGCAAAAGCAGTCCATGCGCCGGTGCCGCTGTTACCGGCGCCAGATGCGGGGTAACTTTCGCCGCGAAGTAACTCTGCGCCCATTTCCAGCATCAGGTCGGTGGGCGCCAGCCAGCGAAGCTGGACCCCGGTATCTGCAAAATTCCCGCCCAGCATGACTGCATAGGGCAAGGGTGCGTCGACGAAGTCCCAGGTATGGGGGTGACGGGAATTCTGGTAGCCAATGTCTGAATACATCGCACCGGCTTTTACCCCCAGTCCACCCGGCAAGGACAGCGTCTCAATCCAGGCTTCCTCAAGCTCCACCTCGGTGCTGCCCTCGTCCTGGTGCAGCGCCACCGTCATGAAACCATAAAACAGGTCATCCACGTTGGCGCTCAAGACAAACTCGCTTTCCCCCAGGGACAAGCCCTCCGGTGGCGGCGAGACCTCCTCATCCAGGGGGAAACCCGCAAAATCAAAGCCGGAAAAATCTCCCGAATAAGCGGCAAATTTGCCGTCCAAAATCAGGCTCATCGCTGGATTAAACGCATTATTGGTCATCTGGACCTGGGCAATCGAAGGGTTGCCAAGACCCGCCAGACCCAGGGCAATCAAGAAAATCAGGGTATATCGTTTCATTAGAAAAAAGTTCCACAGTCCATTTACATCGCGTGCTCAATATGAACAACGCACCACCTGGTGATACTCACGGCGCGCACGACCGCCTCCGTGGAGTCATGGGATCAGGCAGGAGGGCCGCGGGGCTCCGGAATCAGGGCAATTGCGGTGGGCAACTTGTGAACAGTGGGAACCACCAGGGCCACCCACACCCTGGACAGGGGGGCGAGCTGTGGTGATTGGATCAGGGCGGAACCGGTACGTTCAAACTTCAGGCAAAATTCGCACGCCTGTCCCGACTCGTGAGCCGGGGTAGTGACTTCATGAACCAGGTTTACTGCTTGCAGGCACAGCAGCGCTGCGACTAGCGGTCCGGCAATCAATTGTATGATTCTATTTGGCAAACCGTAAACCCAACTAATAGAGAAGTTATACGTAATTTATATTGAACCGATAAACTTTCGCAATGCACCGGCTGTAATCAGGCAAGTTATTGCTCTGGTAAATCCAGGGCGGCAATGCGTCGCATCATCAGCCTGACCAGGTCATTGGCCAGGTCCGCCCGCAGGAACTCTTCTTCACGGCGCTTGGCCAGGACATCAGTGGGATCGAAAGTATAGTCCCGGGTCAGGGTCCTGGAATCCACCTCCAGCAGCACCTTGCCATCCACCAGCACCTGGTAGGCGATCGTGTAATAGACCTCAAATTCCTGGGGCACGTTCTCAGCCGACACCGAGAGCAGGCGCTGGCCGAATTCATCCTTGTTTAATCGCAACACCGCAGTAGACCCTTCCGGCGAGCGAGTGGGCTGTACTCCCGCCGCTCTCAACCTGCGCTCCAGGGTAAGGGCCAGGTCACTGTACTGGTTACCGGTCTGTATGTAGGTCACACCCATGAACTCGGGAAGACGCTCATTGCCCTGCAATTGATACCCGCACGCCGACAGTGAAAAAGCCAACAACACGGTGAGCAGTATTTTGCAGGGAAATTTCATCGATCAGACAACCAGGTTTACCAGCTTATTGGGCACCACGATCGCCTTGCGCAAGGGCTTGCCCTCCACAAAGCGCAGCACATTGGGGTCGGCCATGGCAATTGCCTGGACCTGCTCCGCACTGGCATCCGCCGCCACCGAAATACGTCCGCGCAGCTTGCCGTTAACCTGGACCACCAACTGCACCTCGTCTCTGACCAGGGCTTCGGGGTCGTGAACAGGCCAGCTTTGTTCAAGCACCGCCTCCTCGTGTCCCAGGTCAAACCAGAGTCGGTGACACACGTGGGGCAGGATCGGCGAGAGCATCAACACAACCGCTTCCAGCACTTCCTGGGCCAGTGCCCGGGATTGTGGGTCGGTGTCTTGGACTTTCGCCAGTTCATTCATCAATTCCATGATGGCCGCAATCGCCGTGTTGAAAGTATAGCGACGACCGTAGTCATCCCCCACTTTCAAGATGGTCTCATGCAGCTTGCGACGAAGATCCTTGAGCTGGGGTGACAACTCACCGGATTCGGGCCGGGTCACGGGACCCAACTCCAGGTGTTGCGACACCGCACGCCACAATCGCTTGATAAAACGGTAAGCGCCTTCGACACCCTCGTCAGACCATTCCAGAGATTGCTCCGGAGCCGAGGCAAACATCATGAAAAGCCGAACCGTGTCCGCGCCATAGCGATCAACCAGTTCCTGGGGATCCACGGTATTGCCCTTGGACTTGGACATCTTCGATCCGTCCTTCAACACCATTCCCTGGGTCAGCAGATTGGCAAACGGCTCGTCCACATCCAGCATGCCCTCGTCACGCATCAGCTTCTGGAAGAAGCGCGCGTAGAGCAGGTGCAAAATTGCGTGTTCGATACCACCGATGTACTGATCCACCGGCATCCAGTATTGAGCTCGCTCGTCAACCATCGCGGTATCGCAATTGCGGCTGGCGTAGCGACTGAAATACCAGGACGACTCCATAAAGGTATCGAAGGTATCCGTTTCACGTACCGCCGCCTTGCCACACTTGGGGCAGGTAGTCTCGTAAAACTCGGGCATGGTCTTGATCGGTGAACTCACGCCTTCAAACGATACGTCCTCGGGCAATACCACCGGCAGGTCTTCTTCGGGTACAGGCAGGGCGCCGCAGTCATCGCAGTTAATGACGGGAATTGGCGCTCCCCAGTAACGCTGACGCGAAACGCCCCAGTCCCTGAGACGGTAATTCACCTTGCGCTTGCCAAGACCCGACTGCTCAAACTCCTCAGCGATGGCATCAAATGCCTGCTGGAAATCCAGACCGTCGTGCTTACCGGAATTAACCAGCACGCCCTTCTCGGTCAGGGCGCACTCGCCCAGGTCGAACTCGCTGCCATCGGCTGGCGCGATTACCTGGCGAATTTCCAATCCGTATTGGGTTGCGAACTCCCAGTCACGCTGATCGTGGCCGGGTACTGACATGACCGCACCGGTGCCGTAACTCATAAGCACGAAGTTGGCGGCCCACACGGGTACTTCCTGACCATTGATCGGGTTGCGCACCGTGATGCCCAACGGCATGCCCTTCTTCTCCATGGTTTCCATGTCCGCTTCAGCCGTCTTGGTATTGCGGCATTCGGCAAGAAAGGCGGCCAGCTCGGGATTGTCTTTCGCGGCGGCCACGGCCAGCGGGTGCTCTGCCGCCACGGCCATGTAGGTCACGCCATAAAGCGTGTCGGGACGGGTGGTGAAAACCCTCAGCGGATCGCCACCGGAGACCTCAAAATCAATTTCCAGACCTTCCGAGCGACCGATCCAGTTGCGTTGCATGGTCCGCACCGCCTCGGGCCAGCCTTCCAGCTTGTCCAGACCCTCCAGCAACTCCTCTGCGTAGTCAGTGATCTTCATGAACCACTGGGGAATCTCGCGACGCTCAACCGGGGCTCCGGAGCGCCAGCCACAACCATCGATAACCTGCTCGTTAGCCAGCACAGTCTGATCCACCGGATCCCAATTGACCACGGCTTCCCTGCGATAAACCATTCCCTTTTTCATCAGCCGGGTGAACAGCAGTTGCTCCCAGCGATAATACTCGGGACGGCAGGTCGCCAGCTCGCGACTCCAGTCATATCCCAGCCCCAGGCGCTTGAACTGATCGCGCATGTGGGCAATGTTCTCGTAAGTCCACTTGGCCGGCGGCACCTTGTTCTTGATGGCCGCGTTTTCAGCCGGCAGGCCAAATGCATCCCAGCCCATGGGGTGCAGCACGTTCTTGCCCAGCATCCGCTGGTAGCGGGCAATCAGGTCGCCAATGGTGTAATTGCGCACGTGACCCATGTGGGCACGACCACTGGGATAGGGAAACATCACCAGGCAATAATACTTTTCCCTGGAGGGGTCTTCCTTGGCAACGAAACAATCATTTTCCTCCCAATAGCCCTGGGCTTCGGGTTCAATGATTTCGGGTCGATAAATGGGGTCCATGACGACGGCTTGCTCGCGTGTTCTGTAAAACCGGTAAGGATACCGGATTTTACCCGGGTCAGCCTGTATTCAGCGAGGTTTATGCGCCCTGAATCGGGCTGGCAGGGTGCCGGCTGCAATGGCCAGCAATAGCAATCCGAGCAAGGGCAGGGTGCCTCCAGACACAAATGGTGTGGCGCCGGTCAGCGGTTGCACCGTGGCCTTGAGGGTCGCCACCTGGAACTGGGGAGATCGCGCAACCACCCGGCCCCTGGAATCCACCACCGCCGAAACACCGGTATTGGTGCTGCGAATCAGGAAGCGACCTGTCTCCAGAGCACGCATGCGGGCAATTTGCAGGTGCTGATGAGGCGCCACCGAATCCCCGAACCACGCGTCGTTGCTGACATTCACCAGCAGGTTCGCCTGGGGAAGGAAAATTCGCTGCTCGGCCCCGAACGCATCCTCGTAACAAATCGTGGGCGCAATACGAAAACGCCCGGCCTTGAGAACTTCCTGATCGTCAGTCCCGGGTTCGATATCGGAATAAGGCAGGCTCATGAGGCGCAGCCAGTTACGCACAAAATCCGGCACCGGGAAATATTCCCCGAAAGGCACCAGGTGTCGCTTGTCGTAGAAACTCGGTTCCTCACCCAGGGCCAGCAACGAGTTGCGAACTTCCCAGTCGTAACTGTCCAGCCTGAGTACGCCCAGCACCAACACACCGCCAGATTCCTGCACCTGGGTCCAGACCTCCGAAAGGTAGCCCGTCTCTTCCGAGACCAATGCCGGAATCGCCGCCTCGGGCCAGACGATCAGATCACTGTCCAGGTTCTCAAGGGTGAGTTTGCGATACAGGTCCAGGGTAGGCTGGCGCTGCTCGGGAAGCCACTTCCGATCCTGGGATATGTTTCCCTGGGCAAGCATCACCCGGGCGGGTTCGCCCTCGGCAGTGGTCCAGGAGACAGTGCGAAGCAACCCCCCTCCCAGCCAGACGGTGATTGCTGCCAACAGGCCCAGCCACCTTGGTTTATTCGATCCACGCACGATTAACGCGATTCCGCCGGCCACCAGGACGGTAGCCCAACTCACGCCGTACACTCCAGCCAGGGGCGCGAACCCCGCAAGGGGGCTGTCCACCTGGCTGTAACCCAGACTTAACCACGGAAAGCCCGATGCCACCCATCCCCGCAACCACTCCCCGAGCACCCAGGCGGCGGGCCAACTCAACAGCCAGCGCGAGCTCGCCGAGCCCGTGAGCCAGCGGGTGCATACCCAGGCCAGCAAGGAATACCAGGCCGCCATCACGGCTATCAGGCTCAACATCACCGGCAGGGCGATATATAAAGGCGCCTTGCCGAAGTGATGGACGCTGATGTACAGCCAATAGGTGCCAAAAAGAAAGGCGCCGAATCCAAAGGCAAAGCCGCATCGAGCGGCAAGCCCGGGGCGCTGCCCGTCTATCAGCAAAAAAAACAGGGCCGGCGCGGCAAGCGCCAGGGGGTAGGCAGACAACGGTGCGAATGCCAGGGGCAAGATAGCCCCGGCCATTGCGGACAATCCTATCCGCCAATGCCGCCATCGCTGGATGGTCTCGACGGCGCCTTGCATACCCGGGCGACTCAGGCGGAATCTCCCGGGGTTTCAACATGATCTTCCGCAAGGGTGACTTGCACGGTCTCGACCCTGCGACGATCAGCCCGGACGATGCGCAATTCCATCTCGCCGAGTTTCAGCACCTCTCCGCGACGGGGCAGGCGCCCCAGCTCATGCATGATCATGCCGGCCACGGTATCAAACTCTTCGTCAAGAAAATTGGAACCGAAATAGTCGTTGAAATCCCAGACCTTGGTATAGCCTTTTACCAGGAAGCGCCTGGGGCTCTCCCGGACAATTTCAACATCCTCCTCGATGTCATGTTCATCGCCAATTTCGCCGACGATTTCCTCAAGCACATCTTCAATGGTCAACAGACCCGAAACGCCACCGTACTCATCCACCACGATTGCCATGTGATTGTGGCTGACGCGAAAATCCTTGAGCATGGTATTCAGGCGCTTGCTCTCGGGTATAAACACCGCAGGTCTCAAGCACTCGCGAATATCAAAACGCCCTTCCGCGTTTTCAGCGAAGAAACGCAGCAAATCTTTGGCCAACAAGACGCCGATCACCTCGTCACGGTCTTCACCGATCACCGGGAAGCGCGAGTGTCCCGAGGCGTTGATGACCTCAAGCATTTTCTGGGGTTCGTCGTCACGATCAAGCACCACCATCTGGGAACGCGGAATCATGATATCCCTCACCTGGGACTCCGATACCTCGAGCACGCCACGAATCATGCCCAGTTCCTGCGCGTCCAGAACTCCAGACCCCGAAAGTTCATCAAGAACCTGGGCCAATTCCTCCCGATCCCGGGGACGACTGCCAAGGCGCCAAAACAACTGGCGCAACCAGCCCGGTTTCCCGAGACCGTTTCTACTTGGAGGTTGGTCATCTGACATGAGGGTAATCTCCTGCGGTAATGCGAATCCGGCTCGTCTACTCAATCAGCCGGCGTATAAGGGTCAGCGAAACCGAAGCCAGAAAGTATTTTACGCTCTCTGTTCTCCATGACTTCCGCCGCTGAATCATCAATGTGGTCGTAGCCGAGCAGGTGCAGCACTCCGTGCACCACCATGTGCGCCCAGTGGGCCTCGGGCGCCTTGCCCTGCTCGCGAGCTTCCGCGGTCACCACGGGAGCACAAATCACCAGGTCGCCCAACAAGGGAAGCTCAACGTAATCGGGTATATCCGCCGGGAAGGACAGCACATTGGTCGCATAGTCCTTGCCACGGTATTTCAGGTTCATCGCCCTGCCTTCTTCTTCGTCCACCACGCGAATACTCAGCTCTGCCTGGTCCCGCTCACCGACCAGGGCCGCCTCGGCCCAGGTGGCAAACTGCGCCGCCCCGGGAATACCCGGTAGTGCCTCACAAGCCAGCTGGAAATCCAGCTCCAGGGCCTGGCGGCTAACATGGTCCGAGTCAGACATCCTGGTGTCGCTCGTACGCCTGGACAATGCGCTGCACCAGGGGATGGCGCACCACGTCCTGGGCAGAAAAATGGGTAAATCCGACGCCGCTCACGTCCCGGAGCACATCCAGGGCGTCACGCAAACCCGAGAGCTGGCTGCGAGGCAGGTCAGTCTGGGTTATGTCCCCGGTCACCACCGTATGGGAACCAAATCCGATGCGAGTGAGAAACATCTTCATCTGTTCCACGGACGAATTCTGGGCTTCATCCAGGATCACGAAAGATTCATTCAGGGTGCGGCCGCGCATGAACGCCAGGGGAGCAATTTCAATAACGTGGGCTTCCACCAGCCTGGCCACCCGGTCAAAACCGAGCATCTCATAGAGCGCGTCATACATGGGGCGAAGATAGGGGTCCACCTTCTGGGCAAGGTCGCCGGGCAGGAAGCCCAGCCGTTCGCCCGCCTCCACCGCCGGTCTGACCAGTATGATTCGGCGCACCTTTTCCGTCTCGAGAGCTTCCACCGCCGCAGCAACCGCCAGGTAGGTCTTGCCGGTACCGGCCGGACCCACGCCAAATGTCAGGTCTTGCTCGCGCATCTGCTTCACATAGCTGCGCTGATTGATGCCCCGGGCACGGATAGTGCGCTTGCGCGTCTTGACGATCAGCTCCGCCTCAGCCGATTCACCGCTGGCGCCACTTTCCATGCCTGCTTCCTGAATAGCCATATGAACGCGCTCCGGATTCAGATACTCCCTCGCCGCCAGCTCGTAAAGCTGGGTCAGGACCTTGCCAGTCGCCTCAACGGCCGCCTGCTCGCCAGACAATACAAAGCGATTACCCCGATTACTGATAGCCACGCTCATGCGCCGTTCCAGCAAGCGGAGATTCTCGTCAAACTGTCCGCACACCTGGGCAAGGCGCTCATTGTCTGCCGGCTCCAGCACCAGGTCCGTCTTGGCAATTTCAGCGTTCAAGATTGTTCCGTCGTCTGCAGGCGACCGCGCAGGGAGTTCGGCAAGCCCTCGGTAATCAGCACCGTCGCAAACTGGTTAATTAACTCTGACGGGCCATCGAAATTTACCCAGCGGTTATTTTCAGTACGCCCGGCCAACTGCCCTGGATCTTTCTTGGAATGCCGCTCCACCAACACGCGCTGCACACTTCCAACCATACCCTGGCTAATCTCCAGCGCCTTCTGGTTAATGCGTTGCTGCAGGATAGACAGACGCTTGTGCTTCTCCTCCTGATCCACGTCATCGGGAAGCGACGCGGCAGGAGTCCCCGGGCGTGCACTGTAAATAAAACTGAATGACTGGTCGAAACCGATTTCGCCAATCAGGTCCATAGTGGCCTGGAAATCCTTTTCGGTTTCCCCCGGGAAACCAATAATAAAATCTGAAGAAATGCTCAGGTCCGGACGGGCATCACGCAGACGCCGTATCTTTTGTTTGTATTCAAGGACGGTGTGCCCACGCTTCATCAGCGACAGGATACGGTCCGAGCCCGACTGCACTGGCAAATGAAGGAAGCTGGCCAGCTCGGGTACTTCCGCATAGGCCTCGATCAGACTGTCGGTAAATTCAACCGGATGGGAGGTAGTAAAACGAACGCGTTCAACGCCGTCTACCGCCGCAACGTAGTGAATCAGGGTAGCCAGGTCGGCCTGGGTGCCATCGTGCATTTCACCACGAAAGGCATTCACGTTCTGACCAAGCAAGGTGATTTCTTTCACTCCCTGTTGGCTGAGCTTGACCACCTCGGTAATCACATCGTCGAAGGGACGGCTGACTTCTTCACCGCGGGTATAGGGCACCACACAAAAGGTGCAGTACTTGCTGCAACCTTCCATGATGGATACGAACGCGGTGGCGCCTTCGGCCCGGGGCTCGGGCAGACGATCAAACTTCTCGATTTCCGGAAAACTGATATCCACCTGGGCCTTACCGGCGGCACGTGCGCTTTCCAGCATTTCGGGCAGGCGATGCAGGGTCTGGGGACCAAAGACCAGGTCGACATAGGGAGCGCGCTTGATGATGGCGTCGCCTTCCTGGCTGGCGACACAGCCGCCAACACCGATCACCACATCCGGCCGCAATTCCTTAAACGGACGCCAGGTGCCCAACAGAGAAAAAACCTTCTCCTGGGCTTTTTCACGCACCGAACAGGTATTCACGAGCAACACATCGGCTTCCGACGGATCATTGGTCACCGTCAACCCGTGCGACTCAGCCAGCACGTCTGCCATCTTGGACGAGTCGTACTCGTTCATCTGGCATCCGAAGGTCTTGATATAGAGCTTTCCGCTCATCCCTTGATTCATTTATTTCCGAACCGTTAAATTAGCCGTTATTACCGGGAATTACTATGATTTCGGCCGATTTACCCTGGGGCTTTACGGCTCATGTGACTGCTTCCGGTACCACGCAGACACGGTTAATTCACTTGAGGGAATCCCTTTCCAGGGCCTTCCCGGTATACACATTCCCAAGCCCACCTGAAATGCAAACGGCGCGCCCTAACCAGGCGCGCCGAGATTTTGCGTCAATATTCTCCGGGAACTCCCGGTTCAAGCCTTGGCTAGAACGGGATATCGTCGTCAAAATCATCAGACGGAGCACTGCTCGCCGGAGCGGGGCTGCTGCGTCGGGACTGGTCTGACGGGGCACTGGCGGGCGCTGATCCACCACCGGAACGTCCACCCAGCATCTGCATCTCATCGGCAACGGTCTCGGTGGTGTAACGCTCCACCCCATCCTTGCCTTCCCATTTACGGGTACGCAGGCTGCCTTCCACATAAACCTGGGAGCCCTTGCGCAGATATTCCGCAGCAATCTCGGCCAGGCGGCCGAAGAACACGACGTTGTGCCATTCAGTACGTTCCTGCTGCTCACCGGAAGTCTTGTCTTTCCAGCTCTCGGAAGTGGCAATACGGATGTTCGTCACCGCTGAACCACTAGGCAGGTAACGGGTTTCAGGGTCTGCGCCCAGGTTGCCTACCAAAATGACCTTATTTACGCCTCGAGCCATAACTACACCATCACGTTATCGGGTTTGCCGGGTAAATCCCCGGACTGGAAAAGGTCGTCAATTGTATGACGAGCCGACAAAAATCTCACCCTTCATTATTGGCTTTATCCCCGGAAACGGTGGATTTACCACCCAGCGCAAGCAGCAACCAGACCGCCGCGAGGCTCGCGGTGACTGCAAACACACCCTCAAGACCCCAATTACCGCGCAGCCAACCGCCCATGGTGCCGCCCACGAACGCTCCCATGAACTGGGAACTGGCGAAAATGCCCAGGGCTGCTCCGCGCCGCTCGGGAGTGGCCAACTGGGAAAGCAAGGCTGGCAAACGAGCCTCAAGGAAGTTGAAACCGGCGAAAAATACCACCAGGGCCAAAGCGATGGCCAGGGTGCTGCCATGCTGCCAGCCCAGCAACAACTGGCCCACCAGCAATATGCAGATTCCGATAATCAGGCTCTTGCGTGGGTCGCGCTGTCTCTCGGACATCATGATCAGCGGGACCGTGCCCAGAAGAGAGATCAGGATGACCGGCATATACACCTTCCAGTGCTCTGCGGCGACCAATCCGGCCACATCCCGCAGGGCAAATGGCACGGCCACGAACAGGGCGGTCACCGCAGCGTGTAGCAAGAACACCCCGGTATACAAGCGCACCAATTCAGCATCCCGAAGGGTATCCAGGAAACGCGGCTTCTCCGGGTGATGAACAACTTCCTGCTCGGGAGCTTTGGGCAACACGACCAGCAACAGGACCAGGGCCCCGACACCCAGGGCGGCGGACAACCAGAACAGGCTGGAGACTCCCGCCACGCCGGCCAGGGCCGGGCCGAGAATCAGGGACAACATAAAGGTGGTGCCGATGCTGATACCGATGATCGCCATGGCCCGGGTGCGCACAATGTCGCGGGTCCGATCCGCCAGCAATGCGGTAACCGCTGCGGAAATCGCCCCGGCGCCCTGCAATACACGGCCCCCGATCAGGGTCCAAATGTCCGTGGCCAACGCTGCCACCACACTGCCGGCAATAAAGATCAGCAGCCCGACAACAATAATCGGAATCCGGCCAAATCGGTCCGACATCAAGCCAAAGGGAATCTGCAGACCGGCCTGGGTCACCCCGTAGGCACCCACGGCAAGCCCCGACAATGTTGGGGTTGCCCCTTCCAGACCCGAGGCAAACAGCGCCAGCACCGGAAGCAGCATGAACAGCCCCAGCATACGTACGGCATAGATTCCCGCCAGTACGCCTACTGCGCTCTTTTCGTCGTGTGTCATGGCAATGCCACTGCCGGACTGTCGTCTCACAAGTGCCGATCCTTTGCTCGTCGCTTTGGAAACGGCGTATATTAGCAGGTTGATTCAGGGATAAGCGAAGTGATGGAACGTATTCTTATCCGAGGGGCCCGCACCCACAATCTCAAGAACGTGGATGTAGAGCTTCCCCGGGACAAGCTCATTGTGATCACCGGGCTGTCTGGCTCAGGCAAGTCGTCCCTGGCCTTTGACACCATATATGCCGAGGGCCAGCGTCGTTACGTCGAGTCGCTGTCCGCCTATGCCCGCCAGTTCCTGTCGGTCATGGAAAAACCGGACCTGGACCATATCGAGGGACTCTCACCGGCAATTTCCATCGAGCAGAAAAGCACTTCCCACAATCCCCGTTCCACCGTGGGCACGGTCACCGAGATTTATGACTACCTGAGACTGCTGTTTGCGAGGGCCGGTATTCCTCGCTGCCCCGAACACAACACCGATCTGCAGGCCCAGACGGTCAGCCAGATGGTCGACCAGGTCATCGCCCTTCCCGAGGGCACCAAGGTAATGGTACTGGCGCCGGTTGTAAGGGACCGCAAGGGTGAGCATCACCGGGTATTTATGGACTTGCGCGCACAGGGTTTTATTCGCGCCCTGGTGGACGGTGAGTTGCTGGAGCTTGATGAACCACCCGAACTGGACCTGCGAAAACGCCACACAATCGAAGTCGTGGTAGATCGACTGAAAGTTCGCGAGGACGCGGACCTGCGTCTTGCCGAGTCATTCGAGACTGCCCTGAAACTCGGTGACGGCGTGGCCCACCTGGCATTCATGGATGAGCCCGAGCGCGAGCACGTGGTGTTTTCCGATCGCTTCGCCTGTCGCCAGTGTGGCTATTCTCTGGTGGAACTGGAACCCCGGTTGTTCTCCTTCAACAACCCTGCCGGGGCCTGCGAGAGCTGTGACGGTCTTGGCAGCCAGCAGTTTTTCGATCCATCACGGGTGGCAACCCACCCTCACCTGAGCCTGGCCGGCGGCGCTATTCGCGGCTGGGACAGGCGCAACAACTATTACTTCCAGCTGATCCAGGCCCTGTCGGCCCATTATGGCTTCGACATTGAAACCCCGTTCGAAGAACTCTCGGACGAGATCAGGCAAGTCATCCTGTTTGGCAGCGGCGAACAGACCATCCGCTTCGAATACCAGGACCCACGGGGTGAAACCTCGAAGTACACCAAGAGCTTCGAAGGAATCATTCCCAATATGCAGCGCCGTTACCGGGAAACCGAATCCAACATGGTGCGCGAGGAACTGGCCAAGTACCTGAGCACCCAACCCTGCACCGCCTGCGGCGGCCACCGCTTGAACACCGCGGCACGGCACGTGTTCATCGACGTCTACACCCTGCCCGAAGTAACCAACATGTCGGTGGGCCGTGCGCTGGAGATGTTTGACTCCCTGGACTTGCCAGGCTGGCGCGGAGAAATCGCCAACAAGATTCGCGATGAACTGCGCAGTCGTCTCAAGTTCCTGGTGGACGTGGGCCTGGAATACCTGACCTTGAATCGCAGCGCGGAAACCCTGTCCGGCGGCGAGGCCCAGCGAATCCGGCTGGCCAGCCAGATCGGCTCCGGCCTGGTTGGCGTCATGTACATCCTGGACGAACCCTCCATCGGGCTGCACCAGCGTGACAACCGCCGCCTGCTGGACACCCTCTTCCATTTGCGTGACCTGGGCAATACGGTCATCGTGGTGGAACACGATGAAGAGGCGATTGAAACCGCCGATCATGTCCTGGACCTGGGACCGGGCGCCGGCGTCCATGGCGGCCAGATCGTGGCCCAGGGAACCCCGGATCAAATCAAGAATCACCCGGATTCGCTTACCGGAAAATACCTGTCAGGGCGACTCGCCATTCCAGTGCCATTGCTGCGTACTTCGGCAGATCCCAGCCGCTTCATCAGGATAAATAATGCCAGTGGCAATAATCTGAAAAACGTAACGGTCAGCATTCCCGTGGGTCTGATGACCTGCGTAACCGGCGTGTCGGGCTCGGGTAAATCCACCCTGATTAACGACACCCTGTATGCCGAGGCGGCCCGCGCCATCAATGATTCCTCAGAACTGGCCTCGCCCTGTGACGGCATCGATGGCCTGGACCAGTTCGACCGGGTGATCGATATCAGTCAAAGCCCGATTGGCCGCACACCTCGCTCCAATCGGGCAACCTACACGGGGCTGTTCACACCCATTCGCGACTTGTTCGCAGGCACCCAGGAAGCCCGCTCCCGTGGCTATAAAACCGGGCGCTTCAGTTTCAACGTAAAAGGTGGCCGTTGCGAGGCCTGCCAGGGCGACGGCGTCATCAAGGTGGAAATGCATTTCCTGCCCGACGTCTACGTGCCTTGCGATGTCTGCAAGGGGCAGCGCTACAACCGGGAGACCCTGGACATACGCTTCAAGGGCAAGAATATCCACGAGGTGCTGGAACTCACCGTCGAGGATGGACTGGAGTACTTCAAGAACGTACCCCTGGTGGCGCGCAAACTGCAAACCCTGATGGATGTGGGCCTGTCCTACATTCGCCTGGGTCAAAACGCCACCACCCTGTCAGGCGGCGAGGCCCAACGGGTCAAGCTGGCCAAGGAATTGTCCAAGCGGGCAACCGGGCGCACGCTGTACCTGCTGGACGAGCCCACCACGGGTCTGCATTTTCATGACATCGCGCACCTGATGGAAGTGCTCCAGCGCCTGCGTGACCAGGGCAACACCATCGTGATCATCGAGCACAATCTAGATGTCATCAAGACGGCAGACTGGGTAATTGACCTGGGTCCCGAAGGTGGAGAGAAAGGCGGAACAATCCTGGCAGAGGGCACACCTGAAGATGTGGCAAGGGTGCCTGAATCCTACACCGGACGCTTCCTCGCCAAGACCCTGGAGACCGCACTGGGCAGGGCCAGAGGCCATTCAGCCACGGGCTGATCAGTCAGCCTCGAATTCCACCAGGTCCACGCCTTCGTCTATCAGGTCGCCCGGCTTGTAACTGATCCGGGTCACGACACCATCAGCCGGTGCGACGATGGTGTGCTCCATCTTCATGGCCTCGAGGATGATCATGGGAGCGCCCCGCTGAACCTTCTGGCCCTCGGCTACCAGCACATCCAGGACCTTGCCTGGCATGGGTGAACGCAGGTTCCCCGGGCCGGCTTCGTCCTCCAGCCCAGCTTCCAGCGGATCATGGATCAGCAGCGCCCGGCGCACACCGTCGAGCAGGACAACCAATTCCTTGTCCTGCCGCACGACCCTGGCCCGAACCCGCAATCCGTCCAGGCTGGCAACCAGCATCCCATCCCGATTCAGCCGGGCTTCGCCGGCAACAC
>Ga0224507_10000124_pt1 | contig 28332 bp, 36 predicted proteins | sample SF_Jan12_sed_USG_3_FD_170159 | JGI IMG/M metagenome (GOLD analysis project Ga0224507, IMG submission 170159) | Sediment microbial communities from San Francisco Bay, California, United States - SF_Jan12_sed_USGS_13 | ecosystem: Environmental > Aquatic > Marine > Sediment | place: USA... | reverse complement strand
CTAAGATAAAAGATCAATGTAGCTTTATGTTTTGCAAGTTCAGATATTTTTTCACGTTTAGGAACTTTGGTTCTAGATTCTGCTCTTGTAACTATAATTGTTTGAGTAACACCAGGAAGAGTTAGCTGAGTTCCAAGGGCAGCAGCTGAGGCTAAAAATGCCGTTACGCCTGGCACAACAACTGATTTTATTCCTTTTTTCTCAAGATTATCAATCTGTTCTTTGATTGCACCATAAATTGAAGGATCACCATCATGTAATCTAACAACAAGTTTGTCTTTTTTTGCATTTTTGTATAATAGTTCAAAAATTTCTTCCCTAACTAATTTTGCTGCATCATAGAGTTTTCCTTTTTTACAAAATTTTAAAACTGGTTCTGGAATTAAAGATCCAGAATAAACCACTACATCTGCATTTTGAATTATCTTTTTAGCTTTGACTGTAATTAAATCAGGATCTCCAGGACCACATCCAACAAAGAATACATCAGACACGTTTTACCACCAGTATTGAGAAATATTTTGTAGTTAATGTATCATCGTTTACTTCACCCAAAGTAAGTTTTCGAATAATCTCATGATCTGTTCCAAGATCTTGTCCTATTGCAAATATTGAATCATTAGGAAATCCAGATTGTTTTAGAACTTGAATCACTTGATCAAAGTATCTTCCATCTTTTAGAAAAATCATAGTCTCAGAATTTTTTGCTATCTCTTTTACACTAGATAGATCATAGCATGATGGAATAATTGCAACTTTTTCTGCACCTTCTGCAATACTGATACCAACCTTTGATGCAAATGTAAACATGGAAACGATTCCAGGAATAACACTAATTTTCATATCCGGATAGTTTTCTTTAAGATCTTTGTGCATGTATATCCATGTACTGTACAAATAAGGATCACCAACTGTCAGATACACAACGTTTTTTCCAGACAAGACAGTTTCTGCCATTATCTTTGCATTTTTTTTCCATGTTTCTTCTAGAATATCTTTGTCTTTAGTCATTGGAAAGATTAGTTTTACAATTTCTTGATTTTTTGATTTATCAATTAAGGAAGAAACTACTGACAATGCAATGCTAGGTCTGTCTTCTTTGGAAGCTGGACACATGATAATATCTGCATTATGTATAGCATTTACTGCCTTGACTGTAAGTAACTCTGGATCCCCGGGACCAACACCAATTCCAATTAATTCAGGCATGAGAAATATGATTTTGTTCCCAATTAAAAATCTAGATTAGATTCTAGTAGCAGAAATTATAGTTACAGGATTTCTAGCAAGCATCATAGTTCCAGTACTAGTTTTTCTACTTTTAGATATTGTTACCTGAGTAATGTCTATAGATTTAAACTGTAATTTATCTAGAATTTGCAAAACTGAATAAAGAGTCTCAATTAAGATTATTCCAATAACGATTCTACCGCCTGACTTTAGTTTGTTCTCAGATAGTTCTACAATATCTTTGGTATCACCACCTGTTCCTCCAATAAATACGACATCAGCTTCTTTGAGATCTTGTATCTTTTCTTTTGCATCTCCAAAGATTACTGAAATATTTGAAAGGCCAAACTTATTCATATTTTTTTTTGTTAAATCTATTGCATTTTCATCATGATCAATTGCAAATACTTTGCCTGATGATTCAATTTGTAATCCAGCTTCAATAGAAATGGAACCACTACCACAACCAATATCGTATACAGTTTGACCTGGTTTTAATCGAGCTTTGCTAATTTGGATAGTTCTCACTTCTTCTTTTGTGATTGGGACATTTTCTGTTCTCTCAAAATCTTCATCAGGAATTCCGGGTGTTTTGTAATTCCACATATGCAATCGTTATTTATTTTTAGATATTAATTCCACTAGAAACACTTCCTGCATGAACCAGTGTATAAGTTACAATCCAAGTAAACAAGTACAAAAAGACATAGCTACCAATAGCTTGTGTAACTATCTTCTTTCTATCTGAAGATGGCAGTTGCATTTTCATTCCTTTTGCAACTATAATTGTTCCAAAAAATACGATTATCATAAATGCAATTGATGCCCATCTTCTGTCTTCACCTTCGATGTCTTCAAAGATAAAAGTTGCAGCAGTACCAGCTATTATAGCCAACACAACACGCATCCAAAATAATTTATTTAATTTTCTATCTTTTTCACTTTTCTCAGCCACACTAACTGGAGGATCATTTGATGGAGTCTCAGGAATAGGTTCGGATTTTTCTGTTTCAGGAATATCAACAGGATTTTCTTGTACTGATTCTTTTTTTGAATCGTCAGGTCCAGAAGTAGGTTCGGATTTTTTCTTTTTGAATTTTGCCAAAGTAAATTTCTAGCGTGACTCAGGCAAACCATGTTTAATATCTTTGGTCAATGATTAAGCATGTCATAGCAAGGGTATAATTTTAGATATAAAATATCATAGTCATGACATTATCTGGAATAGAACTACGATATTTGGTAAACCAAATTTCAGAGCAAGTTCAAGACTACTATATCAGTAATATTTACGGCATTACAAAAGATAGCATTCTCTTCAAGCTTCACCATACTGAAAAAAGTGATCTATTCATGATGATTTCAACATCAGGAATTTGGCTGACTAAGGTAAAAATTGATCAGATAGAGCCTAACAGATTGCTCAAAAGATTACGAAGTGATCTACTTCGATTAAAACTAAAAAAAATAGAACAAATTGGTGCAGAAAGAATTGCATATTTTACATTTGAAGGATTTGGAAAAGAATTTGTTTTAGTGGGGGAGTTTTTTGGAGATGGGAATATTTTACTCTGTAATAAGGATATGAAGATTCTTGCATTACAGCATTCAATAGAAGTCAGACACAGAAAGCTCAGTGTGGGATTGGAATATGTTCAACCACCATCAGGCGGACTAGATATTTTTAATATATCAGAATCAGATTTTGAAGATCTCAAAACAACTGATTTAGTTTCTGCAAAATGGTTTGGTCGAACTTTAGGTTTACCAAAAAAATATGTTGAAGGAGTATTTGAAATTGCAAACGTAGATGGGAAAAAAATAGGTAATCTGTTAACATCAGAAGAGATAAAGAGAATTTTTGATACTACAAAAAAGATTGTTTCAGACATAGTATCAGGAAATCATGAAACAGTAATTGTCAGAAATGAAAAAGTTGAAGTTCTTCCGATAAAATTAGGAAAATTAGAAGGTGACGTCACTAAAGCTAATAGCTTCATTGAAGGATTGGATACTGTTTTTACTGAAAATATAGTTGAAAAAGGAAAAAGAATTCAATCAGGTGGTTCTGATAGAAAAATTAAAGAACTACAAACTCAAATTTCTGAACAGGAAAAAGCAATTGAAACAGTAAAAGAAAAATCAAAAAACATTACAAATATAGCAAATTCTCTTTATGAAATGATTTCACATGGAATTATATCTATAGAAGATAGTGCTGCACAGGAAATTTTAGCAAAACATAATGCAAAATTAATCACGAAAAAAGGAATTTCATTAATTATGATTCAAGAAGAAAAAATAAAGATCAACACAAAAGCTCCGCTTCAATCAATTGCATCTGTATTATTTAATGAGGCCAAAAAGCAATCAGGTGCAATTAAATCAATTCAAGAAATCAAAGAAAAGACATTGAAAAATCTAGAAAAATTACAAAACAAAACAGAGTCAAAAAAGGACATTAGTATGATTTCAGAAATTAGAAAGAAAAATTGGTTTGAGAGATATAGGTGGTTCTTTACATCTGATGGTTTGCTTACTATTGGTGGAAGAGATGCCGCATCAAATTCTGCTGTAGTTAGAAAGCATTTAGTAAAAAATGATAAAATATTTCATGGGGACATTTTTGGTTCACCATTTTTTATTCTTAAAGAAGCACAAAATGCACCTGATAGAAGTATGAATGAAGTTGCACATGCAACTGTTTGTTTTAGTCGCGCATGGAAAGAAGGGATGTATGGGGTTAGTGCTTTTTGGGTAAATCCAGAACAAGTAAAAAAATCTGCTCCAAGTGGAGAATTTTTACCAAAAGGCTCTTTCACAATTGAGGGGCAAAGAAATTTCATCAAATCAGATACGCTCAGACTTGCAGTTGGAATCATACCACAAAATGAGGATTATGTCTTAACATGTGGTCCGCCAGAACCAATCAAAAAAAATTCTATTTGTTATGCATTAATTGAACCACATGGATTAGAATTGGTTGATGCTGCAAAAAAAATTCGAATAGAGTTTTTAAAGATGCACGAAGATATTACAAGAAAAATTAATCTTGATGAATTTGTACGTGTCTTACCATCTGGTAAAAGTCAGATTAAAGAAATTAGTATTGGTGATTTAGAAGTTGAAAAATTTACTGATACTGAATTAGATTAGAGGTATCAGTATCAAGAGACAAGTTCATTCCAGTTTTCAGAGATTTGAATTGTTCATCTGTAATTGTAATTAATGGAATATTTGCCAATGCACATCCAGTTGCAACTGTAAGATCTGCTTTTTGACAAATCATTGCAAGAGGTGCAGTATTGTTTGATTTTATCGAATAAATTGTATAAGCACCAACGCTGCTACCTACACCGGATGGAAAGACAAAAATTACATCTTTGATCGATTTTCCAAATAAATCATGATTATTGTCGCTGATAATTCCCGTTTTTTTATCAACGGTTCCTAGAAAGTTAATTGGATTTTCAGATTTTAAAATAATTCCTTGTACTTTTCCGGCAACTAGAATTTTATTCATCTTGTCTCATCTTGAATTATTTGAGATAATGATTTTAGATTCACATCTACACCGTTAGAATTTTTAAGATAAAATGCGCCCTTGATGCTATTTGTAGTTACTGCATCAACATTTTCCTTGTTTATCAAGGGAGTTAAACATGTACAGCAATCAGCAAGAATTTCACATCCTGCATGTTCAAGTTCCGTCGTATATCCAATTTTTTTTGCTTGTTCCTTTACAGTTCTAGGACAAAAAACCATACATCTTTTTTGGAAAGATCTTCCCTTTAGCATATTTGTAAGATCAGATATCTCATCTAGACCCAATTGAGGACTACCAAGTGTAATAATATCACCTTTTTCTACAGTATTTAGCTCGTCATGAACATTTTGCATCTCTTTTTCATCAAAATCAATTTTTTCACAATCAGAGTCACCGTCACCGAAAATAAATTTAGCACAGGTTCCTGATGTCCCCATTCCACCACACATTGCTTTGCATTGTCTTTTATCCATCTCTGCAAGACCAGATATATTTACAGACGTATCTCCAACTTTTCCTGCAAAAAATCCAAGCATCCCATACGTTAATTCATTTGGATTTTTTACTTTCATGTTAATTGTAATGTTTGGAGTATCATCTTTTCTTATCGAAGAGTAAGGACTTTTTCCAACAATAGCACTTGCGAGTGCACTAAATGCGCTTTCCTTGTTCGTTTTCAAATTATCATAAGAGTTTGCATGGATTGCTGCATTAGATTCAGCAAATGCAACTTGTGTTCCATCTTTTGGAATATCAAAAATTTCATAAGGGATACACGAAAATGAAGGAACTACACCCATTGTTTCATACGAGTTTCTAATAGAAAGTTGTTTTGAGATAAAATCTTTATCCAATCCATAGTTTGCAACATTATCAATATCAAACCCCATTGGATTAAGAGTTGTTTTTACTGAAACTCTTGCATCTTTGCTAATACTAGAGAGAAATTCTTCTCCGGCATCACCAATTGTATTATAATTTACACCAGAAAGATGAGCCCATTCAATTGGGATTAATTTCTCAGCATCAGTTGCCTCACCTGTTGCAACTAAAATTCTATATGCCATCTGCATAATTTCTCCATGTTCACCTTTTAGTGCAGATTCTTCATTCCTAGTCAGTTCCAATGAAAATATTTGTTATTACAGTTATAATACTTGTACGTAAATTTTTGTTGAAAATGGAAAAAATTCTTCGTGGAATGACTGATACAATGAATTCCGTAAAACCACCAAGAATCACAGCATTACAAGATCTTCATGATGCCGAAACCGGGCCTTTTAGTATTCTAATAGGAACAATACTTTCCGCTAGAACCAAAGATGAAGCTACAACAAAGGCAGTAAAAGCACTATTCTTAAAATATAAAAATCCAAAGGAACTTGCAAAAGCGAAAATAAAAGACGTAGAGAAAATTATAAAATCAATTGGATTCTATCATGTAAAATCAAAAAGAATAATCGAGGTTGCAAAGATTATTGATAAAAAATACAAAGGAACAGTTCCAGATGACTTGGATACGTTAGTGCAACTACCAGGAGTTGGAAGAAAGACTGCTAATTGTGTACTAGTGTATGCATTTGAAAAGCCTGCAATTCCAGTAGACATTCATGTTCATAGAATCTCAAACAGATTAGGATTAGTAGATACCAAAAATCCTGAAGAGACTGAACAAGAATTAATGAAAAAAATCCAAACAAAATACTGGATTGATATTAATGATACATTTGTGATGTATGGTCAGAATATTTGTAAACCTATTTCTCCAATGTGTGATGTCTGTAAGATTAAGAAAAATTGCAAATATTACAAAACTAAGAACGCTTCTTAGTTAGAAATAACACTCCAACTATGATTCCAATACCAGCCGCTACGTAAAATGGAAACAAAGCAAAAGCATTCTTTGCAGGATCACCAGAAAGAAATTCTATAATCATGCTACCAGAGTTAACCGCAGGAGGATCAGATGAGCCTTCCATTCCATATACTGAATACGAATCAATTGCAAATGTGCCAATATCCAAATTGGTAACTACAATTCTTGCCCCATTGTTTACGGTAAGTCCTGCTCTATCAGTATATGATACGATAGATTTAGCTTGTGGGTACCAACCTCTATCTAGATCTTTATGGACTACAATGTATCCTTCTTTAGGAGTTTGGACTGCCACCCAAAACTTGTTGTCAGGTTGAGCTCCCATACCGACTTCAATAAATTCATCATGAGTTTCATTATCATAAATTCGAAGAACTGCGTTTCCATTTGGATTTGCATATAGTAGATTATTATCAATTGTTACTTGCCAGCTAACAGCATGAACATCATCAAGCATTACTACTGGCGCATCTCGCAAAATTCGATTGAATTCATCTGCAGGAATCTCTATTGTATCAAGAAGTAACGATGGATTTGTCAATTCTTGAGCAAATACAGGAGAGATAAAAAATACTAAAAATAATACCAGAAAAATATACTTCACAAGCTAGAACAAATTTGATTGAATAAAAATCTAATCAACAAATGGTTTAGGATGATCTAAAATTATTTTGGCTACTTCTGGTCTTAGAATAAACTCAGAAGGTGCTTGGCCATTTTGAATCATCTCTCTTAGTTTTGTTCCACTTATTTGCTCTTTATCATCATCGCCATGTGGACATGCTTTAGGAGTTGTGTATGTAAGACATTTCTTACAATAGAAGAATGGTGGGAAAAACACTGGAGCAATTTCTAATTCTGGATAGTCATCAAAGATTTTTTGTGCAGCAAAAGGATCATAAAATTTTCCAACGCCTGCATGGTCTCGTCCAATAATGATATGTGTGCATCCATAATTTTGTCTCATAATTGCGTGATGAATCGCTTCTTTTGGACCAGCATATTTCATTTCAGTATGTAGGGTTCCAAGCATGCATCTGTTTTCTGGATAGTATAATTTTATCATGATTTCATAGCACTTTACAATAACTTCATCAACAAAGTCGCCTGATTTTTTCTTGCCAATAATCGGATTGACAAATACTCCATCTCGTGTAGTAATTGATGTCTTTTGTAGCATCTCATGAGCTACATGTGGAGGATTTCTGGTTTGAAATGCACAAATTGTCTTCCATCCTGCTTTGGCAAATGCTTCTCGTGTCTGATTAGGGGTCAGCCTGTTTTTTCTAATCTCGGTATCACTAGGTCTTTGAATATAGTCAATCTTTCCTCCCACCAGATAATCCTGCATTGACATTGTCTTTGCAACACCTGGATGAGAATTGTCATTTGTGCCATATACTCCTTGAACGGTTTTTTCTTTGTCAAAGGAATAGGTTTCATCAACATGCAAAACTGCAACTCCAACTCCATCTGGATTTTTTAACAATACGTCTTTTGATTCCTTCATTTTAGAAGCAGTTTGTTCGTCAACATCAAGGACTATTGGAATGGTCCAAGCCAAACCATTTGTTAATCTTCCTCGTGAAACAACGCTTTCAAAGTCTTCCTTCCCCAAAAATCCCTCAAGTGGACTAAATATTCCATCTGCAATATTTTCAACATCATTTGCAAGATCTTCTGTGATTGTAATTGAGAATAATCCAGTTGGATCAATCTTGGTAATCCTGTTTACTAGAATTCCTCCATGTGGTTTAATTGAGTTATTTACTGACATACTAATTCCATTATTCAGGGTCTATATGAAGGCCACACTCTTTATTTCCTCCATGTTCCCACCACCATCTTCCTGCACGAATATCTTCTCCGGGTTTTATTGCTCTGGTACAGGGCTCACAACCAATACTAGGATAGCCTTTGTCAAGAAGACTGTTGTATGGCAAATTATTCTTTTTGATATATTCTTGAATTTGATCCCACGTCCAATCGATTATTGGATTAATTTTTAGAATTTCTCCATGTCCATGGTCTAGTTGAAACATTGTTACATTTTCTCGATTTTTGGTCTGCTCTCGTCTCAATCCTGTAATCCAACCGTCCAAAGTTTTTAGCATTTTGTTCATTGGATGAACTTTACGAATATCACAGCACAGTTTCCTATTTTCTATGCTTTCATAGAATAGATTCATTCCTTTTTCTCTAACCATTCCCTCTACTTCTTTTGTATCAGGGAAGAGAACTTCAATTGAAATGTTGTATCTTTTGCTTACAATATCTATTATGTCATAGGTTTCTTGTGGTAGTCTTCCAGTATCTAATGTAAAGAATCGAAATTTTGGATTAATTTTTAGCATGACATCCATTACTACAGCATCTTCTGCACCAAAGCTAGAAGCTTTTGCAACCTTGGGATGAAGATTATCAGAAGCCCACTGAAGTGCTTTCTCTGTTGTATTAATTTTTGAGTTTAAATCATCTACTTGTTCTTGCGTAAATTGTACCACATTTTCCCATAAAGTATTTGTTTTATATTGATTACCCGAAATTATCCTAAATTATAAACAAGTAGATTTCAATTTAAAAAATATGGATGAAATATCATATGTGGTAGTTTTTCCAAATATTTTTTCAAAAAATAAAATTCCACGGCTAATTACAAACATTAAAAAAATTCTAAAGATAAAAAATCAGCAATTCAAATCAGTCAAGCGTGATAATGATGTTATTTTAGTTGATGCAAATGATCCTGTATTTGCATCATCTGCTATCAATTTATTATTTGGAATTGAAAAAGTAGCAATTGCAAGAAAGATAAAAAATGATTTTCAAAATATTGTTTCGGAGATTACATCTACAGGCGGAAATCTACTTCTAAAAGGAGAAAGATTTCTAGTAAAAGTTGAAGGGACATCAAAAGGATTTCTTGCCAAAGATGTTGAGATTGCTGCAACATCAAACATCATTGAGAAGAAACAAAATCTTGGTGCTCACCCTGGAACAGATGAGAACCATGATAAGTTATTGTATTCATATTTGACAAAAAACAATGCATACGTCTGTATTTTCTCAGACAAAGGTAACGGTGGCATTCCATATGAATCACAAAAACAGAAAACAATTTGTGCAATATATGATGAATTGTCTGCTATTTCGTGTTTTGAAACAATCAAACAGGGAAATGATGTAAAGATAATTGTATGTTATAGACAAAAATCAGATTTGATGAATCTAGCTAAAATCATAAGTCAAATTCTACCAAGACTTGTACGAAACATTGTAGAACTAGAATTCTTTGAGATAAAAATTAGACCTACTGGAATTAAAAATTATCTGATCTATGTAAATTCAGTTTTAGAGATAATGTTACAGTATTCAAATAGCCGTGTGTCAATGTCACTATCACCATTGATATTTTCTTCAGACTTTGTTGATAATTCATTAATGCGCGTATTTGGAAAAAAGAAAACTCCAATAATACCGCTTGCTGGAGTAGATTCTAATTTGTTTGATGATGCAAAAGAGATTGGACTGGAAAGGAGTGTCAAAAAACTAGAAGGTATAATTTCTATCAATTCTAATGAAGTTCCAATTTACGCAAAAAAGGAAGTAGAGAACGCCTTTAAAACAAAGAAAATGATTTCAGTTAAGGTAGGACCTAACAACGTTCACGACATTTTAGATTCATTTGAAGATCACTGAGAATTTAAACGGCATAATTGGTTCTATATTGTGCTCAAAATAGGGGAATTCATCTATCCATGGGGAAGTGGTCATTATTCTAGAATGATGAGGTTAAACGAGGTACTGGGAGATCATGTCAAAGAAAAATTTGAAATCCATTTTTCAAGCAAAGATCATGTTTATGAAAAATTATTGAAAAAATTCCCAGACCAGAAAGAGAAAATTCATGAGATATTGATGCCTACTCCAATTGATGGAAAATTTGGTCCCAGCGTTACAATGTCTTTGATGAACTTGCTATTGCCAGTTTCAAAGAACCCGCCACTAGTAAGACAAATTGCAAATTATTTGAGAGAGGAAAGAAAACTCTACAACAGAGAAAAATTTGATTTGGTGATTAATGATGGAGATATGGGTTCCAATATTTTGGCAAAAAATCGAAATATTCCGAGTTTATTTGTAACTAATCAATTCAGACCAAAATTATACAATTCAAGGGCCTATCTTTACCCATCATTAATTTTTGTAGCAAAACAAATTGCAAAGGCAACAAAAATTCTTGTTGCAGATTCTCCACCTCCCTATACAATGTGTGAATACAATCTAAATTTTATAAAAGAAGTAAAAGAGAAAGTTATCTACGTAGGTCACTTTACTAGTAAACAAATTAGAAATGAGGATAAAACAGACCTTGAAAAATTGGTGGAAAATAATGAATTTGGATATTGGATGAGGACAGGAAACAAGTCTACAAATGATGGAACCGGTCAGAGATATGAAAGAGTGTTTCATCATGATGACATGAAAAATGAAAGAAGAATTATCTCACATGCAAGAAATGAACCAAGTATAGATTCTGTGACAGGAAAAAATGGTAAGAAATATTCAATATCAGAAGCATTGGATAAAAAAATAGATTGGATACAAATCGATATCGGTTTTCTTTCAGAGCATGAAAAAGATACGATTCTAAATCTTTGTAAATACGCAGTTGTCAATGGCTCGCATACTGTAATGGGCGAGATAATGGGTGGAAAATCAAAGCCAATTATTGGAATTCCCATTTATGATGAACATACAAACAACATCTTATGGGCACAAGATAAGAATCTAGGAATACTTGCTGCAAAAACTATCCAAGTAATCAATGCAATATTCAAAATTAAGAAAAATTATGAAGAATTTGAGGAAAAATTGAATGAATTTTCAAAAAATTTTGTTCCAAATGGAGCAGAAAATTCAGCAAAGATCGCTGCTCAAACATTAGAAGAAAAGAGATAATAGATTATTTTTAAGAATTTTACACATCTGGCACGCGGGATTTCGATGGGCGAACGGACCGAAAGGGATGATGAAAAAATCCGCGTGTCAGATGAATATCGATCTGTAAATAATGTGGGAACGCTTTTATGGAAAAAATTAAGCAAAATCAACAGTGCCTAACTGTCCAGAATGTACATCAAGAGAGAAAAAGAAGATAGAAGCAAAGTACGAGGAAGATATTCCAGAAGAAGAAAGGAGCAGAGATGCATTATTCAAATTATTTGATGAAATTGATGTTCCAATGAAAATGGATGAAAAAAATAGAAGACATTTCATTTGTAAGCGTTGTGGTCTATATGCAACCAGAGAAGAGATTTCAGATATCAGATTCAAGCTAAATCAAAGAGAGAGAACACGTGATGACAAACATGATGACTATCTAGAATGGTGGTCAAAAAGTAAAAAAGAAAAAGCTGAAAGCTAGAGTGAGTTTAGTATGGTAAAAAAGAAAGAAGATGAAATTCCTGATTGGGTTACAGATGAAATCCAAAATGCAAAATTTGAGAAACCTCAAAAGATGAAAAAAACAGGATATGTTTTAGAAATGTACAGTGAAGATAATAAGATAGATGCGCAATTGTACGATCCAGTAGAGGATGGAAGACACATAGTTACAATGGATTTGTCCAAAAAGGTCAAGATGGAGGATTTGGAGAAAGGAGTGGTGTATGAATTTACCTTTGACCAGCACAAGGCTCCATTAAGCAAAAAAGTTTCAGAATACCTAGAGAAAGAAAAAGAGATAGAGATGAATGCAATCTATCAATTTGAGTTAAAATCATTGGAATTGCTAGATGTAGGCTCAAGTAAAGCTGCAGATGATGACCTAGAAGAATAAACTCAGTTCTGTTTTGTAGAGTCCAGTTGTTTTTTGAAGGATTTTCCCAAAATCGGATTGATAAAAAATGGAAATGTATTTTTCATCCATATTGCTCCACGTACAACTGAGGGAACGACAATTTCTAATCTTGAGGAATTTGCAGCTTTGAGAATTGCTTTTGCCACAGTTTTAGGATCAAGTGATGTTGGAGAATATTTTGGCATTTTTTCAAATGAGGAATGATCAAAAAAGTTAGTCCTGACCATTATTGGACTTACAACTGTAATTCCTATCCCAGTATCTTTTAGCTCATACTTGAGACCTTCTGAAAATCCCAGCATTGCAAATTTAGATGCACAGTATGAAGCGATTCCAGGTAGACCAAAACTTGCTGCAACAGATGCTACATTTACTATATGACCAGATTTTTTCTTTAGCATTGATGGAAGAAAATTTTTGATGCAGTAAACCATACCAAAATAATTTGTCTCCATCTGGGATTCTATGTCATTAATGGAAAGATCAGAAACAGAGCCATATATTGCAAATCCGGCATTATTGACAAGAATATCAACAGATGAGAATTTTTCCAAGACAGTTTCTGACAGTTCTTTTACTTGATCTTTTTTTGAAATATCACACTGACAAGCTAAAATAGATACATTGTATTTTTTTAATTCATCTTCAATTTGCTCGAGTTTATCTTTTCTTCTTGCAACTAAAATTAGATTAGCACCTAGTTTAGCAAATTCTATTGCAGTTTCTCTACCAATTCCAGATGATGCACCAGTAATCAGGACTATCTTGTTTTTGAAGTTCACTAATCGAAAAAATTCGTTTTAAGATAAAGTGGTTTCCATGATAGTTTTTTACTACATAAATGAACTATGATGATCTGAGTTATTTTGGATATTAAATTTGATATATCTAATTTTGAGCCTAATTGAGAATGATTTCATACTGAATAGAATATAGTTATGTCAAATGAAAGAGTTGCTTGTTGATTTAGTAACAATCTAAAATAATTGATCAAATCAACATGCAGTTTCAATGTGAATGTTATTTCGATATTTTACTCAAGGCTAATTTTACTAAAAGTAACCAGGTAATCACAATTGGCACATAGTACGTTGCAATTCTCCATCCAATAACAGCATTCCAGCCTTCAATTCCCTCAGAGATTTCAAATGCAAAGGGATCCAAGTTATTTAGATATGCAATAATTCCAAACTCAGCCAAACCAGAACCACCTATAGTGATTGGCAAATTTCCAATTGCGTTTGCACCCATAACTGCCATAACAGAATCATATGCACTAATGACATAACCAGTTCCCATTGCAATGATCATAAATGAGATTCCATAAAATGACCAAGATGCAAGTGAAAGCAAAAAGGAGACTGTAAAGATTTTTTTAGATTCGGGAGTCTTTAGATTTTCTCTGCTCATAGTACATACTTCTTCCATCCAAATGTTTGTTTTGTCAATTGCTCTGACTCCTTTCTCTTTGCCAAATCTTTTTACAATGTTTGATAACACGTTTGGAACCTGAAATGTGTGTTTAGAGGAAAGGAAAAACATTACCATCCATAAAGACGTAATAACAATGCTAGTAACTAAAATAACAGCTGCAACTACATATGCGCCATTTAGTAATGCAATGATTCCTGCCATAATTGATAACAGGCCTGCTGCAAATACTTCAGTCACAATATCCATTATAGCAATCCATGCAGCTTTTGCAGGATTGACTCCTTTTTTGTGCAAATAATAGATTACAACAAATTCTGCTCCAACAAACATAGGAGTTGTAAATTTGATAAATTCGCTTCCAATTCTAACACCTGTCAGTTTGAAAAACGAGTCAAAGTTTCCAAGGTATTTTCTTGTGATATATGCAAATTTAATCCCCTGTAAACCTAGTTTGATCATCATTACAATAATTGCACCAACAAAAGGAAATATCCCAATTGCCAAGACATCATCTAACTGAATATCAAATTGAATGGCAATGATGAAAATAGGAATTAGGGTAATAGGAATAGCAACAAGTCTCCAGTTCATGTGATGATTTTTTTGAGGAATCAAATATGAAAGTTGAGTAAATTCCTAGTCATCAGAAAATGCACATCAAAAAGTAGGCACAAAAAATTGATTTAATTCATGTTTTTGTGTTGATTTTGAAGTTCTGTAAATAACGAGTTCAGCATTCAAAACTATGAAAATTTCTTTTTCATAGTTTATCATTAAATCTTAGATAATTTTTTCGAATTATCCTTTTAATTAAATAAAAGAGAATCGGAGAAAGTCAGATTTTTTGAATTTTTTTAATGCAAATTTGGATTTTGTGGGAAATTGGCAACAAGTTAGTTTGAAATATGAGCAAATAAAGAACCAGTCAGGTTTGAAAACTATTTTTGTTTCTGGTACAGCTGGTTCTGGAAAATCATTACTCACATCAAAACTATATGATTATTACACAAAAAATGGAGCTTTTGTAGCTGTTTTGAATTTGGATCCAGGAGTAGAGAACATGCCCTATACTTGTGATGTTGATGTTAGGAATTATGTAGATATCATATCTATAATGCATCAATATGATCTTGGCCCAAACGGTGCAATGGTAATGGCAAGTGATTTAATTGCTGCAAAAATTGACGACATTCAAAATGAGGTAAACAGAATAAATCCAGATTATCTCATTGTTGATACGCCAGGCCAAATTGAATTATTTGCGTATCGTTCTAGTGGACGGTTTTTTGTAGAGAATATTTCATCAGATGAAAAAACAAATATTTTTCTTTTTGATGGTGCATTAATTACTACTCCAGTTAATTTTGTTTCAATTGCACTTCTTGCCACTTCAATTAGATTACGTTTGAATCTACCTACAGTCAATGTAGTAACTAAAACAGATCTTATTGAGGATAAGTTAAAGGAGATATTGCAATGGTCGACAAATTTGAGTACATTAGAGAATGCAATCTCTAAAGAAGCAGATGGAGATACATATTCATTAACAACAAGCATTTTACGAGGCTTGAATCTAGGAGGATTTGCACAGGGATTGATCCCAATTTCCAATGTAACTGGAGATGGACTAGTAAATCTTCAAGGTGCATTGAGCAGAATTCTTAATTTAGGTGAGGAGGTAGAAGATTGATGAAATCAATATCTGTCAAAGCACCGTCATCTACTGCTAATTTAGGCCCAGGATTTGACGTGTTTGGATTGGCAATAGATGCATTTTATGATGAAGTAACACTAACAAAAACTAAAAACGGGATTACAATAGTTACTGAGGATAATATCCCCACAAATCCTGAAAATAATACTGCAGGACTAGTAGTAAAAAATATGATAAAAAAATTCAAGATAAAAAGCGGAATTGAAATTAAAATAAAAAAAGGAGTTCCTGCAGGATTTGGGATGGGCAGTAGTGCTGCATCAGCAGCTGCAACGGCAGTGGCATTTGACAAATTATTTGGACTAGGACTTGATGGAAACAGTTTGATAGAATTTGCAGGTTCTGGTGAAAAAGCCAGTGCTGGAACAGTTCACTACGATAATGTAGCAGCTTCGGTTCTAGGGGGATTTGTTATTGTTAAGACTGAGCCATTGGATGTCATTAGGGTAGAACCTCCAACTAATCTTAGAATGTGTGTTGCAGTTCCAAAACTTGACGTACCAAAAAAGAAAACCAAAGTATCAAGAGGAGTAATTCCAAAGAATGTAAAATTGATGGATAGTGTTTTGAATATATCAAATGCATCTGCAATTGTTGCAGGGTTTATGAAAAAAGATCCAGAATTGATAGGAAATTCAATAAAAGACGTCATAGTTGAGCCAGCAAGACAACATATGATTCCAGGTTATGCCAAAGTAAAGGAAAATGCTCTAAAAGCAGGTGCACTAGGTGTTACAATCAGTGGTGCAGGACCTTCAATTATTGCATTTTCACAAAAATCTGCTAATTTGAAAAAGATTAGTTTGGCAATGTCCAAAGGATTTGCATCTGCAAATATTAAATGTCAAACAATAATCTGTAAACCAAGTAAAGGTGCAGCAAACAAGAAAAAATAATTTTGAAAGTAATATGAAAAAAGCAGTTATTGTATTCAGTGGAGGAGTAGACTCAGTTTGTGCAGTTTCATTTTTGAAATCAAAATATGAGTTGTATGGAATTACATTCTCGTATGGACAAAAAGCGAATAATGAAATTACGGCAGCAAAATCTTTCGCAAAAAAACTTGGATTAAAACAGCATAAAATAATCGATATAGGCTTTATGAAAGAATTGTATGGTGACTCTAATGTTTTGACAAGTTCAAAAAAGAAAATTCCAAGCAAATTTGAATATTCAATAGTGGTTCCAATTAGAAATGCTGTATTTCTATCGATTGCATCTGCGTGGGCTTTTACACTTAATGCAGAACTAGTCATATATGGTGCACATACAGGAGATCAACATTATCCTGACTGTAGACCTATTTTCGCTAAAAAACTTGAATCTGCATTTAACCAGGGTGAGATAGATGGAATTAAATCAAAACTACGAAAAAACATAGAGATTTGGTCTCCCTATCGTAAGGGATTATCAAAAAGTGATTTGCTAAAATCTGGGAAGAAAGTATTGGGAGATTCTATTTTTAAAACTTGGAGTTGTTATTCAAATAAAAAACACCATTGTGGGATTTGTGAATCCTGTAATAATAGAAAAATTGCATTTGAGAAAGCCGGTATCATTGATAAAACAAAGTATTTAAAATAAGTCTAGTAGCTATTTCGAAGAATTTTCTTTTTCAGAATAAAGCCTCTTATTCCAATATACCAAGCTAAGAAGATCAATCCAACAGTCCCCATGAAAACATAATTTTGTACTTCAGGAGTAAGATTTTCAATAGAGTTAGTAATCTCTCTAGAGACTAACATGGAGATTGCTATAACAATTCCAAATTCAATAGCATACCATGTCCAACTAGGCCAAGATTCTTTTGGAATGTGGACATATGGATTTGCTCCCATGTTGTTCATGAAAAATATTGATTATTTAATTTTTCAGTATGTCTAGAAAGAATCTGAGGCACGTTTTCTAATGAGTGTCATAATTCCTGCTTTTTCTTCCTTATTCTCGTAAATTCCTCTAAATGCTGATGAGGAAAGTGTTGCGTCGTTTCTAACACCACGCATTTTCATGCAGAGATGTTCTGCGTCAGCCAAAACAACAACACCTTTTACGCCTTGAGCGTATAATTCATCTGCAATATTCTTGGTCAATCGTTCTTGGATTTGTAGTCTTTTTGAGAATTTTTCTACTAATCTTACAAGTTTTGAAATACCAAAAACCCTCCCATTTGGGGAATAAGCAATGTGGATTTTCCCAAAAAATGGCAACATATGATGTTCACACATTGAATAAAATTGAATATCGCGTGCAATCACTACATCAGAGTCTTCTGAAAACTGTACAGATAATTCCGAATCAGAGTCATATCCGCCAAAGATTTCTTTGTACATGCTTGCAATTCTGTCTGGAGTTTCTCGTAAACCCTCGCGTGTAGGATCCTCACCAACCTCAATAATTAATTCCCTAACAAGTTTTTTTACACGTTCTCTGTCCATGTATATTTTCACAGAATTTTTCTAGTATTTGAACCTAGTTAGAATTTTAGTCAGGTGTTAACGTTATGGAGCTCCAATAAATTTGTGTAATTGAGGAACCACCTTCACATCAATATAATAAGGATATACAATATCATATAAATTCAATAATAGTTCTAATGATGGTTCAGAAATACCATATGTTGGTTGAATGATAAATCCATCTATATCATCTTTGGAAACAATTTTGAAAATTTGATTTATTAGTTCTTTAAATTCGTCTAGTTTAGTTTTAGCGCTAACGACAATTTTGATATAAGTTATTTTTTTTGCTTGGATGGATGATTTAAGACATTTCATTGTATGACCAATCAATTTTTCATAATGTTTAGAATCTACAAAATCAGAATCTTTAGTTTTAAATTCAATTTTGACGATATCAATGAATGGCAACACATGATTAAATCTATCAATATCAAAACATGATGATTCAAGATATGTTGGAATTTTTTTATTTTGGATATGTTTTGCAAGTAATGCTACTGCTTGATGTTGGATTAGTGGATCACCACCAGTAAAATTTACCTTGTAAGTTTGGCTTTTAAGATTAGTGTCAATTAGCTGACTTGCTTCTTCAATTGTATATTCTGTTCCAGAATCAAGTGGAAGAGATTCTTTAGTATCACAATAAAAACAAGTAAAAGGACATCCTGCAAGTCTCACAAATAGAGTCTTTGTTCCAAAAAGAATTCCTTCACCTTCAACTGATGTAAATATTTCAAATAATCTTATTTTCAAGTAATAATCATAATTTTTTTCATTATTTATTCAATGAGTTTCTAATGCATTACGGGTTCTTTTGTATAAAATAATCCAGAGATGAAGAACACTACTCCTAAAATTCCAATAGTGCTTCCAACAAGTTCCACCTGATTTTGATAAATTCCTTCTAATGGAGCCCATAACCAAGCCATCAAAGCACCAACAACAATCATAGGGATACCTACTCCAACTATGATTGATTTAGAAGCCATGTTCAATGCTGCTTAGAAAATGTATATGAAGTTTATGATGAGCATCAGAGAGAATTTTTAATTTCTTGTAATTGTTTTGCCAAATCTCTCAAAAGTTCATTGGCAGTATCAAATTTTCCATCATACAAATGACGTTTAATGCTTTGAAATGTATCTCTTGCATTATCCAAACTATTCTGATCTACTCCATCCATTTGAGATAATCGGGATATGGTTTTTTCAACTTGTAAAACTCTAGATTCCAGTATATCATTTTCTGTTAATTCAAACTGCTTCTTTATTGACAAGATTTCTCTGATTTCTTTGATTATATCATTTGGATTATCTGCCGATGAGAGGTTCTCTCGGGCATTTTCTAATTTTTTGATTATTTCTTCAGATACTCCCTGTTTTTTGGCATGTTCAATTAGTCTATCTAATTGTTCTAGATATTTTTGGGCATATTCCTTAGCACGTTGAAACTCTTGTTTTGATGCCTCCTCTCTAATTTCTTTATTAACTTCTACAATGATTTCTTTAATTTTCTGTAGCGTATCTAATGCTAAAGCAAATTGATTATCGTTGATTTGTTGTTTAGATAATCTGAATAATTCATTAAGCTCAGAGAAATCAATTTGGGCACTGTATTTTTCAGCAATAGCTTTTAGACTATTTACATAAACTTGTAATCTTTGAAGATCATTTGACGGATCTTTAGTTGATCTTGCAGAATATGATTCTGTTTTTGTTGCAACTTCAGATGTTGGTTCTTTTGTAGGAACATCTGGCTCTGTTTGTTTGGAAATTTGAGTGAAAATCTTCATTGCATTAAGAAAATGTTTTTTTGCAGAATCGATATTATTGTTATTAATTGACTCTTTAAGTGAATTAACATTTTGAGATCCTTCTTCAAACAATTTTTTTATTTTATCTGAAGATTCAGAAGAAATTTGATTTTGAACTTGGTCTTGTGCACGTTTTGCAAGTTTTAGAAGGATTGTCAAATCATCTTGGGCATAAACATTGCTTGTAGCTCCACCAAGAACTATACTAGCAACTAAAATGAATAATCCAAAGGTTACTATAGTTTTCATTCTTCTTCCTCCAATTCTTTTTTTATTTTAACAAGATTTTGTAAGTCTTTTTTAGCAATTTCAATTACTCCTTGTCTTTCTAGTCGTTTAACTGCTCTCCACATAGTGGTTCTTGGTTGAAGGAATTTTTTTCTTAAATCACTTTCTAAAACTTGCCCACCGTTTTCAGAAATAAATTTGATGATTTCTTTATCATCCTCACGCATTTCAGGTCTTAGATTAAAAATGGTTTCAGGATCATGAAAGTCATTCTTTGTTTCAGATTCAGTAATTTCATTTTGCACAACAGGTAATGATTTTGTTTGTTTTCTTTTAATCACAATAATTGTTCCGATTACAGCAGCTATAATAGAGATACCAATAATGGATATTGTAAAAACATCAAAGGTAGTATACTCAGGATTTGTTACTGGTGGGTTTGTTACTGGTGGGTTTGTTACTGGTGGGTTTGTTACTGGTGGGTTTGTTACTGGTGGGTTTGTTACTGGTGGGTTTGTAGTTCCAAGAATATAGTTAATTTCTGATAAGCCAGTACTTAGTTCCAATTGTGTTTGATCATTTATTATAACCATATTTGATGGCAATGCATTCATGCCAACAATTATTGAGTTTTGTGGCATTAATAATGAATAATCAGTTGGTGAATCAAAGGAAAAAGTCCAAACTCTTCCTTCTTTGGAAATTAAATCATGAATATCATAATCAATTGTAATAGAAGATGTTCCAAAAGTATCGATAGTTACTTTATCATTAATTATTTCACTAGATAGCAAAAAACCATTTTCACCAACTGCTACAAAATTATCAATTGAGGGACCAAATAGATTAACCTCAAAATCAGGATCTAGAGGATCCACGTCTAGTTGGGAGGATATATGGGCAGAACCATCTGAATAAATAGTAAGATCGAGACTTCTAGTAGAGCTGAATGAGGTCTGAATAGGCATCGCTAATGCAACAACAATTAAGCTAGCAATTATCAAAGGTGCCTTAACCATTGTTTCGATGATACCCTCAGTCCTTACAAAAAGCATTCCATCTTTTCGAAGAAACTCTTTCCTATGAATTGGTACGATTTCAGGATTCATTGAATTAATACCTTAGATTCATGCTTTCTACTAGTCCCTGAAACCGCTTAAATTCCTGGAAAAATTGGAGTCCTTTTTCGGTAATCAAAAAGACCCTGTTCCTATCATTTTTGACGGATTCGACTAAGCCAGCTTCTACCAGTTTCTCACATTTGTCTAGTACTGCATAGTGAGATAGGTTGGCTTTGCGAGATATTGCAGATACAATGATTCCATTACGGCCACCATCAGCGGTAACGTCTAAGATATCACCCATTATGCCCATTTCGGACCTGTATTGTTGTTTTGACATGCTCTAGTATAGAACTACTTAGTTTATGAGGAACATTTTGAAACTTTATAGCGGAACATAAAGCGGAACAGCTGTTTCAGTAAAAAAAATGATGATTTTTTGTAAAAATGAATGCGGGAAGAAAAAATCTGAAAAAAAACTATGCCTAAGAAATTGATTAGAAAAAGCTATTTTTCTTTAAAAAAATCTCATTTTTCATGTTTTTGTAAAATTGATTGAATTTTGGATGATTTTTGAATATTTCGCTGAAATTTTGTATATAAAGAACAAGATGTTTCCTTACTGTTCCTAAACTATAATTCAAGCAGTATTTACTCATGATAAAACCCCGAAAAAGAACTATTGGAGGAATACTAGTTCTTTTGATGCTTTTTGCTTCACCACTATCTGTAAACTATTCATTTGCAGAATCACAAGAAAGTCAAGAGGAAAAGGCAAAGATTTCAAAAAATGTGAAAAAAGAGAGACTTTGGGCAATTCTAACTGAAAAAGTAGTAGATGGAAAGTTAGAACTTCAACATTATGCTTTATCGACCGATATTTCAGAAGAGGATATAGGGAAACTCCTATCTTTTGAAGATCAAATATCTAGTTGGGCATATGTAAATTATAACGCATATCACTCAGGAATAGTTCTATTTGATGGAAAAACATCAAAAATTGGAGAAAATCTATGGAAAATTACTGCAAATGATGTATTAAATCTTGAAGAAAAAGAGTTAGATTTGGAATTAAATAGAAAATCTAATGATTCTCATGTTGAAATGCATGGAGTAGCTTCTGATGAGGATCTAAGTTACAAAGTCATATTTTCTGGGAAAATAGCAGAAACCGGTGAAGAAGATGTATTTAATATTTACTTTGTGATTTCTGGTTTAAAAAATCCTGAGGTAGAACAAAATTTCAATTTTTTACAGATTGGAGAATTTAGTATTAATTCAGAAAAATCTAGTAATTTTAACCAAGAATTTAGAAATTCAATATTGATGAAATAATAATTCATTTTTCTTATATTGAATAAAAATCATTCATAAGGTCAGTTTTGAGATTCATAATAACTTTTTATTCTCATCTTGAAAAGAAAATCATAAAATGTTTGATAAATTCAAAAATGAAGAGGGTGGAGAAATGGTCAAAGAAAGTGAAAATTCTGAAACTGTAGAATCTAATTCAACAATTGAATCTTCAAGTAAGATTGGAATAGGAGAGTTGATGGGGAAACGTGCAAAATTAGAAGAAGCGATAGATTATGTCGGTTTAATGATTAAAAATCTAAAAGATAAGAGAACATTGCTTGAAAAAGACATTGAGGAGGAATCAGTAGATATCAAGAATCTTAAGGAAAAACTTCAAAAAGTCAGCGAGTACATAGATGAGGAAAATAGAGGAATTAAAGAACTTGTCAATAAGAGACAACAGGTAGAAAACGAGGCTGATGAGGTGGGTACAATCATCAATAGTTTAAGAGAGAAACTTTCAGGTGTCGATAAAGTAATTGATGATGAAGGTAACAGGGTTAAAAGAATTAAAGAATCTAGAGAATCATTAACTGAATAAAAATTATAATTAATAGAATTTTGTGCTAGTTGCCTGTTGAGTACTTGTAGGAACTGAAGGGAACATTTCCCCCGTAGAACTTTCAGCAACAGCAGCAGCCTCTTTAAGAATACTCTCAGATTCTGCAGTAGTAGTTGCATCCATTCCAAATGCTGAATCACCTGAGAAACTATCAGTCATAAATCCTCCAAGCATTTCTGCCATTTGGCCAATTTCTTGTTCAGCACCAGGCATTACTTTGCCAAGTGAAGATTTCAGATTTTTCATCAGACCCATTGTTGGCATGATTGTTACAACAGTGTCTCCAAGATCACTAAATGTTGTTAATCGTAGTTCAATTTGTTCTAGTGCAATTCTAGCACCGCTTAAAATTTTAGTAACCTTTCTTATCTCACCTAGTTCATTTCCTAGAACTTTGGCAGTTTGATTATCATGTTTTTGTGTTGCATCTACGATTCTTTGAAATAGTTTAGCATCACGTTCTTGTAAATTTGTTAACATTGTATCTAATTTTTTAATTTGAATTCTAATTTTTTTAATTCCATCCTGAACTCGTGGTTTTAATGCACCTTTAGGCTTGATAGTATCATTAATTTTTTCGGACATGGTTGGCTGTGGCTGCTTTGACCAGTCCTTTGATAAGTTAGGCATTGAGTTTGGTTTTATAATATGTACTTAATATCAGGTGTAAAGAATGGTTAACAGTACATTAAATTTTACTAACTAAATGCCACAAATCGACTCAATTTTAGACTATTATTTTTTGTAGGAATCAAGATTATAGTCACATTGCCATTAAATTGATTGTAACCTCTAAAGATTCCATTTATCATGTCTAAAATCTTTAAGATTAGCAGGATCTAGAACTTTTTTAGTGAACAAAAAAATCATTGCAATTCCAGTAGTTGTTGCCATTAGTATTTTTCTAATAAATTTTGCATCAGATCAATCTATAGAGAAAAACATTGTTGTGTTTCATGTAACTCTTGCAGATCCTACTCTATATTCTAATGGAGTTTATACTGATGTATTTTTAATAGATGCTGGTCAATATTCATTTAGATTTGTTCCAAATGGGAGTAGTCCAGAAATTTTATCAATTACATTAAATGGAGAAAGTTTTGATTTTTCTGAAGATTTTAAGCTTGAAAATACACTTCATCAGACAGGAATCTCTGAATATTTTACATGGAAGTATATTGGACAAGAAAAAATTTTGATCTCTGAAAAACAAGAAATTTCAATTATGATTAACCCAAACGGAAAAACAATGGGTTCTGTGTCTGTAGATATTTTACAAAATTAAGAGGCGTAAACCCCTTTACTGCAGAACTCTGAGAGATTTCCTCTCTTTCTCAGATGCTAAATGTCTGATTACCTTTCCTGTTCTGCGGGATTACGCAGTTTTAGTCGATAGAAATTTCATCTATTGACATTATTTACTATACTAACTTGAAGTATTTAAAATTTCAATTAATATTTTATAAAAATTTAATGTATTTTATGGAATATTTTATACATAATTATGAATCAATTGAAGTATAAATTACGATTTTCAATTTAAAAACTATTGAGATTATCAGGAAAAGTTGCATTAGTTACAGGAGGAAGTCGTGGAATAGGATTTGCGACTGCAAAAATTTTATCAGAAAATGGTGCAACTGTTGTAATTACAGCAAAAAATCAGGAAAGATTGGAGAAAGCATCTTCAAGGATTCCAAATTCAATAGGTATCGTAGCTAACATCAGAGACAAGGGTGATGTGAAAAATGTAGTAGATAAAACAATTGAAAAATTTGGTAAAATAGATATTCTTGTAAACAATGCTGGCATATTTCCAAAAATTAAGGAACTACATAAAATTGATGAAGATGAATGGAATGAGGTTTTAGATGTAAATCTTTCTGGGCAGTTTAGATTTACCAAGGAGACAATTCCATACCTACAAAAAACATCGGGTTCAATAATCAATATTTCATCAGATGCCGGATTAAAAGCATATCAAGGATTTAATGCTGATGCATACTCTGCAGCAAAAGCCGCATTAATTTTATTAACGAAGTGTTGGGCACTTGAATATGCAAAAGACAAGATCCGGGTGAATTGTATTTGTCCTGGAGTGGTAGATACAGATATGACAAAACCATTTTTGAAAAATCAAAAAGACAAAGAATTCATGGATAACGAACATCCAATAGGCAGAATTGGTCAACCTGAGGAAATAGGAAAAGCAGTGTTGTATTTTGCATCAGATGATGCATCTTGGACTACGGGGGCAATTCTTGCTGTGGATGGAGGAGAATCAATTAAATGAATTCACATGGATTTAATACAATGCAGGAGCACAAAAAGCGATGAAAAGTAGAAAATCAAAGGCTAAATTGATAATACTTTTAGGAGTTATTTGGGTAATTATTTCATTGCCATTACCATGGATAGTGAATAATCCAGAAGTTTCAGAATCACAATTTAATACAATTCTTGGAATAATTGGAATTATGTCAATTCCATTTATTGTTTTAGGCGTAGCATGGACATTAAAGCCAGAACTAACAACCTAGGTTTTTCAATTGAAAGATATTCCAATAATAGATAAGATTCCTGAATTAGAAATCGCTATCAAGGCTGTTGAAATGGCATGTAAAGCAATTTTAAAAATTTATGAAAGAGATTTTGAGTCATTTACAAAAAGTGATGATTCACCAATTACAGAGGCAGATATTAAAAGTAATGACATCATCAAAGAGATTCTTTCACAGACAGGTCATCTAATATTATCTGAAGAAGATGATGATGATTTGATTAGATTATCAGAGGACATTATTTGGATAGTAGATCCACTTGATGGAACTTCTGATTTTATTGATAAAACAGGTGAATTTACAATTATGATTGGATTAATAAAAAAGAAAAAACCAATTCTTGGAGTAATTGGTTGGCCTACAGGAAAAACATTTTTTGTTGCACAAAAAGGAAGTGGTGCATTTAGATATTCTAATGATGAGTGGGAGAAAATATCTGTAACAAAAGTTTCAGATCTTTCAAAATGTAGGACAGTTGGATCACGACATCACTTGTCTGATAAAGAAAAATTGTTTATCAAAAAATTAGGTATTGAAGATTTTACTAGTATTGGTAGCTCATTAAAGGTAGGAAAAATTAGCTCAGGAGAAGCTGAGGCATATATTACAACTACAAATAAAATGAAAGAATGGGATTCTGCTGCCTCTTATTGTATAATTTCAGAAGCTGGCGGAAGAATGACAGACATGTTAGGAAATGATATTACATACAACAACAAAGAGGTTTATCATCAAAATGGAATTTTGGTAACAAATGGATTAATTCATAACAAAATTCTTGAAGAATTTAAAAAATTAGAGTAGGTTTCTTTCTTTAAGAAAGTCCTTTACTTTGTTTGCACTATCTGAAAGAGGTTCATTTTCTGTATCAATTACCAAATCAGCATTTTCAGGAGCCTCATAAGGATCATCAATTCCTGTAAAACCCTTGATTTCTCCTTTTCTTGCTTTGGCATACATGCCTTTAACATCTCTTTCTTCACATTTTGCAAGTGAACATTTTACATAAACTTCCGCAAACTGATTGCCAGCATCAATAATTTCTCTAGCATTTTTTCGGTTTTCGGAATACGGAGAAACTAGAGATACTATGCTTGGAACACCATGATTTAACAAAAGCTTAGCCAAGTGAGCAACTTTTTTGTTATGCTCATCACGTCCAGCTTTTGAAAAGTCTTTTGGTGAAAACCATTCTCTTAGTTCATCTCCATCAAGCATTGCTAAATTTGGGATATCTTTTTGCAAGTCTTTTACGATAGTAGTCTTTCCTGAGCAAGGAAGACCAGTCATCCAAAGAACAAAAGGTTTCATAAATAAAAACATCAAAACAACCCATAAAGAGTTTACGTTAATTTTTAGCCCAAGGTTGTTTTTCTAAATAATCAATCTCTGCAATCATTTCATCTACTTTCTTTACTATTGCAAATACTGATCTGTATTGTTCATACATTTCAATTTCTTCATCTTTAGATAACACATTTGCTTCTGCATCATCAAAAAATTTGTTTTCCTTGTTAAGATGATCATTTAGAAATATACCATATGTCCTCAAGTATCTTGATACTGGTTCTTTTGCATCTTCACCATCCTTCCATCTTTTTAGATGATGTGATATTTGCCGAGCAATATTTCTTCCAAATTCGTGTTCTATCATAAATTTTCGAATTTCTTCTTTTAGGGTATCATAACTTGCAACACATGGAAAATATGAATCTTCTTCTCTTGAGTGGTGGATAGAATCAATAAATTCTGAAATAACCAAGGTGATTTTTGTCAGATCTGAAAATGGAATGTTTGTTCCTTTGTAGAGTTCTACAGAACACTTTAAAACTATTTTTTCTAGACGTCGAACTTGATCATGGTCAGCGCGTAGTTGATTTGTAGCACTCAAGCAACAAATCTATTGTAATTGTTGATTTAATGTGTATCTAAAATCAATCAAGGAGCTAAAATTATCAAATAAATTGGACTTAATTTCATTCTAGAAATGTATAGATTTAGTAGATGAATCAAATAATCTTATCCATATTACAGTTGTTTAGAGGACAAATAGAAGATTTTATTCCATTATCTAGTTTTGATTCAAGTTTAATTTTAGATAAACTTGCTGAATTGCAGAATTCTATAGGTACATTGTCTATTCAGGATGGGCCAATTGCATCCGCTCATGTTATTTTGCTTGCAGCAGGTGTTGTGATTTTTCTTGGTGTTGCAGGAGAGGCATTCTTCAAAAAAACAGGAATTCCTGATGTAGCATTTTTGATGATTCTTGGAGTGATTATAGGACCAGTTTTTGGATTAATTCAACCAGAAGCCGTTATCCAAGTAGTTCCATATTTTGCAGCACTTGCACTAATAATTATCATGTTTGATGGAGGATTGAATCTTGACATCAAACATGTTATAAGAACTGCTCATTTTTCAGTGACATTAGCGGTTTTAGGTTTCATTTTATCTGTTGCCATGATTACATTTGCTGCTCATTTTGCTTTAGGATGGTTATGGTTAGAAAGTATTTTGTTAGGTTCAATTGTTGGTGGAAGTAGTTCTGCAATTGTTTTTGGTCTTGTCAGAAATATCAAAATTTCCGAAGAAACTAAATCTATGTTAAGTTTTGAATCTGCACTA
>Ga0224507_10000123_pt1 | contig 28522 bp, 22 predicted proteins | sample SF_Jan12_sed_USG_3_FD_170159 | JGI IMG/M metagenome (GOLD analysis project Ga0224507, IMG submission 170159) | Sediment microbial communities from San Francisco Bay, California, United States - SF_Jan12_sed_USGS_13 | ecosystem: Environmental > Aquatic > Marine > Sediment | place: USA... | reverse complement strand
CTATCCTGATTTTTTCTCCGGCCCGGATGATTCCTTCGGGACAGCGGGCGGTCCCAGGTCGAATACCATCCAGAAAGGTGTAGAGTACAGAAGCCGGACACCTCTTGTTGAGAAGAGCCGGTTGTTGAATTTCGATTTGTCTCTCGCCCAATCAACTATCACATATCGTGCACCGAATGTTTGCCGTATGGTAGTGACTGTTTCCGGCGGAGCTTCATGCACAAGTCGGTACCAAAGGCGATACAGTTCCTTGTCTTTCATATAAAAAAGTGTTGGATCCAGGGCGACTATGAAATATCGCTCCGGCAGGGTCAGCATCAGGGTGCCGGTTGTTTCCCAACCTGTAGTAAAGACCTGGGAACCTTTTGGAATGAACTGTCGGAATTTGGACGCAAGAGCCGGAGGGATGTCCTCTTGTATTTTTGAGAGATAGACCATGGTCGGCCTGCCAACCACGACCGTCAGGATTAATGAGACTGCAACAACTGCCGGGGCGAGAAAACGCCATTTTATCCACCTGGAAGAAAGGGCCATTGCGGCAGCGGAAAATGGGACAAAATATTCGGCAAATCGCGCTGACTTGATGGTAAGGATGCAGAAACCAAGGGCGGCAAGCGTAAAGGCAAGAGGTACGACTTCTTCCCGCCGGTTTCGCCAGGCATAGATGGCCGCTGCAAAGATCAGCAGGACGCTGATACTCAGTCCCTTTAGCCATCCGATAAGCGGGTAGGGAGCAAGTTCTTTGCCTAAATCAAAGCCTTCCCGAGCCAACCAGCCTCCCTTGAAAAGCACTTCAGTCATTACCAGCCAGTTATATGCAAACAGATTTTCAGCATTGGGATGAATCAAAACACCGATGGCTATACCGGCAGCAACGATAACGGCGGGTTTCCACTGGAGCTTCCTGCCGGCGAGGAAACGTGCCGTTTCAGCGGCAATAAGCAGCAAAACAGCAAGTTGCCAGAAAGCAATGTACAGCCAGGGATAGATGGCGGAAACCACTGCCAGAATTTTGAACCTGCCTCGGACAGCAGCCCAGAGAAAGACAAGCGCCACGGAAATAGAGAGCAGGTGCGGCCGGACGACTACGAACCGGATAATGAAATATTCTGAACCAATGAGTGGAACCAGGGCCCATAAACCAGCGTAGCGAACGCGCTCGGACCGTAATATCAGATAAAGTGTCAGAAGAATCGTTGCGCCGGCAATGGTGCCAACGATCCGCACCGCCGTAACCCAGTTCAGGTTTGCAAGAGGGACGAAGAGCAAATGAAATAGGATCTTGTCGTCGGTATAATTATCGGCAAGCCAACTGAATGGAGTCCATGGGAAAGAATGCAGAATTCCATACTGACTCATGAGCCTTCCTACGGCAACATGGTAGGCGGTATCAAAATCCGGGGGATAGGAGGTGTATAACTGGAGGGCTCCGGCAATGAGGAGGTAGAGCATGAACCAGGCTAAAACCGGCCAGTGATTCATTACAAACTGACCCGGGCCGGAGTGTGCGTATCTCGATTTATCTGTTTTCATGAGTGAGAATTAATTACACTAAAGTTATTTGTTTTTCAATAAGACATTATGGGCCGAAGGCCGGAGGAGATGCCGCAATTGCTATGGTCTGTTAAGTCAAGACTGGCGAAGAAGACCGTTCTTTGCCGGACTATATTAAATAATCCAGCTTGGTTTCTGCAAAGTGATCCGCAATTATTTTTGGATCGTATATATCTGCAGAATCTTTTACGTGTTCCTGCTTATCCATTTAACACCATGAATCTTCACATCTGTGGCACACTTTTAATTGACTGAAAAATGATTATCTTGTTATTATTAATAAAAATAAGAGTTATTTTTAAAATTGCTGTTACGGTCCATTATCTTATCTGTAAGATCAGGATAGTGTTATCGTGTCGTATATTTAACCTTTTATGGTTTCATAAGCCGTATCGATATTTTTCGTGCTGCTGCTCGATACAGGATCATCATGGATAATCAACGTAAGGAAAAAAAATCTCAGGAAAAAGAGAAAATTAGCGCTTCCGGTAAAAATACCCCCGCAAACCGGAAGAAAACCGAGTTGTGGAAATCCCTTCTCACGTCCCTATTTGCAATCGTTATATTTTTCGGTCTTCTTGAAGGAATATTGGCTCTGTTCGGAGTGACGCCGGTGCTGCAGAGCGAGGATCCGTTTGTCGGCTTCTCCTCCAACATTCCACTCTTCGTCGAGGAAACCGACGCGCAAGGCCAAAAGATAATGACTACGGCCAAAAACAAACTCGATTTTTTCAACATGCAGCAATTTCCGAAGAAGAAGGAGCCCGGAACGTACCGTGTCTTCTGTCTTGGCGGTTCTACGACCTATGGACGTCCCTATAATGACAAAACCTCTTTTGCCGGGTGGCTGCGTGAATTGCTTCCCGCTGCGGATCCTTCGCACCGCTGGGAAGTCATCAACGCGGGGGGCATAAGCTACGCGAGCTACCGGGTGTCCCATCTAATGGAAGAATTGGTCCGCTATGAGCCTGACCTTTTTATCATCTATTCCGGTCACAACGAATTCCTTGAAAAGCGTACATATGGAGCCTTACGGGATATTCCCGCCGTTGTCAAGGTGACTGCAACCACACTCGCCCGGACCCGGACCTGGTCGGCAATGAAAACGGTTTTGAAAAGTTCCGGCGTACTGCCCGAAGTGAAATCCGGTCAGCGGGTCCAAATGACCGGTGAGGTTTCCACCATACTTGCCCGTTCAGCCGGCCCGGAGCGGTATAAAAGGGATGATTCCCTGCGCGATAATGTCCTTCTCCACTACCGTATAAGCCTGGAAAGAATGACTGATATCGCACGATCGGTCGGAGCAAATATCATTTTTGTGACTCCTGCCTCTAACCTGAAGGATTGCTCGCCCTTCAAGAGCCAGCATACGGAAGGCCTCAGCGCTGTCACTCAGAGTCAAGCAGAGGAAATGCTGGCAAGAGCCCTGGGGTTGATCGGGCAAGAAGCCTGGTTTGATGCGCTCCAGGTCCTGAACGAAGCGATTGCAATCGATCCACGATATGCGGAACTCCATTACCGTCGCGGAAAAGCTCTTTTCGCCCTGGGCAGATATGATGAGGCGGCTGAGGCCTTTCGTCAGGCAAGGGACGAGGATGTCTGTCCATTGCGCGCCCTGACTCCGATGGGAGATATCGTCGCTGAAGTGGCGGCGAAAGAGAATGATACTCTGGTGGATTACATCAATCTCCTTAAAGACCGTATTGGGCAGGAAAACGGTTATGATATTCCCGGTGAGGAATATTTTCTGGACCATGTCCATCCGACTCTTGCCGGAAACAAAATGCTGGCAGTGGAGTTGGTTGAGACGATGATCGATGAAAGAGTTGTGCAACCCTCAGGCAATTGGGGCGAAAAGGCTATTGCTGAAGTATCCTCCCTTGTCGAAGGCAGAGTCGATCAGCAAGAGCATGCCCGGGCTCTGGTGAATCTCGCCCGCGTTCTGCACTGGGCAGGTAAATTTGAAGATGCCAAACGGCTTGCTTTGCAGGCGCTGAAATATCAGGATGTTGCTCCTGACGTATTTGTTACCGGGAATATGATTCTTGGAACAATAAACAGGATACAGGGGAATACTGATGATGCTCTGCAATACTATCGAAAAGCCATGAAAAAGTCGCCCGATAGCGTGGAGATTCATCTGGCATACGGTTATACGTTTCTAGGTGAACCTTTCAGGAATTTTGAGGTAGGGGCAGCTCATATCCTGTTTGCCAATGTATTCGGGCCGGAAGATGACAATGCTTATGCGACCTTCGGCCTGGCCATGGCCGAACGGCAGCGCTACCCGCTCGCCTATTCAAGCTTAAGAGAGGCGCTCCGTATCAATCCGCAGAATGAGAAGGTAAAATCTGCCCTCGCCCGGTTAAGGGAACTCAGTAGCAGCGACTTAAAAAATCCTGATCCGCCAAAGTTTGCTGTGGATAAGTATCCGTCAGGAGTACCGAGTAAAATCGTCCAGATGAGGTTATCTGAGGCAACAGGGCAATATATTCCCAACGGCATATGGACTGAATGGTATGAAAACGGAGAACTGAAACGCTTCGTCGACTATGTAAAAGGAGTGCCCCACGGTGTTGAGATTAACTGGAGCCCTGATGGCCAGGTCGTCTCTCGGATTGAATACCGGGAAGGAAAAGAAACAAGGCCGAGGGAGTAGAGAATAATGGTGCCGGAAGGCAACTATCGTGTTGATGTTCCCGGGTGATTGATTGAGAAAGTTTATAGGGCAAGAAGATTGACTTCATCAGGTTGCGCTTTATAGTAATATTACTCGCTTTTTTCTCTGGTACGCATGAAGGATTTGAAATTCATCAAGGCGGCTTTTGTGCGTCATTACAATATTTTGCGATAAATAACCTTGCATGACGAGGGTAAAATAATTAATCATGGATATTTTCTCGAGTAAAATCTCTCAGGATCAGGCCAAAGACACTGGAATGGCAATGGTCCTGATTTGTCTGCTTATCATGCTTTTCAGCGGACGGAACCTCTTTCTTGTTCCGGCAATCGCTGTTCTTGTTTTGACGATGACTTGGCCCGCATTTTTCAAGCCGGTTGCCAGATTGTGGCTTGGCTTTTCACATTTTCTGGGAAGTATTGTTTCCAAAATCCTGCTCTCAGTGCTTTTCTTCGTTATAGTGACCCCCATAGGATTAGTCAGACGTTTTGCGGGAGCTGATTCACTCAAACTAAAAGACTGGAGAACAGGAACGACATCTTCTTTTATAGATCGGAACAAGACATACTCTGCAAAAGACTTGGAACACCCTTATTAAAACCTTGCGTGCAAAGGATAAATTGAATGGATTTTTTTAAAGATCTCTGGGGATTTCTGAAGGTTCGTAAGAAATTCTGGCTTCTGCCGATCATATTCGCCCTTCTCCTGTTCGGAGTCCTGATCGTCCTCACCAGCGGGTCGGCCATTGCTCCTTTTATATACACCATTTTTTAGGTTCGGCAGAAGTGACCTCCTCCATCCTTGGCATATCAGCTTATTATCATGATAGTGCTGCCGTCCTGCTGATGGATGGGGAGATAGTCGCCGCAGCGCATGAGGAACGTTTTTCCCGCCGGAAACATGACGCGTCATTTCCTGCGCAGGCGGTGAAATATGTCTTGACCGAGGGGGGGATATCTGTTGCCGATCTCGATGCTATTGCCTTCTATGACAAGCCCTACCTGAAATTCGAACGCCTGCTTGAAACCTATCATGCTTTCGCGCCAAAGGGCTTGCAAAGCTTCCTTTCCGCGGCTCCTGTTTGGGTCAAGGAAAAACTCTTCATGCGTAAAATGGTGTGGGACGAGTTGGAGCGGATCAATGGAGAGGCCCTCCCGCAGAAACCCGTCCTGCTTTTTCCAGAGCATCACCTTTCACACGCGGCCAGTGCCTTTTACCCTTCGCCTTTTAATGAGGCCGCCATCCTGACCATTGATGGAGTTGGTGAATGGGCGACTACGACGATCGGAAAGGGATCGGGAAAGGACATCACGATTATAAAGGAGCTGTGTTTTCCTCATTCCCTCGGTCTTCTTTATTCCGCATTCACCTATTACTGCGGTTTCAAAGTGAACAGCGGCGAATACAAACTCATGGGACTTGCGCCGTACGGTAATAAGGACAGTGAACGTCTTGAGGAATACAGAAATCATATTGTGAATGAGCTTGTTGAAATCAAGGAAGACGGCTCTATACTTCTCAATATGGATTACTTTGATTATGCAACAGGCCTGCGCATGTGCAATGATGAAAAATGGGAGGGTCTTTTCGGGATAAGCAAACGTCTGCCGGAAAGTGACTTAACCCAACCATATATGGACCTTGCCCTGGCGATTCAGGAGGTCACCGAAGAGATTGTTTTCAGGCTGGCCAGGACAGCCAGGAATCTGACCGGCTCTTCGAACCTGGTCATGGCAGGAGGAGTAACATTAAACTGCGTTGCTAATGGTAAATTGCTGCGGAAAAAGATATTTGAACATCTATGGATTCAGCCGGCGGCTGGCGATGCCGGGGGTGCTCTTGGGGCATCATATGCGGTGCGGCATATCTGGCAGGGGAGGGAAAGGTCGATTACTCCGCCCGGAGGAGATGCCATGAAGGGTTCCTTCCTGGGCCCTGCTTTTTCCTTCCTCGATATTGAACGCCTCAGCCGGAAATATAGGGCCCCTCATAAGAAATATGAGGATTTCGATCTTCTCTGCCGTGATGTGGCAAACTTGCTTGCGGAAGGAAAGATTATCGGCTGGTTTCAGGGAAAAATGGAGTATGGCCCAAGGGCTCTCGGGAGCCGGAGCATCCTCGGTGATCCCCGGCATCCTGAAATGCAGAAAAAGCTCAACCTGAAAATCAAGTACCGGGAAGGATTCCGGCCTTTTGCTCCGTCTGTTCTCATAGAGGATGCGGAGGAGTATTTTGAATTGGACGTATCTTCGCCGTACATGCTTCTTGTGGCCAAGGTCAGGGAAAACAGGCTAAATTCCCTGCCGGAAGGGTACGAGGAGATGGATATGCACGACCGTCTGTACTTCCTCCGTTCAGACATTCCTGCTGTCACCCATGTCGATTATACGGCGAGAATCCAGACGGTCCACCGGGAGACGAATGAACCATACTGGCGGTTGATTACCGCCTTCAAGGAATTAACCGGTTATGGACTGGTGGTTAACACCAGCTTCAATGTTCGCGGAGAGCCGATTGTCTGTTCACCTGATGATGCCTATCGATGCTTCATGAGAACTGAAATGGATTATCTGGTCATGGAGGATTGTCTCTTCGACAAAAATGAACAGCCCGGTCTGGAAGAGTCCGAAGACTGGAGGAAAATGTACGAACTGGATTAATTTAAATCATTCAGTGTACCGTCCGGTGCGGTTTATTATTCATGCAACAACTCAGGAAAGAATGGGGAAACATCCTGTTTCCTTACGTCTTCTTTGCTTACTTCATTCCCTCAAACAAAAACCAGGGGGTGCTGCGATTGTGAAAAACCGATATTACCGCAACCTGACCAGGCAGCATGTCAATTGCTGTCGGAAAAGCATACACGCAATGCTGCCAACTCGTGGATGGATTTTTGTTTGAAGGATGATTTTCGAAGACAACACTGTCATCCATCTCCAACTTTAGCCACTGGATTATTCCACAGCATCTGCCTGCTTTGTGAACAGGTACTTCTATAATCTTCCGTTCATTAGAAGGAAATCTTTTGGTACCTGCAAAGTCAAAGAAAAATGCGCAGGTTTCATCAGTCAGCAGCTCTATGTTGAGATCATTCCTGAAAACAATCTGTTTTGGGGCCACAATGGTGTTGAATCTGCTTAAGTCAAATCCATATACATCATCAACCCGAATATTCTGCTCGATATCGGCACCTCCGAACAGGGCGAATTGAATGGAACCGCGGGCTGGAATGATACTTGCTCCCGGTTTAAGCAGTCGGCGTTTGGCATCTTCGATACTTGTAAGCACTCCCTCGCCGAGGAATTCGCTGGATAAAATCTCGGAAACGAGCAGGTCGGCGCGGTCGTCCATATCTTCTCCGATTTCTAATTTGGTCGATATCTTGGAAACTACCGTTACCGGAGGAGTGAATCCGTTTTCTGCCACAATAGCCCGAGCAGTCTCGGCAATCTCGGTAACCGCCTCACAGGTTGTTACCTGCCGTGCCCCGAGTCTGGCGGCCATCATAGCAAGCAGGCCCGAGCCGGTCCCGATTTCCAGGACACTGGTGTCGGGCGTTATAGCGTTTTGCAGGGCGTTGTAGTAGGCGTCGTTCCTGAATCTGTCGTTCATCATCGGGACATGCCAATAGGGAGTCAGATTATTGAGCGCTTTGTTGAGGCCGTCTTGAGCGGCAACTGTTATGGGATCAAGGCTGATGCTTTGGCGGAAGTAATTTATAGCTTCGCTCCATTGCCCGCGTTTCAGAAGGGTGTTACCCAGGCCGCTATAAGCAGGAGCAGAATCGGGTTTGAGTGACAGGGCTTGGCGAAAACTTGTCTCTGCCTCTCCAAAACGTCCGAGATCAAAAAGAATAAAGCCGAGGTTATTATGTGCTTCAACTAAATCAGGATCGATACTCAGGGCATGTCGATAACTTCCCTCCGCTTCTTCAAGATGTCCGAGTTCCTTGAGGGCATTACCGAGGTTGTTGTGCGACAGGGCTAAATCCGGTTTTAATGTAAGGGCCTTCCGATAATTTTCTACCGCCTCTTCAAGGTTCCCGAGTTCCAGGAGAGTAAGTCCGAGGTTACTTTGCGCCTCCGGATAATTCGGGTTAAGTGACAGGGCATACCGGTAACTTGATTCTGCTTCTATCAAACGTCTTAGTTTCAGGAAGACGCTGCCGAGATTTTGATGTGCCTGGTAGTCAAAGTCATCCAGCTCTATGCATTTCGACAGAGGTTCGAGGGCATCAGCTGTTTTGTCCTGCATAAGATAGAGATTGCCGAGAGCTTTCCATCCTATGGGATTGTCGGGCCAGCGCTGAATTGCTTCATTGGCCTTCTGTTCAAAAAGAACCAAGTCATTGGCATTAAAGATATTTATCAGCTCTTTAACAAAGCTTTCGGGTGGTCCATGAGTGATATTATGATTCTTTTTTGACTGATTTTTTTGGTGGGCAGCGGGAATGCTCTTTTTTCTTTTTTTCACACTCTGAACCTCAACAAGAGGAGGTTAAACTGTTTATTATGGCAGAGGCTGCATGAAAGTAATTTGTTTCCCGGCCCGAGCAATAATCAAAAGTAATGTCCTGCCTGATGAGCGGGACTAATTATTTTTATCTGTTTATGCATAAGGTGAGACCTTGTCAAGATATTCGGCTAAGAAATATGAGTAAATTTTCATGCGTCTCATTTAGTCATATAGCGGCGTATCACCTCCCAGAATTCTTCCCCGCGTTTTTGCCAATTGAAGTCTTTTGCATATCTAAGACATTGTTCCTGCATGGTTTGATAACGGGATGGTGATTGCAGAAGCTCGATGACCTTTTCGCTTGCATCTTCCGGGGTAGTTGCCAGCATGCCGGTGACCCCATCACGAATGGAGTCCCTCAGCCCGTGGACATCATAACCGATTGCGGGTGTCCCTTGGGATGCAGCCTCGATAACATTGATGCCGAACCCCTCACGGACTCCCGGCACCAGGAGAATGTGGGCGCGCCGCAGCAGATCGAATTTCTGGTCCTCCGGCACCCAATCGTAAAAGGTGACATCGGGCAGATCCATAGCCAGTTTTTGCAGGTTTTTTTCTTCCGGCCCCCGCCCGATTACCCACAGCCTGGTTTCAGGTATTTCAGCCTTGACCCTTCTGAAAATGATGAGCGCGTCTTCCGGTTTTTTGGTTGATTTGAGCCTGCCGAGAAAGACAAGGGTGGGCTTCTCCTCTTTGTCAGGTATTAACGTAAGAGGATCGATATTCAGGGCATTCATGACGACATGGATGTTTGTAAACCCCATATCTTCAAGGTCCATTCTGGTTGAGTCTGAAACTGTGACGGCAGGCTTCTTGCGGTAGCACCGAAGAAGAAGCGGTTCAATGATATAAGGGATCACACCGAACGGCCCCAGTTCTCTGAACCAGAAACCCCTGTATAACTGGTGGATGAGGATCATGCTGCGGGGAAGGAAGAACCCGAAGAAACCCAGGCCGTTAAACTCGTCAATAATGAGATCGAATGGTTGCCGGTGCCGGAAGGCATAGCAAAATCCATGAAAATGAACTGTGATTTCGTTGCCCTTTCTCAAATGCCGTATGCCGTCGATGTTCTCTTCCGGTAGTGCTCCTTCATAATTACTGCAAAAAATAGTGACTTCTACACCTTTTTCCGTAAGGCTTTTGGCGATTTCATGGGTGTATACCTCTGCGCCGCCACCCTCGGGATGTTTCAAGTCTCTTCTGTTGAGGATAAGAATATTCACCGTGCCTGTACTTGTCTCAAAATGAGCAGCTTATATTCAGCGGCTGCGTGACGGAATGAAGCGTTTTCCGTTTCAGTTGCCACCAACTGTTGTAAGGCGTGCGCTTTGTAACAAATGTCGCACCGAGTTGCTCAAGGAAGGTCACTATCTCGGGATTGATAAAATCTTCGACCAGGAGATAGATATCCGCACCGGATTTGAGCAGTTTAATCCCGCCTTTAAGGATTGTGGTTTCAGCACCTTCGGTGTCTATTTTCATGACAATTGAATCAAAATTTTGTATCCGGTCTCCAAGCAGAGAGTCAAGGGTATGCGTGACTTCATCGTTGCCTTTGCAGGTGGATGACGGGCCAACACTGACTTCCTCCGCTGTTTCCCCGTAAAAATGTTGGGACAACTTCCTCCCGTCTATTGATGAGAGAAAGACATTGCAGGTCTCCACTTTTTCGCTGAGATGGTTACATGCAATATTCTTTTCAAGAAGTTGGAATTCCTGCAAGGCAGGTTCGAATGCCATGATGTGGAGGTTTTTGTAGTCCCGGAAACTATTTCCCGTCATGACCGAAAAAGCGCCGACATGAGCGCCGATATCCAGGACGAGTATTTTTCTGTCAAGAGAGATCAGCCGATGAAGTAATCGTGTAAGATAAAGAGTGTCGCGTCTTTCATAGGCAGGGGAAATAATCGACATATCGGTGGAATGAGGGCGGATATTGAATTTTCCAGAACATGTCTCCACGTATTCCGTAGCGAAAGGAGAACCGGCCATGGAGCGGTTGTCGATGAATTTGTTCAGGGAATAGCGCATCTCATGAACGAACATCGCAAACTTCGGTTTTTTCACTTCGAACCAGAGTAAAATCGTTTTCGAAAGAAAATATGACCAGTAAAAAGCCAGCCTGTTGGTAAAAGTAAACTCAAAATTCATTCTATAATGACATTTACATATTTTTTTGGAGGATGTTCATTTCTTCCCATTGAAGATCGTGTAAATGTACTCTTCATACTTTTCTGCCATCCGGTCCCAGGTAAAATTTATAGCGTACTGTCGTGCTTTTTTCCCCATCTTTTCCCGGAGAACAGAGTCCTTCATAAGGAGATTTATTTTTTCCGCCAGGTCAACCGCATCCCCGGTTTTAAAGGATATACCGAAACCCGCCTCCACGGCAAACCGCAGTTCGGGGATATCGCTAACCACCACCGGTTTCCCGCAGGCAGCTGCTTCGAGCAACACGATGCCCTGTCCTTCGAACCGGGAGGGTAGCACAAGGAAGCTGGCCCCGGAAAGAAATTGTATCTTAGCTTCTTCGCCTAGATAACCTCTAAAGTCTATTCTTTCTCTTATTCCAGCATTAGCGGCGAGTGTTTTGAGTTTCTCTTCATCCCTGCCCCGGCCAGCAAGAACAAGTTTTCCTGTACTCATGGTCAGGGCTTTAACCAGGGAGTCGAGCCCCTTGTTGTGTATTTGAATCCGGCCTAGAAAAGCAATATAGTTGTTGTCAACAGGGTTGGATTTTAGCAGGGCTTCGTCTATGCCGTTCGATATTACAACGGCTTTGTGTAGTCCGAACTTCTTTTTACTGGCATCTGTAACTGCTATGGCATGCCTGAAAATTTTGGGATAAAAGTTTTCGAGCACCAGGAAGGGGGTCCCCAGTAAAAAATACCGCTTCAGGAGATTTATACCTTCTCTGTGATGTACTTGAATGACAGTAGGGCTGTTGGCGATGAATTTTGAAAAAATTGGGTTATAAGGCGCGAAGTCCTCCACAACAATATCGACATTATTTTGTTGGGCACGGAGAAAGCGAGAGGCCTGCCAGGCATAGGAGAAGGTGCTCAGGACGTAGTTGTTGGCAGTTGTACCGACAAAGCGGAATTTGAGGTTTCCTTCCTCATAGTCATGGGCTGCCGGGAATTTACCACAGACAATGGTAATGTCATGCCGGTCTGCAAGTCGGCGGTTTAGTTCATAATTCCTGACCGCACCACCGCCACCCACCCACGGATTATTTGTATGGTCGTAAATAAAATGAAAGATCTTCAAAGTTTATCAACTATCTATTATTGCTTTGAAAATATCAAAACTTTTAAGAGCAAATATTTTTTATGTAGAAAAATCTTAATTCGTTTTATGAAAAGTTTTAATATTTTTCCTTGGTTACGATATATCTGAAACCTATCCAGTCCGTTGCAGCATTATCAGGAGCTATGTCGATAATTTTTGCATCAGCTTTTTTTAGAATTTTGACGACGTCATGTTTTTCAATTCCATACATTTCCATGCGTTGTGGATCGTATCTATACCTATATTTTAAATACAAGTTCCATATCTTCGATGGTAACATATTAATTATTTTCAATTTAAATTTATTTATAGGTGTGTTTGGTAGATGCTTTGGGAAACTTGGAATCTGAAAAATCAGTAGCCCATTTGGAGTCAGAACTCTTATAAATTCTCTTATATACTTTCTAGAATAATACGGATGCATATGTTGTAGGGTAATTATTGAAAAAATGAAATCAAAAGTGTTATTGGGAAAGAGAGCAAGACTCGATTGTTCATTAATATAATAAATACATTTTCCCCCTCTTCGGTTGTGTCTGCGTGCAAGCTCAATCATAGATGGGGCCACATCTACTCCATGCACCTCATAAAAGTAAATCGCAAGCGCCTGTGTTAATCTTCCTGCTCCACAACCGAAATCCAACGCTTTCCTCAGTGGTATTTTTACATCTAAAGAATTAATTTTGTTCATCAGAATGGCAACTTCACGCTCTCCTGTCTCAAAAAAATCATTAACATCCCATTGGTTGTTCTTTTTGTCAGGATCAGTGAGTATTGCCCAATACGGATCAGTTTTTCCGAATTTATCCCAGTTTTTCTTAAGATCTTTAAAATTCAATTCGTATAATCTTCAATGCAGTTTAATAATTGAATTCCAGAGCTCATTGACCAGCGACTTTCCTGAAAACATCCAGTGTTTCCCGGGCCGATTTTTCCCAGGTAAATTGCTTTGCCCGTTCAAGTCCATTTGTTCTCATTTGCTCCAGCAACGATTCGTCTGAAATGAGTCTCAACAGGTTGTCCTTCCATGCTCCAACATCCAAAGGGTCAACAAGAACGCCGGCTTCACCTACAACCTCGGGCATGGCACTCACGTTGGACACCATGACCGGCGTGCCGGCTGCCATGGCTTCCAGGGGAGGCAAGCCGAACCCCTCATACAGGGAGGGGAACAGAAAGAGTCGGGCACCTGAATACAAGCGGTTCATGTCCTCATCAGGTATGTAGCCCAGGAATTTAATCTGTTTTTCAGACAAACCAATTTTTTTATACTCTTTAAGCAGAGACGATGTTTTCCATCCGGATGCGCCGGCTACGAGGATCTGAAAATTAGTGGGGTTTTCTCCTGCAATTTTAAGAAGGGTTTTCAGGTTTTTTCTTGGTTCTACTGTACTTAATGTGAGGACATAATTTTCAGATACGCCGTATTTTTTTGCAACATAGATGGCAGACTGCTCTTTATTCAGGGGAACAAATCCATCAGTTCCGTTATGTATAACAGTTAATTTGTTCGGATGTACGTTAAGAAGTTCTTGAAGAGAGTATGCTGTTGCTTCCGAGATAGCAATAATTTGGTCCGCAGCCTTTATGGATGGATTAGCAATCAATTTCATTATTAACAGATTGTAAAGTTCCATAGTTTTCGGATAATAGTTCCAGACAAGGTCGTGCACTGTCAGAACGGTCTTAATTTTTTTAGAGATTAATGGAGGAAGCATATGTCGGGGGCCCCAGAAGAGATCGATCCCGTCTTTTTTCATCATCCGAACACCCCGTGTAAAGAGCCATATTGAACCTCCGTAGGACTTAAGTGGCTTTTTTCTGGAATTTTCGCATCTTATATGAACGTTGTCTGCCTCAACAAAATCGAAAGGGTCTCGCCAGTAAAGGAAATACTCATTTTCTTTGTCCAGGCGAACGAGGTTCAAAACAATATTCTTCAGGTAGTTGGGAATGCCGGAATTAAATGAAGCAGTTAGAGGTTGTGCTTCAATAGCGATGTTCATAGGATGTTTTTATTATGCATCTGGGTTTTCACGGCTTTTCATTAAAGACTTGAACCGATTCTGAAACTTATACCTGTATTGAGGGCCTATTGGCGTCATGATGCTTTCAATGTAGCTTGTTGAAACTTTTTTTATCTCCATTACCTGCCTTCTTTTTCTCAGGTGACGAGGAAATTCTTTGAAAAACTGGGAAATCCCCCTCAAGTATTTATTAAATCTGTGGGCTCGAATGTGGTAGTAAACAGAAAAGACAATTTCCTCCAATAAGTATAATGGTAAATGTTTGAGCAGTAAAAGAAAGGGGGCATTTTTAATAATTGTGATTTTGTCATTCTTAAGGATTTTAAATTCAGCGATATCCCAAAGATTTACAGCTGATGCATTCACCTTATGCTGCACGACGGCATCAGGGACAAACAGACATTTCCACCCCGCAAGCTGCGCTCTAAAGTTAAGATCCGAGTCCTCGTAATAGAGGAAAAAATCTGGGTCTAAAAAACCGATTTCATCCAGCATCTGTCCTCGATAGAGCACGGCGGCACCCGGTGCACCGAAGACGTACTCCATTCGTGTATAAGACGACGAAGGAAGCCCCAATCCACGGCGCGCTGTCCGCAGGTTGGACCAGAGAATTTCACCGGCGCTGTCAAGCATGTCGGTGCCTGCGACAATGATCTTCGAGGCGCAGATACCCACTTTGGGATGGCCCTCCATTGCCTTCACCAGTGATTCTAGCCAGACATCGGATACAATGGTGTCGTTATTCAGGAGAGCGATGTATCTGCCCTGGCAATGCTTAAGGCCTTCGATGTTTCCGCCGGTAAAGCCGGTGTTGGAGGGTAGGGCTACCAGATTAAAGGGGAAATTAAGGTTTCCGGCGAGTTTCTTGGCCAGCGCTACAGAGTTGTCCGAGGAGGCGTTATCGATGAAAATCACCTCAAAATCACTGTAGATCTGGCGGCTCAGGGATTGGAAACAATCCTCGAGTAAGTCCCTGCCGTTCCAGTTAACTATGATTATGCTTACTTCAGGTAAGCTTGTTTTCTGCATGCATAAATTTTGTTTTAAAGGCTTTCGTACTGGAGCTTTTTCATTATTTCTTTATCTTTTATTTCGTCGTAAATCTGTCTGAGACCTTCATTTTTAAGAAATACATATCGCCTCTCCGGTCGTATTAATTGAGCAATGTTTTCTATCTGTTTGGTATCTGTTTCCAGTCCAACGAAGCGAAAAACATTATTCAATGTGATTGACGGCTTTTCCAGGATATCTTCATATCGTACGTGTAAAATCCTGTCTTTGAATTCTTCTCCCAGGGAAAAGGCCTTATTAACATAGCTTTCCCATAGTTTAATCCCTTCATAAATATTCTCTGTCCATAAGGGGGAGCCTGCTGAATAATATCCCAGTTTGCCAACCAGCAAAATTTCTTTGATGGAAAGTTCGTTGCTGAGCGTCAACCATTTCTTAAAATTCCTTGCGAGGTTAAGTTCTCTTTTTCTCAGGCTCTCAACAACGTCGATGGGATTCCTGTAAATGTGTAATAACTTCGCTTCCGGAAATTTTTTTTTCCATATATCAATTGTGAAAGTGTTTCTCGGATCTTTCCATCCCCAGGCAAAATCCAAAGATTTTATATCGTTATATTTGAGAGATTTTCTGAGTCCAAGGAATTCAAATCTTTTATAACTCCTTAAATGAAAACCCATAACTTTAATCATCTCATTTCTATACCCTTCATCAATATGCTGAAAGTTTTGTGGGTAACTCCATGAAGCATTTGCATGCTTCATCATCCATTCATTAAGTTTCAGAAAAAAGGTCGCTTCGTGGTTTGACTCCTGTTTTGCTCCGAAAAAATAACCTGATTTTTCTAATAGTTCCGTTACCATCGTGGTCCCGGATCTATGCATGCCGATCATGATAAGTGGAGAAAATTTCATGCTGTAGCGCAGGCCCTTTTAAAAATTTGTAAATGCTCCTCCGCGCTTTTTGTCCACGAAAACATACTGGCACGCATTATACTTTTTTCACGCAGACCTTGCCGCAATTCATTATTTTCGCTCCTTTGTTTCATAGCGGAGTATATTTTTTCAGCGGACCGCGGATTGACTAATAACGCAGCGTTGCCGGCCGTTTCTTGGCATGCTGTTACATTAGAGGTGATCACGGGGCAACCGCAGGCCATGGCTTCGACAATTGGCATCCCGAAAGTTTCATGAAGTGATGGAAAAACAAAGCATAATGCCTTTTGGAAATGTTTAGCCAATTCCTCTGGTGCAACACCCTGCGTATCTATTATTACGCCAGGATTATCGACAAGCCTTCCCTTATAACCGGGGATAATCATCAATAAATCCGGGCAAGGCTTAGCAAGTAGATCAAAGGCGGCAAAAATCCTCTCCACATTTTTCTTAGGATTATACTGAGAAACATGGAGAAAGAAAGGCTTTACACCGTTTAGTTGTTCATTTTTCACGTAAAAAATGTTGTGATCTACACCATGATAAATAGGAAAGACCTTATCTCGTTGTATAGCGAAAGCCCGAACAATTTCCTCTTTCCCATACATTGATACCGTAATTACGGCAGAAACTTTCTTTTTGAACCAACTCCAGTCAGATTTTAAACTGGTTTTTTCAAGGGTTGTAGAAATGCTTTCTCTCATATTCCTTGCTATTTCAGATAAAGGCAAAGAAAAAGCACGTAACCCATGAACAGTACAGATAACTGGCTTTTCAGTTTTTTTGAATATGCGTGGAACCCGTCGCATCCCAAGGCCGGGATCCCATACTATATCGCATTGTAGGGGTATTGAATCATTTCCGGAGAAATATACTATTTCAACTCCTTTCAATACCAGTTCACTCACAATTTTCTCACGATATATTTTAAGGCTGAAACATTCTTGTTCTCTCCAGAATACGGCAATCTTCATAAATTTCTGTCCTTTTCAGCCAGGATGATCATTATCCTGAGGAATCTGTTGCCGGTGTACGGCTTGACTCTATAGGGCTCAATTATTTTACCATCCAAAAAATTATCTTGTTCCAGAGTTGTATTATTTTGTTGTCCCATGCGAACTGGGTGATCAATGACTTTACATTGCAACAGTATATTCTTTACAGTTTCTTTTATCCCTATTTTCTCCAATATCGAAATTGACCCGCAGATCAATGGACTAACAATTTTATTCTCAACATGCCATCGGTAGAAATCGCCCAGACGGTCAGAAAATTTAAAATATTGTCCATATAATTCCGCCGAATTGAACTTTTGTTGGACTAACGCATAAAACTCCCCTGGTTTGTATTCGTTAATATGGAACGGCGGGTGCGCAGTATATCTGATATTAGGAGTCGAGCAGATAAATAGTCCCCCCGGCCTTAGAACTCGATACATTTCGGACAGGAATTGTTGACCTGGTTTGACATGTTCTATGGTCTCGAAACTTACAACTGCATCATTAGAAGCACTGTCAAAGGGAAGTTTCAGCGCGTCGGCCTCAATAAAACAGTTTTCGCTCCAGATTCTCCGGGCTGTTTTCAAAACATTGCTATCGTTGTCTGCCCCCACAACTTCGCAACCATGCTTCCTGAGAAGTTCCGTGCCGTACCCGGCACCACATGCTATATCCAACACCCTCATGCCGGGGCTGAGTTTGGAAACGGCAAATCTGTAGCGTTCCATATGTTGAATTGATAGATAGTCGGTTTTCCCAACGGGATTATGGTGGGCGATAATCTCTGACATTATTTATGGAGCTTTATAAAAAAGCATGACAGCTGCTGTTTGGGAACTCTCTGGAACCAACGGGTAGATATAGGGATCTAAAATTAAATCCAGCCAACCAGTCATTTTTCTGAAGGCCCCATTCATTGATTTTTTTTGATCAACCGGTTCTTTTTTTCCGATAACTTCCTCACTCGCAGGCGAGTATCGTTTAAAATTTTTATACAATACCCCTTTAAGTGTCAGCAGCAGATCCCTGATAATCCAATATCGTAAGCCGCTTTGCTTATAGAGAGTTAAGCCATTTTGTTCGAAAAGCTTAATCCAGGATTCCCTGCTTCTTGGAAACATATTAAACTGACCTTTTTCACCTAAATCTTCGAGGATGAGAAGGTATCCTCCCTTTTTTAAGATGCGGCTTAATTCTGAAGCTATTTTTTCCTGGTCCCCGTAGGGGTTATGGTGGATAACAGTGACGGAATAAGCAAAATCCATACTCAAATTTGCATATGGAATTTTATGGTTAATAATTTTTGTTAATTCAGCATACCCATGGACATTTCTTGCCATGGACAACATATCATCCGAAATATCAACCCCATGCCATCTGGATCTGACTTTTTTAAATAAGGGAATTAGCCGGCCAACTCCACAGCCAAATTCCAGAACAGTTTTTCCTTCAAGATCCAATCCCTTAAGAATCTTACGGATAGCTCTTATTTGAACTTTGCTTGCAGACTCATTTTCCGACTGTAGTGCACCAAAGACACAGACAGCAGCAAGAGGCGATCCTTCGCTTGACTTTGCTCTGGCACCCCAATATTTTTCAGGGTCATATTCACCGGTTCCTAGATGGTTATCTTTTGCCATATGGATCCATTGGGATGATGTTTTTTTAATTTAAGGTACCGGGCCAGAAAACCTCAGGGTCTGGTCGGTATCATTTTTCGAGATATTCAATAGTAGTGAATAAAAAAATTTCTGTAAGTCTGGAGCCTCATATTAGTATTTTTTATTCGCGAACTGATGTATCAGTCTTTGCAGCCATTCCGCCCTGATTCCGGTGCGCTTTAGTACGGCCATGAACAAGGCGATGTCGTCGCTGTCCATGCTTCTGCTTAAAAGAAGAGATGCGGTGTAGCCGAAAACAAACAGGATTAGGTAAATGGGCATCAACCACCAGGCAAAGAAGATTTTTTTAACAAGAAAGTATATTAGCAATCCCATGGCCGATGCACCTAGGATAGGCTTGATATACCTGAGTGTAAAAGGGTGGATACCGCTCGATCGGTATAAAACCGCCGCGGTCAGCAGATTTGCCAGGACATATGAAACAAGTGATGCTGCTGCTGCACCAACTACGTCCATACCAAAACGCTTTATCAGTATATAGTTTAAGACGACATTGAGAAGCGCTGTAGCTATAGAAATCTGCATTATGGTCTTTGTCTTGCCTATTGCCATGAGCAGCAACCCGTTAGGGCCCATGAAAACATGAAAGAGGAAGCCTGCCGCAAGGATACGGAGCGGTAAAGAGGCAGCGACAAGATCCCATCCAAAGAGAAAAGCAATGGTCATTTCAGGAAAAAAGAAGAGGATAAAAAAAAGAGGAAAAGTGGCCGTGAAAACCCATTTTGTAAGAACCCGATAGGTTTTCTTTAGCTCGGGAAGTTGATCTTTTGCATACATTTCCGAGGCCATTGGCAGGAAGACAAAACTTAGAGACATTAAAACGAAGTTCATGAGCTGGGCCAGTGATAAACCCACGTTATAGATGCCTACGCTTGCAGGAGGGGTATACCTGCCAAGCATGAGGGTATCCGTCCAGTTGAGAACAAGGCTTGATATGCCGGCTATGAGAAGGGGTAGCGAAAACTGCAACAGTTTTTGGTAATGCATGCCCTTTATCAGGGGAAGAGGAGATATGTATAACTTTTTGTATTCGTAGCTTGCCAATGAGACAAAAACCAGTGTTACAGAAAGGGTGTAGGCATAAATGAGTTTCAGGAAAGTAAACCCGGTAATCAGCAGAATACTCATAAAGGCAAGGTAATAAAGCGGTTGCCCAAGATCCTGGTAATAGATCTTGTGGCGAACGAAACCGTGCCCCCGTAAGATGCTTCCGAGTATTCCAATTAAGGTGAAAAGCGGTACGGTGATGGAGAGAATCCTGAGCGGGACCGCAATATCCGGTTTGTAAAATACATAACGTGCCATAATCCCCGCGAGGAGAAAGAGCAGTATCCCTGCCGTTGTGCTTGATATTATATTGATATGCAGGGAAGCCCTGGCCAGGGAATCGGCATCCCCCCTTTTGTCTTCACCGATGAGTGAGGCTATGTTTCGAACAGTTCCCTCACCTGTTCCTAAGGCGGCCAGGGCGGCAAATACGGTCGGGATGGTAATGGCGAGTGAATAGAGCCCGAATTCTTCAACGGTTAATTTCCTGACAATGACGATCTTTATAACAAACCACAAAATATTACCCGCCACCGTACCGGCAAAAATCAGAGCGGTTCCCTTGACGGCATTTTTTAAAGAGGTACTGAGTTCTTTTGACATGTGCTATTTTAGCATACTCATTCTACTGATATAGAATATAGTGCGGTTAGCTTGCGAGGCATAAATTTTTCATTTTAGCAACAACTTATATACACGCAATAAACGTACCAACTGATTCGGCAGTACTGGGCCTGATTACTTTTTGGTAGTTGTAATATCCGGTCTTTTTGATCTAATCCCATCAAGCATATATTCCGTTGCCCTGAATGAGCAATAACAGTCAATTCCTGTCAACCTTATTGTCCATCCTCAAATCGGTGCCACATCCCCCACAGTGCCGCTTTAAAATGATTGGCGAATCTCTTGGCATCGAATACAGGTGATTTCAACACTTGTCGGCGTAATCCCGCACGTAGTCTTGCCAACTTTTCAAGATCGGCTGCATAAGCAACAGCTTTAGCTATGTAGTCATCATCATCAAAAGCAATCCAGTCTGACATCCCGGTGTTATGGGCGATACTTTCTCCTACGTGGGAGATAAAACGGTCACCCTGGCGGGTTATAAACGGGACACCCATCCATAACCCTTCGACACTGGTGGTCGTTCCGTTATATGGGAAAGGATCCAAGGCAATGTCCACTCTGTTGTAGGCATTCAGATGTTCCTCTCGGTTGGGAACAAAACCTTTCAGAAGCAAGCGATCGGGTTCAATATCGAAGGCAGCGAAACGCTTTCTGGTGGTCTCGCAGAACGTTGGGTTAGAAAATCTTCCCGCCTTAAGTAAAAGACAAGAGCCTGGAGCGGCATGCAAAACCTTCGACCACAAAGCAACTACAGAGTCATTCATCTTGGTTGGATTATTAAAGCAGCCAAAGGTAATCCGTCCTTCTTTGCTTGCAGGGAGAGGGCCCACGGCCACAGTCGTGTTCGGCGGTGAAAAGCAGAGATAAGTTTCCGGAAGGCGCCAGACAGTTTCTGTATAGTGCGAATCATCTTGCGGCGGAACAACATATGGATCGGCAAGCAGATAATCAATTTCTGTCAAGCCTGTGGTAGCGGAATATCCCAACCAGCTAACCTGAATCGGTGCAGGTTTCCAGGCAAAAATGGGTAAACGGTTGTGTTCTGTGTGACCGGAAAGATCAAGCAGGATATGTACCCCGTCATTGTGGATCATACGGGCGGCGGTATCATCGTGCATCCCCACCAGCGGTTTCCAGGCAACAAAGCGGGAACGAATCCGGGCGGTGAGATCGTCCTCCTTACTATGCGTCGGGTAGGCCACCAGATCGATTTGTTCCGGGTCCATGTTTGCCAGTAGATTTTCCAGGAAATATCCTACCGGATGGTTGCAAAAATCACCTGAAATCACTCCGACACTAAGACGCTGCGATTTTAACGAACATTTCCAGTTTGCATAGGGAACGCTGACTTTGGCAGTAGCTTTTCGCCCATAAAGTCGGGCTTCATCGAGATAACGGGAGACAGATTGGTTATCGAGATAATTCAAGCAAAACAGCAGGTCGCTATGCGCTTCAAAAAAATCAGGCTTCAAGGAGAGAGCATCCCGGAAACTTTCGATGGCCTCATCAAGCTTTCCCTTTGCCTGAAGGGCAAGGCCAAGGTTGCTATGTGCTTCTGCATAATCAGGTATCAATGTGATTGCCTTTTGGAAGTTGGCGTAGGCCTCATCTGATTTTTCCTGTGCAAGATATGCAATACCAAGATTGTTGTACGCGTAAGCGTAATCGGGCCTCAAGGCGATCGCCTGGCGGAAGCTTTCTATCGCCTCATTCAACAGGCCTTGAACTTTTAATGCAGTTCCCAGGTTGTTGAGCGCTTCGGCATAATCAGGTTTCAAGGAGAGTGCCCGCCGGTAACTGGCGACCGCCTCACCCATCTTCCCTTGATCCTTGAGGGCGTTACCCAAATTATAGTACGCCTCGATATAATCCGGCTTCAGGGTAATTGCCTTACTGAAACTGGCAACGGCCAGGTCCGGTTTGCCCTGATCATTGAGGGCAACGCCCAGGTTGTTGAGAGCTTCGGCATAATCCGGCTTCAAGGTGATTGCCTTGCGGAAGCTGGCCTCTGCCGCATCCAGGGCGCCTTGATTTTTGAGGGCAATTCCCAGGTTGTTGTGCACTTGGGCGTCATTCGGTCTCATCGTGAGCAGCCGACGGTAAATAGCCGCCGCCTCGGCCGTATTGCCTTGGACCAGGAGCATCATCCCCAGGTTATAATATGCCTCGACATAATCAGGCCTGCTGTTGAGTGCTTTGCGCAGAAGTTCGAGGGCAAACTCTTTCCTCCCCAATTGATGGGCAAGCAAGCCCAAAAAATGCAAAGCCTCAGGGTGATTTGGTTCCGCCAGGAGTATCTGCCGGTAGAGGGTTTCTGCTTGATCGAATCGGCCAGCCTTATGAAGGGATTGAGCCTGCTGCAAAATGCTTTGCTGAGAAGACACTTTTTGCAGACCTGAAACCTGTTTTTTCCCTTTAAGGTGACCGCGGCTATGTTTGATTTTTTTGGTCATTTGACCACTTTGTTCTGGTTATATGCCCAATCGACTTGCGATTGGTGAAAAGAATCCCCAATTTCAGGCACGTTTGTATGGGCATGTTTATTGCTAGTTTTTAATAAAGTGAGTACGTGGAACCATTTTTTTTCCGATATATCCTGGTAAATGGTCTACACATAGTTATTATTATCACAATAAGACAATTTGTGAGAATGGTCAAAAGATGAAAGCACTTATTATATTACCGACCTACAATGAACGGGAAACGCTGCCGAAGGTCATTGAAAAAATATTGGACCAGGATAGTTTTGACATTCTTGTAGTGGACGATAATTCACCGGATGGAACAGGGAAGCAGGCTCGGGAATGGGCTGCAAGGGATCCTCGGGTGAATGTGATCGATCGGCCGGAAAAACTTGGCTTGGGAACCGCTTATGTCACCGGGTTCAAATGGGGGTTGGAGAAGGGGTATGATTGCTGTATCGAGATGGATTCGGACCTGTCGCACAACCCGGAGGATCTTACCCGTCTTATCGAGGTGATTGCCGGTGGCAATGATCTTGTAATAGGTTCCCGCTATCTGCGCGGGACTATCAGTGTCGTGGGCTGGGATTTCCATAGGCTCCTGCTTTCAAAATTCGGCAATTTTTATGCATCTAAAATATTGAGCATCCCCCTCACCGACCTGACTTCCGGTTTCCGGGCATACAGCCGGAAAGCATTAGAAAATATAAATCTCGACGAGATCCGCTCCGAGGGCTATTCGTTCCAGATAGAACTTACATATCTGACCTGGTTTGCAGGATTGACGGTAAAGGAAATTTCAATTATCTTCACCGAGCGTGCCCACGGAGGCTCAAAAATGTCCGGCAATATCATAACTGAAGCGGTGAAGCTCCCCTGGAGGCTCAAGACACGAGAGCTTTGGAGGCGGTTCAAGGGCATATTTAATGATAATCAAAGTCCCGATGTGGATACATCAAAAATAGGTGGTGAACATAAGCGCCACGTAATCTAAGATTTTTTCTTAAACTAAATCTGCAGTAATAAGCACTCTGCAAAATATTGCGCAGTCGGTTTGACATTGATCCTGTTTGGCTGAAAACTCATTGAAAGAAGAAAGATGTATATAGATTATAATCTTCTATTTGTAACTTAGAAAAATGTTGTTGTTATTCTACCTATAGCAATGTGGAAAAAGAGGAGTCAGGCATGTCATTAAAAAAAATTATATCAATACCACATTTTGAAAATGTCCAGAACAAACAACATGATGACACGTATTATCATATGATAAAGAATTCGTCTCAGGAATTCAAAGATGAAATACATGATATATATTTCGGCAAGATATTCCGTTATAAATATAATGATATTGAAAAAAGATATAGTAATCCTATGGGGGTAGAAGCTACAGATGCACAAGTAGATAATCTTTTCAAGATACAAAAGGAATTCGGTATAGAGATATCCCTTACAATAAATAGTGTTGAAACGCCGCATGAAATATTAATGGATAAAGATATTGCAAAAGAATTTGTTTCTTTTATCGGATCATTTTATGAGAGAGGACTAAGGAGTTGTACAATTGCTTCACCTCATATAATGAAGTCAAGGATATTGCATCGGAATTTTCCTGAAATGAGGTGGAAGAATACAGTAAATCACAGGGTGGCCGATGATCAACAGGTGATGAATTATATTTTCTGTGGTTACGATACTATCCTTTTGGATAGAAGTCTTAATAGAAATTTAATTGAACTTAAGAGAATCAGAAAAGCTGTCGATTATTATAATAATAAATATAAGCCCGCAAAAAAAGTTGTTACCAGTTTACTGGTACGTGAGGGTTGCCTTTATGGTTGTCCTTTCAAAAAGGAACATGACTCATTAGGAGAATACATTAGCGCGCAATATTTTAAAACGTTCAGCAGGATAACATGTGACAATTGGAGGTTTACTGAGCCTTTTGGCATATTGCCCAGAAATGCTATTGATATTACAGTTGCAGATAAGGAAACATTTCATGAGTTTGCCGAGTTGAATGATATTTTTAAATTTTCCGGCAGATTCAGTTCTTTTCCCTTCGACCCCCAGGATGCTAAACACAAAAAAGTATGCTGGGTGTTTATGCACCAAAAAAAATATAGATTTGATTACAGTAAGTGTCCGCCGGAAGAAATCATATACTCCGGTAATCTCGGCGATGTAATTCATGATAACGTCATGCCGTTACATTCGTGGGAATTTACATATATTGATACCAGGGCAGTTAAAAAAGATTATAAAAATAAACGAAAATTGTTAAAGAATATTCCTAATTTCTGGCGAACCCCGGAAGGAAGAAAACTCGAGAAAAAGCTAAAAACATGTAGATCAAAGTGTTGGAGTTGTCATGAATGTGAAAAAACATTCGGTACTCCACGCTTTGATTCCGCATTACAAATTCAAAAAACGCAATAAACTATCCAATAGTTATTTTTTGCTAATTTTATTTTTTTCAGACAGTTAACCATACCTGTCCTTGTGATACAAACTGTCAGGAAAGTGGTGGTTTTAGATAAAATCTATCTGTCCATATTGGATTTCCCCGACTTGAGCTACGGGTGGGCAGGTCACGGGATGAGATGTGAGGCAACACATGCAGAACATTGCGCAATACAACAAAAAATTTATTGCCACTTTCATCCTTCCCCTTCTTCTTATAAGCATTGTCGGTTTCCTTGCCTATTCAAATACTTTTCACGTGCCGTTTCAATGGGACGGCGACACTTTTATCAAGGAAAACCCCATCATCAAGGACTTCAGTTATTTCCTTGATCCTGCAAAGGCATCAGGGTCTGAATATTACGGAGCCCTGAAAAGCAGATATATCGGTTTCCTCACCTTCGCCTTGAACTATGAGTTGGGGATGTTTGACGTTGTGAACTATCACATCTTCAACTTTACCATCCACATCCTGAATGCCTTCCTGGTCTATGCTCTTGTGCTGTTGTCTTTCAGAACTCCTGTTCTCAGGGAAAGCAGCGTGAGTCAGCATGCTCTATATATGTCCCTTTTGGCAGGACTGCTCTTTGTTGCGCACCCCGTGCAGACGGAAGCGGTCACCTATATATTTCAGCGGCTTGCATCGCTTGTCGCCCTTTTTTACCTCCTTTCCCTTGTTGCATATATCAGATCAAGACAATCGGCAGGCTTTACGGCGTTCTGTTTCTATATCCTGTCACTCCTTGCGGCCATCCTGGCCATGAAAACCAAAGAGAACGCTTTTACCCTGCCGCTGGTAATAGCGCTCTATGAATTCATGTTTTTTACCGGTCCGGTCGGCAAGCGGCTGTTGAGACTTTTGCCGCTGCTTATGACGCTGAGCATTGTTCCTCTGACCCTTGCCGGGATTAATAAACCGGCCGGCGATGTCATCAGCGGCATAGCCCCGGCGACCCGCGGATATGAGGGGCTTTCCCGCAGCGATTACCTCCTCACCCAGTTTCGGGTAATCGTGACCTACCTCAGGCTCCTTATACTCCCCGTGAACCAGAATCTTGATTATGATTATCCGGTCTTTCGATCACTCTTTGACCCATCGGTATCTTGTCTTTTCTGCTGCTTGTATCTATTTTCCTTCTCGCTCTCTATTTACTCTACCGGTCTTTGACGCGGAAAATAGGCTTAAGATTCATCGCCTTCGGCATATTCTGGTTTTTTATCACCCTTGCAGTAGAGTCAACCATTGTGCCAATCCCGATGGTGATCGATGAATACCGTCTGTATTTACCCTCGGCAGGGGTCTTTAGTGCATTGGCAGCCAGTATATTTTTATTATTTGGCGTGTTTGACAACAAAAGGATGAAGATTTTTGCCGCTGGTGCCCTGATCCTGGTCGCTGTCCTCGTCGTGACCACCTACAGGCGAAATGACGTTTGGCAGTCAAAAATTTCCCTGTGGGAGGATGTTGTGCGGAAAAGCCCGCAACTGGTCTATTCCCGAAATAATTTAGGGTTTGCCTACATGGAGGCGGAGCGATTTGATGATGCTGTCAGGCAATTTCAGGCAGCGCTTGCGATCAAGCCGGACCATGATTCCGCTTACAACAATCTTGGGTTGATTTATGCAAAGCAAGGTTTGCTGGACCAGGCAGAACAGGCCTTGCGGATGGCGATAAAACTCAAACCAGATAATGCCAGGGCGTACAACAACCTGGGAGTGGTCTACGCAACGCAGGGGCGAATTGATGAGGCTATGCAGGCGTTCCAGTCGGCGCGCAAGTTCAATGCTTATTTGGCGGATCCGCATAATAACATAGGACTGATCCATCTGCAGCAAGGGCGAGTTTCGGAGGCGGAGCAGGTGTTGAAGACGGCCACCAGGCTGAGTCCCGACTATGCAAAAGCCCATTTTAATCTGGGCCAAGTATATGAACAGCAGGGGCGTGTTGAAGAGGCCGGTGAAGAATACCGTACCGCATTAAGGCTTGATCCGTCATATGTCAGAGCGCGTACGAAGCTCGAAGGGTTGCCGCAGTAACTGTGCCTGAACGGTCATCTTCTTTGCAGGGTATTCAGTAATTTTTTTGCTTTATCATAATCAGGCTTCAGGGTTAAGGCAGTCTGCACTTCCCTGACAGCCTCATCATAACGGCCCTGATTCATATACATATTGCCAAGGTTATAATGCAGTTCGGCAGAATCGGGTTTCAGCTTGACTGCCTTGCGCAAGAGACTGATTGCTTCATCAAGATCACCCTGTTTCGCATACAGTATTCCAAGGTTAGCCAATGCTTCCGGGGAATTCGGTGAAAGATTAAGGGCTTTATTATAGGCGGCGGTAGCTTCCTGGATTTTTCCCTGTCTGCTGTAAATAACCCCAATGTTGCTGAATGCCTGGGCATGCGTGGGTCTGAATTGTATATCGGTACTAAACTGCTGCATGGCTTCTGGATAACGCTCCTGTTTTAAATATATAACCCCCAGGTTGTAATGGGCCTCAGCATAGTCGGGTTCGTTTTTGATGGCAGTCTGAAATGCATGTATTGCCTCTTGAAAACGGCCGGCTTCACCGTACTGCTTGCCCAGGTTGTTGTGTGGACGGGCCTTGCCCGGGCTTTTTTGCACGGAATCCAGCCAAAATGTGACAGGATCCTGCCACACTCTATTTCGTTCAAAAGTCCAGAATCCGAAAAGGGTGATTATTGATATCAATATCAGGGAGATCAATATTTTATTTTTGACCAGCCGGAAGAATATTGCTGTAAAAAAAAGTATGAAAAACATCGTGGGCAGGTATGTACGATGTTCGAAAATCAACTCCAGGCAGATAACCGAAGACTCAATCACCAGATTAATGAGAAACCAGATAATGCAGAAGGAAAGAAGTTTTTCCCGTCGGGCAAGAAAGATGGCAAGGACTGCTAAGCCAATGAGAGACCCTAAAGAAATCAGGGTAGTTATAGGATCAAGTAAAGATTTTGATAACGGGAAATCATAATCAAGAGTCAGGCGATTTGGGTTCGGGTAGAAAATTAATCCCATGTAATGAATAATTACCCTGAATTGGGTAAGCACCCTTTCCCAAGTGGTGAAATCGCGCCCCCCGCAACTTTGAAAAATTCTTTGGATTGGGTGGCCTTTTGTGTAAAAAAATGCCAGAAGCCCCAGCAAAAGAACAGCGCCGGAAATCCAGAGAACCTTATTTTTTAACCATGACCAGCTGAGGTCCTG
>Ga0224507_10000122_pt1 | contig 28603 bp, 20 predicted proteins | sample SF_Jan12_sed_USG_3_FD_170159 | JGI IMG/M metagenome (GOLD analysis project Ga0224507, IMG submission 170159) | Sediment microbial communities from San Francisco Bay, California, United States - SF_Jan12_sed_USGS_13 | ecosystem: Environmental > Aquatic > Marine > Sediment | place: USA... | reverse complement strand
TCCGCATTTCCCAATCTTCTGTTAATTTTCCGCCCATTTCCGGGAATAGGCAATCGGTAGAGGCCCACCCAATGTTTCGCCAGCGGCAGTCGGATAAACCCGGACTAAATCCAGTTCAAAAATTGAGTTATTCCCGGATCATTCAGATCTGACAAGAACAAATCTGCTTTGCCGCAATGGCCGAAACCTGATTGGCCTGTTCAGGACCCTCATACACACGTCCGGCGGGCTTATACACCCAGGGCCCGGTTTCGAAGAATTGACAAGGGGCAGGCGTGTGGCACTGTAACCATCACACCTGCCCGAAGCACGCGAACTAAAACGACTAGCTGGTGGCCTCATCCCAGGTCAAGTCCCGGGTTTCATCCACCGCACCGTCACCGTCGTAGTCCATCTCTAACCTGACCATCTCAAGGTCCAGCGCAATTATCCGGATGGTCGCGTTATTAGCACCGGTGATCAGCATCTCGCCCCCATAGGGATTGCTTCCAATCTGCCCGACGAAAGGCACGACAGCGGTGTACGTTGCCTGCCCGTCATAGTGATCACTTTCCACGATGCCGCTTGCGCTATTAGCGATCATAAAAGCGCCTTCATCCAGTTGACCATTGCTGGTGAAATCCTTGACAGCAAGGAATCCAATCTCGGAAATCCCCGTCAGCGGTAAGACACCTGGATACCCGAGCGGTAAGACACCTAGATACCCGACCAACAGATCACCTTCAACGCTGATATCCCTGATGGGGTAGGACCACGAGTCGATCAGCAGACTGTAAGCGCCATTGAGCGTCGCAGGGCCGTGCACGTCCCCGTCATCGACACTGAAATCGGTGACTGACGCAGTCATGGAAACCTTGAACAAGTGCGTATCCAGACTGCCAGCGAACTCGACAATGGTGATATCTATCGCGCCGTCCAGAACGTGTCCCTGGCCGTTGTCACAGAAGGCATAAACCAGCCTTAAGGTATCTCCCGCCGTGAAGGAACTTAGATCATCAGGATTTGCCAGTTCCCCGGAGACGGTGAAGTCACCCGCTGTGAAGTTCTCCGAAGCGTGGCAGAGCTCACCCATCGGGAACAAATGGGATTCAAATAAAGGACTCAATGTCTTCGAAACATCTAGCCCCTGAATCTTCCCGGGCTTGGGGAGCTTACCTGGCGGCAGTTTGCCAGCCAGGATCTCCAGGCTAGGCAAGATACCAACCTCTAGGCCAAATACGCCAGCATGAAGGGCATCGGATACCACATACCCTGCGTTGGCTTCTGTTATCTCCACTGCACTAGGCTGCACCACAGCGCCATCTCCCGAACTACCACCACAGGCGGTCACTGAGGCCGCTATCAATAGTGCCATCATCCTCCTATAGGCTATCTTCATTTTCTCACCCTCCCTGGGACCCGAGAAAACGAGACCCACAAACACTCACGCCACCGGGATACCCGGGAGCCGGTCAACACATGTTGAAGATGCCATCGAAAGAGTTTGCGGCGAAAGCCGTAGCTGGCATAGGAACCTGGAACGTCAATAAAATCCGCTCCTCTTGGGACGGCGTCTGCTCCTGAGAATCACCGTACCGGCCACGAAATGCGACTCCGCATTCTCATGACCAGATCATACTTTCCACCAAATCCTGAGACTCTGCAATTCGAGATAACCCAGTCGGCCCTTCGCCAGCCGCAGTCGGATAAACCCGGACTAAATCCAGTTCAAAGAAAAACCGGGCATGACGCTACAAGAGCTAGGGTCCCTCTACACGCGCGCTCGCCAGTGACTCCAGGGGTGTGCCAACCAGGTCCTCACAGACCTGTCTTAGTCTAGTCAGGGTCACCGGTTTGCCGTCTACCGACAAGCGCCTGGCCACATCGTCCAGGCTGTAGACGTCCTTGCTGTTTGCACGCAGTTCAGCATCCAGGTCCTGAAGGATTCCCACCGCCCTGGCGGTGCGCGCACCGGAGGAATGCGCGGACTCCATGGACTGCACTTCCTCGCCCCAGGCCTCGAGTTTCTCATGACCTTTTTCGTAGCGACTGCTGGACAGGGTTCCGGATCGATGCAGGATCTCCAGGGTGTAGTACTCGGCAATGCCTTCGACAATCCAGTCATCCCCACCTTCGGCTGAGTAGCCCTGGGCAATGTGCATTAACTCGTGCAGCAAGGTACTGGTTCCATTTGCACTGATCAGCGGACGATCAGCGTGCAGGAACAGGGAATTCGGGCCAGACAATCCGCCCCTCCACATGGGGTCTCCTGCAGAGACAATCAGGATTCTCTCCGGAAAGTTTGGAAATATATGTAACAGCGACGGCAGGTTCCAGCGCATAAAGGCGAGGATATCCATGCTTCGGACACCCTGGCCAAGCGGGCCGGCCACGGCCAGCCTGACCCCTTGCACATCGGCCCATTTCACGGTGAGCTTGCCGCCGATCATCCAGCCCACGGGGCGATCAAAACCTCGCTCCGGCCAAACCACCTCAAACCAGCCCTGCTTGTCCCGGGGATAGGGCGTCAGAAATGACCAGTCCGAAGGTCCGGTGAAGCGCAAGCGAGACCGGGAGTACGCACCCTTGACGGTCTTCACCGAGGCTGCCGGTACCAAGTCGTCACCCCTGAACAGCGCCCACCTGGACTGGACCATGCTGTCATAAGATCCTGACTTCCTCTTGTCCTGCAGGGAAACGGAATAGGAAATGCTCCCGCCCTTCTTCGGCGGCAGCCAGATCACCCTGCCCGATTCAACCGTCAGCTCACCGTCACCGGAAAAATCCCGGTATCGCTTTGGATCAATCCTGAAGCGGACCCTGCGCAACAAGTCCCTGGGCTGCCGCAGCTGAATACGCACCCGGGCGATCCCTTCCGCCGGCACCACCGTAGCGGTGTAATCCAGCTCGTACGCCAGGTCCGTCCCGGGTATGACCTGCTCCGGCGTCGCCTGGGCATCAGATATGCAAGGGATGCCTGCCAGGAACATAAGCAGCAGTCCTGCGCCCAGACTCGATTTCACAAAATGATTACCCATTGGTTATCTCTTGCGCCGCAGACAACGCGCTGTGATCCCTGGCCAGCCACAGATAAAAAGCGGGCAGGATGTACAGGGTGAACAAGGTGCCAATGCCCAATCCGGCAGCGATGGTCAGGCCGATATCAAATCGGCTTGCCGCCCCCGAACCGCTGGCTGTTAACAATGGGACCATGGCCATGATCATCGCCGCCGAGGTCATAAGGATGGGACGCAGGCGAATGGCAGCAGCCTTTTCCACGGCGTCGCGCTTGCTCAAACCCTCTTTAATCTGCAATTGGTTGGCAAACTCCACGATAAGGATACCGTTCTTTGCCACTACCCCAATCAGGGTTATCAAGCCAACCTGGGTGTAAATGTTGATCGACGAAAACCCGAGGGTGATAAAGGCCAATGCACCCGCAGTAGCCAGGGGCACAGACACCAGGATGATCAGCGGGTCTCGCCAGCTTTCAAACTGGGCGGCCAGCACCAGGTAGATCACCAGCAAGGACATGAAAAAGGTGAACACCAATACCGAGCCCTGCTGCATGAACTGGCGCGAACCGCCGGAGTAGTTCACCACATAACCCTGGGGCAGCTTTTGCTCTGCCAGCTCCTGCAAAAACTCCAGGGCCTCGCCTTGAGGAACCCCCGGACTCATCACCCCTTCCACGGTTACCGAGTTCAGTTGCTGGAATTGAGTACGGCTTGAAGGCTCGACTCCCTGCTCCAGGGACACCAGGGTGGAAAGCGGAACCATGTGGCCGCTGCCGGAACGAATAAAGTAGGCGCCAAGTTGTTCGGCCTGGACACGGGCCTCGCGCGCCACCTGGGGAATCACCTTGTAGCTGCGACCATCAATACTGAATCGGTTCACATAACCACCACCGAGCATCAATCCCAGTCCACGCCCCACATCGGCCATGGAGATTCCCATGTCGGCAGCACGCTCTCTGTCGATCACCACGGTGGTCACGGGACGATCAATCTCCAGGGATTTTCTCAGGAACATAAACTTGCCGCTGCCCATGGCCTCGCCAATCATGGCATCGGCCAACTGCACAATTTCCTCGTGGGGTCGGTCGCTGCCCAGCACGAACTGCACGGGCATTCCACCACCACCGCCTGGCACACTGGATGGCGGGAAGACTGCCATCTGGAAACCGGCTACCTTGGCCAGCTGCCTCTGCACATCGGGTTGAACTTCATCCGACGAGCGCTCCCGCTCATCGATGGAACCCATGTCAAAACCACCGAATAAAGTGCCCTGCCCCATGCCCAGGATCATCCAGCTTTCATGGAACTCGGGAATCTCTTCAAACAATTCCTGTATCTGGGCGCCGTAGACCTCGTTGTAATCCAGGGTTGCGGTGCGTGGCCCGGTGCCCATGTAGAACAAGGCACTTTGATCCTCGGAAGGCGCTAGTTCGTTCTTGCTGCTGACAAACATGAAGTAATTCGACGCCAGCACCACTGCCGCCACGAGGAACGCCACAGCCACGGTGTCCAGACTGCGGTGCAAGCTGCCCATGTATGCTTTCGACAACCAGGAAAAGAACTGTTCCACCGAGCGCTCGAAACGCCCGTGAGTACCATGGGGTTTAAGCACATTGGCTGACAAAACCGGTGAGAGAGTCAGCGCTACGATGCCAGAAATCACGAAGGCGCCGGCGAGGGTAAAGGCAAACTCACTAAACAGCGTACCCACCAGGCCACCCGTAAATCCAATCGGCGCATACACGGCAAGCAAGGTCGTGGTCATGGCGATAATCGGCACCGCCAATTCACGAGCACCTATCAATGCAGCCTGCATGCGGGAGCTTCCTTTCTCCACGTGTCGGTGAACGTTTTCGACCACGATAATGGCATCATCCACCACCAGGCCGATGGCCAGGATCATGGCTAGCAAGGTAAGCAGGTTGATCGAGTAACCCAGCAGCCACATGATGAATGCGGCACCCACCATGGACAGTGGAACCGCCACCGCAGGAACCAGGGCCGCCCGGAATGATCCCAGGCTGAGAAAAATCACTGCCAGTACGATCAACACCGCCTCCGCCAGGGTCTCGTAAACCTCGTTGATGGAGTCGCTGATGTAAACGCTGCCATCATAGGCCACACCACCGGTGATCCCCTTGGGCAACTGGGCCTGGACAGAGGGCATCAGCGCGTTGACCCGGCCCGCCACATCCAGCGGATTGGCGCCCGGTGCAGTCTCAATCGCAATAAACACACTGGGCACACCCTGGTACAACACCCGGGTCTGGTATTGTTCGGCCCCCAAATCGACCGTCGCCACGTCTCCAAGGCGTACGACCTTTCCCTCCACCGTCTTGATCGCCAACTGGCGGAATTCCCTTTCGGTGGTCAGGTTGGTGGTGGCGTCCAGGTCCACGGATACATACTTGCCCTTGGTGGAACCGATACCTGCAAGGTAGTTGTTCGCACGCAGTACCGAGGCAATTTCCTCCGCCGTGATATCCAGCGCCCGCATCAGGGCCGGATCCAGCCAGATGCGCATGGCCAGTTCCTGACCGTAGACCGCCGCCTTGGCCACCCCGGGCAGGGCTTGTACCTGGGGCTGAATCACCCTGGTCGCATAATCGGTAATCTGGGGTCCCGGCACGGTATCGCTCAAAAACCCCAGGTACATGAGGGCAAAGCCTTCGTTGCCACCGCTTTCAATGACCGGATTCTCGGCGTCCGCCGGCAAGATATTTCGCTGGCTGGCCACCTTGGCCTGGATCTCGGCCACCGCCGCGTCGGTGTCGTAATCCATTTGCATGTGTACCTGGATGCTGGATACGCCCTTGCTGCTGGTCGCGCTCATGTAGTCGATGCCACGGGCCTCGGCGATGGCTCGCTGCAGTGGCGTCGTAATAAACCCCTGGACCAGGTCAGAACTGGCGCCGGGATAGACCGTGGTCACCGAGATGACCGTGGTCTGCATTTCCGGGAACTGCCTGACATCGAGCATGCCCACCGACCGCAACCCGAGTAACAGAATGATCAGACTGATGACCGAAGCCATCACCGGCCGATGAATGAAAAGGTCGGTGAATCTCATTGATGATCAAGCCTTTCGTCATCCAGTTCGACGCTGTTATCCACCGCAATGGGCATCCCGTCTCGCAACTTGACCAGTCCCGTGCGCACCACGGTCTGGCCGGCCTCAAGACCCGAATCGATCACGATGCGTCCACCCCTGACCTCTCCGGTGACTATCTGCTGTCGTTTGGCGACCAACCCCCCCTCGCCGTCATCCTCCACAAGGTAGAGGAAATCGCCATAGGTATTCAGGCTGACCGCGGTGCGCGGCACAGTAACCGCCTCCACCTTTCCTTCAACCATGTTCACCAGCCTGGCAAACATACCTGGCCTCAATTTCCCGGACGGGTTGGGCATCGCTGCGCGCAGGCGAACCATTCGGGTTCCCACGTCTATATCGGGCTCAATAGCTTCCAGTCGCCCCGGGAACAGCTCGCCCGGATAGGCGCCCACACTGACCTCCACGTCCTGGCCCACCGCCAGGCTGGGGAGAAAGCGCTCTGGCAACGCGTAGTCCAGGTACATGGGATCCAGGGACTGCAGACTCACGATGCCGTCCCCCGGCTCAATATACTGTCCGGCGTCAACCTGGCGGATACCCAGGGAACCGGCGAAAGGCGCCCGCACAGATTTGCGCTCAATGATGGCCTCTTGCTGTGCCACCCGTGCCCGGGCCGCTTCTGCAGCAGCCTTGCTGGCATCGAACTCGGACTGGGAAAGAGCGCGCTTGGGCAGCAGCTCGGTCGCGCGCTGGAATTGAACTTCCGCCAACCTGGCCTCCGCCACCAGCACCTGCAGGGCTGCCCGGTCCACGGCGTCATCCAGGCGCAATAATAACTGCCCTTTCGCGACAACCTGGCCCGATTCAAACACCAGTTCCTTGACCACCCCGCTGACCTCGGGTGTAACCAGGATGCCCTGGGTTGAACTCAAGCCGCCCACGGCGGAAATAGACGGTCGCCAGCTCTCCAACTCTGCCGCGGCCGACGAGATTACTGTTGGCGGCGACTGGTAACCGCCCTGGTTCATCTGCTGTTGACCCAGGTACTTGTAATAAAAAATGCCTCCGAAGGTTACTCCCAGAAGCACTACCGCGATGAAAAGCCGTTTAATCATTTTTATTCAGTCCTTGATGGGACTCGCCCCGGATGCAGAGTGCCCCCAAATGAATTGCTGTCGGCTAGCTGCCGCTTTTTAATTTGAAATAGCCGCTAACTTTACCGCGACTGGACCTTCTTGCCTATGCACAGGTCATCCAGCGGACCACGGCAAGTTGCCGGACCCTCCCTACACCGGTAAATTCAGAGGCTGGCTCAGACACAACCCCCGGGGCATAGTGAGCTTGAACGATAAAACATCTATTCCTCCCAGCTTGCGGCTGGATCCACGTTTGTCCGGGCTGGCAAAGTCCGCCACCCTGGCAATCAACGAGCGATCCCGGGATTTGCTGGCCCAGGGTAGACAGGTGGTGAGACTGGGCCTGGGGCAGTCGCCATTTCCTGTTCCCACGGTCATGGAGCGCGCCTTGCAACTGAATGCCCACCAGAAGGCCTATCTCGCAGTGCAAGGTCTGGCTGAACTGCGTGAGGCCGTGAGTCGCTATATTGAGCGAACCGAGGGCCTGCACTATTCGTCCGACCAGGTGCTGATCGGCCCCGGTAGCAAGGAATTGCTGTTTCACCTGCAAATGGCCTGTGATGCCGAGCTGTTGCTGCCTTCCCCCAGTTGGGTCTCCTATGCCCCCCAGGCCAGGATCCTGGGCAGAGACATGCAGTGGCTATCCTCGCCGGCTGACAAGCCGGACCTGGACCCGGAGGTCCTGGACAGGTATTGCCGACAGGAGCCCGCCAGGGCCCGGCTATTGATACTTAACTACCCGAACAATCCCAGTGGCAGCACCCTGGACCCGGACCACCTGGAGGCCATCGCTCGGGTGGCGCGGGAGCACCATGTGATGATTCTCTCTGACGAGATATACAGCGGGCTGCATTTTGACAACCAGCACGTCTCCATTGCCCGCTACTACCCCGAGGGCACCATCATCAGCAATGGCATCAGCAAGTGGGCCGGAGCCGGTGGCTGGAGACTCGGGGCGTTTGTTTTCCCTGAAACCCTGGAGCCGGTGCTCAGGAACATGATCGCCCTGGCCAGTGAGTCCTTCACTTCGGTCAGCGCCCCGGTGCAGTACGCGGCGATTCATGCCTTCAACGACAACCCGCAGTTGCGGGAATACCTGCAGGATTGTCGCCGACTGGTGAAGGCCTTGATGCTCTGGAGCTGGGAGACCCTGGAATCGGCCGGGGCCCGGGTCACGCGACCACGCGGCGGGTTTTACTTGATGCCCCATATGGAACAGCTCAGGGAGAAGCGGGATATTCAAAACAGCCAGGCACTTTGTGAATATCTGCTGGAGAACACCGGGGTAGCCGCCCTGCCCGGCACCGCCTTCGGCAGGGCGCCGGACGAGTTATCCTGCCGACTCGCCTGCGTGGACTTCGACGGCGCCGCGGCCCTGGCAGCAGTCATGGAATTACCCGCTGGAACAGAGCCTGACGAGGCCTTCCTGGCCCAATATTGCCAACCCACCTATGACGGAATCCAGCGCATTGCCGCCAGTTTAGGAAACTAGGCTCCCGGCTCGAGGGCCAGTCATAGCTTGACTTTCCTGCCATGTGATATTATTTTGATATCAAATTAATTCCTGGCAGGGAGACAGCCATGACGAAAGAAATCAGAAGAAACGTGAATTCGGGATATGTGTTCATTGCAATCCTGGCAGTGGCCCAGATCGTGACCGGCTACGGTGTATTCAACGCCTTGAAAAGCTTCAACTTCGGCATGCTTTTGTTCTGGGCCCTGATGGCCATCATCACGCTGGTTTGCTGGTTCGGCCTGTTCATGGTCAATCCGAATGAAGGCAAGGTTCTACAGATTTTCGGCAAGTATGCGGGCACCGCGAGAGAACCCGGCCTGCGCTGGGCAAACCCCTTCTACGCCAAAAAGGCCGTGTCACTGCGAATAAGAAATTTCGAAAGCGGCAAGCTCAAGGTTAATGATTCCAACGGTAGCCCCATCGAGATTGCTGCAGTAGTGGTCTGGAAGGTGATTGATACCGCCGAAGCAGTATTCGAGGTGGATGACTTCGAGGAATTCGTAACCATACAGAGCGAGGCTGCCCTGCGGAACCTGGCAACCAGCTATCCTTACGAAGCCCATGATGACGAGCAAATCGGCCTGCGTAGCGACCCCAAGCAAATCGCTGCAAGCCTGCGGGTCGAGATTCAGGAGCGACTGGACAAAGCCGGCGTTGAAGTCATTGAGGCACGGATCTCGCACCTGGCCTATGCCCAGGAAATCGCCAGCGCCATGCTACGTCGTCAACAGGCCTCTGCCATCATCGCTGCGCGAAAGCAGATTGTGGAAGGTGCGGTAGGCATGGTGAACATGGCTTTACACGAACTCAAGAGCCAGGGCGTTGTGCAACTGGACGAGGAGCGCAAGGCTGCCATGGTCAGCAACTTGCTGGTCGTGCTGTGTAGCGAAGAAAACGCACAGCCAGTTCTCAATACCGGCAGCCTGTATTCCTGATAATACTTGCCCGGGGGGCTAGCACCCCCCGGGAGGGGACACATCCAGATGAGCAAACGCAAAGCCTTCGCGCTGCGCATTAGTGAAGACATTCTCGACGCCATGCAACGATGGGCGGACGACGAACTACGCAGCGCCAACGGCCAGATTGAATACGTATTGCGTGAGGCCCTTCGAAAAGCCTCCAGGCTTCCTGGTCACAGCGAGTCCCGGGATAAAACCAATTTGAAATAAACAGCCGGCACCTGGCTCGAACCCGGCACCACTCGCGACCTCCCGGCAGTCATCCTCCAACCCCCGGAACCCTCAAAACCCGCGCATTATTCCGGATTTCCCTGGGGCATCCGGACTGCGGCCCCAATTCCCGGCACCCCCGCTTCAATACCAATAATCTTTTTATATTTATAAATCAGTTGGTTAAATATCTCTCCTGGTGTGCCGGAAGGGTTTTCCGCAAGAGATATCGGTAAATACGAATGAGAATTATTGTCATCTACAACTAGATTACCTAGCATTCATTGAACACCAAGAGCTTGAGCCCTCTTGCCAACCTTCTCCAGAGACCGGATTAACGCCGCAGCCCGGGGCCAGGAAGCAACAATTGCCCAGGAATCGCCGCCACGCGGCGCGAAATGTAGAGACTTGAAAGAATGAGCAGTAAATTTGGTACAACCGCGGTCCCAGTAAAATTTCCCCTGTATCGAGGGGACCGCAGAGTTCGCATTGCACTGCTGGGTATGCCCAACAGCGGCAAGAGCACTCTCTTCCAGGCGGTTTCAGCCACTTCGGTAATGACCGGTGAACTGGCCGGTACCGGACGTACCTATGAGGAATGCCGGGTTCAGGTAGGCCTGGACGAAGCCAATCTGGTTGACCTGCCCAGCACCCAGTCAATGCATCACCTGGAAGACAGCGACCTGGTGGCTCTGAAGTACCTGCTCTGGGGAGACGTTCCACCGCCGGTGTCAGCCCATGACCGGGCAGCACCACCAGCCCCTTTTGCGCCCCCGGATGTGATCGTACAGGTGGTCGATGCGACCGCGCTGGAGCGGCACCTGGAGCTGACCCTGGAGCTTAGCCAGCTGGGCAAGCCCATGGTGCTGGCGCTGAACCGCATGGATGAAGCCGCCAAGCGAGGACTCAAGATCAGCGCTTCCAAGCTGGAGAGTCTGCTTGGCGTGCGGGTCATCCCCACCGTTGCCACCATGGGCCAGGGCATCTCGGAACTGTTTTCAGCCGCTGTAGAGGTTGTGCGTGAGGACGCCTGCCCGGTCCCCCAGCCTTTCAGTGGGCATATCACCAGGGCCCTGAAACCCCTGAGCGATGCACTGAACGACGCAGACATCAACGCTGCCTTCCAGGCACCTCACGCATTCCTGGTCCAGCAAGTCGCTGCCGGCGACCCTTTCATCCTGGGCGAGCTTGGCCAGCATTTCCCTGGCCGTGTGCCCAAGTTAAGCCAGATCGTCGAGGCAGCGGGCGGACAACTGCCCCGCCCCCTGGCAGAAGAAATGCACGCCGATCGTCACCACCAGGCAGCATCTCTGTTTGAGTTGGTCAGCCGCACTGGCGTAAGCCCGGAAAAAGGTGGCTGGAGAGGCTTGCTGGACGAGCTGTTCCTGAATCCCAAGATCGGACTCATCGGCAGTCTGGCGGTGTTTTCCCTGGTGCTGTTCGTGGTATTCGAGGTGGGCGGCTGGCTGGACTCCCTGACCGCGGCACGCCTTATTGAAGCCGTCGAGGTATGGCAACCCACCAGTACCGGCGGTGTCGTAGGCAGGGCCGTGGTGGACGGCCTGATCGGTCTGATCGGCATCGTCGTGCCCTACATGCTGCCCCTGGTGCTACTGCTGGTAGCGCTGGAAGAAAGCGGCATCATGCATCGTATCGCCTTCGTGCTGGATCGCGGTTTCCACAAGATCGGCTTACACGGCGCCGTGGCAGTGCCTTTTCTTCTCGGTCTTGGCTGTAATGTCCCGGCCCTGTCAGCGGTGGCCGCAACGGCCAAGGGTCGCGAACGTATTGTCGCATCCCTGCTGGTTACCTTTGTTCCCTGCTCGGCCCGGTCCGCCATAATTTTGGCCCTAGGCGGTAAGTACCTGGGCGGCGTGGCCGTACTGGCAATATTCCTGCTCACCATGCTGGTGATTGCCTTGCTGGGAAAGCTGCTTTCCCGCCGCTACCCGGAAAGCGGCCCCGGCATGGTCCAGGAAATTCCCCCCTACTCCCTGCCCAACATGGGAACCCTGCTTAAAACCACCTGGTCACGAACCAGCGATATCCTGACTATCGTCACCCCCTTGCTGGTGGGCGGCTCCGTGGTGCTGGCATTGCTGGGGCACTTCAACGCCGATGAGTACATTAACCTGGCACTCACCCCTATTACTTCCTGGTGGCTGGGACTGCCGATCGTGCTGGGCGTGCCGATACTGTTCGGGATCCTGAGAAAAGAACTGTCGTTGCTAATGATTTACCAGGCCCTGGGATCATTCGAGGTCGGAAACTACCTGGACTGGGTGCAAATAAGCACCTTCCTTATTTTCCTGACCTTCTATATTCCCTGCGTATCGACTTTCGCCGTGATGCTCAAGACCATCGGCAAACGCGATGCCTGGTTCTCAGTGGCCCTGTCAGTGGGTGTGGCGCTGATCATCAGCGCGATAGTCCGATTCCCGCTGGAGTTGATTCAGCATTACTCCGGCTGAGGACCTGCCGGGAGAAGAACTCAGGCCGACGTCGACTCCACCGGACATTATTCCTTGTAAACCTGCCCACCCTTCATTACGAAGCCGACATTTTCCAGTGTGGTGACATCTTCCAGGGGGTTACCGTCAACCGCGATAATATCGGCGAAATATCCCGAGGCGACAGCACCCACGTCATCTTTCCATCCCAGTAAGTCTGCGGCATGCACTGTCGCTGCCTGAATGGATTCCATGGGCGTCATCCCATACTCCACCATGTAGGCAAACTGCTTGCCGTTATCGCCATGCGGATACACGGCGCCATCGCTGCCAAAGGCCATGCGCACCCCCGCCTTATGGGCATTGCGGAAATTGTCCCGTTGCAACTGGCCTATCGCCCGCTCCTTGTCCAGAGATTCCTGCAACATGCCAACCTCGGCTCCGTATTCAAGAATGAACGTGTCGTTATAGACATCCATCACCAGGAACGTACCGTGCTTCCTGGCCAGCTTGATTCCTTCATCATCGATGAGGCTGCCGTGCTCAATGGAATCCACCCCTGCCATGATCGCAGTTCGTATGCCGTCGGCACCGTGTGCATGGGCGGCCACCTTGCGGCCGTGCATATGCGCCTCATCCACCAGCGCCGTCATTTCCTCCAGCGTGTACTGCTGTCCACTCACGCTGTCGCCCTTTGACAAGACGCCTCCGGTTGCACAGAACTTGATAAGGTCCGCGCCATACTTGATGACCTCGCGCACCTTTGCGCGAACCGCCCAGGGCCCGTTGGCCACGCCCTCGGCAGTCACATCGTATTCCCTGGGCAGGAGGTTGTTGTCGCAGTGCCCGCCGGTAATGCCCAACGCGGGACCCGACACACGCATACGCGGGCCGGCAATTTCACCTTCGTTGATCGCATCGCGCAAGGCGACATCGGAATAGCCGCTGGCACCCACATTGCGAATTGTTGTGAAACCGGCAAGCAAGGTCTTTTTTGAATTCAACACCCCATAAAGGGTCTCGCGAGGCACCGAGATAGACAGCCCTTGATAGCCATGGAAGCGATGGTCACCGGTAATATGATCATGCATATCAATCAGGCCGGGGAGTACGGTCTTTCCGGACAGATCAATGACCTTTGCACCCTCGGGAATGGACACCGCATCGGCAGATCCAACCTGGCTGATCCTGTCGCCCTGGATAACAATTACCTGGTCAGTGAGCAGCTTGCCTTGTTGCACGTCAACCAACTGACCCGCCCGAACAACCAGCACGTCATCGCTGCCCCATGCGGGCAGACTCAATGTCAGTAGTCCCAGAATTGCAAATACGCGTTTAATGAAACTCATCCCCTGGCCCTCTTGTCTTTATCATGATCTGCGCTTCGCAGAGTGTTTGTATCACTTGCGGACTCAGAGTAGCCCTTGAGTGATTAAAAACTCCAGAACAGAATGTTCTTCAGCTCTACCGAGCCTTGTTTTGCCTTGGAAACCACGAGGGATTTCATTGAGTCCGGCTCCATCCTCCGAGGCCAAGCGGATGGGACTGATTCTAATTTGCAATCCAAATGTTGCATTGCAGCGAAACCCGGTGCAGAGTCCAAGATTGAGTCGCTAAAAGCGAAATCAACAGATATCAGGAGACCACTTCCATGAATGCTGCCGTACTAGACACTACCGACCAAGCGCCATCTGAATCCGGACTGTTGCTAGATGCGAGCCCGGTGAAATCGCTGTTCCTGGGCCAGGTCATTCACCAGAACCTTTTCCCCTACCCGACCATCAAGGAAGACGAAAAGGAAACCCTGGAAATGGTGTTGGACTCCTTCGACAGATTCCTTTCAGAGAAACAGGATTCATTTGCCCAGTGGGATGAAGATGCGGCACAGCCTGAAGAATTTCTCCAGGGGCTTCGCGACATGGGTCTTTTCGGACTGATCATTCCCGAGGAGTACGGAGGACTTGGGCTATCCAACGCCGCCTACTCCCGGGTGCTATCCCAAAGCAGCATGCATGACAGTTCCGGATCACTGACCATCGGCGCCCACAGTTCAATTGGCATGAAAGGTCTGCTGCTTTTCGGCACCGACGAACAAAAAGCGATGTACCTGCCCAAATTGGCCAGCGGTGAAATGATCGCCGCATTCTGCCTCACCGAATCCGGTGCCGGCTCAGACGCCGCCGCACTGAAAACCAAGGCAGTCAAAAATGATGACGGCACCTGGACGCTCAACGGCGAAAAAATCTGGGTGACCAATGGCGGCCTGGCTGACTTTTTCACAGTGTTCGCCCGCACCGAAGGCGAAGGCGGAAAGCTCAGCGCCTTTATCGTCGAGAAGGGTTGGGAGGGGGTAATGCCCGGACCCACCGAACACAAGATGGGTATCCGTGCCTCGTCCACGACCACCGTAAGCTTCTCCGATGTAAAGTTGCCGGCGACTGCATTGCTTGGCAGCGAGGGCAAGGGCTTCAAGGTGGCCATGGAGGTACTGAACAATGGCCGTACCGGACTGGGTGGCGGCGCCGTCGGCGGCATGAAAGCCTGCATTGCCCTGTCCTCACAGTATGCAAAAGAACGCAAGGCATTCGGCCAGAGCTTGTCGGACTTTGGTCTGATCAAGAAAAAGATTGCCCAGATGACAGTGGACTGCTTTGCCGCCGAGAGTGTGGTGTGGATGGTGGCCCACTACATTGATTCAGGGCATAGCGACTATTCCACCGAGGCGGCCATCAGCAAGGTGTTCGCCAGTGAAGCCATGTGGCGAACCGCCAACGAAGCCATGCAGATCGCAGCCGGCAACGGCTACATGAGAGAGTATCCTTACGAGAGGATCGTGCGCGATTCCCGTATTCTTACGATCTTCGAGGGCACCAGTGAGATCCTGCGCCTGTTCATCGCCTTGTCCGGACTCAAGGACGTTGGCGATGCGCTGAAGGACATGAAAAAAGGCGTTGAAGGCATCTTCAATAACCCCATCAAGGGATTCGGGGTACTGACTGATTACACCAGCCGACGCCTGACCCAGATGACTTCTGTGGGACGCGACCGGATCGTACCCAATGTTCCCGAGTCGCTGCAAAACGAGGCACTGGTCTACGAGAAGTACGCACTGGAACTGTCACGTTTGGCTGATGTGCTGTTGCGCCGCTATGGCAAGAACATCATCGGCAAACAGTACTCCATGCAGCGTGTGGCGGATGTGGCTATCGACCTGTTCGTCGGTATCAGCGTTCTTTCGCGGGTTGCCAGTATGGAAGCCGACGATAGTGCCAAGTATAAACAGGCCCTTGGTATCGCCAGGTTGTTCACCCAGGACGCCAAGCGCCGAATGAACCAAAACCTGCGTCGGCTGCTGAAAAATGAAGACGAGGATATGACAGAGCTATGCGACTTTATTGTCGACGGCGAAGCCTATCCCTGGGACGTAATCTGATCGACTGATCGTTCAAGGCAAAATAAAGGGCGGGCCGCTACCGGCGACCCGCCCTTTCTATTTCCGGGTTTTCGCCCTCGCTACCTGGCGAACATGCACTCTATTTCAGTCCGCGCATTCAACGCCAGGCCGCTCACACCCACCGCACTGCGGGCAGGTTTGCGTCCAGGGAAAAACTCAACGTAGACCTCATTCATCGCTGCCCACTCGGCGATATCCGCCAGGAACACCGTGCACTTGATGGGCCTGTCCATGGAAAAGCCATGTCGCTCGACCGAGGCCTTGATATTCTCCATGGTCTGGCGAGTCTCGGGACCAATCCCGCCTTCGGCAAGGTTCATGGTGCCGGGGATGTTCCCCAACTTGCCGGATACATACAGGATATCGCCCACTCGCACGGCATCAGAAAACGGCAACACGCGCTCTCCCACTGCTTCGGGACCCATGTATTCCAGGTCACTGGCCGCATCACCTGCCAGGGCGATCCCGGCGCCTAGTGCCAGCGCAGAAAAGACACCGGTCAGCGTAACAATTTTTCTCATAAATTTTGTCTCCCTAGTCAAACTAGATTTCATTGCGCCGGGCGAACTCGGCAATATGATCTGCTGCCCTGAATGCCAGGGCCTGGATGGTCATGGTGGGCTGCCCGCGACCGGAGGTAACAAAACTACTGCCGTCACAGATAAACAGGTTGGGTACATCGTGACTGCGGTGATAGCGATCCACCACCGAGGTCGCCGGATCATTTCCCATGCGACAGGTTCCCATCAAGTGAGCACTGACAGTCGTCGGACCAGTTTCTTTAGCGACCACCTTCCTGGCACCGGCCGCCTCCATCATGTCGACGGCCTTGCCCTGCAGGAAGCGACCCATGGCCAGGTCATCGTCGTGATCCAGGTAAGTCATGCGCGCGGCAGGCAAGCCATACCGATCACGCACGGTGGGATCCAGGGTGACGTTATTGCTCTCCATGGCCAGCGAGGTAGTCGCGCCCACAACGGTCATGCTGCGTGTAAATGAATCCGCCAGGTATTCTTTAAAATCCTGACCCCAACGCGGCATGTCCGAAGGCGGAAACAACTGGCTATAAAATATGGGCATGGCCAGGAACAAGGGCCGGCCATCCAGCCCACCGCCACCGTAGAAGCCGCGCCTGGGATCAGTCTCATAAAAATCATGGGAAATGCGCGTGCACTGAATGCCCTTGTACTCGTTGAGCTGATGCTCAAACGTGGCGTTCACCGCTGCATGAGAGTTAAACATCAGGTTCTTGCCCACCAGGCCGCTGGAATTGGCCAGCCCCTGGGGAAATCTCGGTGACTCGGACATCAGCAACAACCGGGGGGTTTCCAGGCCATTTGCCGAGACAATCACCGCCTTGGCCCGCTGGGAACGCTGCTTGCCATCCTTGTCCAGGTAAAGCACCTCGTCGACACGACCCTTGTCATTAGTCTGCAGCCGGTACACCGTGCAATCGCTGCGCAACTCGCAGCGACCGCTGGCCATGGCCAATGGAATCATCGCAGACAGAGACGAAGACTTGGCCCCGGTCTCGCAACCGAAGCCCATGCAAAAACCACAGTTCACACAGGATGCCCTGCCCCGGTATGGCTTGGACAGAATGGCCACCGGCGCGACCTGGGGATTCAAACCTATTTTTTTCGCGCCCTTTTCAAACAACACACCGGAGGATTTTACCGGCATGGGAGGCAGCGGATAGGGCTTGGAGCGCGGCGGATCAAACGGACCCGGCGCACCGGAGACGCCGATCTCCCAGTCCACCTTCGTGTAATACGGTTCAAGTTCTTCGTAGCTGATCGGCCAGTCTTCAAAGCTGGTTCCCGAGATCGGGCCAAGGAGAGTTTTTTCTTTGAAATCCAGGGGACGGAAACGCCAGAAATTTGCCGAAAAATGTACGCTGCTGCCGCCCACAGTCCGGGCATACCAGGCAGGTTGAAAACCATCCCGCTCCTCGGCCTCTTCCTTATCGCTCTGTCTGAAGGTTTGGCTTCCCGCCTGGTCTTCACCTCCTGCAAGGCCACCGTTAAACAGCACATCGAACTCGTCGTGGGTAAAGTCTTCCTCGCTGCGCCACTGACCCTGTTCCAGTACAACAACCTGGAAGCCTGACTGGGAAAGTTCTTTTGCCAGCACGCCACCGGCCGCGCCAGAGCCCACGATGACGAAGTCCACCTCTTTATCCAGCCCGAAAGCAGGCATATTTTCAGGACGCTTCATTGGACGACCCTCCCGACTGCTTGCCGTGTTCCTCAGCGTCGTAATAACCAAAAGGTGGCATCCAGGCGTGGCGATGGTCGAAGCCAATCATGTCCCAACCAACGTGATCGCGGTTACCTGCGTATGAGGGCATTGAAAACATACCGAACATCGTAAGGGTGGAGAAAACCCCCAAAAAGCCCGCTGAATCCGCCTTTTCCATCACCGCTATCCGGGCAGTCTCATCAAGACGTGCGAAGCCGCCTGCTGAATCCGACCCTGCCAAGGCATTCATCTCGGACAACTGGCGTCGCACGGGCGCAAGCAGGGAGGCCAGCTGGGCCCCCAATGCCAGGTCAATGAAGTACACGACTCCTGCGTCCCTGGCCCCTGGCGTTTTGCCGCTGGGAATCACCATGGAGGTAATCGCTTCTATGTCTGCCGCCTCCTCGGCGGTCAGAACCTGCATGGCGGCCTGGGTATCCCGCGCCTTGGCGGCAGCCTCTCCCAAGGGAAGCAACGAAGGTAAATGAATGCCGGCAAGGGTTAATCCCATTGCCGCGCTTGAGTCCTTCAAAAACTGGCGGCGTGATTGTTGTCTTTTATTCACGCGTCACCTCCCTTTATTGTTGTGCGTAGGATATTCGGGGATAGTCGACGACTCCAAATCATGCGGAGTACTGCAAGGTTCTAACAGAACTGATCCATAACAAGCAAGCTGCAAGGCTTACTCCAGGGACCAACAGTGAGCGTTCGCCATACAAGTTGGGTCGTTGTATTTGCGGAAATTTTCGGCGCGTGAAGGCGAACAAGACTTGTCCGGAATCCCGTCAGCGCAACCAGGAACCTCCAAGCAGCGAACCGGCATATGCCTGGCGCTCCAATAAAAAATCCACAGGTATGGCGACCGGGAAACAGTTACGCAACCGTATCCATAGGCACCCGGAAAGGCTCAAGGAAATACTAAAGGATAGGTTTAGATTGGGAGTTTGAACCCCCGGAAGCAGCTTTATCGGCTATCGCCGGACGACGCAGGTTCTATTGAGGAACTATTCTGCGCAGACGCTACTTCCGGAGTGGTCACAGACACAATAGTTCCGTGGCACGGGCTCTACAATTCGTAATCTCCGAAGGGCGTCTGGCCTTTCAGAATTTAGATTGATTCTGAAATTGTGCACTGCGGTTGACAGCGGGCTGCTGATGGCAACAATGGCAACAGGTTCTGTTTTCCCATCCACGAGATATGCGGCTTGAAACAACTGATTCACATTCTCACACATCGCTGCGCCTAACGAATGTTGACCGCATGTCACGGCAAGATTCAATGCAATGACCGACCAAGGTTGACCGCCACGCTTCATAATCCCGAGAGCCACCCCATTGCGGTCGTGCTTATCGCTAATTCGCTGGGCGCCCTCCGCCACTTCACTGCGAGATTCTCCGGCCACCTGGCCGACACGGGATTTTTCGCACCGACTCTTGACGACCGGGGCTCCAGCGACTCACCGGATCCCAATTCCGGTGCAAAAGGGTTTGACCCGGCAATGGGGAAAACAAGACATGAAAACGGGCCTGTGGAGCCACCCGGCGAGGTGCTTGAGCAATCGGGCAAGAACCAGGGCGCGATGGAGCAGTCCGGTTAAATACACTCTATGCCCACCGGGGAAACCCGGCGGGAGAATCCTTCAGGGGGGATTCACATGCAAGACTTCGATTATGACTGGTTGATCATTGGCTCGGGTTTCGGAGGCAGCGTCTCGGCCTTACGCCTGGCTGAAAAGGGGTACAAGGTCGGCGTGCTTGAGGCAGGCCAACGTTTTCGGGACGAGGACTTTGCCGAAAGTGCCTGGAACCTGAAACGATATATCTGGTCCCCACTGATGGGATTGCGCGGAATCCTCAGGATGACTCCATTCCGGGATGTCTTCGTACTAAGCGGGGCCGGTGTCGGCGGGGGAAGCCTGGTTTACGCAAATACCCTTTACCGGGCCAAGACGGAATACTTCAATAATCCCCAATGGAGCGCGCTGGCGGACTGGCAGGCCGAGCTGGCCCCACATTACGACACGGCGGAACGCATGCTGGGCGTGAACACCGTGCCATTCGAAAGCCCCGCCGACTCCTTGCTTAAGCAAGTCGCCGCGCCGTATGGGATGGAGCATACCTTCACTCGTACGCCGGTCGGCGTGTTCTTCGGCGAGTCAGGGCAAACCGTGCCCGATCCGTATTTTGGGGGCGAAGGGCCGGAGCGCACCGGTTGCCTGCGCTGCGGTGCCTGCATGATTGGCTGCCGGCACGGTGCGAAGAATACCCTGGAAAAAAACTACCTCTGGTTTGCCGAAAAAGCTGGCGCCAGGATTCTGCCCGGCCACAAAGTCACCGATATTCGCCCCCTGGGAGCCGAGGATGGCAGCCAGGGCTACGAAATATTCACCCAGAATCCCGGCGTCTTGTTCCCGGGCCAACCCGCGCGGTTTACCGCCAGGGGGGTGGTTGTCGCCGCCGGCGCCCTGGGCAGCAACCGTCTGCTGGCTGAATGCAAGCACAGCGGCTCGCTTCCCCGGATCAGTGACCGCCTGGGCGAACTGGTTCGCACCAATAGTGAATCCATCCTGGCCCTGACCCTGCCGGATCACAGCTTGGAGTCCTGGAATACCGTGGCGATCAGCGCGAGTGTGCACGTGGATGCGGACACGCATATCGAGTTCGTGACCTACGGCAAGCAGGCCGACCTGATGGGAGCCCTGCTGCTGGCCCCATTGACCGGCGAGGGCAACCGGATTACCCGACCCCTGAAGCTGCTGGGGAACATTGTTCGACACCCGTTGCGGTTCCTGCGAATGCTTTGGCCTTTCGGCTGGTCAGGGCGAACCCTGATCATCCTGGTCATGCAGAGCCTGGACAACGCCATCGCATTCCGCGCCAAACCAAAATTTTTCGGCAAGGGTATCAAGCTGGTCACGGAACAGGATGCGGAGAAACCCAACCCGACGTATATCGATGCCGGTAACAAGGCGGCGGAATATTTGGCCGAACACACGAACGGGATTGCCCAGAGCATGACCCTGGAAGCTCTCGCAAACATTCCCAGTACAGCCCATATCCTTGGCGGCGCCGTGATAGGAAGCAGCCCCGCAGACGGGGTTATCGACCAGCACCACCGGGTATTCGGGTATCAGAACCTGCTGGTATGTGATGGTGCGGCAGTGCCGGCAAATCCGGGAGTCAACCCGTCCCTGACGATTACCGCCATGGCCGAGAAAGCCATGACAGCGGTTCCGAACAAGCGCTAGAAGGAGATTATTGCGAACAGGCGCGGTCGCTCCAGGGAGCGACCGTAGTGACCCAGTCCGGGTCCCTCCGATGCGAGGGCGCGTCCTGCGCCAGCCAGATGGACCGGGTCACCAAGGCCGGATACCGCGAAATCATAACCCTGCAAGAAATTGCGATTCCGCGAGATCAGCGACACTAACGGGTCCGGCACGAAGCAGGAATAGGCCTCCCTGGCCAGCCCGATAGTAATCGCGGCGCCAGGATGCCGAAGCAAAACGAACCGGAACGTTGATCCCTTCATTCCCAGCCAACACGGGTCGGACCTCAGTGGCCGAGTCGGGCGTCCCTGCCCGCCGGTTCCGGTAGTCATCCTGACGCCTCAGTGCCTATCCTAGTGCCAGTGAAGCCAATTGGGAATGTGGCAAATTGCCGCACCTGCACAATTATTGCCGTGAGGCCTATTGCGGTGCAGTATTGGCCCATGGACACCCTGCAAGATCCTGCACTGCCACTCAATTCCCGGCGTTTCCTCCGGGGAATTCTCGCAGTGCGCAATGCCGTAGTGCTGGTGGCCGTAGTGGTCATAATTCTGGCCTCCGGCCCGATGGACCTGGACGTGCCGAAACTGCCCATGGCGGTCATCATCGGCTTCATGATCATTTCCGGGCTGACCCGCCAACGGAGGCTGGCCAAGCCAGACCTGCCGGACCAGTCCCAGGTCTTCCTGGAAATGGCGGCCGATGTCCTGGCGTTAACTGCGCTTTTCTATTTCACAGGCGGGGCGACCAATCCTTTCGTCTGGTTTTTCCTGTTCCCGGCCATTATTTCGGCATTGCTGCTATCCAAGTCGCAATCAAGGGCCATGGCGGCCCTGACGGTAATTTGCTATTCATTCCTGCTGTTCTTTTATGAACCCATTCACGAACGGGGTACGCCCCACCCGGACAACAGCTTCGGGACCCACATCATGGGTATGTGGTTGGGGTTCGTACTCAGTGCAGGGTTTGTGGCCATTATCGTTGCCGGGCTGGTGGAGCGCCTTCGCAAGCACGACCGGGTTCTGAACGAAGCCCGTGAGCAAGCCCTGCGTGACGAGAACATGATTTCCCTGGGCACCCTGGCCGCCGGTGCCGCACACGACCTGGGTACACCGCTAGGCACACTGGCGATTCTCAGCACTGAACTGCAGGATGACCCTGTGGTCAAGGAACATCCAGAACTGGCCGAAAAGCTCGGCCTGATGCGCGAACAGGTAGCCCGCTGCAAGGAGACACTGTCGGTATTCTCCAACAAGGCCGGGGCGGCCCGGGCAGAAAGTGGTAAGGCCATGTCGGTACGCGGGTACCTGCAGGACCTGGTGAACGAATGGAAGGACATGAATCCTGACACCGACCTGGACCTGAGAATTACTGGCCGCTTTGACTCCGCATGGCTGTTCGTGGAACCGACCCTGACCCAGGCCCTGCACAATCTCATGGACAACGCCGCAGACGCCTCCTTCGAAAGGATCACCGTAAAATCCGGCTGGAGCGAGACGAAGCTAACGATAAAAATCATCGATACCGGCCCGGGCATATCACAGGAGATTGCCGAGAATCCGGGCAGAAAGATGCTTAGTACAAAGAAGAGCGGCATGGGCGTCGGCCTGTATCTGGCGACATCAACCATCCAGCGACTGGGGGGGAGGCTGGTTCTGAGTAATCTTCCTGAAGGCGGAACCATGGCCCACGTAACCCTCCCGGTCTTTTGCTCTGAACCCGGCGGTCGATGATATGCAGCCAGTCCCTAAACATTCCCACCAGGACGATACACCAACGCTCCTACTAGTGGATGATGACGAAGCTTTTTGCAGGGTACTGCGGGAGGCCCTGGCCAAGCGGGGCTTCAATGTCTACGTTGCATACGACCTGGCCGAAGCCATCAGTATTTCAGCCGAACATCTTCCCGAATACGCAGTGGTCGATTTGCGCATAGGAAACGAATCCGGACTGGAATTGGTAAGCAAGCTGGTAGCCCTGGATGAGCACACCCGGATTATCATGCTAACCGGGTATGCCAGCGTGGCAACGGCGGTGGAAGCCATCAAGCTGGGTGCCACCCATTACCTGACCAAACCGGCGGATGCCAACGAGATCGTCGCAGCACTGAGACGGGAAGCCGGGGACTCCACGGTGCCAGTTGCGGAAAAACCCCTGTCAGTGAAACGCCTTGAATGGGAGCACCTGCAAAAAATTCTGCTCGCCCATCACGGAAATATTTCGGCGGCGGCCCGAGCCTTAAAGATGCATCGCAGAACTCTGCAGCGGAAGCTCTCAAAGCACCCGGTCAGGGAGTAGCTCCCTCTAGAGCTGGAGCACGAAATTGATCACCAAGACGTTCAAGCGGTCGGCTCGCTGGCCGTGAAGCCCCTGGACCAGTGCCGCGTCCATTCGCAATTGTGGTGATAGCTGCATAACCGCACCCACGGCCAGGCTGCTGAGCCAGGCAGCCTCATCGCGCTCAAACTCCTGGTGGTTCAGCAGCAACTCACCCTCAATCTTCACCCTGGGACTGAGTTGGTAGCCCAGGGCTCCGTTCAGGGCCACGGCCCAGCGGTTTCCCTTCCGCTCATCCCCGAAAGGCACAGATAAACTGCCTTCAACGCTGCTGGCCCAACGCCCGTCCACCCGTGATGCAACCAGGGAATTATCCACGCTCCAGTAAGGCTGGCCAGGAACCAGGCGAGTTTGATTCTGCTTATCGCCAAGCGGAACGACCAACCTTGGCAGGTAGGCCAGGTGCCAGGCATCTCCCGAGTGAAACCTCCAGCGCAATTCAAGCTGCACGTCCCCCAGGCCGTTGCCGTCCTCACTTCCCGTTTGTCGATCGCCAAGCTTGGCCCAGAGCCCGGTCAATGACAGGTCCAGGTCATCCGCCAAACCGTGGACTGCCGAGGCAGCAATCGCGTTCTGAAAGGTATCCGGGCGGGTTACCACATTGCCATTGTCGTCGAAGGCCTGGTGGGCACGCTCGACGGCCGGCCCCAGGGAAAACTCCCAGTCACCTGGGGACACGGTGAACGCATCCTGGGTGATCACATTCGCTGACTCCGCTACCAGCGGTTCCGAAGCCGCAACAGGCTCCGAGAGGACACAACACAACATGCCAGGTATAAGCGCGGTAGTTATAAAATTAAAATAATTCGCTGACATCATAACTTTTGAATGCAGTTTCCGGTCCGGCGGTGCAAGTTAAACACTCACCGCCGGTCAATAATTCAATCCAGTTTCAGGCAGGCGATACAGTGACCGCCCAATCGCCATTCACAAGTGCCAAGACTCTCAAGCAAGGTTTCTTCGCTGGCGAAACCCACGCTCCAGTTGCAACTGTCATCGGCGCCGGGCAAGTTAAAATTCACAGGCTTTGACGACCCGTTGATCAGGATCGCAACAGCAGAGGAAGATCCCCCATGGGCATCTGCGAACACTACCGCCTTGGTTCGGGCCGGGTGCCAGTCGTCCCCCGAAAGCATGGAGCCGTTGGGACGCAGCCATTGTATGTCCGGCCATCCAAGTCGGTTGCTACTCCGACCGTGGCGGTATTCGCCCTGGCGAAGCAACGGTGTTGTACGACGCAAGTGGACAAGCGCCCTGACCTGCTCCAGGAAGCCGGGATCAGTTTCCAGGCCCGACCAATCCAGCCATCCTGTCTCGTTATCCTGGGCATAGGCATTGTTGTTGCCGGCCTGGGAATTTCCGAACTCATCACCGGCCAGCAACATGGGCGTTCCCTGGGAAAACATCAGGGTAGCCAGCATGTTCAGACGCTGGCGGCGCCGATCTCGATTAATGCGTTTATCGTCGGTGGGGCCCTCTACACCGTGGTTACAGCTGTAATTATGCTGATGGCCATCACGATTATTCTCTCCATTGGACTCATTATGCTTACCGGCATAGGAGACCAGGTCCGAAAGGGTAAAGCCGTCATGACTGGTCAGGAAATTAACGCTGGACCAGGGCTTGCGTGCTGCGGGCTCAAAAATCTCTGCAGATCCATGCAGGCGCCCGGCGAACTCCCCGGCCAGCCCCTTGTCACCACGCCAGTAGCGACGAACACAATCACGATATTTATCATTCCATTCCGCCCAACCCGATGGGAATGCACCCAGGTGATATCCGCCGGGACCCGGATCCCAGGGCTCGGCAATCAATTTGGTATCGCGTAAAACCCGGTCGCTGGAAATTTCTTTCAGCAAGGCATGATCATGGTGAAATCCATCTGCCGAACGGCCAAGCACCGTCGCCAGGTCGAAGCGAAATCCGTCCACACCCATCTCGGTGACCCAGTAGCGCAAACTGTCCAGCACCAGTTCCTGTAATCGGGGATGGTCGGCATTGAGGGTGTTACCGCAGCCAGTGTCGTTCACGTAGTGACCGGGCTGCCCCGGAAGTGTCCGGTAATACGCCAGGTTATCGATACCCCGGAAGCTCAGGGTCGGGCCGTCCCTGCCACCCTCGGCGGTGTGGTTATATACCACGTCCAGGATAAGCTCCATGCCCGCCTCATGAACCGCGTTCACCATATCGCGAAATTCCGCCACGGGATTCATCCCGGCATAACGCGACTCGGGAGTAAAAAAGTTCAGCGAGTTATAGCCCCAGAAATTTCGCAGCCCGCGCCGGCCCAGGAACTGCTCATCAACAAAAGCATGTACCGGAAGCAATTCCAGGGAGGTGATTCCCAGGGCCTTCAAGTAGCTCAGCACGTCCTTGTTACGCAGCCCGGCAAATTTCCCCCTGTCCTTCTCGGGAATAGCGGGATGGGCCATGCTGAATCCACGCACATTGGCCTCATACAGAATCGTCTCTTTCCAGGGTATTCGGGGACCCGCAGAGGGAGTGTCGCAAGGACCGGAGACGACTGATTTTGGTACGAACGGCGCGCTGTCCCGGAGACTGGGTCGACACTCCCCATTCTCACCGGTCGATTCAAAATCAAACCACGATTTTGACCAGGAAAAGCCTCCAGACAGGCGACGGGCGTAGGGGTCGATCAGTAGTTTCGCCGGATTACAGCGCAAGCCCTGTTCAGGGTCATAACGCCCATGTACCCGGTAACCGTAACGCTGACCAGGCCCGCAGCCAGGCAGATAACCATGCCAGACACCGTCCGTGCACTCCCTCAGGCGATAGTGACCCGCCTCCCGGTCTTGCTCATCAAACAGGCACAGTTCCACCGACTCGGCAGCGCCGGAGTACAGTGCGAAATTAACTCCCTGCCCGTCCCAGTGTGCCCCGAGCGGAGTGGGTCTGCCCGTCTCGATCATGAGCCGCCTGATGGAATCGGGTTGAGCTTCCAGATATCCCTGTTGTAATCACCCATGGTCCGGTCCGTGGAGAACCTTCCCGATGCGGCGCTGTTCAGGATGCTCATGCGCGTCCAGTTTTCCTGGTCCCTGTAGGCTTGTTCAACCCTGGTCTGGGCGTCCACAAAACCACGGAAATCCGCAGCGGTCATCCAGGCGTCCCCCGGGGCACGAACAGATGCGATGACCGCATCGAGAATACCGGGTTCAAAAAGATTGAACTGGCCACTTTCGATTAATTCCATCACACGGGAAAAATCCTCGTCACCCTCAATAATGGCATGGGGATCATAGTTGCCTCGCCGCTTCTCGACCTCATCAACCGTCAGGCCGAACAGGAAGAAGTTCTCCTCTCCCACAGCCTCAAGGATTTCCACATTGGCGCCGTCCAGGGTGCCTATCGTCAGGGCGCCATTCATCATGAACTTCATATTGCCTGTACCCGACGCCTCCTTGCCGGCAGTTGAAATCTGCTCAGACAATTCGGCTGCAGGGCAAATGGTCTCCATTGCCGATACGTTGTAGTCCGGGAAAAACACCAGCCGCAAACGGCCCTTGGTAGCCGGGTCTTCATTGATGACCTGGGCCACATTATTGATGAATTTGATAACCGTCTTGGCCATCACGTATCCGGGCGCAGCCTTGCCACCGATGATAATGGCTCGCGGCACCAGGGAATCACCGTCGCCACGCTTGATGCGGTCATACAGGTGCACTGCATGCAGCACATTAAGCAGCTGGCGCTTGTACTCATGGATGCGTTTCACCTGGACATCGAACAACATGTCGGTGCCCAGTTCGATACCGGTGCGGCGCAAAACCAGTTTTGCCAGGCGCTCCTTGTTGACCAGCTTTGCCTTTTTCCAGGCGACTCGAAATTCCGGACTCTCGGCCAGGGGACGCAGTCGGGTAAGCTGGTCCAGGTCAGTCACCCAGCCATCACCGAGCTGTTCGCTAATCAGCGACGACAAGGTCGGATTGCAGGCAGCCAGCCAACGTCGCTGCGTGACACCATTGGTCTTGTTATTGAATTTCTCCGGCCAAAGCTCCGAGAAGTCCCTGAACAGGCCTTCTCTTAACAGTCGCGAGTGAAGCTCCGCAACGCCATTGACCGAAAAGCTTCCGACCAGGGCCAGGTAGGCCATGCGAATCATCGGATTATCCCCTTCCTCGATCAAAGACATCCTGGCAAGGCGATGATCGTCGCCCGGCCAGCGTCGACTGACCTCAGCGATAAAGCGGGCGTTCACCTCGTAGATAATCTCCATCAGTCTCGGCAGCAGGCTGCGGAACATTTCTACCGGCCAGCGCTCCAGGGCCTCGGGCAACAGCGTGTGATTGGTGTAAGCCATGGTGTGAGTAGTGATGTCCCAGGCTTCTTCCCAGCAAAGCCCGCACTCATCCATCAGCAGGCGCATCAACTCAGCTACCGACACAGCAGGGTGCGTGTCGTTTAGCTGGAAACAATGCTTGGCGGCAAATTCGCTGAAGTTATTTCCGTGTGTTTTTTTCCAGAGTCGCAGCGCGTCCTGGAGACTTGCCGAGGCAAGGAAGTATTGCTGACGCAATCGCAATTCCTGCCCGTTCTCCGTGGCATCGTTGGGGTACAACACCATGGTGATGTTTTCCGCCTCGTTCTTGGCGGCCACCGCCGTCGTGTAACTGCCGGCGTTGAATTCATCCAGGTCAAATTCGTCGGTGGCCGCTGCGGACCAAAGCCGCAGAGTGTTGACGAAGTCATTTCTGTACCCGGGAATCGGGATATCAAATGGAATCGCCAGCACATCATTGGTGCCTACCCAGCTGAATCGGGTTTCGCCCTGCTCATCGGTGTAATGCTCCAGGGAACCGCCAAACTTCACTCTCAGGGTTAACTCCGGCCGTTCTATCTCCCAGGGATATCCGTCCCTAAGCCACGCATCAGGCTCTTCCACCTGGTGTCCATCCTGGATCTTCTGGTGGAACATTCCGTAACGATAGCGGATACCGTAACCGGTCACCGGCAGGCGCAGGGTGG
>Ga0224507_10000121_pt1 | contig 28623 bp, 29 predicted proteins | sample SF_Jan12_sed_USG_3_FD_170159 | JGI IMG/M metagenome (GOLD analysis project Ga0224507, IMG submission 170159) | Sediment microbial communities from San Francisco Bay, California, United States - SF_Jan12_sed_USGS_13 | ecosystem: Environmental > Aquatic > Marine > Sediment | place: USA... | reverse complement strand
CTGGATATTGATGAAATAAGGGCTTTGGCAAATGATGTCCACTCTACAAACTCAGGTTCTAACGAATTTGATTTATTAAAGAAAAAATTACATGAACAATTTCAAGTATCTATTCCAGAAGGTTTGAAAAATGCTGCAATTGAAAAATTTGGAAATGTTGCAAGTGCACCTATACTTTATGAAAATCTAACGAATTCTATTCTTCGAAAAAAAGTTGAAGATGGTGAAAACAACATAACCATAAAAAATCCTAGAGCACTCTACAGAATTGGTGTTTTTGGTTTTTCAGAACCAATAAATCTAAATTTAACCGTAGAGGGAAACGTAGGTAACTTTTTTGGGGCGTTTTGTAATTTTAATGGAACTTGGACAGTAAAGGGTCATGCAGAAAATGGGTTGGCAGATAAAGGATATTGTGGAAAATTTGTAATAGATGGGCTAGCAACTGAGCTTGTAGGGCAAAACAACCAATCTACTAATTACAGTCATGGTGTTGACATTCTAGTTAGAAAGGGCTGTATGGAAAGAGCAATGGCCCAGGCAAGAGGCGGTAATTTGGTGACATTTGGAGCTGGATTCAATTCAGGACTATACATGTCAGATGGAATTTTGATGAATTTGGGTGAACCCGGTGAATTATTTGGAGCAGGTATGGTTGGAGGTATAATATACACAAAACAAGGAACGACAACAGGTAAAGGAGCAACAATAAAAAAATTGGATGAGAATGACTATGAAAAAATAAAAAATGTTTTAAGAATATTTGAAATGGATCTCAATATTGTAAATTTAGATGTGTTTTCTAAAACAAATTCAAAATTGGATATTACCAACATAAAAAACGACGAGATTGATTTTAGGGAATTTGAAAAGATAGTCGCAGATGAAAACACTGTACACTAAATTATGTCTAAAATTGTTTTTCTAAAAATTAATACTAAATTGAAATTAAAGAAAGTTATATGTTTTGAATTTTAAGAATAAAATATTATGAATTATGTCATTCAGCAATTTTGAATCAACTTTTTATTTTTTCAGCTAGTTATATACTCTATCTGGAGTCATACTTCTATACAATGTTAGGTTGATTGTGATCATTGGCATATATTCAGCAGCATGTTTTATTTCTTTTAATTCAGTAAGAATCATTAACAGGCTCCAAACTAATTTTTAGTATGAACAAGTCTCCTTCCGAAAAATGGAAAGATTCCATTATAAGTTATAGAAAAAAATGCCAGAGCATTCTCCAAATATCAAATAACATCAGGTATGTAGGCATTGTTAATGCTTATGGAAGAACATTAACAGGAATTATCAATGCAGACGTAAAACCATTAATGAAATCAGAGACAATAAAAAATGAACTTTTTGTGATATCTACTCTAATGACACAGAAAAGAAAGTACAAGTGTGGTTGGTAAACTAGATTATGTTTTACTACACCATCAAAAAATATCCATATTATTATTCCAAAAAAATAATGTCACATACTATGTCACAATAGACCGAAAAGAAAAGAAGATAGACAAACTCATAGAATCTATTAAAAAGATAATTTGAGATAGACAAACTCATCATATTTCAGATTATTGAATTTTCCTCAAACATTGGATCAAAAGACATGGATTAAATCGAGTAATATAAAAAAATCATCAAGGAAATATGGAGTATACCTCACAACAAATACGACATTCTTTTGGTATTCTTTTTCTGAATGTGGCCATTTCAGTTGCTGTGGGCTCGATTTTAAGTGAGATTGCATATCTGAGTAATATTCCATTGAGTTATCATGGTTTCATATGGATTGGAGTTTTTACCCTGGTTTTTGGTGTTCAATTTAAAAGATTCAAGTTAATTTTTCCCCTGATTCGTCATAGAATGAAAAAAAGTACATCATGGCCTATTTCTGCCAAAGTCATCAATGGCATATGTTGGTCACTACCTTTTGTGCTTATAGTGGTTTTTCCAGAATTTACGCAGTATTTGATTTTGTTAGGTATTGGCCTGGGTAACCTTTCTACCTTTGTTTTTCTCAAAAAATTTAGTGGTCTGGGAAATATTGAACAATTGCTAGTTGGAATTATCTCAATTGTCATGCTGCCTGTTGCTATTGAGACTAATTCACTAGTATTGACAGAGCATCAAGATACTGAGGTTTTGCTTTCACGAATTTTTATTTCTATGGCATATGCTACAGGTGGATTCTATGCCTTGCTAAAAAAGTGATTTTTGAAAATTTAGTGTCTCATAAAGAATTAAAAACTCTGTCTCGAGTATTTATCTAAAAAGAACAAATCACCCATTGCATGTCCAGACTTTAGTGTAAAAAGCAATTAAGAATAATAGATAAACTTTAACTCCACGAATAATCCTTTTTAGTACGTAGATATGTTTCATAATTCTACAAGATTATGAAAATGTCTTGAAAATTTTAAAAACTACCATCATGATTAATCAATTTTTTATAATGTTATAGTTTTGATCAATTTAAAATTATTTAAGATTTGATAGCATTTGCGATTAATTCGTTGTCTATGAATTTTATTTTTTGAGCTGCGACTTTTACTTCTTCTGGTGTAATGGATCTCTCCAAAGTAAGATAAATTGTAATCATTGGCAAGTATAGGATCATTTGCTGCATTTTTTCTCTAGTGATATGAATATAGTCTGTTTTCCCATAGGCATCATCAAAGTGCTCTCTGGTATGTCTTCGTAGATTAAGCTGATTGTAAAACTTAATTCTGTCAGGATCAGGCTCCATTGGTTTAGATGCAGCTGAAGATTGGTCAAGTAAGACATTTCCCTCCAAATCTATCAGGCCTTGATGGATGATTTTTTGATCAGCTTTGAAAATTTCTGCAGCTAATAGTTCCACGTCCTTGGAGGTCAACAATCTTAATGTTATCTAATTTTATAAAAACTTAGATGGTTCAGAATATCATCTAAGATCAAAAATGACTTTTTTCTAGACAAAGATTTTGAAATTTTTATATATGATGAAGAGATTCTCTTTTTGTAAATTTTACCAAATCTAGAATTAATTCATAAAAAAATATCCACGTAGGTCTTTTATTTTATCCCTAAACTATAACCCCATACACGTTGTGCTGGGGATACAGTTAAGAGGAATTATTCCGTACCCATGTGGAACTAAAAAATTAAAAAAAGAATTCTATTTCTCTTCTGGAGGCTTTATCTTCCTGAAACTAAAATACACACCAACATCATAGGCAATCTTTAGCATCCCACCAATTACAAATGGAGCTGATAACCACAATGAATGAATAATTAATCCAGTAATTGAGGGACTAATTGCTTGTGCGATATTTCTAGAGGTGTTTGTGATTCCAGCAGCTGCGATTCTCTCATTCTCGTCTACCACTGCAACAATGTATGACTGCCTTGTTGGAACATCCATCTGAGACAAAGTCATTCTTGCAAGGTGTAAACCTAATGCTATCGGAAATGTTGGCGCAAATGCGAGCAATACCAGCAAGACATTGGCAGGAATGTGCGTAAACACCATCGTATTGATCAGGCCAATTTTATCTGCAATCCTTGTTGCGATGATATATGAGAATGCAGTTAATACTCCTGCCACTGAAAAAACCAAGGAAAGAGTGGCCAAGTCAATTCCAAATCTTGTAAAGAACCAAAATGAGATGATGCTTTGAATTACAAATCCTCCCGCAAAAGAATCAAGGGAGAATAATGCAGATAGCTTTCCTATCACGGATCTTGACTTTGGAGAAATCTGTTTCAGTGGAGATCCTTTGGCTTTGATTTGATTTTTGCTTACCTCTATGTTTTTGCTCAAAAGAAGATACAGCACAGATACCATCAAACCTGCAAAAATGTAGATGGCAAATAGCGGCTTGAAGGAATCTATCTGTCCCCATCCGATTTCCTGAAACAGCTGCGGAATCCCTGACAACAAAATTCCCGCAGACATTGCAAACGTTCCTCCCATGTTGTAAAATGCAAATACCGTGTTTCTTTTCTTGACATCTTTTACAGTCTGTGGCAATACTGCCTGCTCTATTGTCAGAAATGCACCAGTCTCTGAACCTGTAACATTTATGGTTCCAATCAGGGCTGCAATGATTAGTGCCATGTAGTTGTCAGTTAGCAGGAAAATAGTCCCAGCAGCAGACATCAAAACTGCATATAGTATCAAAATTTTTCTTCGGCCAAATCGGTCAGCGTAAAAGCTTGCAAAAAGTGTAAAAAATACACTGTTTAGTAAAGTGACTGAGAGTATCACCCCGATTAGGATGTCATCAAAACCGATGTGTTTTAGATATATTGCGAGTATTATACTTAGAAACCCATACGAGAATGTTCGTATCATTCTTGCAGATAATAGTAACTTACCATCTTTTGTGAGCCAGTCGAACAATAACAATTCCGGGAATGAAGAGAATTTAGTTTATGTGATTAGATGTAATATTGATAAATGTGCACCAAGACCCACGTGGAAATTAAAAATATTTTAACATAATTAAAAAAAGAAAGTTCAATTCCTAGTATGGACTAAGATAAATGTACTATAATCCTTTGAAAGAATCTTAGCTCAGCGATCTACTCATACAATTCCTATAAATTCAAAATTACTTGTCCAAATATTGGTATGGCAAACCCATATTCCTGAATCTAGATATCTTCAGCGCATCTAAAACCTGAGAATAACCAACGCTCATCTAGTCTGAAAAAATTCCTATAACTTCCTCTTATTGACATTTTAGGAGTAGCAAAAGATCCTCCTCTCAAAACTTTCTGATTTGTAAACCATTTGTCATTATACTCATCAAACCCTGACTTGAATCCTGGATATCCCATAAATTCTGATGAGGTCCATTCCCAAATATCTCCGATCATCTGATAACATCCTGATGGACTAATCCCATTTGGAAATCCGCCAACTTCAGAACACTTCCAATGATATGATTCAAGTAAGTTACATTTATCATCTGTTGGCTCTTCATTTCCCCATGGATAGATTGTTTTTTCTTGCTTTTCTTCATTCCAACAAGCAGCTTTTTCCCATTCGGCTTCAGTGGGAGTCTTTTTCCTGCCCATTTACAATATGCATCTGCCTCATAATAGCTGACATGACATACTGGTTCATTTGGAGTGATTTCTCTTATTCCTAAAAAGTCTCTTACATTCCATTCTCCATCAATTTTTTCCCAATACATTGGTGAATTCCATTTGTTTTCTTTTACTTTTTCCCATCCATCTGATAACCAGTATCTGTATGTCTCATACCCTCCGTCTTCCATAAACTCAAGGTATTGCTGATTGGTAACTGGAAAAACATCTATTTTGTAATCATTAAGGTATACTTTGTGTTCTGGAAGTTCAATATCATAACAAAAGATTTCTCCATTGTACCCCATTTCATATATGCCACCTTTGATGTGTGCTGATTTTTTGTCAATTATATTTTGTTTTTTAACCCTGTTTTTTCTTACTGGTCTATATTGTTCTGCAAGAAGATGTTGTAAATCATATACTAAAAGTTCTTGATGTTGACATTCATGATGAAATCCCATTGTAATTACTTTAATTGCATTTTTATCTAATGTTTGAGATTCAATAAATCTCTCCACTCGCTGGTTAATTGTATTGAAATATTGAAAAATTTGATCAACTGTGGGTCTTGAAATAATTCCTCTCAATCCTTTGTCATGTGGAACTCCAAATTGTTGATAATACGAATTTAGATATTCTGAAAATTCTTTTGAATAAAATTCATAATTTTTATCTAATTTACTCATAATTGCTTCATATATCCAACTAACATGACCTATGTGCCACTTTGGAGGACTCATAAAAAATGCTGTTTGAACAACAAAATCATCTTTTTCCAAAGTTTTAACAAGTTCTAACGTTCTACTTCGAGTTTCTCTAAATTGTTCCAACAATGTCTCTTTTTGCTCTAGTTCTTGATTGACAGTCATTATTGAGAAATTGTCTTTTTTCTATTATTATGTTTCTGGTAAACTTTTTCCTAGTATCCTCTGGCAAAAACGGGGACTGACATGCTTTGTTCTTGGCAATATATGCATTTTAAATTTGAATTTTTACTGTCAAATGGAATCACTCTGATATCTGCTCCTGTCTCTTCTTTGATTTTTTCTTCACATTCTAACTTTTCGCACCAAGGTGCATTAAAGAAACCGCCTCCTTCAATTTTAGATTTGAATTCTGTATAATCTGAAATGTCTATGGTATTTTCTCTGGCTTGTTCTTGGGCATTTTTTAGCATGTTTTTTTGAATGTCATCTAAAATAGAAGATATTTTTTTAATTTCAGTAAAACTCAAACTTGATTTTTCCCTATTGTATCTTTTTGCGATGACCATGCTTTGCTTCTCAATATCTTTTGGGCCTATTTCAATTCTTAATGGAACTCCCTTTAGTTCCCAATCATTAAATTTGTAACCTGGCGATAATTCGTTTCTATCATCAACATGTACTCTGATTTCTTCTAATTCCAGATTCTTTTTGATTTCTTCTACCTTGGAAAGTACTATTTTTTTACCTTCGTCATTTTTATAAATTGGCACAATCACCACTTGCGTTGGCGCAACATTTGGCGGTAGCACCAGCCCTTTGTCGTCCCCATGTACCATGATCATAGCACCAATCAATCTCCATGAAACTCCCCATGAAGTTTGCCAAGTAAAATGCTCTACATTATCTTTGTCTGCAAATTTAACTTCAAATGGTTTTGAAAAATTCTGCCCTAGAAAATGAGATGTACCCATTTGGAGTGCTTTCCCATCTGGCATTATTGACTCCATTGTGGTTGTGTATACTGCACCCACAAACTTCTCTTTCTCGCTTTTCTTTCCTACTGTAACGGGAATTGCCAACTCCTCCTGCACTGTGTTTTTATAAATCTCTAAAATTTTCATTACTTCTCTTTCTGCCTCTTCTTGAGTTGTATGAACAGTGTGTCCTTCTTGCCACAAAAATTCCGATGTCCTAAGAAATGGTTTTGTTGCTTTAATCTCAGCTCTTAGGGCTGTATTCCAAAAATTAATTTTTAATGGTAAATCCCTCCAACTTTGAATCCATTTGGAATACATTGTATATGCTAAAGTTTCTGATGTTGGTCTTAGTGCAAGTTTATCTCCAATTTCATTAGTTCCTGAATGAGTAACCCAAAACACTTCTGGATTGAATCCTGCAAAATGCTTTTTTTCTTTACCTAGCAATGATTCTGGAATCAAAATTGGCAGAAATCCATTCCTGATACCATTTTTTGCAAATTTTTTATCCAAGGTATTTTTCAATGATTCCCAAATGGAATAGCCATCAGGTCTAAGAACAATCAATCCTTTAACTGGTGCATAATCTGCAAGTTTTGCTTTTAGAACTACTTGGGTATACCACTCACTAAAATCTTCATTTTTTGAAACTGTGACCCCTACATCTTCTTTACTCAAACTAAAACTTCAAGAATTAATTTAACTAATGAGCCTTTCGTGAGAATTTTAACGCTTTTGATTTGTTTTCAAACTTTAAAGAGAATCGCCTTTGCAGAGAACTTTGCCCATTACTCTACTTTGGAAATTTGGGCACACAAAACACTGAATAAATTGAATTTCTTCTTTCAATACTGGGCAGTCTACATACTCTTGTTTCATTTTTTTAAGCATTTTTGGACTAACGCCTTTTAGTTTTAGTTTTCCTTTTTCATCCATCATACCTGATGCTTTTAACTCATCTTTGACATTCTGTGGCAGTTTTTGTCTTCCTTCTTTTTCATTAATCTCAACTTCGTATTTGTGTTCTAATTCTGCCATGTTTAACTGCATAACATACGGTGATTTATTACTAGCGTTTTTTTGGATCTCTAAAAGTTTAAACTTTAATATAATTAGCAATTTTTTTGCAAATCAGAAATCTATTGCTTGCAATTTTTGATGTTGAAGGTGTTTTATATGATGAAGAATATCTGCCCATTCTAGCAGAGAAACTTCACAAAGAAGATGAGATATGGGCAATCACCAAACAAGGAATTCAAGGTAAAATTGACTGGGAAGAAGGCCTGAGAACAAGAGTGGCTGCCCTTAGAGGTCTTGATGAAAAAACGTGTCAGGCAGTTGCTGATGCATTACCAATCATGACTGGGGCCAAAGAATTATGCCGAGTCTTAAAATCTGCTGGTTGGAAACTTATGGCCATTTCTGGAGGTTTCACATTAATGATGGATAGATTACAAAAGGAATTGGAACTTGATTATGTTTTTTCAAATGAACTACAATTCAAAGATGGGAAACTTGATGGTGTAATTATCAATGTCGATTCTGATAAGTCAAAATCTGCTAAAATAAAAATTGCAGAATGGGGTGAGAAAAAAGAAGATATTGTTTGTGTTGTGGATGGTGCCAATGATGTAAAGTTATTTGATATTTGTGGATTGGGCATTGCTTATAGAGCTCAGGATTTAGTAAAGGACTTGGCAACTACTACTTTGGAAGAAAAGGATCTCTCTAAGGTTTTAGATATTATTAACAGACATTACAAAATGGAATTAGAAACTATTCCTCCTGTATAAACAATTTTTTAGTCCATTTTTCTAGTTGTCTCAGTTGCAAATAATCCCAGTACACATTGAAAAAGAGATTGGCCCTACTGATGATATTTCTGAGCTAGTCTTGAAATCGTGTGAATTACATGATGGTGACATTGTTGTTATTGCTCAGAAAATAATCTCAAAACAAGAAAGACGAACTGTTAATTTATCGTCTGTAGTTCCATCATTATTATCTCAAGGAATTGGTTCTCAATATCAAAAGGATCCTCGCTTGATTGAATTGATTTTATCAGAAACAAAACGTATAGTACGAATGAAAAACGGAATATTAATTGTCGAAACAAAAAATGGATTTATTTGTGCAAATGCAGGTGTTGATGAAAGTAATGTGCAGGAAGGGTATGCTACTTTATTGCCTATAAATTCTGATATTTCTGCAGAATCAATTCGTCACAACATCCTAAAACAAACTAACAAAAATGTAGGAGTCATTATTTCTGATACATTTGGCCGTCCTTTCCGAATGGGTCAAACTAATTGTGCAATAGGCCTTTCTGGGTTAAGTCCCATAATTGATTATGCTGGAACTCTTGATTCTTTTCAAAAGATTCTGCGTGTGACTGCAATTGCTGTGGCCGATGAGATTTCTTCTGCCGCAGAATTAGTAATGGGAAAAGCCCTGAAATCCCCTATTGCAATAATTCGTAATTATCCATTCGAAATTGAAGAACATACTGTTGATGAATTGATTCGTCCAGAGCAAGAAGATCTTTTTCGATGATTCTTATTGCTTTCAATAGGATTATAATCTAAAGAAGAAAATTTCATGTGAAAATGCCTATTAATGCTGAATTACATTGTCATAATTCATTTTCAAATTTCCATGTTGGTGAAGAAGAGCCTCCATACGATTGTAATATTTCAATACGAGATCAACTTGATCGTTCTTATAATTTAGGGTTGGACACAATTTTTGTAACAAATCACAACACACTAGATGGATATCATCAGTTGCTTGAATACAAAAATGATCATGAAAAATTTAAGAAAATAGATGTTTTTCCAGCTGAGGAGATAACCATTGATACTGGAGCACATGTTTTGGCTTATGGAATTCATGATGAAATCCCTGCAGGAATTTCTCTTGAAGAAGTCATTGATAAGGTGAGATCCCAAGGGGGTGTATCTTCTGCACCACATCCATTCAGTCTTCTTGATGCATTACGTGATAGTGCAAAAAAATGTGATATGGTTGAAGTTTTCAATAGTAACAATGTTGACATATTATCTAATGCTAAAGCAACTCAGTTTGCATTGGATAACAAAATGATTCAAGTTGCTGGTAGTGATTCCCATGTTTTATCGACTCTTGGACGATGTGTAAATGTAATTGATTCTGAAAATAATCTAGATGATATTTTACAAGCAATGAAACATGGAAAAATTCATATCTCTCAAACAGGGTATGCATTACAATCAGAAACACTATCTCATCTAAAATACAAAATTAATAATTCAAAAGAATATTTGATTGAGTATATCTCTGAGCATTATCCAAATGCAAAATGGCTTTTGACATTATTGCTAAGAATCTATGATTCCCACCAGAACAGTCACATGTGGCCATTATTTTACAACATCGCAAGATATTTGATGAGAAGAATTTCACAAAAAATCAATTTTCAAAACCAAGATCCAAGTTTTATGAAAGACAGAAATCTGCTCACCATGTTCAAAATGGCATTATGAGATATACTGATAAAATTTAAACTCAAATTGATTATATTGTATCCCTTAATGTATGTCGTTATGATAATTCTTTACTGTTAAAAGAATCTTTTTTTCTAAACACTTCTGTTAGGAATTTCATGAACCATTGATCTGAACAAATCATTCATGATGGTTTTAAACAAAAGTCCCGTAATATCATCATGGAAAACTCAAATCAATCCTGGGAAGAGATTCAGGGTCTATCTTGGATATTTATTGACGAATAAAAATTCATTTCACAATAACCTCTATCCTTTAACCTTTCAAAACAATCTTAACTTCTTGAAGAAGTATCAAATGGCCCACATTCTCTATGAATCCGCAAGATATCAAAGCAAGTGCATTCCATGTCAAAGTGACTGGTTTCAGTTTTATGCGTATAAATTAGAAACTGTATGGGAATTTCAGATTAAGCAAAGACAACAAGATAGAGAAATGTGGAGAAAATATTCCCGATGAAACAAACTTCAGTTACTATTCTAATGAAAGTTCTTTTGTGAATCTGGATCCACCTACAGATGTATCTTTTTAATAATATTTTTAAAAAATTAGATTAATTGAGAAATGATTAAGAAAAATTTGAATCCAAGAACTATAATTCATAAATCATTCGAATCTCTGACTCTGAATTACGATTCTATAACATAATGGTGTTCTTTTATACTAATTTTTCAATATATGACAACCACAAAAATTCCGATAAATCGACTCTCCAAAGGAGTCAACAAACTGTAGGGGAATGAAGTCCTCTCCTACAGTATTTTCGGCATTAATTGAAAATAAAGTCTAGGTTCACAATAACTCCTCTCTTATTTTATGGATTGCTATCTTTGATCTTGTTCTGCAATATTATTAACTGCTATGCCTAAGGACATGTAAAGCTGGTATCTGTATTTCTGCAGCAACGAAAACTAATGTGTAATGAAATAATTAAGGTTTATGGATTCATGTAAGGAAAATTGCTACTAAGAATACCAACATCAAGATTTTGACTTGTCGTAGATTGAATGTATTTGTTTTAATATGATGAAAAACAAATATTTTCATATCCCAAAGAATCACAATAATGCTTGATGATGTATTGATAACAAAACTGAGAAAAGTTCAGGCAGAACAAATTAAAACGTCTGAGAAAAATGTGAGTTTTTCTCAAATTGTTAATGAGCAGTTAAAAAAATCTTTCAAGTGACTGTCTTAAATCCATCATCTTTATTACACATACACTTACAGTTTCCTTTCTCAGTTGGGTGACCGACTATGAGAGAACAATGAAAACACCACGAACTAGACGCCATATTTGATTATCAAAAATGAACTCGTATAATCCTGTCGTTGATTATCAGTGATCTTCATAGAATGATCGAAAGCAAGACTAAAAATCTAAACAAGTAATTTCTGTGAGAATTCTTTCTATTCTTTTCTATGATAATGTAATATTGGTTAATTTCTGTAGTATTTTCACTCTAAGACCTTTTATTATCTATTAATTGAAAGTCTAGGTAATCTTGATCTTTAATTTCAATGTCATCTTTTTCATGGATTAACAGAGAACAAGAAAGATAATTTGATTTTCATTTGTGTTTTGTTTAGTTGGAATTAGCGATCAATCTTTGTTTTTTATGAGCATAAAATTGACTTGGCCTAATTGTCAAATCTACCTTTTTTCTCACTTGATTAGATTTTAATATGACAAAACGTCTTTGATGAACTAGGTATCAATGTCTGAATCAACTGCAAAAAAGTTAGATGCAACTGGATTGTTTTGTCCTGAACCTGTATTTAGAACAAAAATTGAAATTGAAAAAATGCAAGTTGGTGAAACCTTGACAGTTTCTGCCGATGATCCTGCTGCTGAAGATGATATCTCTAGATGGGTCACAAGAAATGGTCATGAACTATTAGATTTATCCAAAGATGGCGATGTTATAACATTTCAAATTAAAAAGGTGAAATAATCAGGATAATGACTACTGTCACTGATACAGATGTCTTGAGTCGTGTTGGGAACACTCCGCTAGTAAAATTAAACTCCCTTTCTCATGATAACACTGAATATTTTGCAAAATTAGAAGGCCATAACCCCTTTGGCTCTGTAAAGGATAGAGCGGCATATTGGATGATTAAAGATGGTGAAGAACGAGGAATTCTAACAAAAGGAAAAAGCATAATCATTGAACCTACTTCTGGAAATACTGGAATTGCATTAACTGGTATTGCAAATGTATTGGGCTACAAAGTTGAGATAGTAATTCCTGAAAAAGCAAGTAATGAAACTAAGGATATCATTAGAAAACTTGGCGCAAAGGTGTTTGAGACAAGTGATGATTTATGTCCTAAGGTAGGAGCTGGAACAGATCAAAGTATTGCACTAGCTACATCCATTGCATCATCCAGACCTGATACCTATTATTCCCCAAATCAGTATGCAAACGAGGCAAATTTCAAGGGCCATTATGTTGGAACTGGCCCAGAAATTTGGAAGCAAACTGAGGGAAAAGTGACTCACTTCTTTACGGGGGTTGGTACTGGTGGAACGATTACGGGTATTGGCACTTTTCTTAAAGAAAAAAATCCTAATGTTAAGATTATTGGTTGTCAACCTCAACAAAATCATTTGATACAAGGGTGGAGAAACTTTGAAGAGTCTGCAAAACCTGATTTGTTTTTAAAACGAGAAAATGTTGTAGATGATTGGGTCTCTGTTGATAATGAAGAAGCGTTTTCTGTAGTTAAAGAAGTATTTGAAAAAGATCAACTCTTAATCAGTCCTTCATCAGCAGCGGTTTATGCATGTATGAAAAAATATCCTGTCGAAGGTGATGCATGTGTGGTGGGAATTTTTGCCGATGATGGACGAAAGTTCAAGAGTGTTTATGCTGCTCAAAACATCATGTCTGAAGAAGTATTTGAAAATTCTTTGAAAGAAGCAAAATACATGTCTGATTTAGCATATTAGATGCTATTCTGATATTTTCTTTAATTCCTTTTGATAAAAATTTCTAAATGATAAATTCATTTCTCTTTCATGATTGAGGCATTTGTTGCTTTGTTCAGTGATTTTATTTTTAATGTCTTTACTCCATAGGCTTTGCTGTTTGTCTTTCGGATCCGTAATTGATGGATTATTTTTGATTTTTTGCATGATTTCTAATAATTCCAATCCGAGCTGTCGAAATTTACTTGTACGTAAAAGAAACATTTGAGATTCTTCTTTGTTAATCAAATTCATCATGGCATAAACTTGATTATAATATTCTAAACCCTTTTCATTGTATTTTTTGAATTCATTCATTCTTTTCTCCCAATATTCTTTGGATGGTTTTGCTTCTACTTTATAGCTGAACTTAATTTCTCCTAGTTCTGTTCCTAATTTTGTTAGTTTTATGCTAATTTCATCAATTGTTCTTTTTAGATTCTTTACATCCTTCATGGTGTATTGTCTGCTTGTAAAACTGTTAAACTTTTAATTTATCCCATTCTGCCTTGGATTTTTTAGAATATTCTATCATGCAATTTTCGCAGAATGAATCCCATTCATCTATTTTTAATTTCTTGAAAAAATCCAGAGACCATTTGTATGTTGGAATTTTTCTATATTGGAATTGCTGAATTGTGAAGATATCTTTTTGTTGGAATTTTTTTAGACACTTTTTGCATTGTGCATTTTTCATTATTTCTTATCTGCACTTTCTGTTAGATACTTGTCAACATCAATTGCTGCCATACATCCATATCCTGCTGCAGTAATTGCCTGTCTATAATTTCTATCATGTACATCACCAGCTGCAAAAACTCCTTCAATATTTGTATGGGTTTTATTTTTTAAGATAACATATCCTTCATCATCCAAATCAATTTGACCTTTGAATAATTTTGTATTTGGTTCATGTCCTATTGCAACAAAAAGACCGCCCGCATCAATTATTGTCTCTTCTTGTGTTTTTAGATTTTTTAGAATAACCTGCTGCATTTTCTGGTCTCCTTTGATGTCTGTAACTGCTGAATCCCAATGAATTCTTATTTTTTCATTGTTCAATGCGCGCTCTTGCATTATTTTACTTGCACGTAATTCATTTCTTCTATGTATGATGTGAACCGTTGTGGCAAATTTCGTAAGGAATGTTGCTTCTTCTATGGCTGAATCTCCTCCTCCTACTACAACTATCTCCTGATTTCTAAAGAATGGTCCATCACATGTTGCACAATATGAAACACCTTTTCCTGCAAATGTTTGTTCTCCTGTCAATCCCATTTTTCTTGGATTTGCGCCAGTTGCAATAATCACTGCGCGTCCCTCGTATTCTTCTGATGCTGTTAAAACTTTGAAGGGACTTCGTCTAAAATCTACATCTACTGCTTCATCATCAATAATCACTGTTCCCATTCTTTGAGATTGTTTTCTCATGTCTATCATTAAATCTGGACCCATGATTCCGTTCTCAAATCCAGGATAATTTTCCACTTCTGTGGTGTTTACTAACTGTCCTCCTGGAAGAATTCCTGATAAAATTAAAGTGTCATAACCTGCTCTTGAACAATAAATTCCTGCAGTATACCCTGAAGGACCTGCGCCAATAATAATTACATCAAACTTTGTTTTAGCTTTATCTGGTTTCATTGGATCGCTATCATTTGTTTCTAATACTGTTGATCCTGCATCTGCTGCCATCATGATGTTTGATAACTCTGTTTCAATAATTTAAGTGAATATCTTTTACCAACTATTTCTCTTTCATTCTCATGATAATCTGATCACATATTCTACGCATTTCTGAATCTGATCCAACACTAGATATTCTTACAATATCTGAAGTAGTTATAATTCCTACAATTTGATCATTATCTTTGACTGGTAATTTATGAATTAATTTCTCTTTCATCATTTCTGAAGCTTCCCAAATCGTTTCCTCAGAATCTATTGTAATTAATGGTGATGACATTACTTCTGAGATCTCTGTAAATAATGGTCTTCCTTCAGCCGCAACTTTTGTAACAAAGTCTCGTTCAGTAATTATGCCAATCGGTTTGGAATTTTCAGTGGCAATTACACAACCTATGTTTAATTTAGTCATGCTTGCTGCTGCTTCTTGTAATGATGTTGACTTGTCAACTGTAAGCACATTTTTACTCATAATTTGATTTACAAATGTACTGGCCATATTTTTCCATACTTTTTCAATTATATGAGATAAATTCTAAATTATCACAATTGAAAATCAGTCAAGATAATCGTTATAGAGTTATAAATTCTAATTCCTTTGTGGAAGAACATGGCAATCAAAACTAAAAAAATTTTGGTTCCGCTTGATGGTTCAAAAAATTCCATTCGTGGTTTGGATATGGCCATTCACATTGCAAGACAATCTCAAGGCACAATCGTTGCTTTGTCTGTTAAATCTGTACCCGGAATATATGCAATTCATCCGCTTGGATTCTTAGATTTTAATTCAATGACTGAAGTAAAAAAAACTCTAAATGAAGCTAAAGTCAGAGCTGCGAAAAATGGAATTCAATTAACCGGAAAGGCAATTGCAGGGGATCCTGGATATGATATTGCAAAATTTGCTAATAACAAAAAAAATGGAATTGATATGGTTGTAATTGGTGCTCGTGGACGAGGTTCTGCAAAAGAACTTTTCTTAGGAAGTGTTTCAAATTATGTTTTACATAAATCCAAAAAGCCAGTATTAATTGTAAAATAAAATTACCCAGCTAATGCTGCAACAATATCTGATTTTGTAACTATTCCTACCAATTTTGATTTTTTTACAACTGGCAATCCACTAATGTTGTTTTTAATCATAAGGGTAATTGCATTTTTAATATCATCATTCATCTCAATTGTAATGGGCTTGGTTGCCATGATGTCTGTAGCATGAAATGGAAACAGATAGCTCATTTGATTTGAATGAATTTCTTCTAAGCCTTTTTTGAATTTGTATTCTTGAACTTCTTTAGGATCAGCTGATTCTGCAATCCATTGCGGTATCTTAGCAGGAACAAAATCTCTGAATGTGATGATTCCCACTGGGCTTTGATTTCTTTTAATCACCACTCTTGATATGCCATATTTCAGCAATAGGCTCTCCACATGTAATATTGGATCACTTGGAGAGGCAGTGATGACATCTTTTTTCATTATTTCTGAAACTTTGAATGACGTTGATTCTTTTGTAAGGAATGCTTTTACTAGATCTGTCTCAGTCACAATGCCTCGTAATGTATTGTCATCATTTGTAATGATCACTGCACTGATCCTGTGTTTCTTCATCATCTTTGCACATTCCTCTACTGTATTGTCTGCGGTTAAGGTAAATAATTTCTTAGGGATGAAATCTTTTGCTTTTACAGATTTGATTGGGTTTGAACCTAACCCATAGATTTTTTTTGCAATATCTTTTTCAGTAATTACTCCCATGGGTTTTTTCTTATCTACAATAACTATTCTTTTTACTTTATTTTTTAATAGGCTCTCTCTGGTTTTTAATAATGTGGTGTTTGGATTAACTGTAATTGGCTTTGTGATTAATTCTAATAATTCTATCTTTTTTACATCCAATATGCCTCTGTTTTTTGTTTCTTAATTAAGTCTTAATACAACCATCCTTGAATTCCATATCTGGTAATTATTGAGAAAGATATTTACTTCTAGATTATGTGGGAAGTGTATGGCTGTTCCTTTGTATGTAGTTGGCTTATCTAAAGACGAACCTGCAAATGAAGTACTTTCTTCAAAGTTTGGCTCTGCTCTAGAAAAAGTTCAACAAGTATTATCTGATATCATTGAAGCAAAAATTACAGTAGAATCTCAAAACCCTGAAGGTTCAAGAACTCATTATGATGTTACTGCCTCTGTCAAGACTTCAAAAAATACATTGCTTTACACTGAATCTGGTTGGGATATTCTAAAAATTGCCGATGAATTAAGCCGCAAACTAGAAGGTGAATTATCAAATCGTGATAATAAACGCCAAAGGGAAAGTATTCGTAAAAAGGAGGAATTCTGAAATGTTTCAAAATATTCTTGTTCCGTTTGATCTATCTGCCCAATCTACTAGAGCATTTAAAGTGGCTTTAGATATGGCAAAAAAATATCAATCAAAAATCACTCTTCTGACCTGCCTTGAAGGTGATGCTTGGCATCATAAATATTATGATTCCAGAGCAGATAAAGAATTAATTAAAAAACAAAGTAAGGTTACAAAACAACATATTGAAAAACTAAAATTATATGCAGAAAAAAATCAAATTACTTTTAAATCTCAAATTATTACTTCAAAATCTGTAGTAAATGACATTGTGGCTTTTGCAAAATCTCGAAAACATGATCTTGTTGTAATTGGTTCTCATGGAAGGGGCGGTTTTGACAAAGTTCTCTTAGGTAGTGTTGCAAATGGAGTGTCTCAGAAAGTCCGTTGTCCTGTCTTAATTGTAAAATAAACCTGTTGTGTTTTATTTGATTTCAATTATTGGCAGTGGCCGAGTTGGAGCATCAATTGCGTTTCTTTGTGTTGCAAATGCATTAGATGATGTGCTGCTTCTAAATCGCACTAAGGACAAAGCATTAGGTGAGTCCATGGATATTGCAAATTCTATTCCTCCTACATCCAAGTTTTCCATTCGCGGTACGGATGATTATTCGGATTTGTCTTATTCTGACATCATAGTTATTGCAGCAAGTAGAGATAATTATACAAAAAATAGAACAGAAAACATCAAATCACAAGTAGATATGATCAAAGAGATTGCAGAAAAAGTCAAACAGTATTGCCCTTCTGCAATAATTTTGGTAATTTCAAACCCTCCAGATGTTTTAACTTATTTCTTTCAAAAAGAATCTGGTTTATCTAGATTCAAAGTAATAGGGATTGCATCGAGTCTTGATTCCAGCCGATTTCGTTATTTTATTTCAGAAAACTTGTCTGTTCCACAGTCGTCAATCTCTAATGCTTTAGTTCTTGGGGAACATGGTGATTCTATGGTCCCAATTTTCTCTAATTCCTCTGTTAATGGAATTGCTCTTAATTCCTTGATTGATGACACAATAAAAGAATCGATGATCAAAAATATCCGTAGTTATTGGAAACAATTAAGAAATTACAAGAGTAGATCGCAGTTTGGTATTGCCAAAAACACCTATGATGTGATTCATGCTATTATTAGCAGAAAAGAATTGTCTATTCCTGCTTCAATAGTTCTTGAAGGTGAATATGGGGAACATGATGTGTCTATGGGAATCCCTGTAAAAATTAATCAAAATGGTGTCTTTGAAATACAAAAAATTGGTCTTGACAAATCCGAGAAATCCATGTTAAAAGAATCTTCTAAAAAAATCCGTGATGACATTAATTCTGTTTAAATTGGTTTAGAATTTCTTCGTGTTTTTTACAAAATTTTTTGTTGTCTATCTGTGAATGAAAAAGATCTTTTTGCCAGTGTGCATTAAAACATCTACAATCAATATTTTCACAAAACGCATCTCCCGTTTCATAATACATAATGGCTTGTAACAGACATCCTTCAGCAATCTCTGATAAACGTAAATCATGATATTCTAAAAACTGACCTTCATACTTTTTCTTGATTTCATCTACCTTTTCTTTAGAAAAATCAGTCATTAGTTCTAGATAGTATTGTTTTGGTTTTGCTGGGGCTTCTATCATGCCTGTTGTTGAAATTATTGTGGGATTAGAAGCAATCAAAGATCTTGCGTGATATCTAAAATCACTTTCATCAAATGTACATGTAAGCTTATTTGTAAAAACTACATTTAGGATGTCTATTCTATTTTCATTATGTGGTATTAGTTCTGAAATAATCTTTTGAAACTCAATTCCATCATATAATGGCATTTTCTCTTGAGACTTGTCTATGTTTTCTCTCTCGCTTAGGCTCTCTTTAACGGAAGAATCGTGTTTTTGAAATGGTTTTTTTATGTCAAAAATTTTAATGCTGGCAATTTTTTCATATGTTTTATCATCTACATCATCGAAGATATTCTTTCTTGTTTCAATTTTAATTGGAAACGTGTCTGTGAAAAATTTTTCTAATCTGTCTAATTGAATTTCCGAAACGGTAGGTTCATCATACAGAATAATTTTAGAAATTTTCAATAAAAAAGATGTGTCTTGATGACTTATCTTTCTAACTCTTTGATTTTTGCTGCTGTGATTTCAGCTGCCTTTTTCCCAGAGTATAACATGGACCCAAATGTTGGACCCATTCTTGCCAATCCATGTGTTTCGGTAACTGACATGCCTGCTGCAACTAATCCTGGATAAACTTCTCCTGTTTTGTGAACTACGTGTTCTTCACCATCATTGACATGCATTGGTTCCATTCCTTTCCATTTTACAAGTCCTCTATCTACTAGTCTTTTTACAGCAACAGAATCGTGGCCTGATGCATCGATAATTATTTTTGCTTCTAGTGCAACTGGATCAACACATGTTATATTACGTGGTAATGCTGAAACTGGCATCCAATTAACAACAATGCCAGACACTCTGCCATTTTTTAATACTAGGTCGTCAAATTTTGTAAGTTGAAGGAATTTTACTCCTGCATCACAAGCCGCCGCAATTAATTTTGATACTGCATGTGGTCCTGGAGTTAGATACAAGCCATCTGCAACTTTCTTGTATGGTACTCCTAACTCATCCCAAAATTTCTGTGCCGGCTCTCTAACTGTAACTGGATTCATCATGTAGCCGCCCAACCAATAACCTCCACCTAGGTAGTTGTTTTGCTCAATTACAAGAACTTTGAAACCCATGTTTGAGAGTTCTCTGCTAGCTGTTAACCCTGCTGGACCAGCTCCTATAATTATGACATCTGAATCTGCTCTGTCAATTAATACATCGTGAAACTCATTTGCAATTGCGCGTGTGATTTCAACTTCACGTACATCTGTAAATATTTTATTGGATTGTTCTGCTATTGTTGCTTCTTGCATGAGGTGATTCTTTTCTCTGAATAATTAATACCTTCCCACATTTTTTAAAAATTAGGTATGTCTATTGGATCATTACAGGTTAAGTTAGTTCTAGCCTTTTTAATATGTGATGAACAATACCAATATGAAATCAGTATGATTCAGCGATGAAGAATGACTGTATAGCATGTATAGAAAATCCCAATCCGAAAACATAAGGATTTGTGCAAGCATGTCAATCAAGGTGTTTGACCAGTTTTGTTAGAGTCAAATGGGATTGGGTGATCAATAAAACAAAAAATGATTGAAACACATCATGACTGGATCAATTAGGGCAACCGGAAATTCCGTCAAAATGCAAAAACCTCGACAAGTTTGTGAGTTTCATGAGGAAGATCATCTAGAACCGATGATTAGCTAGAATACTTCATTTAAGGCAAAGACCACAAAAACAATAACCCTGTACTTTGGATTTATCAAATCATATCTGAGGATATATTGCCCTTACAACATGAATGTGACACTGCATCCAATCAGTTTCTAATGGATATGGGAATTAAAGTCGTTGATGAGTATGTGGAGTATAAAGGAGAATTTTTTATGGGTTTTTAGCAAAACAAAATAAGATAAAATGACACACCAGATTATTTTACATAGTTTGCAAGCATCAATGAAGGAGGATTAGAAGTACAAAACAACAAGATGACTCCAGATATACAAAATTACAAGCAGTTCACCAAAATTGAAAAAATATTGCTAAAGAAACCTTTGGTAGTTATTATTCATGTTACAGATACTTATTTTATCGAAGAGACAACAGTAAATGGCGATGTTGACCTTCCTGGTTTTGCAAGACTCTACTCTTTAATTGATTTTATAAAATCAAACCCTCATGTTAAAAATAACGGTATTCCAGTGCTAATTTTGCACGGGGGTGATTTTTTATTTCCATCGTTGATGAGTGTATATTTTAAAGGACAGCAAATGATAGATGTCCTAAACGCATGTAGTTTTGATTATTGCACCATAGGCAATCATGATTTTGATGGAGGTAAAAAACATCTTAACACAAGAATGGCCGAAGCAACGTTTGATGTAGTCTGTGCAAATATAAAATCAAAGAAAAACATTCCGTCTTTAAGAATTCGAGAGTATGTCATTTGTCAAAATAGAAATAACCAACCTTTTGTTGCAATCGTAGGAATTGCAGGAAAAGCCACATTACGAAAGGCACAACAAAATGGATTTGATGTTTTTCCTATAAAATCCTTATTAAAGCAAGTAATTGCCAAAATAAGAGAAAGATATCCTAAACTCAATCATCTGATTGTATTGTCTCATATGAACAACCAAGAAGATGTGAACTTGAAAGAATGGCTCAATAAAAATTGGAAGGGATATGCGTATTTACTTGGAGGGCATGATCATAATGAGATTTTGCAGTATAACAAGAATCAACCAAAATCCATTCTTGTAAAAGGACAATCTAATTGCAGGACAGTTCAAATCCTAGGATTACATGATGGTAAGAATTATCAAGATACAAAATGGTTTGAAAAAAATATTTTAGTTTTACATTCTAAAGTATTATCTGATATTACTACAAATCCAAAAATTCAAAAAATTGTTATGAAATGGGAAAATTTACTTGAAAAACATCTCAAAGAAAAAGAATCAGATGAGATAATCAAGCAATTCGATAAAAATACAGTGCTTAATGCAACCGAACTGGATCTTCGAAAAGGTTCTACAAACTTTGGAAATTTCATTGCAGACTGCATGTCCGAATTCACAAAATCTGATTTGGCATTTGTCAATTCTGGCCATTTTCGTGGAGATCGAAAGATGGGAAGTGCTATAAAATTATCTGATCTTAGAAGGGTTTTTGTCTTGGATAAGAAAGATGCTCTAGTAAAAATAACCATGACGAATGCAGAATGTAAGAAGTTTCTAAAACATGCATACTCTGAAGAAGGACGAGGAAAGGTACTGCAAGTATCAAAAAATGTAATCAAGGTTCTACAAAAGTCTACACAAAAAGACAAATTCACAGTAGTAATGCTTTGGGACATGCTCAAAACAGACGATGACGGATTTACAACAATTCTTGCAAATAGCCGAAAAACAACTGTTAGCAAACTTCAATCAAAGTTAAAAAAGCACATAATTTCAAATTCGTCTCTTTTTGATGTAATTAGACTCTCTTCAAAAGATGTCAAATATGATTCCAAAATTAGGATGTCTGTAAACTCGTTTAAAAATTATTTTTAACTATTTTGGCGTAATAGCACATGTGTTTTTTTACCTAACTGTGCAATTTTTATCTAATTAGGTATGACTATTACTGTTGATAGTCAAAAAGTAGGAAAATTACGTATGCTCCCAAAATTTTCCCTACTAAAACATCCCTATATCAAAAATTTATAACCAAACTAAATGGAAATTCTTTGTATTGACAATATCTAATCTTGAACAGTCCTCTCCTGACTCTGTAAAATCTAAAATTAATTGGGCAAGAATTGAAGAGGCCGATAATTTTGCTAAAACAGTAAAACTATTCCGTCAAGGTAAATATGATGAGGCTAGTTTTAGGCGATTTAGACTTCAACATGGTGCGTATGGTACCAGGATGACTGGTGATTATGCAATGGTTCGAATCAAACTGCCTGCTGGAGAAATTTACCCGCACCAGTTTGAAAAAATTTCTCAATTAAGTGAACAGTATTCTATTGGCAGTGCACATTTTTCAACTAGGGAGAATATTCAACTGCATTGGGTGATTCTTGAAGATGTCTCTGAAATTTTTAGAGGTCTTGCTGAAGTTGGCCTAACATCTAGAGAAGCATGTGGTAATTCTGTACGTAATGTAATGTGTAGCCCACTATCTGGTGTTTGTCCTGATGAAGAATTTGATTCGACTCCATACGCACTTGCAACTGCACGATTCTTTTTAAGAAATCCTATGGCTCAAAATCTTCCACGTAAATTCAAATTTAATTTCACTTGTTGTGAGAAACATGGTATGGTAAGAATGGTTGATGTTGGACTAATCCCACAAATCAGAGAAATTGACGGTTCTTCTCAAAGAGGTTTTAAAATATTTCTTGGTGGTGGATTGGGAAATAAATCATATGTTGGGCATCAATTAGAAGAATTTACCCCTGAAGAAGATTTACTTTATACTTCAATTGCGGTGATGAGGATTTTTGATAGACTTGGTGATAGAAAAAATCTCGCAAGAAATAGGATGCGTTATCTAGTAAACGATATGGGTTGGGAGAAATTTCAAAATCTTGTATTCAAAGAAAGAGCAATTGTGAGGGCCACTCAATCTATTATTACTCAACTTGATGTCGATACAACTCCTGACGAAATAAAACGACCGATCAGAATTACAGATGAAAGTGGCAGTTTGACTCCTGATGGATATGCTAGATGGCTAAAAACAAACACTGTAAAACAAAAACAATCTGATTACCGTTCTGTGTTTATTACTCTTGAAGCAGGTGATATCACTGCAAATCAACTAAATGCATTGGGTGATATCATTCGTGACTTTTCTTCAGAAGGCAAGGCTCGTTGTGGATTTGTGCAAAATGTAGCATTGCGTTATGTGTTAGAAGATGATTTGCCCCAACTGTATTCTAAATTACTTGAGGTGGGATTGGCAAAATCTGGAGCCTTGACTATGACTGCTCCTATTGGGTGCTCTGGAACCACTTCATGTAATCTTGCTCTGACAAACTCTCATAGGTTAGCAAAAGAAATCCAGAGAAAATTCCTAGAATTAAAATTAGATGAAGATGACGATCTTAGCGATTCCTCAATTAAGATAAGTGGTTGTCCGAATTCGTGTGGGCAACATGGTATTGCAACAATTGGTTTCTTTGGAGGAGGAGCACGTGTTGGAAAAGACATGTATCCAAATTATCAAATGTCATTGGGTGGTCGTTCTGATGGTGATACTATGCTTGGAGAAATTTGTCTTAGGATTCCTGCAAAACGAGTAATTCCTGTAATTTTAAAAATCATTGAACTGTTTAAAAAGAAAAAGAAATCTGGTGACACTCTCAAATCATGGATTCATAGGATTGTAAACGGTAATGAAAACTCTGATATAAAATCGATCAATGACATCAAAAAAATCCTAGAACCATTAGTTATTCCTCCAACAAAAGAAGAAGATCCTGATTTCTATCTTGATTATGGTAGTGATACGAGTTATCACACCAAAACTGGAAAGGGTGAATGTGCTGCTTGACAGAATCTGGTAAAATTTTAACTAATGTTGATTCTCTACGTTCAGAAATACGTGACAAAAGCGTTCGAGTTATTGATGTTAGACGCGAAAATGATTACAAACAAGATCATATACCAACTGCAGTTAATCTACCATTGGCAAATCTTTTGTCTGATGATAGTCCTGAACGTGTCTTGAAACTTGTAAATTCTATGGGTATTGATGATGAGACATCTGTTGTAGTATATGATGATACATTTGGTGCATTAGCATCAAGAGTTGCATGGACATTGGAATATCTTGGGCATTCAAATGTAACATTGCTTGAAACCACCTATAGTCATTGGAAATCACTTGGTTTAGAAAATGACTCACAAACTCCTGAAATACAAAGTAAAGAACACTCTATGCACTTACGATCTGATATTTTAGCAACTTCTGATTATCTGGAAAGCGCAAAAACCCGGGATGATGTCATACTAATTGATAATCGAGAACGACTGAATTTTCTTGAACAGCATATTCCAGGAGCAATTAGTCTTCCTTATAGGACTCTTGCTAGTAATGACCATATTTTACGCTCAAAAGAGGACATGAAACGACTTCTTGATAACAGAGGAATTACTGGGAATTCAGAAATCATTACTTATTGTGGTAGTGTAGGGACTCTTTCTGGTTTGGCATATTATGCACTAAAATCTGCAGGTCTTCCTAATGCAAAATTATATGTTCGTTCATTTAAGGAATGGAAACATCTTCAGAAACCTACAGAAAAACAAGAAGACGCAAGTTACTGGGATTTATCTGCAGAATAATTTATTTCATTTCTGAGCTTTTTAGTAATTGTTACTTCAATATTTTCAAATAGCACTAACATTTTTTCTTTATTTTCAATTAGATAATCTTCACCTCTATCTTTTAGTCTAATTTTCCATAATCTTATTTCTCTATGTTCGTCAAAGAAATTTTCTATCATCTGTTCACCTGATTTTGCAGGGTCTATGAAAATATCAAAAGCATCAATTATTTTCTCAACGTTTTCTTCCTCTATCGCTTCTTTAACTGATTGAATTGCATGGCTTAATTCTTTCAAATTCTTTACCGGTTTTGGTAAAGTCTTTCTTGTAATTCCAAACAATCCTTTCTTTTCTTTTCCCATTTTTTCTGCAACATTTGGTGCAAGATCATAAATTGGAATTTTGCTTAGACCATCACGTTTTTCATTTTGTACGATTAATCCTTTTTCTAATAATTTTCTCAAAGCGATTTCTGCATCTGCCTTGTCTAGAAATGTGGTCCATACAATTGAACCTAATGTATGATAACCTTGTCTTACTGATTCCAAAACTACAACTTCTTGAATTCTTTTGAATCCTTCTTCAATTCTAACATTGGCAAAATCTTTGTCTCGAATTGATCTTCTTGCATTTTTTACATCAATTTCAATTGAACGTTTCAAGGATTCTAACGATTCTGGTACTTGATTAAGCAACGACAAGAAACAAGCTTTGTTATACCATGCCATCCCATATGTTGGATCTGATTCAATTGCCTTGTCAACTGAATCTAGTGCTTTCGAAAAATTTTTTTGTTCATAATGAACTAGACCTTTTAGATTCCAAGCTTCTGGATTTGTAACGTCTATTTCAAGAATTTTATCATATACTTTTAGTGCTTCTCCATGATCTTCTAGATGGAATCTTGCATATCCTAATTTCATCAATGTTTCAATATTGTCTGGTTCAATTCGTAATGCTTGCTCAAATACAAATACGGCTTCTTCTAATTTTTCATCTGCCATCAAATTGATTCCTTTTTTAAATAGTTTCTTACGATTATAATCTGGATCAACTAGGCTTGTCTCTTCGACTTTACCCTTTTTTACTTTGGATTCATCTACTTCCTTTGATTTTTTTCCGAAAGGTTTCTTCACTAGCTCAAATTGACATTTTATCTAGATAAATACCATCCTCAATTGAGCCTAATTCCATTTTTATGTCTGTATAGAGTCAAGCATCTAAATACAGAAATACTTGAAATATACACAAACGAATGTGTCATCTCAACACAGAATAGAGGTTCAAGGACAGGCACCATTTAAACAATCAGGTGTATATGAAGTTCAAATTTCAGTTTCTGATAGCAAACCCTCTGATGACGCAATTCGCAGAAAGCAATTCTCTGCTTTGTGGCGCGGAAATTTTCATCTAAAGGTAAAAGATGGCCTGTTTTCTGAGAAAATTGGAACATCTGATAATCCACTTCCGTCTTCAATTGAAACTCTTGACAGTATTTGGATCATTGTGACTGATCTATTTTCTTCGTTATATTCTATATTTCATGTTCCATTAAAAAAACCCTCTACACAAATACGTACAGAACCTCAAACTAAAATTTCTGAAAAACCAAAAACTGAACAACCTCCAAAACCAATTGTAAGATCTTCAAATTTTCCTGGTGACAAGGGACCTACTGGACCACCAGGACCTTCTGGCGACAAGGGAGCAACTGGACCACCAGGACCTTCTGGCGACAAGGGAGCAACTGGACCACCAGGACCACCAGGACCTCCTGGGCCTATTGGAAATAAAGGACCTACTGGACCACCAGGACCTTCTGGCGACAAGGGAGCAACTGGCGACAAGGGTTCTCAAGGTGATAAAGGCATTTCCGGTGAGAAAGGAATGACTGGCGACAAAGGTTCTACTGGTGACAAAGGTGACAAAGGTGACAAAGGAATTATTGGACCACCAGGTGACAAAGGGGAAAAAGGTCCTACTGGCCCAATTGGTGACAAAGGACCAACTGGGTTAAAAGGCCCCCTTGGTGATAAAGGAGAAAAAGGTCCTACTGGCACACCTGGTGACAAAGGACTTTCTGGATTAAGAGGCTCTCCTGGAGAAAAAGGAGACAAGGGTCAACAAGGACCAACGGGTGATAAAGGATTAACAGGTCCAACTGGACTCCCCGGTGACAAAGGACCAACTGGGTTATCTGGTGTTCAAGGAGAAAAAGGTCTTCAAGGTTCAACTGGACCAACTGGAGAAAAAGGCCAAACTGGACCAACTGGAGCCAAAGGTCCTACAGGACCAACTGGTGACAAAGGATTAACAGGTCCTACAGGACCAACTGGTGATAAAGGTCATTTAGGTCCACCAGGACCAACTGGAGAAAAAGGTAATCGTGGTGTTGAAGGACCACCAGGTGACAAAGGCCCACAAGGTCTACAAGGACCAACTGGAGCCAAAGGCCTGACAGGAGTACCTGGTCCTCAAGGTGATAAAGGAGAAAAAGGTCCTATCGGCCCAACTGGAGAAAAAGGTAATCGTGGTGTTGAAGGACCACCAGGTGACAAAGGCCCACAAGGTCCACAAGGACCAGCTGGAGCCAAAGGCCTGACAGGAGTACCTGGTCCTCAAGGTGATAAAGGAGAAAAAGGCCCCACTGGTCTAATTGGAGAAAAAGGTCCTACCGGACCAATGGGGCCATCGGGAGAAAAAGGTCCTCAAGGTCCTCAAGGTTCACAAGGTGAACGTGGAACTACCGGACCACCAGGTGACAAAGGTCCCCAAGGTCCACAAGGAATTCAAGGTCCTCAAGGTGAACGAGGGCCAATAGGATCGATAGGCCAACCAGGTGAACAAGGTTCAATAGGCGGTCAAGGCCCAGTTGGCCCAGCCGGTCCAAGAGGTCCTCCAGGCCCACCGGGAGAAAAGGGACCATCAGGTGGAATGTCGTCTGAACAAAAAGCACTATTCAAAGATTTGTTGGAGATTTTAACAAACAAAAATGTTATCTCAACTGAGGAACAAATTAAATTAATGAGTTATCTTTACTGATTATTTTTTGATTGTATTAATTTAATGTTAAAAAATTTTTATGATTTTAAAAACTTTGATTGCTATGATCATCTTCAACTGTTTCTAATTATAACAAACAAAAATTATCTAGTTTACACTAATTAATTTAGAAAAATGGAAAACAATTCGCCGTCTAGATGACGATTGTTAGTTTACTGACGAAATTATCGTCGTCTTGCTGCAGTTCTTCTCTTAGGAGCTGCTGCTTTTTTTGCTGCAGTTCTTCTCTTAGGAGCTGCTGCTTTTTTTGCTGCAGTTCTTCTCTTAGG
>Ga0224507_10000120_pt1 | contig 28760 bp, 22 predicted proteins | sample SF_Jan12_sed_USG_3_FD_170159 | JGI IMG/M metagenome (GOLD analysis project Ga0224507, IMG submission 170159) | Sediment microbial communities from San Francisco Bay, California, United States - SF_Jan12_sed_USGS_13 | ecosystem: Environmental > Aquatic > Marine > Sediment | place: USA... | reverse complement strand
GTGAGTTCCGGCTACACGAGGGCATAATGCCTGTTTAGTGCCATTGCGCCGTATGAATCATCATAGGACATCTCAGGGCCTCCGATGTAGTCGAGTGGAGTTGAAGTGCTTGTAAGACAGGCAATCAGGAGAGACGTTCCCTCGGAGATGAAAACAGCTCTTCATTCGTGGCCATCACCAAGCTGTTTGAATACAGAAGAAGGGAGTCTGGCTCACGCAGAGTTCATAGCCCGGCGGCAGCACATTGCTCAGCATTCTGAACTACTTGAATGACTGTAAGTTACCGCTTCCTCAACTTCGGGTTGAAGATATCGTCAAGAGCGTGACCCATGAATGTGAAGCCGAGCACCACGAGTACGATGCACGCTCCTGGCATCACGATCCACCAGTAGAGCTCGTTCTGCATCGCAGATGCGTTGATGGCGTCTTCAAGCATATTGCCCCAGGTGACAACGTTGATCGATTGAGGTCCCAGGCCGATGAAACTCAAAGTGCTCTCAGAGAGGATTGACAGTGCGACGGTGAGTATCGCATTGGCGAACACCAGCGGGAACACATTCGGGAACACGTGCTTCCTCACGATGTGCATGTCACCAGCACCTATCGCTCTGGCCCGTTCCACGAAAGCCCGCTCCTTCACGGAGAATACCTGGGCCCTCACTATTCTCGCCGTGCTCGACCAGCCCGTTATGCCTATTACGAACACGACCTTCCATACGCTCGGTCCGCCCGGAAGGACGAATGCAAGCACTATCATAAGGACGAGCCAAGGGATCACGAGGAAGACATCAGTGATCCTCATCAGGACCGCATCCTTCCATCCTCCCCAGAAGCCGCCGAGTATTCCCACTCCCGCACCGAGTACCATGGAAACCAGAGTCGCCACGAACCCGATGATCAACGTGACGCGGGAGCCGTATATGACCCTTGATAGCAGGTCGAAGCCCCATTGGTCCGTCCCAAGCCAGTGCTCAGATGACGGAGGGGTTCCTGCTCCGGGATACTCGACCTTGTCGAAAGGGCCATATGCAAAATCCCAGCCCCCTATGATGTGGAGAATGTACATTATCTGGTCGGCGAAAACCGCCATTACTACGAATCCAAGAAGTATCGCCAGGCCAACCATTCCGAACCGGTTCTTGGAGTATATTCTCCACGTCTTCACGGCGCGCTTCCTCAGTAAGCTGAGTTTCTCTCTATGCGTCTCTGAGAGGCCGACCACCTTCCTGCAAGGTCTCTCACTCTGAGGCTGCTTCGCATCATTCATCATCCGACCTCCGTCTTGATCCTCGGATCGAGGTACATCAGGAGTATGTCCGCGATGAAATTCGCTACGATGACTGCCAATGTAATGATGAAGAACGCCGCCTGGAGCACTGGATAATCCATATCATAGGTTGCCGTTATCGTCTTCCAGCCGATGCCTGGGTAACTGAAGACCCACTCCGTCTGGAAGGCTCCTCCTACAATGAATGCGAGGCTAATTGCGATGAGGGATACCATCGGCAGCATTGCGTTCGGGACTGCGTGGTTCTTCAACACCTTCGATTTCGACAGGCCTTTCGCCCTCGCCGTCGTGATGTACTCCTCGGTCATGACGTCGGTGAGGGCTCCCCGCATGATCAGAACGAAAGCAGCGATGCTCACCAGCGTCAGGCTCGCGGCAGGAAGCACAAGATGATAAAGCAGGTCACTGATCGCGCCCCACGAAGTGCCCAGTGTCGCCCCTATCGTCATAGCCCGGGAGGCGGGAAACCATTCAAGGTACTTCGCGAATATCGCAATGAGCATCATCGCCAGCCAAAACGTTGGCATCGCGTAGAAGAAGAGTGAAAAGGTCAGGGTAGAGCTGTCGAACTTCCCTCCTCTCTTGGCGGCGCCTATGATGCCGATCGCCATGCCGATGACGATCATCAAGACGGACGACGTTCCTGTGAGTATCAGCGTCCATTTCATATTGTCCATGACAATATCCATGGCCGGTGTATTACGTTCGATAAAGGAATTGCCGAAATTGAGAGTCAGGCAGCTCTTGATGTACGTGATGAACTGAACGTGCAGCGGAGCGTTGAGGTCGAAATCGTCGATGAGCCTCTCCTTGAGCTCGTCGCCGAACTTGGGGTTGTTGGATATCATGAAGTTGATGGGGTCGCCTGGCATCATACGGAATAAAACGAAGTTCAGAAGAATCACGAGGATGATGGTGATGAGAGAGTTGGCTACGCTCTTCAAAATGAACTTCGCAGTCCGATTCATGCGTCCATCCCCTCGGCGTTCTCCGCTGTGTGTTTGATGATCGACCCGTGTTGTCGGTTCTCCGCCGACTCACCGAAATAGTCAAAGTAGAAAGGGTTTGTGGAAGTGTCCAGAGCAGTCGAGCGGCTACTCCGGAGGCGGCGGTTCAGCGCTGTCCTCGGACCCAGGTGGAGCTTCGCCCTTCCTGCGCTTCAGCAGCGATATCGCCACCGCAGCGATAACAATCGCTGCGAGGACTCCTATCACTGCCATCGCTGCGGCCGATAGCCCGCCAGGTTCGTCCTCCTCAAGCCGGATTTCAACTGTTGCGGTTTCGCCGGCAACAATTGTCACGTTTGTGCTGTTTTTTGCGTATCCAGACTTCGACGCGGTGATGGTGTAATCGCCGGCCGGAACACCGTTGAACTCGAAGTATCCTGTCGCATTGGAGGTGAAGCTTTCCTCCGCGCCGGCGACCGTCATCTTCACAACGACGTTCTCCAAGGCGGCTCCGCTCTCGCCGTCGAACACATGGCCGATTACGTCTCCAGCCAGGGCGGTCAGAGAGAAATTCTGCCAAGTGATAGCATCCGCTACGACGATCACATTTTCGGAGTCGTTCGAGTATCCGGTCTTCGTCACGTTCACAGCGTATGCTCCCGCAGAAATGGTGAAGGTGTACAAGCCGGTCGAATCGGTTTGATGCGTCAATCCGCTGACTTCGACACTCGCCCCCACTACGGGGCCGCCGGAGCTCGAATTCACATAACCCTTGATCCAGCCCGCATCCTGAGGAATGTCGATCACTGTCACCGTCATTGTGTCGTCCGCGCTCAGGCCACCTGGGTCTGTCACAGTGAGCGTGACGTTGACCACGCCGAGATTGTCAAACGTGTACTCTACGGTCTGGCCGTTGAGCGTTGTTCCCGTGTCATCGAACTCCCATTCCCAAGTCAGAGAACCGATGGCATCGTTCACGTCCCTCGCGCTTCCTGTGAAAGGCAACGTGTCACCCACTACGCAAGTTGTGTCCGCTCCTGCGTCAACTCTGCTCGGTGCTACCGGGGACCCAATCTTGTAGATCTCGTAGTAGAACCAGAAGCTATCGGGGCTGATCCCGGCGTTAGCGGTCATGTCCGGGAAGTTCGTGAACTCATCGGTTCGGTACGCGTCCAACCCCGCCGGATACCAGAGCATTTCGTACGGGCAGTCCCTGTACACAATTCTCTGCATTTCATGGACGATCTCCTGCCGCTGAGTTATATTGATCGCCTCTCCCTGGGCGATGTAGAGTCGGTCATACTCTGGGTTCGAGTAGTAGCAGTCGGACCAGGCTGTCTTATCCTTTGAGTCGGTCGGTATTTCGTCTGTTGTCAGGACGGATAGCAGGAACGACGGATCGACATCGGGCTGCCAGTTCCATATGAACAGGTCGTATACCATGCCGAACCAATAGGTGTAAAGTGTGCCCTCCATGACGCCCTGGGGCTCGGCCTTTATGCCAATGTCCGCAAGCCAATTCGAGATCTCTACTGCGGCTGCTTGGTCCTGCTGCGTTGAGCTGATGTAGTAGAAGTCGAACTCGAGCAAAACGCCGCTAGTCTCGTTCTCCCGCACTTTATCATCGCTGATGTACTTGTACCCCGCGTCTTCTAGAAGCTGCCTCGCCTCGTCCAAGTCATTCGACCACTTCTCCTCTTCAGGCACATACCAGTGCCAGAACGGAGTGGCGGGCGGAATCAGAGAGCTTCCCACAGTCGAGAGGTTTTGCATGATGTGCATGTTGATATATTCCTCGTCTATCGCGATCGCCATCGCCTGTCTGACCGCGCGGTTGCACGTCTCATAATTGTCACTCGCCTGAGGGAAGTTGGGCTTTCCCTGCTCGTTGACGCTTTCCCTAATCTCCTTGGGAGCGCAGTTTGATCCGAATTCCGTAAGGTCTAGGCTCGGCGCAGTCTGTCCCTCAATGTCGTCCTGGTTGATGGTGGCATTCCAGGAGTTCGGCGGCACACCCATCGCCAAATCAATGGCTCCTGTCTCAAGATCCGTGATCATAGCTTCAGGCTGTGTGTATATGACTAGCTGTAATTCGTCGATGTTGACCTTCCCCCAGTGATACTGCTCCCATGCCAGCAGTCTCACAAACCCTTCCGTTCGCTGGTATTCCTCCAGAACGAATGGGCCCGAACCGATTGGACCGTCTGGAAAGACATTAGTGTCGAACATATCGACGTCCGCGAGCTTATTAACGTCGATCTGGCTCCACAGGTGCTCAGGGAGGATTGGGACGGTCAAGCCTTCCATGTCTGCTCGTGGAGCTTCGAGTTCGAAAACCACCGTATACAGGTCGGGTGCAGTAACGCTTGTGATATTCCTGACATAGGAAGCGAACATGCCGCACTCGACGGGGTTGTCCTTCATCAGAAGGAATGTGAACCTGACGTCATCCGCTGTCACGGGGTGGTTGTCGTGAAAGACAGAATCGGTCACCAGATGATAGGTCCAAACGGTGCCTTCCTCGTTCGACCCCCAGGAACTCGCAAGCTGCTCGTGAGGTGCCATCTTCTCCGGACCCGGAGTGACGAGGAACTCGTAAGTCATCCACAGGACAGAATACGAGATTCCAGTCGTCATTTCGAATGGGTTGAAATCGTCTGGCACGAGCGTTGTTCCGATGCTGTACACTACCGGATCAGCAGCCGCTCCTTCGCTCGTTATCGGTACGACAAGCGCCGCGAAGGACGAAACGACCATTGCGATGGCGACGAGCGACGCTAGGCTTGCGAAGCGGTATCCACGATACAATGACCTGCTAGCACACGTCTGAGATTTGTCAGTCAAATCTAACTCCCCCTTTACAGCCTCGAGTCGGCAAATCACATCGAGACTGCCCAACACCCGCAATGAGTCCATCGAATATATCATTTGCGTGTCTCAATGCACATAACTGGCCTATGCCAAAACGCCACTTCCGAGACATTTGCGCAACTTCGGCAATTCAGCTTGCAGCAGCAATCGCGCCTTTCAATCTACACAAGCAGACTATGCGATGTCCGTCTATTATGCGCCCTATCATCTTGGAGAGGCCGATTGGAATCGCCGCCAACCCAGTCAGCCATTTCGCGGGCTTCCCTTTCACACATCCCACCGCCAATAGACTGGGTGAATATCACGTTTTAGCAGTGGGCACTATTCTCAAAACAACCATCGCCTAGATCACTCAATCGTGCCTGCTCAGGCTCTTCTTGAGAAAGACGCGAGAGCAATCGGATAGAAGACCTTGGCCGCCCCTTCCATCGCGCTCGCCATCCGATTGACGTATTGAATAGCCTCCACAACGAAATCGCACCATACCCCCGGTCACCAGGTAAGCCTGTCAGTGAACGAGCCGCCCCGCCTCCCTAGCTCTGCATACCTTTTTGGACGATGGCGCCATCAGCATGACCATGTCCCAACATCTCGACCGACTGCGGCCACCGAAGGCGAAGAAGAAGCCGGAGAAGGTCGTCATACACGGTGACATGCTATCTGACGACTATCACTGGATAAGGGACAGGTCCGACCCAGACACAATGGCGTACATCGAGGCGGAGAACGTGTACACGGGCAAAGCATTCCGAAGCATGGAGGACCTGCAGAAGGAACTATACGATGAGCTATTGAGGAGGACGGCAGAGGAGGATTCTGAACCCCCGGTTACCATTGACGGATTTCAGTATTACCGCAGAACAACGAAGGGAAAGCCGTATTCAATATACTGCAGGCGAAAAGGCACTGAGGGTGAAGAGGAGATAGTGCTAGACGAGAACGCAGTAGCAGAGGGGCATGAATTCTTCTGCGTCGAATCCATCAAAATAAGCCCCAGCCAGAACCTCGTTGCATACTCATTCGACACGAGCGGTGATGAGTACTACGATGTCGGATTCATCGACACGCGCACTCAGAAGCCGTTTCCGGACAAGGTGACCAGAACTGGCGGGTTCGAGTGGGGATCCAGTGACAGGATCGTCTATTACATCGTTCACGACGACGCACACAGACCGTACAGAATTATGAGGCACGTCCTGGGAACGGAACTCGAGACGGACGAAATCGTATACGAGGAGATGGACCCTGCATGCGAGTACATGTCCCTGAAGAAGAGCAAATCCAAAGAGTTCCTTTTCGTAACGGCTCAGACGCTGACCACAGGGGAGGTGAACTTCCTCCGCGCTGATGACGACACAGGCAGATTCAAGCCAGTTGTCCGCAGGAAGAGGGGGGTGAGGTACTACGTACTTCATGAGAAAGGGGATTTCCATATCCTGACGAACGATGGCGCCCCCAACTTCAGAATCGTCCAGGCGCCCGCCTCGACATCGAGTTCCGATGACTGGACGGAAGTGTTTCCCCACAGAGATTCCGTCATCATCAACGTCAGCGATCCGTACCCGTGGGTCGACGTGTTCGCAGATTACATCGCGATATTCGAAAGAGAGGACGCCATCAGCTCGGTCCGGATTCTGGATAGAAAGACCGGGGAGTCGCACTTGATCGAACTGCCAGAGAAGCTGAGGTTCGTCACACCGATGGAGAATCCACAGGCTGACTCGACCACGCTGAGATTCGCCTACACGTCGATGCTCACACCGAAACGAGTCTACGAATATGACATGACGAACAGGACGCTCAGACTCGTGAAGGAGGACGATGTGCCGGGATACGATTCCTCCGACTTTCACGTGGAGAGGATTCACGTGACGGTCGCAGACGGCACGAAGGTGCCCGTGAACATTGTGCACAAGAAGGGCATCATCAAGGACAGGAGGAATCCGCTGCTGCTCTATGCATACGGTGCCGCGGGAGACTTCGAAGGATCCGCACCCGTATTCGACATCGGGATGTTGAGCCTCCTCGAGAGAGGGTTCGTCTACGCCGTCGCGGGCATACGCGGGGGTGGGGAGTATGGGCAATCTTGGTACGACAACGGTAGGATGTTGAACAAGAAGAACTGCTTCACGGATTTCATAGAATGCGCAGAGCAGCTCGTAGCGGAAGGATACACGTCAAGTGAGATGCTGGCGATAAACGGAGCTAGCGCGGGAGGGCTGCTGGTCGCCTCTGCGATGACGATGAGACCCGATCTGTTCAAGGTCGTCGTGGCCGAAGTACCGTTCGTCGACGTGGTCTTCACGATGGCCGACAAATCAATACCGTTGGTGATCGGCGAGTACGAAGAATACGGCGACATGGCGTTCCGTGAGGTATACGAGTACTGCAAGTCGTACTCACCCTACGAGAATGTCGAAGCGGTCAAGTATCCAGATATGCTGGTCACATCTGGAATGAACGACCCGAGAGTGCCGTTCTGGGAACCCATCAAATGGGTCGCGAGACTCAGGGACCGCGGCGTCGGAGACAGCATGATACTGCTGCGCACAAACATGACACAGGGACATCATGGCGCCTCTGCAAGATATGATGCGATCGAATACAACGCGTTCAGATTGGCATTCATTATAGACCGCCTCCAAAGAAGATGATGGAACAGGACGACCGACGACTTCTAACAGCCAATCGACGATTTATGCAGGCTTAATGATAGCGCGGCATGGCCACAGTGCTCAATTAGAAACATTCCCGCACACATGACACTCATACTTTTTATATAGCATATCCCCAATGTCGATTTTGTCAAACCGTGGTTGGGCATTCATGAGATTATGAAATCAGGCCCTACCCGAGCACATGGGGGATCAAGTAATGGGGAGTAAAGTTACCAGTGGAACAAGAGCACTAGCTGTTTTTCTGACTGTAGTCATGGCCGTATCGGCCATACCGGCCATCATCTCTGACGAGCCGCTCATCGAGGAAGCCGCCGCTCAAGGAGAAGAATTTGTGCAGGTTGGTTGGCTTTCAGACTTCAAGAACTGGAATCCACTCTTGGTGGAGATGGTTTCTGATTGGGTGGCTTACAACCTGGTCTTCAGCACGCTCTTCCAGTATGACGAGGATTGGAATGTTATCGAGAACCATCTTGCGATGGATTACTACCAGGTTGACTGGCCAGCTGGCAACATGAGCACATTTATCAACATCACAGAGAACGCCTACTTCAGGAATGCGGAGAACCCAACGGACACCTCCCATCCGCTGACGGCTTTCGATGTCAAGTACACTTTCGAGATGATAATGGCCAATCCCGGGAACGCATGGGACTATTACCTATACAATGTGACAGGAGTGAACGTCACGGACAACGGTGCGCGATGGGACGACTCCAGGACCGACAACCCGTACCAGGTCAGGATAGACACCGAGTACACGAAGGCCACACTGATCGACGATTTGGTATGGGTCCCCATAGTCCCCGAGTACCAGTGGTCTGAGTTCAAAGGAGGAGGCGTACTCGGCAGAATGGATCCGGGGGACTTGATAGGCAGCGGACCTTTCTACACGGATGATTACAGCAAGGGGTCGTGGTACGACTTCGTAAGAGCACCGAACTATCATGCAGAAACCGATTATGGCGAGGAGAGGGACATCGACTTCGGCGGAATCCGGTATTTAGTATACACCTCCATAGACGCGATTGTACTGGAGATCAACACCGGAGCAGTCGATGTCGTCGACGTGACTGGTGCCCCTGAGGGCGCCTGGACTAAGATTGCCGACGCCACCGCCGACGTGGATATCACAAAGCAAGTGACCTCAGAGTTGGGCATATACGACATTGCAATCAACGCCATTCCCGTTGAGATCAGGGAGGCGTTGAATTACGCTGACGGAGGAGACTTGAAACTGCTTGACCCGATCGTCAGGCAGGCAATCGGGATGACATTAGACAGAGAGACCATCATAGACGATTACTTCATGGGATTGCCGGAGCCCGCGGACTCGGTTCTCAGCCCTGGCTTCTGGCATGCGGACCTGGAGAATCCTCTTCCGTACGACCCTGCAGCGGCAAAGCAGCTGCTCCTCGATAATGGCTATGCACTTGATCCAGACGATAATAACTACCTTGTGACGACGGCAAACTGCATGCCCGTCCAGATGTATCCTGACGATGTCGATGTTGGCGAGCGACTTACATTCGACGTGCATGTGCCTGATTCCGACCCGGGTTACGGATACGTCGGAGCGGCATGGGTCTCCATGGCGAAGCAGGCAGGCATAGAGTTCTTGTTTGAATCGCTGTCCGAAGGGATCATGACCAACGACGAGTGGTACAACTGCAACTACGACCTCTGGGTCTGGTCATGGTACTGGGGACCGGAACCCCTCTCCAACCTTGCCTGCTGGCTGACAGAACAGGTCAGGGTGGGCGGATACAACTGCGTAGGCCCGATATGCCCCGGTGGCCTCGACGAGCCGGATGGATGGTGGTGGGTCGACGAGGAAGAAGGCAAAGCTCGATGCGGATTCGACGAAGTGTTCGACGAAGCTCTGAAAACGATCGATAGAGATGATAGGAAGGTGCTTGTCGACCAGCTGCAGCAGGCAATCTACGACACGTACACGGAGTTCCCACCGTTGCACCCGAATGGCCTTTATGCGTTCACAAACGAGAGATTCACTGGATGGGGCAACTGGGAGGAGCATGTCGCGAGAACCATCATCTCGGACATGCTTTGGCTCTGGTACGACCTCGAACCAACAGGCAGCGGTTCCGCGCCGGTCTTCGACTCCCCTCCACAGACCATCTATGAGCCCGAGGTGGGCGAGGAAGTGAACTTCATCATTAGCGTCAAGGACGCTGATGGTGACGAGATCAGAGTGAACTGGTCGATCTCAGACGAGGACTCGGTTGAAGTCGACTCGTATGTGACCAATGTCGATGGAGACACCACTGTCCCGCAGACCGTGGAGTGGCAACAGACTTTCGACACAGTCGGCACGTACACCCTCAGAGTAGGGTTGAAAGACGACAATCACGAGTATGAAGTGGTGAAGCTGTCCACAATCAATGTCGTCTCCGAGGCGAACCTTGGCCCGGAAATCGAAAGCATGACTTGGCAGCCATACAGAGTGTATTTCGACGAGGAGGCGACATGGTTTGCTGAGGCGATGGACCATGAACAGGGCCCGGATGGTGAAGGTCTATTGTTCACCTGGAACTGGGACGACGGCACATACACCACCACCCTCTACAAGCCCGTGGCGAACGATACACTTGTAGAGGACGAGCAGACGCACGTATGGGACTCCCCGGGCACATACGAGGTGGAATTGTCCGTCTGGGACGGCTATGACGAGGAAACCAATCTATACCACAACGTCTCGGCCACAATCGCAGAGTTCGAGGTCTTTGAGAATGAAGACCCCGTGATCATCATGGCATCGGACATATCCGGCTTGCAGGACCAGGCGGTCACCTGCGAAGCGATAGCCAACGACCAGGACCCGGACGTGTTGACGTTCACGTGGGATTGGGGAGACGACACATACAGCGTGACCACGGAGGACACTTCCGCGAATCGCGCTGCAGATGTCACGTCGACGGTCAGCCACACATGGGATGCGGCAGGAACCTACGACGTCACAATATGGGTTGACGACGGCGAAGGACACAATGTATCTGAGGATATTGTCGCCACAATCCTAGCTCCCGGCGCCGATGCTCCACCAGGATCCATCACGATCAGGCAGAATCCGAGCCCAGGGGCTGTCGATGTCCCCGTCGTACTGACCGTCGGCGCATCTGACGCCAACGAGGATGTGTTGACTATCACCATAGACTTCGGAGACGACGAGGACGACGAGACTCTCGAAACGGCCGGAGAGACTACCGAGATGCAGTATGCCGAGTTCTCCCATACGTATGTGGAGGAAGGCATCTACATCGTGACGGCCTATGTGGATGATGGTACGGCCAACGTCTCAGCGACAAGGGATGTGCTCATCGTGGCCAACGGACCACCGTCGCTCACCTTGGTGGACACGTACACGTTCTACTACAACCAGTCGAAGACGGTCAAGCCTCTCAGCATCTATGACCCGGATGGCGACCCGTTGAGCGTATGGTACAATTGGGGAGATGACACCCCGATGACCAAAGGCGACCCGGATTCGGGCTTCGCGGCAGCCCACACATACAATCAAACCGGGGAGTTCGTCCTCACCGTATACGCGGATGACGGAAGAGAGAACAACATCAGCGAAACCGCGGATGTGAGCGTTCAGGATGCGAACAGGAAGCCGACCATCGTGGGCCTAATCGAAAAGAGTGCCCCTGCCGGAGAAGCCTATGCGGTCGGAGAGATGATACACTTCAACGTTACCATCGCGGACAAAGAGGGCGACAACGTCACGGTGACGATGACCTTCGGTGATGGTTCCGACCCGCAGGAGGTTAAGATTGACCTTGCCCCACAGACGAACACCACTGTGACCTTCAGCCATGCCTACGATGCGGGCAGCGTGACACCGTATGAAGTCGTTGTGGTCGTCAAGGATGACAAGGACCACTCCGACATGACGTGGTCATCCCTGTCCACCGTGGTCACGGTCACAAAGGACAAGAATGACATCAGCATCATGTTGTTGCTGGGGATCGGCCTTGGTCTCGTGCTAGCAGTCGCGGCTGTCGCACTGTTGCTGAGACGCAAGAAGGGCAAGGGCGAGTCATCGGCCGGCAGCATGGACGAGATGGAAGGCATGGCTCCGCCAGAAGTGGACGAGCCAGCGCCGCCGTCTGAGTAGACTATCTGACCGCTCAAACACCATTCACCAAACCCTTTCAGTTGTTTGCTATAACAGCGAAGACGATAACCCAAAGCAAGACGACGTTCTCATAAGGAACAGAGAAACGCAAGGAGAGGATCGCAGCTGGCTAGGAACTTCAGAAAGATCTTGCTCAAGCGCATAATCAATGCGTTCATCACAGTTCTGCTCATCATGAGCCTCAATTTCGTGCTCTTTCGGATGGTTCCTTCAGACCCAGCTCTGTTGATGATGAACAGAGACCCACAAACCACAATGGCTGTGTACTGGAGAAACGTCGAGACGATGGGATTGAACGATTCGCTGCCCGAGCAGTACATCGGCTACATGATAGACACGTTCACGTTAGAATGGGGGACCTCGTACGAGTATAGGATGCCTGTGTTCGAAGTCACAAAAGCCGCTATTGGCTGGACGATTTTGTTAGTTGGGACTAGCACGGCCTTGGTGTTCATCATCGGCATGGCATTAGGCAAGGTCGCGGCCATGAGAAGAGGAAAAGCCACTGACATCTCGATAACGGGCTTCGGCATATTCTTCTACGGCATGCCTGTGTTTTGGTTTGCCATTGTCCTGCTGATCATATTCGCTGGCAACACTTCATGGTTCCCAGTGGCATTCAGGATGACTCCGGGAACCGAACCGTTCCCGATAACTCTGGACAAGATCATAGACATTCTTCACCACATGGCGCTTCCGACCGCAGTGATGACCATCGGAGGAGTCGCAGGCGTGATTCTGATAATGAGGAATTCGCTAGTGGATGTCCTCACGGAGGACTATATCCTCACTGGATACGCCAAAGGACTGAGTGGGAAGCAGGTCATGCGGAGACACGCAGGACCAAATGCTAGACTGCCCATCGTCACGACTCTCGCGATGGACGTTGCGTTCATCTTTGGCGGTGCGTTCCAAGTGGAGATCATATTCAGCTACAAAGGCATCGGATGGTACACGATAATGGCGATCTGGAATAGCGATTACCCGATGTGCCAGTTCATATTCTTGATCGGCGGAGTCGCCGTGGTCGTGGCTAATCTAGTTGCGGACTTGGTGTTGGTGAAGTTGGATCCGAGGGTCCAGATCACATAGGTGAGGATGATGGTCAGGTTCGAAGTGACTCTTGACAAGATTACAAGGAAGGCGTTTTCACGCAATCCCGTCTTGGCGGACAAGCTGGGCTTGACTGCAAAGAGCATCGGCAGGACGACAGACCACTTCCTTGACACCTGGATGGGGAAGGCAGGCTTGATCATCATCTTCTTCTTCATCTTCGTCGCAATCTACGCGAGGCTCTTCATCGAGTACGACCGATTCGAGATGGGCATCTACGATCATCTGCTAGACATGAGCTGGGAACACCCGTTCGGAACCGACAACATGGGAAGGGACGTGCTTACCAGAGCCGCGGAGGGGACCGAGCCCTCCCTCATCGTTGGGTTTGCTGCTATGGGCATATCCATGATTTTGGGAACGTTAGTAGGCCTGGCGTCGGGATACGTAGGTGGGTGGAAAGACGAAGTAATCATGAGGTTCAATGACATGTTCCTGTCGATCCCGTGGCTTGTCCTGATGATCGTGCTAGCCGCTGTGCTGGAATCACGTAGTCTCGGGACGATAATCATAGTCATCGGAATCACGGGATGGTCGGGGACAGCGAGGATTGTGAGGGCTCAGGTACTGTCGCTCAAGGAAAGGCAGTTCGTCGAGAGAGCAAGGGCGATTGGCGCTGGCGACGGGCACATCATCATGAAACACATATTCCCGAACGTAGTACCACTGGTGTTCGCGAACGCCATACTGACAATCGCAATATGCATATTGTCCGAGGCGACTCTGAGCTTCCTTCGACTCGGACCCTCCAATGTTGAGACATGGGGCAAAATCCTCTCAGACGCGTACCAGCAGAGCGCCGCGCTTAACGGACCCTATGCATTCATCATCATGCCAGGGCTGTGCATCGTGTTCGTCGTCCTGGGATTCACATTCATGGGCTATGCGATGGACGAAGTCCTCAACCCCAAGCTCAGGCAGCGATAGGCCGAGACGCCACGGTCGTGGGCACCGTAGTGGGAAAGAGGCGTTCCGGCGACTCTCCACAGCATGAATGATTAATAGTCATAATCTCGATTTAGGAAGCGGATAGGGTGAATGATAGTTGGAAGTCTACGACGCGATGAGGGCTCGGACATCTGTCCGGGCATACGCACAGACGCCAGTTTCCGCCGACTCGCTGGAGAGGATCCTGGAGTCCGGCCGCATCTCGCCTTCTGCGATGAACTACCAACCTTGGCACTTCATAGTAGTGAAGGACCTAGAGAAGAGGAAGGCCATGTCGAAGGCGCGCTACGCAGGGTTCCTCAAGGAGGCGCCGGTGGTGATTGTCGGCTGCGGAGACAAGAAGCGATCCCCTGAATGGCACGTGGTTGACACGACGATAGCACTGCAGAACATGGTCATGACTGCAACGGCAGAGGGATTAGGGACTTGCTGGATAGGAAGCTTCGACGAAAACCTGATACGGAACATTCTGAAGATACCGGACCACTTGGCGGTTGTCGCGCTCCTCGCCGTGGGGCATTCGCGCAAGAAGTTGGATCTGATGGCGGCTCTCGCAAAATCGAAGTCTCGCAAGCGAATATCGGAGGTCGCTAGCTACGAGGAGTTCGGCTTAGCTGAGAAGCGCGCCTGACTGTCCCCAATCACACCTTCTTCATAAGGACCCTGAGCAAGTCACGCTTGCCAGCGACGGCGCCGTAAACGACCCGCCTCATCAGGCCGAGCTCGGACATCGTCTGGAGGCTTCGGAACAGCGATGGAACCTCCCCCTCCTGGAAGTAGTGTGTGACAATCCCGTCGCCTCGCCTGAATGAGAAGGCTTCGACCTCTTCGCCTTCCCCGAACCTTATGTCCCCGCGGCCGAAGACCTCGACGAAGACGTGGCCGCCGGTCTTCACGACGCCGGACAGCTCAGCAGCTGCCCGCGAACGGTCGTCGGATTGCATGTGGGAAAGCGCGTGCACGCACGAAACGAGGTCGAACTTTTCAGCTACAAACGGCAGGTGAGTTATATCGCATTCTACAAGATTCACATCAATATCCCTGTCCCGCTGTTCCCTCAGCTTCACAAGGGCTTCCCTCGAAAAGTCGCAGCCCACGACCTCGCTGTTCCGGGCCAAGGCCTCCGTCATCTTGCCGTCGCCACAACCGGCATCCAGCACCAAGGAGTCCTTCCTCAGGAGAGGTCGGAGCATGCCAGTATCCCCGGAGCCTCCGTAATGAAGCCCTCTCTTGGAGTATAGCCGCTGCCACGCCTGCCTGGCTACTGCGATTCTGCTAACCATTCATCACCCCGTCCTTCGCAAGCTGCAACCCAAGATAGCATCACATGGATTAAAATACTACAAGAGGCTAACTCGTCCGAAACCTGAAATCAGAGGATGTCTGAGAGAGATGCAGTTCATCAACATTGTCAAGAACCCCTCTATCCTCAAGGCGATATCCGAGCTCGAGTGGGAAGAACCCACTCCAGTCCAGGAGAGGGGGATTCCCATGGCGAGCGATGGGATAGACCTCATGGCACAGGCGCAGACCGGAACGGGCAAGACCGGCGCCTTCGCGATACCGATCATTGGGAAGCTGGAGAAGAACGGCAAGATACAGTGCCTGGTAGTCGTCCCCACCAGAGAGCTGGCTGTCCAGGTCTCTGAGGACTTCGCAGACCTGTCGAAATATTCGGGCCACACCCCTGTGGCGATATATGGTGGCCAGTCCATAAACATCCAGGTGGCGAAGCTGAGGAAGGGCGTCGAATGCGTCGTCGGCACCCCCGGGAGAGTCATGGACCTCATGAGGAGAGGCGAGCTGAATTTCGGCAACGTCCGCTTCGTCGTCCTCGACGAGGCAGACAGGATGCTCGACATGGGCTTCGTTGACGATATCGAATGGATACTCGGCCGTGTGCCCAAGAGTAGGCAAACGATGCTGTTCTCCGCGACACTCCCTGAGCAGATCAGAGACCTGGCAAAGCGGTACATGAGGAATCCGAGGGAGATAATCATCAGCCAGGATGCGCTCACTGTGCCGAACGCGGAGCAGGTGTACATGAACGTTGGCCGGAAGAACAAGCTCTGGGCTCTGTGCAGAATCCTTGACGGCGAAAGGCCCGCGAGGGCGATGATATTCTGCTCGACGAAGAGAATGGTCGACATACTCTCAGGGAAGCTCAAGGGATACGGCTACCCGGCCGATGGAATCCACGGTGACCTCACACAGGCTGCGAGGGACAAGGTCATGTCCAGGTTCCGCACCGGAAAGACGAGGATACTCATTGCGACCGATGTCGCCGCCAGAGGGCTGGATATCGAGGACGTCACGCATGTCATCAACTATGACATACCCGAGAATCCTGAAGACTATATACACAGGATAGGCAGGACCGCCAGGGCGGGCAAGGTAGGCAAGGCGATCACCTTCGTCACCAAGGAGGAGCAGCACCTGGTCAAGGCGATCGAGGGCTTCGGCAGAACCAGGATACACGAGGATGATGTCCCGGAGACGAAGGGGAGGGAGACCGTCAGGAAGAGACTCGACCTGGACGAATATGCCGATCACTTCGGCATGGTGCCGTTCGAACTGAACCTTGGCAAGGATGACGGGATAGACATGATGGGCCTTCTCCAATTCCTCGAGAGAAAATCGGGCATACGGGAGAATCTCGTGGGCGCGATAGAGATCGGCGACAAGTCGACGACGCTGGAGATCCACAAGAGCGTCGCTTTCGGAGCCATGAAGGACCTTCCCAGGTACAAACTCAGCAACAAGAAGGTGGATGTCACCATTCTTAGGGACCGGATCAAGCGTTGATGGCGCGGTTTATCTCGTCTGCCTTCACATGGCCGACAACGTTCACGCGACAACTCTTGATTCCCTCGACCATCAGGGCCGCCTCACGGATAGACATCGCCAACTCGACGCCCACAGGGCAGAACGGGCTTGTCGGCATGAACGTCATCGTCACGCTATCGGCGCTGACTTCGACGTCGGATATGAGGCCCATATCGTAAACGTTCATCCCGGTATGCGGGTCAACAACGGTCTTGAGAGCTGAGATCACAGCGTCTTTCTTATCCATGTCCAGCTACGCATATCTCTATCACTATTTCTAACTTGCACTGACCTCGTTGAAGAACCCGCCAGCGGGTCGATCGCAAGAACCCCGGCGTTCATAAGGCCGTTGCACTATTTGGCGCGCAGCAGAAGTACTCCTATGGCAATTTCCCCATCGGAGGTACTAAATGGCCCTCAAGAATGAAGTGATTGAGAAGATGGCGGCTTTGATAACAGCAGCATTCGGGTTGGTGGCTGCATTGGCATGGAACGGAGCAATACTGGCGATATTCAGAGAGCTCTTCAAGGACGACCCAGAGGGGGTTGGCCCAATGGTGACATATGCAGTCATCGTCACAGTTATCGCCGTGATAATGACCATAATGATTGCCAGGGCGGCGTCGAAGGCTGGCCCGAAGGAAGCGGCGAAGTAGGCACCGACGCTCCCATCCCACCACACGATTCAAACCCCTTGTCGCGTTCATTTTCCTCATGCATGCTACAGTCTATGGCACAATTCACCATAACGGTCTCGATCTCACTGATTGCCTCAGGTTGTCGTTGACGCAATTGGCCCGCATCATGAAGCCACCAGCGCCATGGCCTGATGAGATTTGCCATAGAATGAGTTCCTGACTACCGGTACATCAGGACAGAGAAGCCGTCCACTGAGATGTGTTCAAGCTCGCCCTTGTCTGAAATGAGATGCTTGTCCAATTTGTAGAATTCAGATGTTAGTTCGACTTCCCTGCTGTTGTTGAGCGTGAGTCTGATGGCGCCATCTTCGATATCAAGCGATGATGGATCAATGGATGTCAGCCTTTCCGCGATCTCCTTGGCGTCGGCCTTGAACTCGGGACCCAAACGACTGTACACCGGTCGGATGCTCTTCACAGTCTCCTTAAAATCGACGCTAGCTAACACTTGGAGCTCTTTGGCCTTCACTGTCGCTCGGATGTCCTCCTCCGATCCAGACATCAACTCGGCCGCAGTCTGTCCGACTATCTCAATCCTCTGTATCTCGGCGTTGAGCGACAGCCCGTTCGAGGACTTCCACGAACGGGCCGCAGCGACGATATTCCGCACGCTATCACCCATGTGCTCGGCTTCCTCATCCAGCTCAAGGGGCTCCGGCCACGCAGAGATGTGTATGCTAACAGGCTCCTCGCTCTTCTTGAACGATGTCTGGTAAGCGTCCTCAGCTACATGCGGGAGGAAGACGGAAACCATCTTAAGGAGCCCCAACCCAACCGTGTAGAGAGCATACTTCGCGCCCTCGTCGCGGTCCGAATACGCTCTGTGCTTGACGAGCTCAATGTAGTGGTCAGCGAACTCGTGCCAAAGGAAATCCTGGATCAACGTCATCGACCTGTCGAATTCGTATTCTTCGTTCCGCGCCTCCACCTCTCGCATGAGGGCACCGAACCTGCTGAGGATCCATCGATCGATCGGGTGTATATTCTCGGGGCGCTGAGGCCTCTCCCCGCATGCGGACCCGATGAGTCGCATGACGTTCCACACCTTCACGGCGAGGCGGTTCCCTCGCACCAGCTCCTGCTCCTTGAACGCGTGGTCCATACCCAGGGAGCAGGTCGAGGCGTAGTATCTCATAGCGTCGCCCCCGTGCTTCTCGAGTAGCGGCATCGGGTCAATCACGTTGTCGGAGGAGGAGTGCATCGGGCGTCCGTCGGGTGCCATGATGAACCCGTGGATCATGATATCCTTCCAGGGCTTCTCGCCGATCAGCAACATCTCTCGGAGAATCGTATAGAACGCCCAGGTTCGTATGATATCGTGGCTCTGTGAACGAAGCGACATCGGGTAGAGCCGCTTGAACAGCTCGGGATCCCGCTCCCAATGGCAGTTGAAGAGCGGGGATATGCTCGAATCCATCCAGGTGTCGAACACGTCGGTGGATCCGATGTACCGTCCGCCGCAAGCGCTGCACTTCTCCTCCCTCGGAGGCGTGACCGTCGGATCGACGTAGCACTCACCCTCCTCAGCGATGAGAACATTACCACAGTCCTCGCACTCCCACAGGGGTATGGCCGTTGCGAAATAACGCTGTCTCGAGACGACCCAATCCCAGGCAAGGGATTTCACCCAGTCCTGTATTCTGACCTTCATGAACTCCGGATGCCAATCGATGCTGTCCACCATGTCCAGCACACGGTCCTTGAATTCGATAGTCTTGATGAACCACTGAGGAACCTTGAGGAACTCTATCGGCGTGCCACATCTCCAGCACGTGCCCACGTTCTGATCGATGTCCTCCTGTCTTGTGAGCAGTCCTGCAACCTTCATGTCCTCTAGTATCTGCGCCTTCGCGTCCGCAACCGTCATCCCTTCGTACTCGCCCGCAATGGAAGTCATACGCCCTGACTCGTCGATGCCCTTCTCGAGCGGGAGATGATATTTCATTATCCATTCGAGGTCGTCCTTGTCGCCGATCGAGCAGATCATCACCGTGCCCGTGCCGAACTCTGGGTCCACATTCGGGTCAGCGATGACCTTGACACGCCGATCGAATACGGGTGTCACGAGCTCCCTGCCCACGAGATGCGCCTTGGACTCGTCATTGGGATGCACTGCGATTAGCAGGCACGTGCACAGAAGCTCCGGCCGCGTCGTCGCGATGGGGACTTCTGCGCCCGTATCGACGTCCCTGAACTTGATGAAGTTGAGCTTGGTCATGCGATGCTCGTAGTTGACCTCTGCGGCAGCTAGGGCGGTTCCGCACCTGGTGCACCAGTTGACTGGGAAGTGGCCTTTGTAGGCGAGGCCTCCATTGAACATCTTCACGAACGAGATCTGCGTTATCTTGCGATAGTACTCGGCGTCGGTCTGGTAATAGATGCTCGGGTCCATGCTTTCTCCGAGCATCTCAAATTGTCTGGTCATCTCGCCGATGTGCTTCTCTGCGAACTCGTGGCACATCCTGATGAACTCCTGCCGAGGCACGTCCGAGGCTTTGATGCCCTTAACCTTTTCGACCCGCACCTCAACCGGCGTGCCATTCACGTCATAGCAGAGGGGGAAGAACACGTTGTACCCTCTAAGCCGCTTGTACCTGGCTGCGAAGTCGATGACAGTATATCCATACGCGTGTCCTAGGTGCAGGGTGCCCGACGCGAACCGGGGCGGGTTGTCGATGCTGAATATCTCCCTGTCCGAGCTGGGGTCGAAGCGGTGTATCTCCCACTCCTTCCACTTGGACTGCCACTTCGGTTCGCTCTCTCGCCAATCATATTGGGGCATGACTTTTCCTACAAACGAATCGGCGTAGATAAAGCTTCTTGAATCTGCCGCCATTCACGAGATGGCTGGCCCGGTCATTTCCGCTTCTTCCTGAGCACGTTGGCGATGATGAGGTCCTCGGCCTCGGTCGTCATCGGTCCGGTCCAATCATCAATACCGAACAATCCCTGGGCGACACTCTTCACGAGGACCGCCATCTGGTGAGGGCAGAAATAGCCTTTCTCCCGGCAATCGAGGCATTCGCAGGATGTCGCGATGTCCTCCGTCGTCTGATTGACGAACCTGATGTTGTACACCTCGTAGCCGTCTGAGCGTCTGAGTGTGAACGTCGCATCGACGATTGAGTCGTCGCTCTCAGGGTCCAGCTGCACTATCTTCCTGCTAGCGGACCACTTAATCGCCTTGGCCATGTTCTCAACGAAGTATATGTCCTCCTGAATCGAGCAGAAATCCTCCAGCACCTCCTCGTCAACCAAATCAATCATGTGATCGACGAGCTCGTCCTTCAATAGGGCGGAGTACCCTTCGATGTTCTGCGTGTCGCACAGGTTTCTCAGGCTCTGGACAGTCAATCGCGACAGTCTGACCTCAAGTGGTATATCTGCATGCATGCTATCCCATCCTTTGCGGCGATAGACGTAATCTCCTAACTCGGAGTTAAAATTAACGTGGCCGCAGGACATGCGCTCACAGGCATTCCATCGTCGGAGCGCGCCGTCTCTGGAAAACCAGGATGTGGTCTTTCTCAATTCTGCTGTTGTTCCACCTTGGAATGTCGAGATGACGGTTGATCACGTCGTACACGTACATGCTCTTGAGCTCGAAGCCGCACTTGCATGCTATCCTGGCGAGTATGGCATACGTCGGAACCCTGACCTTCCTGAACGTGTTTTCACCGACCACCATGCAGTATCTCCCGTTCCGCTTGAGCAAGCGGTTCACCTCGATGAAGTTCCTGCGCATGTCGTCGAAGTACTTGTACACGATGTAGGCGCTCTTCTTCTCCTTCTCCATGAGCTCGAGGAGGAGAGCCCTCAGCTCGGAGACCTCAGTCTTGGGTTCCCAGGGCCGATACTCGTTGACGTATGCTCTGGAGGTACCCACGACGCGACCATCGAGCTTCGCGATGTCATCCAGGAGGCCGAGCCAATACATCTCCAGCTTGTGAACGCTCACGTAGTGTACTGCGCTCGCGTATGGCGGTGAGGTAATGGCGAGATCCACATCGGAATTGCGAAGCTCGACGTCCCTCGCGTCATTGCCTATGATCCTCGCGACAGGGGTGCTCCAGTACTTCTCCTCCACCTCTTTCGATATGCGCCACAGACCCTCGGCGTCGATGAGCTTGTTCCTTACCGTGTTCTCGAATTTCGAAATCGAATCGAACGAAGTCCTCCCCTGCTCGTCGAGCTTCTTCCTGAAGGAAGTCACCTCGGGAATCAAGGAGTCTGCATCGGAATTGGACATCTTGCGGATTATTGATGAGAAGCATATCTTGAAGAAATCCTGACTGTCGCCCTTCCTCATCCTCCAAACGTGCTTCTTGATCGTCGCGAGGTCTCGGAGCACCCCCGGCCTGAACCAGTGGTCCCGGTTCGGTATTTCGGGGATCCAATCATCGTTCCCGCCTTCATCCGAGCGTATCCTGGCGAGGAGCTGCCCCGAGAGAGACTCGAGGTGATGGGGGTCCACGGGCGTTATCTTGACCTTCGCGATAAGCCGCGCAAGAGGGTGAATGTCAACGCCGTAGCTGTTTCGACCGAGGATGTAGGATTCGAGCAGCGTCGTCCCAGACCCCATGAACGGGTCGAGGACGTCGTCGCCCACCTTGGAGAATGACTCGAGGCAGAACCGCGGAATCTGCGGTATGAACTTCGCCGGATACCGGTGGATGCCGTGCGTCGCATAGCTCACCTGCTTGCCTATGTATCTCCCGAGCTCCTCCGAGAGATCAACAGGCCTGGGCATCCAGTTCCTACTCGTTGACTTTCTGGAAGATGACGAGATCATGTCCCTTCAGTTTCCTCTCTTCTCCGCCGTCTCGAATCCGCCATCGGGCCCTGGCGAATCCCCTTTCACGACGCTGCGCACCCAGCGCACCACCTCATCTACACCGATGCGCGCCTGTTCCTTCGAGTCGCGGTCTCTGATCGTGACTGTGCCATCCTCAACGGTCTGATGGTCCACTGTGATGCAGCATGGTGTGCCGACCTCGTCCATCCTTGCGTACCTCCTCCCGATGGATCCCGACTCGTCGTAATGAGCGGATATCCCCTCCGCCACCAGCACATCATACACTTCGAGGGCTATCCTGTCCATGCTGTCCTTGGGCATAAGTGGGAAGACACCCGCCTTGATCGGCGCCATGATGCCTCTCAGAGTCAGCGTCAAATAATCGTCTTTCTTGCGATACGCGTGCTCCAACACGGAGTAGAGTATGCGGTCAACACCATAAGACGGCTCTATAACGTGGGGCACGAATTTCTCGCCGGCCGCCTTCTCCGTCCGAGTCACAACCTCAAAGCACGTCGACGGCACGGCGAACCTCTCGTCGTCTACTTCGACGACGATCTCGCTTTTTCCTCGGACAACGTCAGGCGCAAGCGCACTGAGCCGCTCGGCCAACGCCTTCGTTTTGCCCTTGAACTGTCCCCCCATGGCGTCGTACTTAGGCTTGACCTCCTCGCTGACGACTTCCCGAGGCTCATCAAATCGCTCGAAAGCCGTGAGGTCCGCTCCCGAGTGTTTCAGGTGAGCTTGGACATCATAGCATCCACGATCCGCGATGCCCACCAATTCCACCCAGCCGTAAGCAGTTTCGGCTTCGAGGTCCCAGCATTCGGCGGCATAGTGCGCCATCTCGTCCTTCTCGTGCTGGCGGAACCTGATCCGTTCAGGGTCGAGGCCGACATCGATGGCGAATCGGTGCGTGAGCCAAATGAAGTAGGCGAGCGCCTCGTTGGCTATGACCTTCGACGAGACCGCCTCGGCCAAGGATAGAGCGGCAGGCGAGCCGTCGTTTGGCACCAAGGGCAACACCTCGTGCTTCACCTTATCGAATCTGGGCCAAGTCTTGCGCTCAGGATGGAAGAACACCTCCGCCTCCATCTGAGAGAACTCCCTCAGCCGCAACACCCCCTGCCTCGGTGAGATTTCATTTCTGAAGGCCCGCCCTATCTGGACCGCGCCGACAGGCAGTTTCTCCCTTCCGTGCCTGTATATCTGCGGGAAATTGACAAACATTCCCTGGGCGGTCTCCGGTCGCATGTATCCTGCCTTGGCGGAACCCGCCCCAACAGAAGTCTTGAACATCAGATTGAAACGCCTCGGAGGTGAGAGGTCCCCCTTACATGCAGGGCACTTCACGGCGTTCTCCTCAAGGATCCTGCCCAGCTCTTCCTCGGACAGCGCCGCGGGATTCTCGTGCAGCCCATCCGCCAGATGGTCCGCCCGATGGGACTCACCGCACTGCCTGCACTCCGCGTACATGTCGGCGAAGGCGTCCAGATGGCCCGACGCCTTGAAGACCGGTTCAGGAGCTATGATCGGGCAGACCAGCTCGTGGAGGCCCTCCTCGAAGACATACAGCTTCCTCCAGTGGGATTCGATGTTGTTCTTGAGCAGCGAACCTAACGGGCCGTAGTCGTAGAATCCGGCCAATCCGCCATAGATGTCATAGGCCGGCCATAGGAATCCTCTGCGCCTGCAGAGGGACAGTAGTTCCTGGGGATCCATTGGGCATCACTTGATCAGAGTCGAGGCCACATCTGTGTCGTATATCATTGCAACGAGGTTGTCCTTCGAGTCCCTAACTGGCAGCTGGCCGAAGTCGTGCTTCCTCATGACCTTGGCCGCATCTGCCACCAGGGTCTTCTTGAAGACTGTGACCGGGCTCTGTATCATGATGTCCTTGACCTTCAGCTTGGGAAGGTTGACCTTGGAGACCTCGTACCAGAGCTTCATGACGTTCCTAACGCCCTCCCAGTTCCAGTTGTCGGCGCCGTTGTTGAGTCCCAAGTCGCTCATCACGACGCTGCTGTCGACCACGCTCTGGTTGAATATGTCTCTGTCGGTTATTATGCCCACGAGCTTCGCGTCGTCGTCCAGCACTGGAAGCGCGAAGACCTTCGCAGCCTTGAAAGTGGCGAGTGCGACGGACAGCGGCGCGCCTGCGTAGACAGGTATGCATGGCAAGCGGACGATATCCTCGACCGCGACCTGCGGATTCTCCTTCTCGACGACTATGAGCAGGTCCGTCGGGGTGACGATGCCTACGAGCTTGCCCTTCTCGACGACAGGGAGATGAGAGAGGTTGTTCTCGACCATGATTCTGGCAGCGTCCTTGACGCCCGCTCTCGGAGATATCGTCGGGTGGTCGCGCTTCATCACAAGCGCTAGCTGCTCCTCCTCTGGCTTCGAGAAGATGTCCTGGCGAGTCACGAATCCTGCGAGCGTGCCATCGGAGGTCTTCACTACGGGCATTCCGGTCTTATTGCTCTTCACGAGCTTCTTGAGCACCTCAGTCCGGGTGCCAGGCAGCTCGGCAACTATCGGGTTCTCGGTCATTATGTCCTTGACTTTCATCGAAAAGTCACCTCCTCTTGCTCCTTACGACGAGTACTGGGCACGGCGCGTATCTGGTCACCCTCTCAGCGACGCTACCCATGAAGAGTTTCGAGAGGGCCGAGCGTCCCAATGTGCCCAGGACGACAAGGTCAAAATTCGCAGCTGTCTCGACAATCTTCTTGGTGGGCGAGCCCTCCACTATCAAGGGAGTCACCTTGACGCCGAGAGCCTTCCCCTCCTCAACAACCTCCTCAACCGCGCGCTTGCCCTCGTTCTCCAGGAGGGAGTAGACGCTGACTATGGATGAGTCCATTGGAAAGCTGACGAAAGATGTCTGGTCAACGACGTAGAGCGCCGTCACCTCCGCGCCGAACACTTTGGCGAGATTGAGTCCTCTCGAAACGGCCTCTTTCGTGTAGTCTGAGCCATCAGTCGCGATCAATATCTTCTTCAGGTCGTCCAAACGCTCGGCCTCCAAACCTTCCCCTGGTGAGTCACGGCCGACACGGATGCCGTTTCCGCGGACGACACCAGTTCGAGAAGGGGATCCTCGCCCTCGACCTCTATGGCGATGAGGTCGTCAGATGCAATCATTTCCGTAGTTATCTTGCCTTTCGCATTTAATACTTTGCGCCCAGATAGCGTGGCCAGGTATATCGCCTCAGCTGACGAAACGCCGCCGAAACGACGGCTCAGCTCGAATGCTGCCCTCATCTCGCTGAGCATGTCGGGAGGGCATATCATAGCGTTGTCCGTCCCGAGGGCAACCGTTGTCCCAAGGCGCAACAGCCTTGGTATATCGGGACGAATGCCGAAGAACGCGTTCGACCGGGGACAGATTACGATGGGCACCTCCGCCTCAGCACATTCAGCCAGGTCCTCATCGGTCGCAGCCGTCATGTGCACGACGAAATCGGGCTTGAGTTCGAGTATCTCATCGATGGGCTCGCGGCGGACCTCACTCGCATGGATGGAGAACAGCTTGCCATCACGCCTGCAACGTGCCGAAGCCTCGATAAGAACTTCTTTGGGCAAATCGCTGATGGCGCTGAATGCGAGGCCGTCGCACACTTCGAGGAGCGCGTCGATCTCCTCCGCGAAGCTTTCCACGCGGGCAGGCCGTCCGAGAACAACGCCACGAACGGGCGTTTCGGAAACGGTTTCGCGGAGTGCCCTCGCGCCATCGATGCCCTCTTCCCTATAGTCGACAAATGAAGTCGTCCCTGTTCTCAGCATAAGGTCAATAGATGATCTCATGCCAGCAGCCTTCTCCGCACCCGAAGCGGAGCCGAGCACGCGATGCTTGTAGCCTCCGGGACCGACCGTTTCCTCAACGGTGCCGGGAGGAGCAGGGAATGCGAAGGCGTCCCCGATATGAGTGTGAGCGTTGACGAATGCGGGCAGCACGACGGAACGAGTCGAATCCGCCGGAGGAGGTTCAGGACAGACCTCCGCGACTGTGCCGTCCACTATCCTGAGATATCCGGGGATCAACCCTTCCCCCGAGAACAGCCATCTGCCCACGCGGATTTCCGACATACTCCCACCAAAGCCATGGCAGGAGGATATCTAAACATTTGCTCGGCCAACGCGTGGCGAGTAGGAGCGACAACAGGTCCCAGCTAGTACGGTTCGCGGGTGAAGCTGCGCGGTTTGGTGAATAAGATTTATATGGGGGGAACGAATCCCCAAAATAACGTTACCAAGGAGGTACCCAGATGCCAGCTAAAATCAACAAGGATGAATGCGTCGCATGCGGTGCATGTGTGGACGTCTGCCCTGAGGAAGCTATCACGTGCGACGATGTCGCCGTCATAGATGAGAAGAAATGCCTCGACTGCGGAGCCTGCGTGGACGAGTGCCCAAACAACGCCATAACGCTCGAATAGGCGCTTGACCCAGAAGCCGCCACGCCCCCCGCCGTGGGGGCGAAACTCTTTATCCAGCTGATTCTGCGCGACGTCCATCGGCCAACTTTGAAATAGCCACATCATGCTGCCACCTGCGGTACGCTATGGCGGATTGGCTTCTGATGGCGATAGTCATCGTCCTGGTCGCGTTCGTCCCCTCTGTCCTGTACCTCGTCTGGATACGGAACACGGAGCGGTACTCCCGGGAGCCGTACGGCCGGCTGCTCATCATCTTCTTCTTCGGGGCGATTGTATCAGTCATCATCGCGATCGCCTTCGAGCTCGTGCTCACGACCGTATTCAGCCAGAATATCGAGAGGATCTACGAGTACCTAGGAGATAATCCAACAATACCCGTGCTGATACTCGCTTGCGTGATAGCGCCGTTCGTCGAGGAAGCAGCCAAGGGTCTGGGCATACGACGCGCACGACGGACCATGACCGAGCTCGAGAACGGCATCATCTATGGCGCAGCCGTCGGCCTGGGGTTCGCTGCGACCGAGAACCTCCTCTACGAGACTGCGGCGTTGGCGGAGGGCGGGGCCCAGGCGTTCATCGCCACCGCTGTGGTCCGAAGCATATCATCAGCGCTGCTGCACGCGACATCCTCCTCTCTCCTGGGTCTCGGGATAGCCAGGAAGGTCCTCGGCAAGGGTGGCTGGTTCACCTACTACCTCGGCGCGGTGGCCATGCACAGCGTGTTCAACTTCATGGCGTCGTTCGGGGTACTGTACCAGGATCAGCTCGGAGACGTGGCATTCACGATAGGCTTGGGGGCGGCGCTGGCCATAGTCTTCTTCGGGGTTTCCGTCATGAGGAGCAAGATCAGGGCCCTGGACAGTAGCAGCCGGGGGAGAGCCAAGCCACCGCTCTGATGACTGCAGCGAGGGCGTGTCTCGAGAAAACAATATGAGGCCAAGGAGCGATTGCCATCCGTTGAAGTTCAGGGCATTCGTTTCCGTGGACATCTCGCCCAATGACAGACTTGCTGCGCTCCTGGAGCACCTGAGGGGAAGCAGCGCGAGCCTAAAGGTCGTCAGGCCGACGAACCTCCATCTTACCCTGAAGTTCTTGGGCGACACCGATGAGGCTCTCGTTGACGATATCGTGAATGCAATAGCTGATTCTACCCGAGGATGCCAGCCATTCGAGGTGAGGCTCAGAGGCATGGGCGCGTTCCCTTCGTTGTCGAACATAAGGGTCATCTGGGTGGGCATAGAGGACGGCAAGGAACTGGTCAAGATTTCCGAAGAGATAGACAGCTCGCTCGCCGATATTGGCTTGGAGCGCGACAGGAGAGGATTCAAACCTCATCTTACGGTGGCGAGGGCCAAGGGAGTCATTGGAGGGGACATGATTCAGGATTTCGTCGCCGCCAATGCAGCGACTGACTACGGCGACTACAGGGTGAGCGAGGTTATCCTCAAGAAGAGCGTCCTGACGCCCCAAGGGCCGATATACTCGGACGTGAGAGGAATTAGCCTCGTCGATTAAGGAGGAACGGATGGTCGCGGTCTTCGCTGACCGCCCCCTTCTACAGAGAGCGATAAGAGTTCTACCAAGTCGATGACCATCACCTTGGGATCTCCGCCCTGACACTCCCTCAGGCTCTGGACACACCAGGGGCATGCAGTGACCACGGTATCGGCACCTGCTGATACGGCCTGGCCGATGCGATCATATGCCATTGCCATGGCAAGTTCGGGGAAGCCGCTCTTGACGCCCGAGCCAGCACCGCAACACGCAGCGTTCTTCCCAGACCGGGTCATCTCGCATACAGTTGTTCCCGAGGCGGCTTCCACGAGCCTCCTAGGTTCGTCGAAAACGCCCTTGTCCCTTCCCAGGTCGCAGGGGTCGTGGTAAGTCACCCTTCCGAGGCCTTCGAAGCGCCCCATAACGAGGCGGTCCATTCGCTCAGCTAAGAATTGCGATATGTGCAATATCTCGACACCGTACTCTTCCTTGAGGTCAACGTGC
>Ga0224507_10000117_pt1 | contig 29538 bp, 19 predicted proteins | sample SF_Jan12_sed_USG_3_FD_170159 | JGI IMG/M metagenome (GOLD analysis project Ga0224507, IMG submission 170159) | Sediment microbial communities from San Francisco Bay, California, United States - SF_Jan12_sed_USGS_13 | ecosystem: Environmental > Aquatic > Marine > Sediment | place: USA... | reverse complement strand
GACGGAAAAATGCTGAGTTTTATGAAAGCATTTAAGACGCTAAGACGTTATGTGGCTGATTTAAAATTCTTTTTTGAGAATAATGAAGAGTCGTTGTCAACATATTTGCTCGAGTTTTATGAAATAAGTCGCGATAAGCACTTGCTTGAAACAAGAGGCAAGCAAGAACGATCTATGGAGTTGCTTGTGGAATCGCTACTCATGGCAGCATCTCCCTGCCAGGAGGAAACCATGTATCAATAATCTTGGAAAATCGATTGGTTTGGGCCTTAGCCTGACGGCTATGGGGTGAGTCCGTCGGTTTGCGAGGATGATAAACTGCAGTTGTATTTTGACATGGAGCAGGATACCCCATGGGGATAATGGTGCATATTTCAGGAAAACATCACCACAACTGGTTAGATTAACAATCAAAGACAGGCAAAGAGTCCCGAGGAACGTTATTTATTGAATATATAACAATTCATCTGCTGCATATAAATAACAATCTCGAACATTAAGCAATGATATTATCAAAGGCCGCCGTCGGTCATTAGGCAGCTTTATTAAGTAGCTGGATACTTATCATAACCTCGCAAAACATTCTCATGAAATCTACAGAAGTGTATTGAAAGCTTTAGTAGAAATAAGTAAAATCCAGCTTGACTAAGAGTAAATTCTTTTTTCTTATCATTTTTTTTATTAAAATAATGAGCTGGTAGTGTATGAAGGTCATCCAACACGGCGATGTGCTCTGACTCTAATCCACCCCCCTTGGGAAGGTAGAATAACGAAGTAACCTTTTGCTGCTTAATTGAGCTGATTTTCGATAAAAGTTTTTCAGGATCAATTCCGCGTTGAACAAGTAAGCCCTCATATAAGGAAAGTGGGATGATCGGCGCAAATACAATATGCGCTGGAATGTCTCTCGGGTTGTCCGGGCTAATGTCGCAGCTATTGCTTAAGATAATTCCTTTTATGGATTTTCGTTCCGCCGTCTGTAAATTAATTATGTCAAGACTGTTCCAGCCATCTCCTTGCAGCATTTCACCTTGGTAGTTTGATGTATAATAATTCATCTTCCAAGGAAAACCCTCAAGAGCTTTAACAAGCCCATCTTTGGCTTCCTGAGTCAAGTAATACGGGATATGTTCTTTAATATCCTCTAACGTGATACTCATAAATAAGTTAACTCTGATATAAATCCCAAATATTTTCAAATAGAACCTGCTCAAATTCAGATCCAAGAGGTTCTTGATCTGAAGACAGTTTTGAAAAAAAGCTTGTGACAATAGTTCCGACTTCCACTTCGGTAGACGCTGGAGAATATCCAGTCTGGAAATTTCCGCCTGGCTCGTATGTCGGAGAGGTTCCGTCAGAGAGAAGAGCGTAATTTTTGCTTGCTGTGAAAGGCTGATGAGTCAACGATAGCGTATCATTGTGAGCTGGCGACAAAAAGGTACTAGCCAATATGCCAGATATTATCACAGTAGAGAATGTCTGTACTATCTGTTTAGTTTGATAATTATTCATATTCTGGCTCCAGCTTCATAAGTGTCTGTTCAGTAATGCAATCGAAAAATGTCTCTTTGTTTACAAAATGGATATGCTCAAGTGCTTGATCAAGCTCATCCTCTAGTTGTTCAATAGAAATATCATCAGTGTTTTTTATAGTGTCAATATCAACCAGAACCCCTTCAAGTCCGGCCTTGTCCGGCATATTGACTTTCGCTCCAGAGATAATCTGGACAATATTAACAATTTCTTCATCAACAGGAATCTCCATCCTTACTTGATAAGACTCCCCGGTTAGATTATGGCTACCGATTTTCAACGATAAATTAGCCAAGCTGACCTGCTCTACAGAATCGCTAGACTGGATTAAATCCACATATTTGATTGAATAACGTACAACTTTATTAACTAACGTACTGTTCTTTAATACCCCAATCGTTTTAATAATTATTGCTTTGAATTCATTCCACCCTTTATAAGGCAAACTACAAGCTACAGCCACACTATGATCACCAATCAGAATACTATAATTTTGCAAACGAATACGGACAAGCGGGGCGTGCTGTAACTTAGGATCGCTTTTTCGTATCACTTCAGGTATTTCAAACTGTGGAAGTCGTTCTAGTTTCTTTTCTCCATCAAATTCCGAAAATATAATTCCCGGCAGTATGTTTGATACCGGAAGGTGGGCACTAAACCGGCACTCAAAAACTGCATCTAATAATGGTTCGTTGCGAAGTCTTTTTGGAAGTGTCGTAGTCATCTTTTTATCAGAAAACCTGTTTGATTGTCTCGAACCTTAGCAGGCAAGTATATTTTTGCCCTGCTACAGCTCTTAATTATCTGCCTTTAACATAAATTCCTCTTTGCAATCTTTATTTTACTCACATACCTCTCTCCTTTCAATCTTTTTTTCACCTCGCTGAACCTGGGAAACGCTAATAGCCTGTGTGCTATATTCCTCTCAGACAAAGAGCAGAAAACCATACCGCAATGACTAAAAGCTACAGGTCATATCCTCTCTCACTCCCAGTCCCCAACCAGTAAAAACGCTCCCCAGTAGCCGGGATGGGGGAAGCGGTTGCGGACGTGGAGCATGGCGGAGCGGAGGGAGTCGGCTTTGTTGTTGGTGGCGTAGTTGCGGTAGAAGTGTTTCATGAGGACGGCGGTGGAGATGTCGGAGACTCGCCACATGGAGGAGATGACTGCGTGGGTGCCGGCGTAGAGGAAGGCGCGGTTGAAGCCGATGACGTCGTCGCCGCCGGTTACTTTGCCTAGGCCGCTTTGGCAGGCAGAGAGTACTACCAGGTCGGCGTTGATTTCTAGGCCGAAGACTTCGGTGGCTTCCAGTTTGCCGTCGGCTTGTTGGTCTTTGGTTAGGCGGACGGCGGAGAAGAGTGGGTTGATGGGGTTGAACTCGCCGTGGGAGGCTAGGTGGATTATGCCGTAGTCTTTGATATGGTTGGTTACCCAGCTCTCTGTGGCTTTGTTGCCGCTGAGCATGGTGATATCGGGAAAGTTATAGCCTATGGTGGCTACCTCGTGTTGGGCAAAGGGTAGTTCCAAGCCGGGGTTGTTGAGATCGGGATTGCCGATGGCTAGGACGCGGACATTTTTCTCGGTTCCTCTTCTTTTGATGGTATAGCCGTAGACTGCGGCGCTTGGGAGATAGAAGAGGGGATATTGTTCGATGAGATAACCGGTTTCGTCCTCCAGGGTGGCAAAGGATAGATAGTGGAGCGGTCCGTGGGGCACGATGCCCAGTCTTTTGAAGGGTTGCAGTTTTGGTTTGAGTGGCCCGATTAGTAAGCTATAAAGATCTGTTGCGGTTTTACGTACCGGTTCCAGGTTTTGCAGGCCGCGTCGATATTCTAAGATGGTTTGGCCCATTGCTTGGCGATCTACGGGAATGCGGAAGAGTTGGATATCCTCGCGGCTTACCAGCCAGCAGTAAAGCTCATCTTTTGTTAGGTAATAGGTGAGTAGAGCGGTGTCTGGGTCGAGCAGGGCTCGGATATCGGCGGGGGCTAGCGGATCAACGGTGATCATCCCTGCCAGTTCCGGATTTTTGGCTTGGATTTCGAGCATCAGGTCACGGTATTGATCACGGAGTTTTTGCAGGGCTTGGTCGTAGACTTGACGCTCCTGCTCATTAGCGGCGTGGGCGCTTAGTTGTTCATGTTCCTCAATCCCGGCTCGCAGTTGTTTTTGCTGTTCATAAAGTTCCTGATCCACTGAACCGCTTAGGTTTAAGCGTTGATTCCCCAGGAGATCGATGAGGTTACGAGCTCGGGATCGTTCCGCCACCCGAAAGGCTTCCTCTACTTCCCCTTCCCCAACCAGCAGGGAGACCAGGTCTTCGTAGACTGCCATTTTATTGCCTAGAAAACCTTCTTTTAGTTGGTTAACTTTGATGTCGGCTCGCATGGTTTCTATTACTATTAGGGCCTGTTCCAGCATGGTTCGGGCCTCGATGTTTCGCTCTTCTTTGAGCAGTAGACGGGCTAGGCCGTGGAGGGCGCGCCATTGGGTTTCGCGCAGCACCATGTCTTTGGCGAGCTGCAAGGCTGCCTCGTAGGCTTGCCGGGCCTCGGGATATTGCCCCAGGGCTTCATAGGTGGCTCCTAAGGCCAGTCTTACTTTGGCTTGATTTATTTTATTGCCGATTTCCTCCGTTATGGGGAGGGCTTCCTGCAAGAGGGGCAAAGCCTTATCCGGTGCACCCATCATCAGGTGAGTGAGGGCGATATTGCGCAGGTCATAAGCGATGGCCCAACGGGAACCAAGCTGTCGATCGATGGTTAGAGCTTGGTGGAGGGTTTCCAGGGCCGGTTGGAATCGTCCCATTTCACGAAGTACCAGCCCCTGATTATTTAAGGTGGTGGCGACTTCATCTCGCCGTGCATTTAGGGTTCGGGCAAGCTCCAGCCCCTCTTCCAGCTCCCGCAAGGCCCGTTCATGGTCACCCAAGGTCCACCAGATTAGGCCGATGGTGTTCTTGGCCTGTACCCTTTCCAGCAGCCACCCGTGTTTTTCCGCCAAGGTCGCGACCTCACCGGTTAAGTTAAAGGCGTCTTGATAACTGCCCTGGAACCAAGCATTGTTGGCCTGTTCCATTCGAACATTGGCCCACAAGCGGATCTCAGCCGGGTCATCCTTTACCAGGGCAAGGGCCTGCTCATAGAGTTCTTCTGCTCCGGGAAAATTGCCCAGCAAGCGGTTGCAACGTCCCATATCGAGCAGAGCCTGGGCCATGGAAGCCGACTCCCCGATATCGCGATAAATTGCCAGGGATTCGGCGTAGTTTTTCTTAGCTTCGGCATAAAGACTGAGGCGCAGGTCATAGACCCGGCCGATATTGGTGTATTGGCGGGCCAGTAATTCATCGGCCAGCATTTTATCGCTTAAAACGGCGGCGGCCCGATAGCGTTCCAGGGCACGATGGTATTGAACATCGTTTTCCAACACCAGACCCAAGTCGGCCAGCACCCCAATCTGCTGCGCACCCAGCTCCAACCCGGCGGTGATGTCAAGGGCCTCTTCCAGCAAGGGGGCGGCTTGGTCATATTGCTCGCGAGCTGCTTGGAGCAAGCCAAGCTTATTTAAGACCTCGGCGTGGGCTTCGCTGTCGGGAGCCGTTGCCTCAGTTACCCGTAATAAGTTTTCGCCAAAATATACCGCCCGGTCCAGACGACCAAGGAGATAAGCGCTTTCACGAGAATATTTATAGAGATTGGGCAGATAACCAGCAAGAGTCGGGGTCCGCTCAGCTACCTGTAAACCGTTTTCAAAGGCGAGCAAGGCGGTTTCATAACGTCCCTGTTTGTAGGCGTTTACCCCTTCCTTGACATATGCGCCGAAACGGGTGCGGCCAAGGGTTTCCATCTGGGCCGGGCTCAGGCCGGGAAAACCGAGGAGTCTCCAACCGGCTATGGTTTCATCGGAAGCACCGCTCTCGTCCAATGCGTCAAAGACGGACAAAGATGCATAGGAGTCGAGCAAACGGTTGATATGGGCGTCGGGTTCTTCCCCGCCCTGCCCTATGAGCATGGTGGGCACGCCCAACAGGCTGAAAAAATGACCGAGCAGATACCCATCTGCAGTTGGGACATCAGTTGCCAATACCAGCGAGACATTGGAAAGCTTACCCGCCAAGTGTCCGGCAGATAAAAGGGCTCCCTGATATTGCAGTCCAAGCATGGGGGTGGGACGTTCGCCTGGTCGAGTGGGGATGGTTTGGGAACTATGAACCGAATCATTTAGAATCAAGGTGTTAACATTGGCCAATGCAGCCAACAAACCTGCAATGGAGCTATCCGCCCCGATGCTCAGGTTGGTAAAATCCGGCGGGATGGCTGCCCTGCTTGACAGCTCGGGGATGGCCAAGATGGTATTCTTAAATGGTTTCGCCGCTGCCTTGACTCGCAGAAAGTGGGCACTGTTAAGTGCTACCGGACCTGGGAGTGTAAAGGGTGGCGGGTTCTCGCTGACAAAGGTGAGTTCCAGATTGGGCCAAGAGGACGGTCCTACGGCAGGAACAAAGGTCTTAATCTGGAGTTCATCCATGGTCACGATAAATGCGGTCCAGAGATTTTTCGTCTTGCTCTCAGGCCCGGTTCCCTGGGGATACAGACGGATCAGGGCTTGTTCTGGCTCCAAATTATCCATGACATCCATCAACTCCACCAGTCGGGGTTGAAAAATGGCCAAGACGTTTAGCTCGCCTGAGGGCCATGATAAACGGGCCTGGTCCAGACTTTTACTATATTTTTGCAGTAAATGGGCAAGCTGCTTACGGGTCTCGTTTCGTTTGGTATCAGATCCGGCCTGCACAGCCTGCTCCGACGCCTCTTCAACCTGCACTGCCAGCCCAGCTATGAGCAGTAACATGTTTTGGGTCGTTTCAGACTCCGCAAGCAGGGCAAATTCCGGCAGATTTTGTCGCTCATCCCCTAGGGTGGCGGCCAACAGATCTTCTTCGCTTTTGAGCCTGGTTTGGAGGTATTTTCGTTGCTCCTCTCCAGCTCCAGCCAATTGATTCTTCAGCTCTTCAATGGTTTGCAGGCGGGGAGTGATGCGGCCCAGCAGCTCTTTTTCCTGCTCTCCTAAGCGGCCGAGCAGCAAGGGTGCAAGTCGCCCTACCCGTTCATATTCACTAAGACGCTCCAGGAGGTTAAAAGCAGCCTCGTTCTTACCTTGGGCCAGATATTTATTGATCAGGGGGGCAAAGGCATGGCTTATCTCACCAGCTCCGCAACCTGATTCCAGGATGGTTAGGTTGGAGAGGCTCTCCAAAGCCTGATCAAAACGGCCTAGCTCTGCCAGTACACGCCATTTATAACGAGACAGAACACCTTGCTCTGCAGCCTTAAGGGCCGCCTCCAGGTGAGTTTGCAGCTGTTGGGGATCGCTCGTCAAAGAAGCTGCTTCGACACTGTTGAGGTGCAATGCGCAGAGCTGGGCAAAACCTGCCCGCTCAGATGGCGGATTTTCATTGAAAAGGGCCAGACCAGCCGCCAGATGGGTCGCGGCCTGTTGTTCGGCCTGGATAGCGAAAAGGGATTGATCGATTTGGGTATCAGGAGTGGATGCAAAGCGCTCGGCCAAGGCCAGATAATAGACCGCCAGGTTATTATATTGCTCAGCGAGCAGATTGCGCGAACCTGGTTGTTGTTTGGCTCGGATTAGTCGCCGGATAGCCCTATCGAGCTGCAGGAGGCGGGTAAATTTAGCGCTGAATTCCGTGGTAGCCGGGCTCCCCCCCTGCTCCTCTGTTAAACAAGCTGCCATATTTGCCACATTGAGCAGTGCGCTCATGGGGTTTTCCTGTTTCAGGGAGAGCTGGGCGGAACGTTCAAACTCCTTAAAAGCGGCCCCATATTTACGCAAGCCATGGTCAAGATGGGCTGCCCGGTGATAAAGCAAACCCACACCGTGTAGATTAGTTGGCTTTAGCTCAAGCTCCGGTGGGTAAGATTTCAGAGGCTCGGCCAGCATGGCACGTCCACTTGCCAAGTGGCCGAGTTCGGTTTCAATCCTGGCCAAAAAGGTTTGGGCCAAGCGCATTTCTTGTTCCAAGCTAAAGCCATATGCTGCTTGAGTACCTGTTTTTTCATCCACCGCAGCTTCCAGGCTCAGCCCGAGCAGGCCGCTCGATTGCTTTTTTTCCTTTTTAAGCGGCGTGGTGCCGTATTGTTCAAGCAGCTCCAGGGTGTGGCGAAAACCGGCTGCTGCCTGTTGTAAAAGCGCCCTTCGACCCTTCGAGCCTTGCTCGCCCGCTGCCATGTATAAACAATAGGCCATGGAGCGTTGATTGCGGGCCAGGTTTTGGGTCAGGCCAAGTTTTTCATTAAGGGCCAGAGTTTTGGCAAAGGCTTGCTCGGCAGCAAGGTACTGTTTGTTTTCCTGATGGGCCAGTCCCAGGCGATCAAGAAGTTCCACCCGCATTTCCAGGAGTCGGTGAGGTGCGTCCAAGGCTTGGCGTACCCGACTTACCAGGAATTGCAGATCGGCGCGTTGGGCGGCCCGGTTTGCGGTTATCCGGGGATAGAGCTTAGAGAGCAGGTCGAGTTGGGTTGCCAAAAGATTGGATATTTGATCGCGATAACTGTTCCAAGCCGGATCAGGTGGCGGACCGAAAGATTGATTGGTCAAACGAAAGAGCTCTCGATTAATTGCGGCCTGCTCTTCTGCCAGGGATTCCCAGGCGGCAGGGCCAGCGGCGGAATCAACACCACGCGCGGTTTCAGTTTTAATTATTTGACCAACTCGTTCGTTAATTTTACCGAACAGCTCGGACGGCCCAGCCGGGTCCATCCGTTCTTCAATGAGCTCCAAAGCCTTTTCATAGGCGGTGATGGGCTCTTGTGAACGGCCCAACTGAAAGGCTGCAGCTCCGAGACGGCGATAAAAAAGGATCTCGCTTTCAGCCACCCCAAAGGGAGCCTTGCTTGCCAGCCGCTGCTGATAAAACTCGAAACCATTACCGAACTGGTCGAGCAGGTAGTACATATTGCCGATATTGAGTTGCAGATCGGCCCGATTTTGCTCGGAGGTGTGGCCCAGTCCTAAAAAGTAGCCTTTTTGATACTCGGTTAGACCCTTTTCCAGCTGACCTTGTTCGCCGTAGACGGTTTCCTTGACCTCATGGATATAGCCCAAGGTTTGGTGAAAAAAGCTGATATCGCCCTGCTCCCCGATGGCTTGTTCCACAAGTTTCTGGGCCTCGGCCAGGTTTTTGCGACCTTGGGGGCTGCCTTCATCCAGATAAGTGAGTGATAAACCGGCACCATAGAGACTGACCGGATCATGGGAATTGCTCTTTGATCGGTTTTGATAGAGTTTAAGTAATGGGCTGATGGATTTCCTCGCCGCTGCGCACTTGATATAGCCACGATGGGCCGCCACCAGGGAGTAGTCACGGCGGATCAGGCCGAGAAAGATGTCGGCCGCTCCATTAACCTCTCCCAAACGATACAAGCGCTCCCCTGCTGCTAAGGAGCTGCGGAGAAAAGCTTGCAGGGCAAGGCGGTAGAAACGGTCTTCATGGGGTCGACCGGCCATTTCGGTTTCATAGAGATCTAGGGCCTGATGGAAACGTTCCTCTCGGTAGAGGATTTCGGCTAAGGCCAGTCTGGCTGCTCCGGTACGACTGTTGATTTGTTTGAAATCGGTTAGTACTCGCTGGTAGGCCGCCTTGGCCTGTTGCCATTCTCCTTTGGCATAATGGATATCACCGATACGGTTCCAGGCCGCCATGGCGAGACGTGGTAGGTTTTGGCCCTTAGAGGAGGCCAGTTGTTGGAGCTGCTGGCGTGTTTCCGGACCCACTACGGCGAGATCTTGGCCCACGGTTTGAGAGAGGATTTGTTCAACTGCTTGGTCGGCCCATTTTTCTTGTTTTGGATAATTTTCCACTATTTCGAGATAAAGGGGAGTTACATCGGCAAACTCTCCAGTGGCGGCCATAATCCCAGCGCGGTTGAAGCGGGCCTCTGCCAGGGTGGCAGATGACACACCGGGCATGGTTGCAACTTGCTCCAAGAGTTTAATGGCCTTTAGTTTTGAAGGACCATCTTGGGAAAGTTCGTTCAGTAGATTTGCCTGGTCTATGAAAACACGTGCTTCCACCTCTGGATCATTTGGATGGTTGCTGCCTAGCTTTTCTAAGGCGGCTAGGCCTGTTAAGAGCACTTGTTGGCATTCGGTTTTGTTTTCGCAGGTAGCGTACTGTTTTTTAGTGATTAATAGTTGAGATGCTATCTCGGCAAGAATGGCATGGGGCATAGCCTCGCGGTATTGTTGGCTTGTGGCTTGGTAGATGGAGATGGCTTGTTCATTAAACCCCATGTCTTTATAAAGACGGCCTATTGCTAGGGCAGATGGGGCGGCAAGAGTTTGTTCCTCTCCGAAGTGAGCTAGCACGCTGTAATGGCCGAGTAAGGCTAGATAGGGATCAGCCGGGATTAGTTTATCGAGCTCGGCGGCTAGAGTGATTTGGCCATCTGCTGTGCTTTGGATTGGTATTTCCCCTGCCAAGGGGAGTTTAAAGACATTGGCCGCCCCGCCTTGGCGGAGGGATAAAAAGATGAAACCATCTGTTGCAACATTGGGTTGCAGGGCAGAGTAGTTCGCCGAGGTGAGGGGGATTTGGTGAATAAGCCCTTCTTGATTGAAAAAAGCTTGATAGACGACGGCATTATCAGCTGTATTTACAATAGCATCCTTATTGGTATCCAGGCTAAAACGGTTGAAATAGATGGAGCGTCCGTCTGCTGACCAACTTGGATACATGTCGCGGGGGGTTCCGCTGGTAAGGGGTTGGATTTCCCAGCTGCTCAAATCTGCAATGAGGATATCGCCGTTGGGGTCATCACGACGGGAGACAAAGGCGCATTTCCTATTATCAGGCGAAATAACAGGAAAGGTGGCGTCAATGGCTATGGGAAGTAGACGGGGGGTTGGTTCTTTTTTGGAAAGGTCGACTATTAAAACTTGCCCCTTGGTGGAGCCTGCTTGGAAATGATGGAAGTAGAGGGTAGAGCTGTCCGGTCCGAAAGACGGGGCGGAGTCCTCGGTTTCACGACCGGTCAGGCGGCGTGGTTTTACATCTGGTTTGGAGAGATCGAGCAGATAGATATCACCCTTAACATCGTAACCGGTGGAGACATAGGCTACCCAACGCCCGTCATTGGAAATGGCGGGTGATCGATATTCTGAGAGGTTTCGGCCCAATAGTTTCGGCAAAGTAATTTTGGAAACGTCCAGGGTGCGCAGCCATAGTTCATTGAACCCTTGCTTACGGGCGGTATGCACCAGGAAACGGCCGTCACGGGAGATGGTCGCGTGGCCCACGGAATCGCTTTCAAAGGTGAGCTGTTGAGGCTCATTGATTGGAAGACGAGGTGGAGCTTGGCGCTGTTCATCACGTGAGCTGAAAAAATCCGATTCCACATCTTTATCGGCGAGAACAGAGGTCGCAGCTAAACAGAGGGCCAAGCAACAGGTGCTGATTAGAAGGAGGTATGATTTCATTTTTTCACCATCCAGGAACCATCCTCGTTTTGGATTTTATCACCGGGCAAGGATTTATCCGCCTGAATCTTAGCAAAAATTGTTTGCACCCTTGGGAGATCGTCCTTGGCGAGATTCTCATTTCGTTCAACCACCCGTTGCATCACCACTTGGCGGGCTCCATTAACTTCTGACACTACCTTTTCAAATTCGGCTATCTGGTAACGGCTTGCAAATTCGGTTAACTCCGGCGGAATTTCTTGTTGCTCAGAGGATTCTTTCTGCAGGCCAAAGGATTCCAGTAGGCCCTGATTATTCTCGCCCACCCATTGTAACTGTTTAAAAGCATCCACATCATCGGCGTGAAAAGAGAGGATCTGGATAGCCTCCACCGCATCCTGCTGCTCACCACTATGGGCCGGAGCGGAACTCACCCGCCCGTGCGGATCAACACCCCGCACCGAGGCCACCAACAACACCTCACTACTAAGACTATTATAGGAGCCCAGCACCTGGTTTTCCAAACTGGTCCGTTCACTGACCACCGTTACATCCACATCGGCCAGGGTGCAGGCTGAGAGGAGAAACACGGTTATTAGGAGTGAGGATGTTGTTTTACTTTGGAAATACATTAGGTTGTTCCTTATATATCTTTAAATTAGACAGGTAGACACGAGACATATCCCAACGGTCTTTTTCGGCGATACCAATAAAACTGATCTTGCCAAGCCAATAAAACGTACAGTATAATGTACCAAAAAAATAGCCAACAGGTGCCCTATGCGACGAATTAAAATAGACCAAGACATTCGCCCCATGTCCGAATTCCGTACTGGAATCGCTTCCTTTTTAAAACAAGTTCATGATACAAAAAGACCTTTAGTCATTACCCAGCACGGCAAAGGAGTTGCAGTACTCCTTGATGTAGTAGAATACGAGGCCATGCAAGACAAAATCGAACTTTTAGAAGACATCCATAAATCTCTGGCCCAAATTGATGCTGGAGACGGCCTTGACCACGATAAAGCGAAAACGACCATATTAAAACGGATAGGTAAATGAAAATCATCTGGTCGCCTCTCGCCATAGAAAAAACAACAGAAATCGCTGAATATATCGCTAAAGACAACCCTTCGGCTGCAACAAAATGGGTGGAAACCTTGTTTAAAAAGGTCACCTTATTAAACTCATCTCCCCAACAAGGACGAATTGTTCCGGAAACTCAACAAAAAGAAATTCGCGAATTAATATATGGAAATTATCGTATAATTTACCGATTAAAAAATAATACAATATCCATACTCACCATCCGACATGGCAAACAAATTCTACCATTAACTGAAATACCATAACAACTGAGAAACTCGGTAAAGATATATCAAACCATTTTACCTAATTCTATAAAAAACCAGGAAATATCATGACATTAGAACAACAAAGAGATCAGGCAATATATATTCTTAACGAGGATCTATCTAACTTATCAGTTCTTTATAAAGAATGTTTCCTCTCCATGGGAAGAGGGGCCTTACTTGTTTACGCAAAAACCATCATTGATGGAATATTCCCAGGCAAAATTGATTACCGTACCAAAAAACAGATGTTAGATGTATTTGACAAGCCTTCCGATCACGCTGATTTAAAGAAAATGATAGATAACTATAATCCCAAAAAAGAAGGCATTATGACCCTTATAACCGACTACTCAAACGCAACATATTACATAACCGTAAATTTAAAGTAAGACGTTTTGAGATCGTAAAAGACTGCACATTGTTCATAAAGATAACTTCACATCTAAATATTAACTTCGAATCGGTGGGGTGCAGTGCCTACCATACTGTATGGATAACCTAAGGGAAAACTCATTTACACCATAGGGAAACCAACTTAGTTATCGCTTTAACCTGACGGCTCTCTACATTTTCAACGCGTACGTATTGGCCGAACCTGTCCGTCCACCTCCAACACCAGGGTATCGGCCTGTAGGAGTTCAAGGCTGTTTTGCAGGGATGTTAGGCTTGCCAGGGCTTTGCGTAGTTCAGCTTCAATGGGTAAACCGGCGATATTGACCCGCTTGAGTTCGGGCAGGGCAATGATGACACCTGTAACCGTTACCTCACCGCGTAGGGATAAATTGCCGTTTTCTATATCCACCTGAATCCAGCGTGGTGAACCCAGTTCCACCATTTTTCGTTGCTTAATGATTGCCTCGTTGCTTTCGTAAGGATCTAGGCTATAAAGGATGCGAGAGAGCATTCTCTGTCCTATATGACTGATATGAACATGGACGTTAAGTTCTTCCAAAAGCTTGTCCGGCTCGGGGCTTAGCGGGGTCTGCACTTCCAGACGTCCTGACATTTCAGTATCACTGGATGGCAACTCAGCCAGTAAGTCCGGCAACATTCGTTCAGCATCAATACCGCTGAAGTCGACTTTCAAGCCAAGGCCATACTGTGCTTCTTGCTCAGACAGAGCCAGAGAGCATAGAATGGTGCCGCCCATCACATTTACCTGCAAATTATCGATTACCGGCAGTGAGTCGACGAATTTAAGATTCATGGCGAAATCGGTCACCTCAATCCGTGGCCCGTCGCCCATTAGACGCAAGGATTTAAGAACAAAGGTGGGGTTCTCTTGCTTAATATCCCTACGAAACCGCTCGGCAAAAGACGATGTATCGGGAGCTAATGTGGTCTCTGATAGTGCAGCAGCCAGCACTTCCAACGAAAGAGGAGCTTTAGATTTCGGATGGGTTTCCATAGCAACCGTACCGATTTGAAATTTTTTATCAAATCGAAAATCAGCGTCAAAGCCGCTAAGTTCCAACTTATCCCCCATGCTTATATTTAATTCATCAGCCTGCAAACTAAGATTTGAAGACACATCTTTACCTCCACGCATCTTCAGACCCATATCTACGGCCAACTTTCCCCCAAACCCCATGGTGGAAGTCACCGGCTGGGGAGCGCCAGGCTCCTTGGCCAATTCTACTTGATTTCTCATGACGACATTAAGTTTTTTAAATACATCACCCAAGCCTAGTGGTTGCTTACCACTCAACAAATCATCAATATTATCAAAGCGCAGGGAAAAAACCTGAGCCACACCAAAGGGGTCAACCTGAAGTTTTTCATGTAATTCAAAAAAATTAAAATCAGTCGTTGAACCCGAAAACTCCAAATTCAAGCCCAACTTCTCCGGCATATTTTCGCTAACCGGTAATTGCCGAATTTCGGGGAACTCTACCCGTCCACTGAAATCAAACCCCTTATCCGCCCCCCGTAACTCAAACAACAAGGGCTGGGGGGTATTGCCGCCACGCACCACCATTTGGCTATTATCGGACCCAGGTAAATCTAGCCCGATCTCTTTCAAATCCACTGCAAACCGCAAATGATCAACAAAAGAGAGATCTGCAAAACGTTGCAACGGCGCGAGTTCTTTATTTTGCAAATTTTGTAATTCATCCGGCATGGGCACCCTGCCCTTGGTGTCGCAGTTAAAAGCAATATCACCCATGGCGCTCAGGCCCGGAGGCAATAAAGATCCGGCCACAACGGTTACTTCCCCAAGGTTGATGTGACCCCCCAGCTCCGCCAAAAACTCTTTTGTCCCAAGCTCAGCCAAGGAACCTTGAAAATCAACCCCAAGCATCTCGCCCATCCGCAATTCAACACCGATCCCATGGACCTCGGTTTGTTGCACGTTACCTTCCGGCATAAAGAGCTTATCTAAATGAAGGTCAACCGCCAGGGAAGTGGTAAGCTGCGCCTTTTTGTCACCCCTCGGACCGGGCAAACCATCCACTATAATAGACGGAGCGCGCACCATCAGCTCACTGATGGTTAAAGCGGTATCACCGCCCTCCCCCAACAGGGTCTCCAAACGTATCTTTTCCGAAAACTTCTCCACTTCAAGTTGCCCGGGCAAGCTGAGCCCAGTGAGGGTCAAATCTTGTCCTCCAACCAGCTTGGCCCGTATACCATAAGGACTGAGGGGAGCTGGGGCCATATCCGAAGCTCGGACGCTAACATCGCTCAACGCCAGATTTTCAAAATATATTTCCTGCGCCCCCTCCATGCTAAAATCATCCACTCCCACGTGCAAACCCAGGCTAATATCGTTGGGGAAAAAATCATTAAGAGCTACTTCGAAATCCTCTAAATGCAGAGCAATCTCCTTCACGGCTATATCTTGTTCCCCTTGTTGCACTCCCACGGCGGGCAAAATCACAGCCAAACTTTCCAAACCAACCTCGGCCGGGCCACCACTCAAAGCACCGTTGAAACGAAAATCCGCCAGCTCCACAACCCCGCTTTGCTCTGCAGTGCCCAACGAAATACCCGGTGGGATCAACGGCGCGGCAAGAACCATGAGCTCGCCCAGGTCAAGATGCAACTCATCCAAGTCAAATTGCATTATTCGCTCCGTTTGCAAGGCAGAGATTGCCACCCGCCAATCAATATAACTTTTTTCCCCTATCTGAACCCGAGCCGTATCCACCCGCAGTTCATCCTTAGCCAGCTCAAGCAACACACTCTGACTTACTTGGATATTTAAAGGACCCACTGCAGCTTCAGGCAGCGGCGCTCCAGATGCCTGCAAACCAATAACATTAAAATCCAAATCAACATTGAGCAGTTGCTCAACTCGGCCCGATACTGCAAGGGCCACCGAAAAATCAGTATTCACTTGCGGAATAGCGGGCGGCGCTGCCTTAACCGCCATTTCACTACCGGTAAACAATAAATTGAGATCAATTGCCCCCCCGGACTCAACATCATATGCCCCATTGAACGAGAACTCTAATGTGCCCGCTACATCGGGCACATCAGTTGGCAAAAAAATATTAAACGAAGAAAGCAGATCCCCAACATCAACAATCACTTTACCATCTAAGCCTTGCACCGGGCCACCGGCCAGATCAATGCTGACCCCTGGTAAATGACCGTTTAGCTGAAGTTTGCTATTAAATGAACTCAAGCTATTATCTGCCCTAAAAAGCCCGGCCAGGGAAAGATTCAAGCTTATGGGCTCTAGCATTTCCTCATTACAGCTGAGATGGGGGGCTTGTATATCCAACTCCAAGGGTTCCCTTAATAATGACGGAACATCTAGATGCAAAGAAAAATCCTTCAAAGAAACCCGTCGATTTTGCACCTCATCAATCAATTGAAAGGAAATATCGTCAAAAAGCAGGTGAGCCCGAACATCCAGGGGTAGAATCAAAGGCACATCCTTGGTACGATCATCGGGTTTTTCTTCCAACTCGGACTTCTTCTTTTCCGGCCCGCCTAAACCAGCGAGTAATGTATCGATATTATTACGACCCTGGCCATCGGTAATCATCCGGCCCGCCAGACCGCTCACATCCACTTCCAAAGCGAGGGTACGGGAGAACAATTCCACCGGATCGTAAGACAAACGCAGTTTTTTCAGCCGTAACAGGGGAACATCACCAAAACGAGAATCCTCGGCGATCTCCAGATCAGATAGGCTAAGCCCATTCAGCCAACTCCACCGTAATTGTTTTAAGGTAACAGGTCGACCAACGGCTTTGGTTGCCGCGATTTCCAAGCGAGAAACAACCATTGGAGTAGAAACAAGGGTGGGTACGAGGAGTATAAATATAATTAGCAGAGCCAGGGCAAATGTGAGCCATGGTAGCAAGCGTCGCAAAAAACGAAGCAATATCTTTCCAACTCGCAAGATTCCAGGAGCCGAAAATAATGAAGGTGATTTATCTGGATAGGTTTTCATGAAGGATCGAAGAAGAGAGAACGTATTAAGATTTATGAGTTAAAAAAACTGATTTTCCAGATAAACGGTCCCAAGCGACAAGAAATAAAGCGCACCGAGGAAAAGATTCACTGAAATATCATTCTATCATATCATAATCTCAACTCTATTGCCGCAAACGTTCCACAGCCGATACCACTCCCTTGCTAAACTCTACCCGTGCCGTGACGTATTCAACTCCGTTTTCATGGTCAAGCCACACACCATGATATACTGTTCTTCCCTTACCGTAACGATCCACCATATAGATCGGAAAGCCCATGGAGTGAGGGTGAAAAAAGGTTTCGGTACGGGTATATTCCCATATGATAGTAACCCCTTCCTTGGTAGTACGGTTGAAAATTCGGGAAGGTGAACCCCAGGCTATTCCCACCATATGTTCGCTAAAACCGATATCAATATTGCCTTGCCGAACTTTCTCCTGCACTTCGGGACTAAAGGTGTTGAATAATAACTGATTATTGACAATTCGTCGATCACGTACCTGTTGCAGCGAAAAGCAACCAGCTAGGCTGAAGGCGGTTATTAATAATATGCTGCACCAGGTACATATTTTCATATCAAACTCCGCTCCAAGTGAAATGGTTACTGTGTTGGACCCTCACCCCATCGCTCAATATGGTAAGTTAAAAGAACTAGAGGGATTATTAGCCTTAATTTCGTACCTATCCAGTTCTCAATATTATTGATTTAAGACAGTCTGCACTTTAACCTGCCATGGACGAACTCCACCGAAACGATATTGTTAACTTTAGTGTTTCAAGGGAATCTCTCGGTTCAGCCGGGCACCCACAGGGGGGTGCCCCTACACAGTCCTCGGCAAGCAACAACAATTATATAGAACACCGGCCGACAGGAGATCATCCTGGGATTGGGCAATCACAAGGATCACCCCTACCCATGTATCCTGACTCACCTAAATTGGGAACAACCAACATAATTTTACCCAAATCGTGTAACATAAACTATTTGCACTTTTCCCTCAGACATATTTTAGAACAACACTCATCACCGTTTACACAATATTCCTTTTTATCCTTACAAGCACACGATGAATCATCTGTACAATTCGGGTCGTCACAATCATATAGATTATCACAATCATTATCTAATCCATCAGCGCAATAACCACTCTCGTTTATTAGAGGCGTACCGCAATCGTCTACACAGTCACATACACTTTCTGTGGAATCACAAACTCCATCACCGCACGCAGAGATTACTACCGCCTCCACCTTAACAAGCAATTCATTAGAATAATCAGAAAAAACAGTTCCGGAAAAGGCCTGAACCCGGTATTTATATGTTCCCGGTTCCACGACGTCATTGTACTGCGTTTCATTAGCGGATACAGCCTCCGGGAGACGAACAAAACTATATTTTCCCCGTATTTTTGTAGCACGTTCAACATAAATGCCTTGTTCATTATCGGCGGTATCAAACCAAAAAAGCGTTACAACATCTCCATTCACATCAGCAGTTAAGTTAAGAGGAGCATTAACCTGGTTAGGAGCACTCAACGTTACCACCTGACTTGTGATATCATTGGCCCCAAGGTCATCAGTTACAAAGAGGGTTACATTGAAGTCTCCCGGTACCAAATAGGTATGTATGGGATTTTGAAGATTTGAAAAGATATCGTCACCAAAATTCCAGTTCCAGCCCACTAAAACACCGTCAGAATCACTACTCTTATCAATAAAGGTGACAGTGAGATTATCCGTCTCATGGATAAATTCAGCAACAGGGGAGCTATTTGCTTGCATAAGATGACCAATGGCATCATCTGCCTTAATTAATCCGTAGCCGCTCTTATAATCAAATCCAACCCCTTCCATATCCACCGCCGTTGTTTCAAGAGAAGCATAGAGCTCAGGGACTGTAGCCTCACTCTTTGCCTCAAGCATGAGAGCTGCCACAGCAGCTGCATGAGGCGCAGCGGCGGAAGTACCAGAAAAATCAGGGATACCGTTATCATTTCTATCACTTGTTGGATAAAAAAAGGTAGTATCAACTCCATCAGGAGCAACAATTCCCGGCTTATTACGAATCATCGGATTTGCCAAGCGCTGCCCTGCCCCATCCATGAGAATTGGAGTCCCACCATGGGAAGAAAAATACTCCAACTGGGGCGGAGATCCAGGATCAAACGCAGGTGTTTGTGGATAATAAGCAGCACCTACTGCCTCTGCGCCAGCCGCATTGGCATGGCCGTATACTGTGGAACTGTTAGTGGCGTACTCATTCACTGTTATTGAACCAAAATGAACATATTTCATATAAGTAGGATAGGACGGGGTCCAACTATCATATCCACCACCGGGATCTGGTTCAAAAAAATAGCTGATCATTAAATTGAAATTATCAGTTGGTTGATCATTGCAGAACTGCAATAACTCCACCGGCTCCCCCCCCGCAACATTATCAGTATCACTTCTAGCAAGAATAGAGAGTCCGCTTTCATCACCCTGGACCAGATAGATATCAAGATCAACAAGAGAACCGTTCCCTCCCGCCAAAGAACCAAATGGTTGGTCCCATTGCAGACTAATAATGGCACACTCACCTGAGGCAACAGTGATATTTTGCAAATAATCTGTCCCGTTACCCGGATCAAAATCATGGAGTATTCCTACAAATCGTAATCCATAAAACCAATCTTCAATAATAAACGGCTCCCCGCTGGAGGTATAGGAGTATTCATAACTCTGGGCAGCCTGATTGCCTGCTGATGAAAAATATGCCACCCCATCCCCAACAACTTGATCCACTGCCTGTGCTATGATTCCATCCTGAAACATGGGTTCGGCGTAGTATTGTACATCATCCACAATGACATCGGCTCCAGCAGAAGCCAAACTGAGGATACCATCAGCAAAACCGGCCATACCGGTAAAAGCGGTGTTAAAACTCAACGATGCTGAGGGAGCAACATCATAAACAATCTGCAGCATGGCACGCCCCTCATCGCTACATGGTGCAGGTAGAAAACTTCCACAGTTGGCTGAATCATCCAGGACATTGACCATAGGTCCATCTGGAAGGTCACCACCCAACACATCAGCATCGGCACCATCCTGCTGATCATAGCTATCGGACAAGACACCAACAGTGATCCCTGCACCGGTAAGCCCCGTAGTAGAACGGGCTATATCTGCATACATGGCAACATCACCTTGGCTGGTGACAGCACCAGTATTGGTAATTGGACGATAGGAAGCTGAAATGAACCTTAAACTATTCAACTTTGAGGCTCTATTTATGGCTCCAATGGGTAACCAACCCGAGACAACTTTATTGAATCGAACCCCTTTCTGTAGCCCTACCCCTTTGAGCTCATTTAATAACTGAGTACCACTAGACTTTTCGACGGCATCCACCACCACCTTACCGCGTGAAAACATAAGAAAGGAATTACTTGGTTTGAACACCACATTTGATCGAGCTGCTGCATGTGCACGATATTCTGTATAGACTTTGTTCAGCGCGGAGCCTGCTTTCAAAAAGGGTTTGGCTTTTTTATGAACCACGCCACCGGGATGCAGTGGAACCTCCTTGATCACCAATGCCTGCCCACCAGGTGGAAAAAGCAACATATTTACCATCACAACCACAACAACACAGCTCGCTAAAAATATAGTTGATTTTAACGATCTCATAATGACACCTCCATTGCGATATCAAATCAGTTGTCTAACTCTAAAAAAAAAGCCAGATCACCTTGAGCAAGAATTTCCCTGCAAGGCAACCCGGCTATTCGTACGTGGCGAATCCGTGGCTTTCCGTCCCCGCCTTACGACGGGATTGGCTTTATCTGTAACGAAGAATAATTATTTCCTATTTCAATTATAGAGTGCAATAGGAAGAGAAGTCAAACCATGAAACATAAAATAATTACGCTACTAGAACCATTTACTATAAGAGCAACTAGTTAATCATAGATAATTTTTATATCATCTTTACCTTACCTACAAATTTAACATCTTATACCTCATTCACAACACCCTACGAAACAACCGGCTTAAAATACAGCATAAAAATATCACCATCTCTACTTGACACCACCCGATATTTGTTTTGTAATAATGATTATCGATACCATGTTTGCTTTAAAGCCATAACATAGAGATCTCGCCTCATAATGTTATACATACAGGCTCATATATATAGATCAGGAGATAAGCTATGATTACCAAAAAAGAACTTTGCGACAAAATTATCATGCTCTATCCAGACATAAATTATTGCGGAATCGATGTGCAAGTATTGCCCGATACCGGGACAAAGGCCTGGGTGGTAAAACTCAATAAAGGTAATTATGAGCGAATGCACTATTTAGAAGAACCGGACGTCAATTCATGTATGGAAGGAATGCAATGCTTTACCCTAGGACTAGAGATAGCAAAATTAAGAAAAAATATTGAGGAAGAACCATTCTGAACCAACACCCGAGAGTGACCGAACAAATGCACCCTCCAGGTGCCAGCAGCCCAATATATTCATAACCTCTTTTCCCACCCTGGTTTAAAAATTAGTTACCATTACAGGAAATGTTTTAACAAATATGCGACCCCGACTAACGATTGCCTATAATCATTTCTCATTAAATGTATCTGGTCACAGAATTCATAACTAATCGATTTGATAGAGTAAAAATCTGTAAGTGGTCACAGGTGATTCAGGTTTATACAATTGCTGCTGCTCGCTATATCCCTTCTATGCGGGCAGTGGCAACTGCATGAAGAGAGGTGCCTCATGTTACCACTTACCATTAAATTTCATCGTATCTTGGCCAACTGTGGTACTACTGATACTGAAAAGTAACCACCATTTTTACAACCAGTTAGAGAAAATACATGAAAAACACAAAAATATTGGGAATCGTTATAATTATCTCCATCATCGCCGTTTATGCGGGAGCTAAAATATATGTCACAAAACTTGCAAAAGCTGAGGTGGACGTTGCCATAGCAGAAACTTCAGACACAACTGATATAACGTACAAAAAAGTCAGCGTAGATTTACTAGGCATGGATGTACATATTTCAGACATTACCGTTTCACCCATTAACAGTGATGAAATATTAAAAATTAATGAAATAATAATCCATGATTTTGACAAAGAGTCAGAAGTTCCAACTTTTTTCTCTTTTTCATGCAATGGCATAGAAGTAAATATTAAAGAAGCCGGCAAAGAGGCTGATAAATTAAGAGCTTTGGGCTACAAAGACAAAATGCTTGCCAACATAAGTGCCCACTACGCTTTTGATAAAGAGAAAAAAGAACTTACGTTAAAAAACATTGGAATAGGTGCTGAAGAGGCCGGTAATATTATGATCAGCTTCCGTTTAGGAAACATCAACCTTGAACAAGAAGCAGTGCAAACATTATTTTTCACCTTCCCCTCTCTTTTGCTCCATGATGCACAAATAACCTACGAAGACGACTCGTTTATTGAGCGTGTCATGGCCCTTGAAGCACAAAAATCGCAAACAACCCTAGAAGAATTTAAAAAATCATTATTTGAAGAACTAGATGAAAAAATAGCAAACGAAAAAGATGACTATACAAAAAAAGGCTTAATGGAGATAAAAGGGTTTTTTGAAAATCCAAAGAAAATTTCCCTGACAGCCTCCCCCTCTGAGCCACTACCTCTTGGCGCGCTCATGAATATTGAAGACCCTAAAGAATTAATCAAGCTGCTTAATATTAAAATAAAATCTTAATAAAAAAACTCGTAAGCATTCAACAGCACCGCAACTGCGCGAGACTAGGCCGGACTTGCAGGCATCTTTTGCAACCAGCTACTTAGCCACCCACGGCTCTACTGGACGTATATATCTACAACCCTGCTTTTCAATGGCGGTGACAAAGCGTACCGCGCTGGTACACTTATAGCTTGGACGGGCACCCCCACAAGAGACGATGTTGTTGACTTAAGAATTTCAAGGGAATCTCTCGGTTCAGCCGGGCACCCACAGGGGGGGGGTGCCCCTACGGCTCCGTGCAAGTTTGGAGATTTTATTTAAGCAAATTGAAGTTGATTTGGAAAGTCTTCCAGTTTTGCGGGATCTGTAGGAGTACCCCTTGTGAGCAATGTCTTTGACTTAAGAAAACGTTTTTTGTTTTACGAAAAGTTGAACCTACCCGAAAGCTGTAGGGGCGGCCCCCTGAGGCCGCCCGGCAAAACCGAGAGCGCCCCTTGCAAAGCTTAAGTCAACTGCGGTGCCCATGCAACACTTAGTAAATTCCAATCATTTTTCCCTGGAATTATAAATGCCCTTGAGGCTCCAGCATTGCCCCACCCTTTCCCACTAACTGTTAGCAGGAGTGAGCAAAATCAAAACTTCCAGATTTGGAGTGCCAGGAAACATATCCATGGGCACTATCTTCTCTACCTGATAACCGCCTTGCTGCCATTGTTCAATGGAAGATGGGATCTGGTCAACCCCGCAATGGATATGGAGCACCTTATGGGGTTCTCGAAGACAAAGGGCTGCAATAACCCCGTCTTTAGGGCCTTGCCGGGGCGGATCAAGGATCACCGTCTCCGTAAGGGAAGCGGCAAAAGGCTGAATATCTTCAATGGTATTTTCAGTTATCCAGCGAGCCAGGAATTTAGTTTTACGGGAAGCAGGGTTAAGCTTCTTATTAGCGACAGCTGAACGGATAGAAGGACCTTCCCCATCAATACCAAGCACCTGGTTATAGTCAGCTGCTAAATAATGGCTAAAAAGCCCATAGCCACAATAGAGATCAATCAATACTTCATTAGAACCTGGATCCAACAATTTACGCGCCTGCTCCAGCATCACCGGAACCATGGACTCATTAACCTGAGAAAATGAAGTGGGATGAAAACGATAGCGATGTTTTTGATGGGTTACCGCAACATCCCCTTTCCCGTAAAGCTTTTTAAAATTTAAAAGATCAACTGGTTGCCGTGCTTCTAAATAATAATCTGAAGAACTGGGATCTGTGTAAATATAAGCGCCAGTAATTGATTTATCCAATTTCTTCAAATGTTCGGCAATCATTTTTAATTTCCGAACCAAAGGACCATTAAGGGCATCCACGTTAAAGATTACCGACTGCTCACTATAACTGCCACGTATAATCAGATAATTTAAGTGTGTTGCCAACAATTTATAGGGCGGCTCACTAAGCTTTGCCTGCAAAAAGCTATATATACGACCATGCTCGGGAGGCTCCAAAGGCGATTCCACAAAGGGCCATTTTTGGGTCGACAACGCCTTATCACCAAAGAGCAAATACAAAATACGGCCCTTATGCAGTGTTTTTCGTTTAGAGGTAGTGCGATACTGCCGTCCCATGGGAGACGCGATGAGCGGTGCTGGTTTCCCAGGCAATTTAAAATGGTCCCAGTAAAGATCAAAGGCCTTTTCTTTTATCCGCAGTTCTTCATGATAATCTAAATGGACTAGAGGAGCGCTTTTTTTGGTGACGTAGTGATTTTTTGCTTCTATTTTGGGAACAATAGTTTTCAGAAGAGAGGCATAAGTAACCGGTTCATCGGTTTTTTCAACTATTTTACTATCTTTAGAATATGTATTTTTGGGACGATACTGTTTTTTCGACACAATGTTCTCACGAATAAATATTAAGGGTCGCGAAAAATAATTAATACCCTAAAAAAACAAGCTGTTAAGCGGTAGACTCAGAGATGGGATAATTATTTTTTTTCGAGGCCCTATCTTAACAATGAACCGTTACAAAACGATCCAACTGATTAGCAAAGGACTGCAGATCCTTTCGCCCCAAAGCAGCGGGGCCACCGGTATTGAGCCCGGTATCGCGCAGATCCGCCATGAAATTGCGCATGCTGAGTCGCTCCCCAATAGTTTCTTTGCTATAAAACTCACCACGTGGATTAAGCGCATGACCGTTTTTATTTATAACCTCTCCGGCCAAGGGAATATCAGCAGTTATCACTAGATCACCCTCTTGCATACGCTTAACTATTTCGTTATCAGCCACATCAAATCCTGCCCCAACCACAACAGTTTTGATGAACCTGGACGGCGGAGTACGCAGGGGTTTATTGGCAACCAAAGTTAGTGAAACAGAGATTCTCTCGGCAAGCCGATAGAGGATTTCTTTAATTGGTTTGGGGCAAGCATCGGCATCAACCCAAATATGCATATTTTTGTACCTATTTAGTATCTTTTGGTGTCACGAGCAGTATTTTGATTCCAAAAACTATTGACTCAGTAAAACCAACAATATTGAGCATTGCGGGGTCCCCTACGAATCATTAAGCAAAATTAAAACTATTATGTCAGTACATTATGCCGCTCTACTCACTTGGCCGGCCCCGCCTTTTTCCTTACCTTCCAGATAATCGTCAAAACCAATGGTTAAATCAACAATTCCGTCTGGAGTAATCTCAACAATCCTATTGGCCACGGTGGAAACAAACTGATGATCGTGGGAAGCAAAAAGCGCAACTTCGGAAAAAGCCATAAGCCCATTATTTAAAGCGGTAATTGATTCCAGATCCAAATGGTTAGTGGGTTCATCTAGAATAAGTACATTGGCCCCGGCCAACATCGTCTTAGAAAGCATACAACGCACCTTTTCACCACCGGAGAGTACAGAGGTCTTTTTCAAAGCATCTTCCCCGGAAAATAGCATCTTCCCCAAAAAACCGCGACAAAAGCTAGGATCCTCTTTAGGCGGTGAATACTGATTGAGCCAAGTAACAAGATCCATATCACCCTCGAAATATACGCTATTTTCCTTAGGAAAATATGCTTTGGTTATAGTCACTCCCCAACGAAAAGTACCGCTATCAGGCTCAAGCTCACCGGCTAGGATCTGGAACAAGGTAGATTTCGCTAAACTGTTGGCCCCAACAAAAGCAATCTTGTCCCCCTTATTAACAGTGAGATCAAGGTCTTTAAACATGGTGACCCCATCCACTTCTTTGGATAACCCAGTAATCTCCAAGATTACATCTCCGCAAGGACGCTCGGGATTAAAGACGATAAAGGGATATTTACGAGAGGATATGGGCATATCCTCAATAGTCAACTTCTCAAGAAGTTTCTTTCGAGAGGTAGCCTGCTTAGCTTTGGATGCGTTAGAGCTAAAACGCTGGATAAAGTCTTTAAGTTCCTTAGCTTTGGCTTCCGACTTTTTAGCCTCACTCTCTCTTTGACGAAATTGAAGCTGACTGGCCTGGTACCAGAAATCGTAATTGCCCACAAACACCTGAATACGTCCATAGTCAATATCTGCCATATGAGTACATACTTGGTTGAGGAAATGACGATCATGGGAAACGATAATAACCGTATTTTGAAAACGGGAAAGAAAGTCTTCCAGCCAAGAGATTGATTTGATATCAAGATGGTTGGTAGGCTCATCGAGCAAGAGAATATCAGGATTTCCGAAAAGAGCTTGAGCTAAAAGAATACGTACTTTATCGCCGCTTTCAAGTTCTTTCATTTTCTTATGTAGCATCTCCTCTTCTACACCAAGACCACTTAGCAATACTGCTGCTTCCGATTCCGCCTCATAACCGTTCATCTCACCAAATTCGGCCTCTAATTCACCGGAACGAATACCATCAGCCTCGGAAAAATCACTCTTGGCATATAAAGCTTCCCGTTCAGCCATTATCTTATAAAGCTTTTTATGCCCCATTATAACGGTATTAAGCACCAATTCTTCATCAAAAGCGAATTGATCCTGATTAAGCATGGCTATACGCTGTCTGGCACCAACACTTATATCACCCTTATCTCCCTGCATTTTACCGGACAATATTTTTAAAAAAGTAGATTTGCCAGCACCATTTGCACCGATCAAACCGTAGCAATTTCCGGGAGTAAATTTAATATTAACATCTTTAAATATTACTCTCTTCCCATAGGAGAGAGAAACGTTGGTAGCAGTAATCATGTTATTTCCTTAGTAGTAAAAAAAACAAACCACACGGGGTGGAAAGAGGGAGGGTGGGGTCAGGGGTCGAAATGTTATTTTCTTGAATATGTTCCAGAGACGATGAACGATATAGTATAATACATCTTTGAGCAAGTAGCGAGCTATTTTCCAAAAAAAAAGGAAAATAATCACCTTAGTTCGCTGAAATGGAATGCACTAGAATGATTATTTAGCGAAAAATCGTAATTAAAATCAAATTTTCCTTATCACATAACATCTCTGTATAACCATGAATATATACCTCAAAATCACACAAAAGCATAAGTAACAGCTTAATATCAATAGCAGTTTATCCTACCTATATATTTTCATGCTTGTTAGTTAATCTGTTACGTGTTAAGCTTAAAAGATCACACTATAGAGTATAATAATAATCAATATTGCATAGTAAATTCATACAATTTTCCGGCCAATACAAAGCTAAGGGCCACGAAAAATAATAAATGGCCTAAGATTGCATGGGATTTTATTTTATTTTTTCTGCGCCCTAAATAATAACCTCTTAATAGGAAAAAAAAATGGGTACATGTGATTTCTGCGGGACCACAATTTTATTTGGCGGAGTAAAGGATAACGACCTTAGATTTTGCAACGACAAGTGTCACCAAAGTGGATACCCTTTAGTTATTTCTCGTGATATTCCAGATGACATTGTCAACAAAAACGCAGAAGAAGTTCACAAAGGAGCTTGTCCAAAATGCCAAGGACCCGGCCCAATTGACGTACATACATCATTTAAAATTTACTCCCTTCTCCTATTCACCTCCTACAACAGTGTGCCAAGTATTTGTTGTCGCTCCTGTGGGATCAAAAGTCAGGTAGGGAATACTGTTTTTTCCATGCTTTTTGGTTGGTGGGGCTTTCCCTATGGCATTTTAATGACTCCCGTCCAGATAATCAAAAATGTAGCCGGCATTATAAAGGGACCAGACAAAACACAACCATCAGAAGGGCTAAACAATATGGTAAGACTACTTATTGCCGAAAAAATGGTAGCCCAACAAAATGCCCAGCAAACAGCATCTAATTAGTGATTTTTTTTCAACTGGACATTACACCATCTATCCTTATTATTTTATAACATTACTACTATACCAAATGTAATTAACCAGGATCTATTCAATAGCTCTCATCCACCCGGCAACCTCCCGTAGAGGCTAGTAACCCTCAATATTGTTAATTTCGGGCCGCTCTCGATTTTGCCGGGCACTCACATAAGTGGCAATACTGTTAAATTAAGCAAAAGTTCTTAATTTTACATAACGTTGAATCCACCCGGAAGCTGTAGGGGCACCCCCCTGTGGGTGCCCGGCGGGACCGAGAGCGACCCTAGTAAAGCTTAAGTCAACAACATTGCAAGTAATCGTTAACCCACACCGTAGAACGGTCATTAAAAATTACACTGCATATCGTTTTCATAAAACCACATCCGGCTTCCACACCACTTCTAAAAAAACCTATTTACCATTCAAAACTCATTGCCGAGGTCTATCAGCCAAATGATTCAGCTGTAAAAACATGTGAATAACCCCTTTTCCCTACTGCCAAATTATTAGACGGAAAAGCGCTAATGAGCACTTTTTCAATGGGTTTCTCGTAATACTCACCCAGAATTTCAACACTTCTCTCATTCTCATCGCTAATATTCACATAAGATCGATTACGATATTTTATATCACAATAATATATAATATTATCCTCTCTCTCAAATAACATCTCTACTTGAGCGCCAGCTTCTATATCATCATCCTTAAACCATGAACCATGTTCGTAGTCCAACTCGCCAAATTTTAATTTTTCAGCGATGATTGTTGCGTGTTGATGACAAAAATTTTTAAAAGCAATGTCCAAATAATTATCATATAATTTATCTGGAAGAGCCTGATAAAGGCCCACTGCCTGGCCACTTGTTTCTACACGAGAAGACCAATGAGAAATAAAATTATAATAAAATGATAGAAAAGGGTCGGCGAGTCGAAAACGTCTATTTTTGGAAGAACCAGGCTTATGAATAGACCCATATCCCTCTACTACTCCAATAGATTGTAAATTTTCCAGCATTTTACTTAAAGTGCCGCCAGATTTCATCCCGAGATTACGAGCAATTTCATTCCGACTGGCACACCTTCTACCAGCGAGAAATTTTGTTATTGACTTATAATAAGCAGAATCTTTGAAATGATACGAAAAAAGTTGATCAAGCTCTTTAAAGAAAAAACAATCGGGTTTAAAACACAATTGGGCCAAATTCTGACGAACCGAACCATTTAAATCATACATCTCTAAATATTTCGGAATACCACCCATAACCAAATAATATTCAAGCGCTTCCTGAATATCTTTATTTGCAAAAAATCCATTCTTCACCTCCCCTAAAGTAAGTGGCCTAAGATCAATAACACTATCGACTCTATTTATTAAAAAAATGGAGCGAATCACTTTTTTAAACATTAAGGAAGTGGACGAACCACCAAGTATTAAATGAACCCCGCCGGCTATGAGAAAATAATTATCCCAAACATACTTTAAGTTGCTCACCAATTGATTACGCTCAGCCGCCATCCAGGGAAATTCATCAAAAAATACGACACATGGCTTCCCCTTGACATACTCAGCCAAAAGAATCAGTAGTTCTTCCCAGTTGGCATTTTTAGTATTCTTATGCTCCACCTTGCCGGATATACGATAAAGAGTTTCGGCAAAGTGCTTTTTCTGCTCTGCTACCCCAGCCCCCTGAAGCCCTTCAAATCTTAAGAGTTT
>Ga0224507_10000116_pt1 | contig 29625 bp, 22 predicted proteins | sample SF_Jan12_sed_USG_3_FD_170159 | JGI IMG/M metagenome (GOLD analysis project Ga0224507, IMG submission 170159) | Sediment microbial communities from San Francisco Bay, California, United States - SF_Jan12_sed_USGS_13 | ecosystem: Environmental > Aquatic > Marine > Sediment | place: USA... | reverse complement strand
TTACTTTTAGGTGAAACCGGTGTTGGTAAAGATGTAATTGCCAACACCATTCATTATTCATCTCCCCGCCATAAAGGTCCATTTATCAGTGTAAATTGCGGCGCAATTCCTGACTCTCTAATCGATAGTGAATTATTTGGTCACGAAAAAGGGGCGTTCACCGGTGCGTTATCTCAAAAAAGAGGGCGCTTTGAACGGGCAGACCAAGGAACTATATTCCTAGATGAAATAGGAGAACTACCGCTTCAAGCCCAAGTTCGTTTATTAAAGGTGTTACAAAGCAAAGAGATAGAAAGAGTCGGCGGGGTAAAAACCATCCCCTTAAATATTAGAATAATTGCCGCCACAAATCGTAACCTTGAAAAAATGGTTACACGTCATGAATTTCGAGAAGATCTTTGGTTTCGCCTCAATGTATTTCCAATCTTAATACCGCCACTTCGCGAGAGAAAAGTGGACCTTCCCGCCCTGTTACAACATTTTATAAATCAAAAAACAAAGGAATTAAATTTCCTTGAGCCGCCAACTCTATATCCCGGTGCAATAAATTCACTTATGGGCTACCACTGGCCAGGCAATGTGAGAGAACTTGAAAATATAGTTGAACGCGCAATGATACTTACCCCCAAAGGACCACTGAGGTTCGATCATCTAAACCTGGCAGAACCTAAGCTGGACACCGATACAACGTTGCATCAAGAAATACCTGCCAAGTTAGATGAAGTTATCACCAAACATATCAAGGAAGTCCTACTAAAGACAAAAGGCAAAATTAACGGCACTGACGGAGCAGCCACCGCCCTCGGAGTAAACCCCAGCACCCTTAGAAATCGCATGAAAAAGCTAGGGATTGATTACGGCAGCAAAGCTTGCAATAATAAAAAATAATTACAGCAGTAACATGGGTCAAGTCTCACTTTGACCTTACTATTCTTAAGCAATTTAAAAATAGAGTTAAATGGAGACTTGACCAATCATTATTGCCGGAGTTACAACTACCTTGGATGGCGGCATCCCTTCCCCTGCAAATACTGATGTTGCGCTCAGTACAATTAACAATAGCAATATATTGTATTTTTTCATTATGTTACCTTAAAATATATTTTATAAACCAGAAGCCCGTTATAAATATTTTTAACCAACTTAATGCTTCGTCTCTCCAGCAAAAATATCCTTCTCTGTCCGACATAAACTAAACCACCTTAGATTTCAAAGCAATCTCGTATAGTATTGATATGTTGCAAAAGGCAAGGTTCCAACCGTTTTGGCAAAAATAAGCCAATAATCAAGCGAGTAAAGGTCTTGCCCCGTATCGGTGGATTTGGTATTCAATAAGGAATGAAAGTGCGGGTATTTCTTGCTCGGTGCTTTTTTGTACTTTTACGCCCCTCACCTCCAATTCAGGCTGGCCATATGCACTATCTCAACGACGAATATACTCTTAATATCGATGATCTGGGCTACAAGGAACAAGCCGACTCCATCCGGACCATGATTCTCGACTGTGCCACGCCATTTACCATCGGGATTTCCGGCCGCTGGGGTAGCGGCAAAACCAGTATGATGAAATATCTCATGGCGAGTATCGGGGGGAGGCCCCTACGCCATCGACTCGCCTATCAATCCGACGCCATAGAAGAAAATTTTGAGGTTAAGACGGTTCAGGATAAATATGAAAATGTTGTATCCCTTCCGGTACATGCGCTGTGGTTCAACCCGTGGGAACATGAAAACCATGAAGAACCCTTTGTTGAATTGCTTAAGGAAATTCGTAACCATTTTGATTTTATTTCTAAATCAAAGGATGAGACCAAAAAACTTGCGTCCACCACTATCCTGGCCGGAATCGATATCCTGGGCAGTCTTCTCAAGATGGGCAGCAATCCGGGTAGTCATGTCAAACAGATCGGAGAACGCTATGAGCATGACCATTTTGAATACCAAACCCGTTCACAACGCTTTAAGCTTATTTTTGAAGAGGCTATCCGTAATTTACTCGGGATTCCAAAGCAAATAGACAACGTCGACGAGGTTAAAAAACGACTGGTTATCTTCATCGATGACCTGGACCGCTGCGAGGAGGAGACCATCTCCCGCTTGCTCAAGGAGATCAAACAGTATCTTTCCACCAAGTATTGTGTGTTCGTGTTCGGTTATGATCGCCACCATATCGAAAAGGCCATGGCCGATAAAATGGGACGATCCGCCAAGGAGACCCGGGCCTATCTTGAAAAACTATTCCAAACCACTTTTTATCTCCCTCAGCCGAAAACGGCCCCATTGCAGGTTTTCATCAAGGAGCGGGTGATGGAGCTGCCGTTTCTTGCTCCTACGGCCCAAACCAAGTTTTCAGAGTTCCTTGCTGACATCCTTGATCCCAATCCACGACGGCTCAAGATGTTTTTCAACTCCTTTGCAGTTCATGTCATGAATTCGAAATTAGAATCAAAAAAAGACATTAACTTCGATATCAGTAAAAAAATGGCCTTAATCGCCTATTTGAATTTTTTTTACGAACCGGTGTACACCGTGCTGGAGAACGATCCCACGCTGCTTGCCGATATTGTGTCCGTCTTCCATAACCGAGATAGAGCAAAGGCAAAATCACCTCGGGAGCTGTTTTTGTATATGGAATTAAAAAGCCACATCCAGGGAATTGAGCTTGAAAATTTTGATCCAGAAAAATTTCTCGGCTCCGGCAAGGAAGATGAAGACAAGTTTTTGCGAGAAATTTATGAGATGCAGGGGCGGCATAGCTCTTTTAACGTCTATATGCGTGCTTTTGAAGTAGAATTCAAAAAAGTCGATCCAGCCGACATAATCGACATAACAGACTATCTATAAAATGAAACAGGAAATAATAACATATCCCCTGGACCCACCCTTTGATGATTACGAGTATCGTTCGCTGCGTAATCGTTATGTCGGCAAGTTGGCCGAGAGCTATATGAAGGATGACGCCCTGGGGATATTAGAGAGTTCCGAGGATATTCCGGTCTCCCTGCGGGATATTTATGTGCCCCTGCGGATTGGCGAAGAAGAAGAGGTGCCTGAAGACAAACGACTGTTCATCGAGGATGCCTTGCTCCGCCATCCCTGCCTGGCCATATCCGGGCCTCCGGGGGCCGGCAAGTCCACCTTTACCCGATTTTTTGCGGTGGATGCGGCTGCCGGGGGGATTAATCCCCGGATTCGTAAGATGGGACGTCGCCTGGTCTTACCCTTTATTTTGCGGGAGCTTGATTTCAGCCGCATTCATAATTTTGAAGAATTGTGGAGCCAATGGTTAACCAATCTCCGTACCCGCCTGGATATTCCGGAACTTAAACGGGAGTTTTTCGATTTTTATATCCGGCAGGGCTGGGTCATCATTATTTTCGACGGCTTTGATGAAATCGGGGACCAACAGAACAAGGCATTGCTGGGCTGGCTCAGTCAGTGGATTTCCCAACTTACTCCTGCTATACCCCAGGGCGGGTGTCGGCCGAGTATCATCATCACCGGGCGGCCCACCGGTTTTTTGGCGGACGGGGATTATAGCGCCTTTGACAAGATGTATCTCCAGCCCTTTACCGATGAAGATATCGAGCTGTTCATAAAAAAATTCTTTACGGTTCGCTATGCTCATGATCCGGCCAGGAAGGAGTTAAAGACTACGGATCTCATTGAAAAAATCCGCACCTACGGTGGCCTGCGGGAGCTCAAGCACCGCCCCATCTATCTATCCATGCTGGCCTATATCTCTGAGGTGGACGGCGAGCTGCCCCAAACCCGGACCCTGGCCTATTCCCGAATCGTGGATGCCTATGTGCATCAGTTGGAGATGAAGAAAAACCTGGATGCCCGGCGTGGTCTTAAAAGTTTTCCCGACTGGAGCCGCCAGGACCGCTCCATCCTGCTGGAAGAGCTGGCCTATTGTTTTCACAATGTGGCGGATGAGAAATTAAAAGGTAAAACTAATCATGAATCCCAACAATTACAAATCCAGCTCCCCTGGGAAGAGGTTATAGCCCTTATAAGGCAAATAATCAGTAGGGAGGAGGCCCGTTTTGAAACCATGGGCTTGGAAGATGATCCGCACATAATTCTTGCCTATTACCTCGCCCGTACCGGTTTGCTCATGGAGCCCAAGGATGGTTTCGTGCAATTCAGCCACCTGACCTTTCAGGAATACCTCACCGCCGCTCGCATCTATCGCCGGCAACGGCGACGCAATAATGAAGGGTACCTGAAAATGGAGCTTTTTGATAAGCTTGCCCGTTCAACCATGTGGAAAGAAGTGGCCCTCCAATTCTTCGGTATTGATTCCATGAAGCAGGGAGAACAACAGTCGGAGCTGTTGCGCTTCGTGATTGATGAAAAGGCAGCCAATCACCACGATTTTTTATTGGAACTTTTTTTTATCACCGATAATCGACTCATGGAGGAGGAAATCTTCCTCTGGCTCACAACCATGATGTTTTCCTGGGTAAGCGACAATAATCCTTATACCTTCAGCTCAGCCATTCGTGAGCTTCCATACTTATGTGAAAAGCATAATAAAAAAGAATGGACAGAGAAACTAGTCACCTTCCTCAAAGATCTCTATGATGAGGTATGCAAAAATAAAGAGTTGAGCTATGACCGAGGCGGTTATCTCCCATCCCTTGAGGATGAAGAGGAAATAGCGGCTCGTCTTGCATCGCGACCCCATGAATCTTGGCCCATTGTGCTCGGAAATATACTGTATATTGGATCTTTCTGGGACGATTTTCCCACTCAAAAATTAGATCTCCTCACTCCCTTGCAAGAGGTCCATAGCCAGTGGCCCATGAAGACCATGGCTATTTTTGAAAAATACCTCGTTCTTTCCCCTGACCCCTCGAAGGTTTTGATTCAGGCCATTGCCGCCAGGTTGAGCCCGAACTTCATTGAGATCAACTTCGGCACTTACAATTTCATTTCCTTGTCCCTTATTAGCCGACATGACCCTTATGGTCACCTTGTTTGTCGTTTGCTAATAACCGGTTGGGCTAGCCTGGCGAGCTTTATAGAAGAACCGGACATAAACATGGTTAGGGATATGGGTATGGCTAGGGATATTGATATGGCTAGGGATATTGATATGGCTAGGGATAGGTCTAGTGTTGTGGTTATGAAGGTGGCTAGGGATATGGCTATGGATAGGGCTATGGCTATGGATAGGGCTATGGCTATGGATAGGGCTATGGCTATGGATATGGCTATGGATATGGATATGGATATGGCTAGGGCTATGGCTAGGGCTAGGCATATATTTATATTACCCCGTAAGCTCCCCATAACCAAAGCAGACCAGCTATTCGCACCTATGAAAGACGGCCTCAAAACTTTCCTGCAAAAGACGTTTTTCTTTGTTTACTCCCAAACCGCCAGGGTTGACAGCAAAACCTTAAAAATTCCCATCAAGAGCGATGAGAAAAATCTCCGTTTCCTCGCAAAGCAGCTGGCCACCAAGAAAAAGGCCATTGAATATTTTGAAAAAGAGTGCGGAGAACTCTCGGAAAAGCGAAGGGAAGAGACCTGGGAGTGGCTGCAACAACCCTATTCCCCCCGGCAGATCATTAACAAGGTTCTGCAAAATGGTACCTGCTTTGACCAGGAGTTGATTGTGAAAAATTTTAAGAAGGAAATCGAGGAACTAACCGTCAAGGCCGAAGAACTGAAACGAGCCGAACAAGAATAAAAAATCCGCCAACCAGGGAAAGGTCGACGGATTCAACATTGAAGGGATTTAACCTACTACTACAATCCCTGCTCGTATTGACTTTAGATGGATGTAGCGTAAAAATTGAAGCAAGCAGTCATCTTCTTAACAAAAAATATATTCAAAGCGATTTTAAAACAACTGGCCATGTCGGTTATGACGCCAATTAAAACCAATAAAATAATCTGTCAGTAGCCTTCCCATAAGTTGCGACAAAGGTGACGAGCTCCCGATACGAAAAAGAAAGTGTGCGTGATTAGACATAAACGCCCAATGGCAATTCCAGAGACACCTATTATGAATGAACTAAAAAATCAATGCTAACAATCGATTGGTACCCCCCTAGACTTCGCTGAACTAAGCTTCTTGTCCCATAATTGAAATGTCCCTATTTGCTGTTGCTCGGTATATTGCCTTGAATCCTGTTAAGGCGAATTAGGTGAAGAGGCCCGAGTTGTATGCATGGAACAGCACAAAAGCTCACTTGCAAGGCGAAGATGATAATTATGTTAAAGTAGAGCGTTGGCCTGGCTAATTGGCAATTGGCGAGAATTCCAAGCTATAAATTGTATCAATCTCCATCTGGGAGAGGTTTCAGCAGGTCGCTTTGAAGTATATACTCACGGAATTCTCCTGATATTAGCTTGCTCTCACTTAGATTCGTCCAAAAATCATGTGCCATCTTTCTGATCATATCCCCAGTCTTTGGATTTACTAACTCAAGATGGCGGTCAATATCTGGCTCTGAAAAAGCAAACGGAGGAATCTCCCCCGTACTCTTTGGAGAAAAACCCATGGAGCACATGTCGTAAGCGGGAGCAAGATTAAATCCGGTTTCATCAATTGAGAAACTTATATTGCCAAGATGCATGTCGGTATTGTTTATCAATTTGCCAAACCCCCAATACACTGCAATGTCAGAGAGGTGTTGCCAAGTGATCAATCCCTGACGATGCAACTCTTTAGCAACAGGTAACCACCCACTGCCAACCCCTGAAAATTCATTATCAATGGCCTGCATCGAAATCAACGGTAATCGCCCATGCTCTCCAGTCCTATCAAATCGAACCGATTCGAGAAAAATTCTGTCACCATTTTCGAAAATTTTTAATTTTGCAGCGGGGATATCATGATTATGCAAGGTTTCAGATGCGATATATTCGGTCACAAGAATGTCTTTCCACCGTGTGGCCAGTTCCCCATTGCCTTTTGGGGAAAATTTTACAATTACATGTGCATCTCTTTCTTTTGAATAAGTGGCGAACTTTGCTTGCTCTCCCCCAGCGGACGACCCATAAACTTCACCTTCTACTGCTTTATCAGCAAGTTCTGGATACTCCTCATACCTTGATTTGTGAGGAGGCCTTCTTACCCGGTCAAGTGCCATCCTTCCAATTTTAAGATTTCCTGGTAAATCATCTCCATTGGCGATAAGATATCGCCCTATTTGCTTTTGATTCCAGTCTCTTGGGTCAGGTGGAAATATATCTGATTGTAGGTTTAGCTTCCTTGCGACTTGTCGGCCAATAAACCCTTGTGGTCACATATCATCAAGGAAGTAGGGAAGGTCATCGTACAAGCCATCACCATTTGCCCCTGCTAAAGCTTTTGGTGTAATTGCTTCTTGTTGCAGGTAATATCCTCCATGAGCCAATGGTCGCAATACTCCCCAAAGATTGTTATTTCCGTATGGATCTACCGCAGCGAGCAATATTTTATTACCTGATTCAAAGGCTTCTGTGACCGCATAATACAAAGGGGGTCGCACTTTATCGTACTTGATAATCTTATCAGCCAAATCTCTTAGCTTTCTGCCAACGGTTTGCCTTGTTGATCCTGTTACTGCGGCTAAAGTAGTGGCAGTGGCAGGGCCAAGGGAGAGAGTTTCTAATATTTTTTGATACATAATATATCCATTAATGTTCTGCTAATTGAACAGATAAAAGATAAGCGTAAATAAGAAATTTTACTAAAATTCAGGAAATTACGGTTCTTTCTTTAAAAATAATGAACTATACTGTGAACAGATAAATATACTTTTATGCTAGGTAGCCGTAAAAGTCAATTTGTACTAAGTCATTTCTACACGGGAAGATCCTAAAGGCGGCTCATATCAAGAAGATTTTCTTGCGGTCGATAATTTGCATACCGCCAAATCAAAATCAAAACATATTGATATTGGAGGAAGAGTTATCCATAATGGGATATGAATGCAAGAACACAGAAAAAAGATGGAGCCAGCAAAGTACTGCTGGGGCTGCAATCCACGCTCGAGAACTTGCAGGCGGAACGGCACAGCGGATCGGTGGCGTTTGAGACTTTTATGAAACATGCCATTGAACAAGCCTATGTGGATAACTGAATACTCAAGGTGATCCTCAATAAGATGCCGGTCTTTTAACGCCAAAAACCTGGCCCGAAAAATAAGAATTAGGTAAGGTGTCTGCGAAACTCTGTTGAAACGACACCTTAAGTGAATATTGGCCTACTTTGACTTTAACTGATTAGCTACAGGGCCGCTTGAAGATACCAATATCAAAATCAAAACAATGTAAAGAAACCCTCTATGGCTACAGGGATATGGATTTTTTCAAGTTGAGAATAATGGCTCTGCATGAAACAAAGTACGCTTGAGCCGGAATAACCAAAGAAAGCCGCTGCCCCAAAACTCAGCCCATGTGCCAAAAAAGCAATAGAAAAACTAGCCCAGATCGACGATAAAAAACGGCCCCGCAAAGAACAACAACTGGTCAACTGGATAAATTCTCAATGTCAGGGCATCAGTAAAAATATCAACGCAAAGAGTGTGCTCGGTGAGCTTGTTAAGGCAGGGCTGATCAACAAAGACAATCCAGTAATGGAATACACCATACCTAGACCACAGGGCTTGTAACTAAAAGATTTAACGAACCTTACCCTTAGCCCATCAGCAAAGAGAAAGGGCGGCTTAGACCTGGTAAGTGGTCAAAGGCACCTCATCTTCATGCGGTTCCCCCTGCCCGCATAGAAAGGCTATAGCGAGCAGCAGCAACAGCATAAACCTGAACCACCTGTGACCACTTACAAATGAGCAGTATATTGAATAAGTTGGTTACGAACCCTATGACCAGGACTAGACCTGATCTAAAATCTTCCTTTTGGTAGTACTGTTTTCTCATCCTACAAGGTGATCCCTGCCAAAGCGGATAATTGAGCTATGCCACATGGTCTTTACGTCTTCTTCTTTGATCACATAACCGTGGGACTTGACTAACTGCCGCATTTTATCAGGATCGTTATTTGAAAAACCTTCATTGGTTTGGGCCAATGGTTTGGTGAAATCTGCATATTGAATTACCACCTCGCCTTCAGCTTTCAGGAGTGGTTTGATATTTTTTAGATAACGATCAATTATATCGAGATCTAAATGGACGAATGTCCCAAATGAAAAGAGGAAATCGATTGATCCCTCCGGGATGGAGGGGAAATCGTCACCACTGTTAGTAACAGGCACAATATTAGTGGTAGTAATATTTGCTTTTAATTCATTTAATATTTCAGGGTGGTAATCGACGGCGTAAATTCTCTTGGCAGAGAGCATGTAACGGGTCCAGCGTCCCCCGCCGGGTCCGATTTCCACAACTGTTTTATCCGCTGATATATAGGGAAGCAAAAAATGATCACGGACATATTGTAGTGGAGGGTTAGTCTCGGGGTCACCCCACTCCAATCCATAAATATCATCCTTACCCCTGAGCACCATAATGGCCTTTTTCAGCCGCGCAGCAAAACTACGCTTGCGCTTACCCGCTGCGAACATATCCAAATGGATGTTAGTATTGAGATCTGGCATGAAAAACTCTCCTTTACACATGAAGATGATACACCTGTAACCACTTACAGGCACGCTCTCTATTATATCAACTAGTTAGGAACCATGTGGCAAGGCACACTATTTGGTCACTCATACCGCATATTACCTGTTTGGGTTTGGACAATCACCCCTATTATTCTAAATCCCATAGATCTTAATAAGATTGAGAGATATTTGTTAGGCACAGAAATTTGCTTTGTCGATCGTTTTATTAAAGAGGAGAGGGGAGGATAATAGTGTTAAGTTAAACTTTACAGGGGACGCACTCGGTATTGCCGGGCACCCACAAGGGCATTACCGTCAGACTAAGACTGGAAAGGATTAGTATAACAATGTATTAATGGATTAAGGCAAGCTGACAGAAGGGCGATCACAAGGATCGCCCCTACGCACGCCAGCAGCATTAGGAATATAAGATTAAATGATTAACGCATCAGTTCTTATCGAATTGCCGTTGCTCCACAGGTTTGGATTAAAGGGGGATCCTTTTGACATCCCTAGGTTTTGCCTTAATCTAATACTATATTTTCTCGCTTTCAAATCTTAGCCTGACGACTATAGGGGTGCCCCTACATCTTCCGGATAGATAAACATTACGTAAAATAAGAACTTTTTCACAAGTCAGCCGTATTGAGAGGAAAGGGTCGATATGAATCAACAGGTGTTTTTAAATGGGAAAAATGACTAATATTCTATGCTTTAAAAAAAGTAGGGGAAATAATTAGATATCAATGCCGTAAATTATTACGTATACACCTAGGAATAAGTTTACTGTCAGGTTGGAGGTAATGTTTGCCACAACGCACAGCGCGAGCAAGATCAAAGGTGGCTCGATCCATATAATGATGAATAAAAATAGATTTAAAGTGACGTAACCCCACATCAATGATTTGACCTTTAGAAGGTTGATTTCCCAAAAGGTTAAGATCTGTAATCACCTGCTTAACAGCCCTTAAGATATCATCGTTTTTGTGGTTATTTCTTCCTTTATCCCATACGTTATAAAGTGATTCTCGCAACTGTTCCAACATCTCAAAATCAGAATTAAAAAGTTCACGATTATGGATAAGGCCGAAGTATTTTTCAGGGTCAAGGATAGAGGCTAAACTGATTAAATTACCATTATTCATCTTAAGCATACCGCTAAAGGCAAGGCAAGCAGGATGAGTTCGAGAAAATGGCGAAAAATCACTTTTTTTAAGTGTACCTTCTGAAGCGGAAACCAACCCATTAATAATATCGGGGGTAGTGATGATGTCCAAAGGGTTATCTTTGCGGTTTTCATATAGAGCCCGACCGGTATGAGTCAACGGCATAATATTAAGTGCGCATATGGCATCATGAATAAAAAAAAGGTCGTAAATAGCCGGGAGTTCTCTCTCGTTGATGTTTTTACCCACCGTAACGTTAAGTGAAATTTTACCTCCCATTGAAATTATTCTTTCAAGCAACTTAAGTTTTTTACCAATAAGGTTACCGTCACCACGCAGCCTCGCATAGGTACCCTGAGCAAGACCATCAAACTGTAAGCCAATAAGTACATTTCGCTCTATGAGTCCAGCGAGTAACTTATGATCCTCTGCAAGTTTTAATCCATTGGTAGCTATGGCAGTAATGCCTATTTCTGGAATACGTAAGCTGTCTATTATTTGCAAGAGATGAGGATGAAGCGTTGGTTCCCCTCCACTAAGGGTTACCATGTTGAGCATTTGATGTTCTTGCCTTAAATTGTCAACCATTTCTCGAATGTCCGACACACTACATTCTTGTATTTTTCCAATATCCACTGAACATACCGGACATTTCATATCACAGCGTCCAGTAATTTCTAAAACCGGCAGACAGTTTTTTTGTTTATGATCTTTGCATATCCCGCAGGCCTGCGGACACTGTTCAGGAATTGCCGCGATGCCATCCACCCGGCCAAACTCTTGTTTCATATGGGCAAGTGACTGTAAATACCACTGTGAATCAGAACTGATCAACCCCTTACTCTCTCCATGTTCATCACAATCTTTCACTAGATATACGCGTCCGGTTTCGATAATAATTCGAGCATCGCATAATTTTCCGCAATCATGGCAGAGCCCCTTGGTAGATTTCAAGGTGTCACCATCGCGTAGCGAAGTTTCGTTTTTATTCAAATCGATCCACCTACGATTTCATCCATGGTAATTTGCCATTGGTATTATTATCGATTTCTTCATAACAAGAATCCTGAAAGCGAGGAGTACAAATTACTAAGAAAATAAGATCGGTACATCCAGTGTTAGTTATACGCTGAGGGCAGTAAGGCGGAATAACAACCATATCACCAGCCCCCACTGTCCTTGGGTCCAGCGTCCCCACAGTGGCCACTCCCTCTCCTTCCAAAATAAGATAGCGCTCCATAATCCCACGTAACCGATGATTTTTGGTTGAAAATCCTGGGCCCACCCGTGCCCTGGCAACGGATACTCCCTGGTCTTCAGAATCATTGAGCATCTCAATAATAAAACAACCTTCGTGAAAAAAATATTCTGAATCGGGGTTAAATTTTTTGACACACTCCCGCATAACACACCGCCCTCTTAATATAGAATACCGATGAACTTATCAATCCTTTCTCTGTACCCGAGACTTATGAGTCTGTTCACCCCCTGACAAGCCTAGTTAGCCAGGAGACTGGATATACTAAAGTAGTTATAACCACAACAACCAATATATTATATAGCAAGCTGACAATAGTGCCAGATTTAATCAAAATACAACATTAAAGATTCACAATATATTATAATACAAAACAAATTCATTCTAAAGATGAACTGAAAGTATTTTATCGCTGTTTATAAAATAATATTTTTCTCTGATAAAATGGAGAAACGGTAACTATTGCAACGCAAAAACCTTAGCACTTATCTACATTTAAGAACAGATATCATTCCGAGTTATTCTTGACATTACACACCACCTCGGGGTGTAATTGAGCATAAGCCAATTGCATAGTCTCATATAATACATGCTAGAGGTAAGTGGCAGACAAATTTAATGTTGAGTATCGATTCATTTGTCACCATAAAATTATGTTACAGTTACCGAAAAAACTAACAAGAAATGTATGCGTTCATCAGCAGCACGCCTACGCATGATCTGACCGGATTCACATAGGATTATATAACTCACTAGCCTGTTTGCACATATCGGCAGCACCAGTAAATGCCTACTAAACCGATGTTGTAGAGCTTTTCTTTTAAAGCAGGTAAACAGTTACCTAGAAATAAGCAGACAAATGTATTCTTCGAGTTAGGAACTCTGAATTAAAATATTATACAATCTTACTTGTCTTTTTTTTCGTTTTCTGTGTTACAGCATTAGCTACATGACCCCAGCTTTGCGTCTTGTACCATACCTTGAAAACGAAATAAAATCCTGCGTAAGCGAGCGAATAGCGTGATATTTGCGCAATTAACTTCTTCAGAGTTCCTTAGTTATAACTTTTATTCGTCAAATTCCAAAAGTCTCTTGAAAATGAAACAAATAATCATTTAGATAGACCGGAACGGCCACCATTAGGCCGACAATAATTCAAAAACATCCGAGACAACAATAATGACCAATCCGCAAAAGGAGCGCGATAATGAGTAAACTTGAACAACTAAAGACAATGACAACAGTAGTGGCCGATACCGGTGATTTTGATTCCATACAGGCATATCTACCGACGGATGCAACCACCAACCCTTCCCTTGTCTATGCTGCCGCCCAACTGCCTCAGTACGAGCGATTGGTTGATGAGGCTGTTAAATATGGCATAACCAATGCGCAGACCATGGAAGCCCGCACCGAACTTATTTTAGATCGACTGGCTGTACTATTTGGGCGTGAAATTCTAGCCACCGTTCCAGGTCGGGTATCCACCGAGGTGGACGCACGACTCTCTTACGACATAGAAGGCAGTATTCGCAAAGCCAACGAACTCATTAGCATGTATGCTGATTTAGGAATTGATTCCGAACGAGTTTTAATTAAGCTTGCTTCAACTTGGGAAGGAATTCAAGCGGCCCAAGCATTGGAGAAAAAGGGCATCCACTGCAACCTGACCTTAATGTTCAGCTTTGCCCAAGCCATTGCCTGTGCCGAGGCCGGAGTTACCCTAATTTCGCCATTTGTAGGTCGCATAACTGATTGGTATAAAGTTCGCGAAGGCTTTACCCCTCAGACGGCCGAGGAAGACCGAGGCGTCTTATCTGTTAGGAATATTTACAATTACTACAAACGACATGGATACAATACTCAGATAATGGGAGCCAGTTTTCGCAACGTTGACCAGATATTGGGCCTTGCAGGTTGTGATTTACTGACCATTTCCCCCAGCCTGCTTGCAGAGTTGGAGTCCATGGAAGGTGATGTAGAGTTAAAGCTTGATGCCGCTCAAGCCCGAGAGATGGAATTGGAAAAATATGAGTTACAAGAAAAAGATATGCGCTGGATGCATAATGAAGACCCCATGGCAGTAGAAAAACTTTCCGAGGGCATCCGCAACTTCACCAAGGACTTACAAAAACTTGAAAAATATGTCCATGATCGCTTAAACACCGTTAGTGCATAACAATATGGTTTGATACCTTAACAAGGTGGATGTCTGATTAAGAATTGTCTTTGCTTGCCAATTCTTATGCGGGGGAACCTGCCCTTAGTCGCCAGGCTAATTTTAACAACTGCAAGATATTACATTGCAAAATTAACTTGCATCTTGCTATGCGCTGTAGGGGCACCCCTTGTGGGTGCCCGACAAAACCGAAAGCAACCCTTTGCAAACATTAACTCAGCAATAGTAAACTTTAACCCGCCCCCCCCTAACAACAAGGAGATAATATTATGACAACTGCTGATATAGGACTAATCGGCCTGGCCGTTATGGGGCAAAATCTGGTGCTGAATATGAACGATCACCATTTTAAAGTGGCAGTTTTTAATCGTACAATTAGCAAGGTCGATCAATTTATGTCCGGCCCGGCCAAAGGGACAGAAGTTATTCCTTGTCACTCCATTGAAGAGCTAGTCTCTAAATTAAAAAAACCCCGCCGAGTGATGTTGATGGTAAAAGCCGGACCAGTGGTTGATACCTTTATTAATCTCCTTATTCCCCGACTAGACCCTGGCGATATCATAATTGACGGCGGAAACTCTCTCTATACCGACACCGAACGCCGCCATAAGACGTTAGCCGATAAAGGAATCATCTATGTCGGCAGTGGCATTTCCGGTGGTGAGGAAGGAGCACGAAAAGGCCCATCCATCATGCCAGGTGGCAATATTGAGGGATGGTCACATGTTAAAGATATTTTTCAGTCTATTGCCGCCAAAGTTGACAATACCCCTTGTTGCCATTGGGTCGGCACCGGGGGAGCCGGTCATTTTGTTAAAATGGTTCATAACGGTATCGAATATGGTGATATGCAGTTGATTTGTGAAACTTATGATTTCATGAGCCGTGGCCTAGGCATGCAAGCGCAAGAGATTGGGGAGGTGTTCGCAAAGTGGAACAAATCAGTTTTAAGCTCTTACCTTATCGAAATATCAAGTAACATACTTGGAACCATAGACGAAGACGGGACTCCCCTGGTGGACAAAATTCTCGATACCGCCGGTCAAAAAGGTACTGGTAAATGGACAGGAATCAATGCCTTGGAGATTGGAATACCTCTTACTCTCATCGGGGAGGCCGTGTTTGCCCGTTGCCTCTCGGCATTAAAAGAAGAACGGGTCAAAGCATCTGCTTTACTTAAAGGACCGGATGCTTCATTTTCCGGAGACCGAGACCTCTTTATTAACCACCTCCATGATGCTCTCTACGGAGCAAAGATCATCTCTTACGCCCAAGGGTATATGCTTATGAGCCAGGCTGCCAAAGAGTACGACTGGGATCTAAATTACGGTTCAATTGCTCTTATGTGGCGAGGCGGATGCATTATTCGTTCAGTATTCCTCAACAATATAAAAGAAGCTTATGACAATAAACCCGATCTGGAAAATTTATTACTTGATGATTTTTTCATGGAGGCAATATATCGGGCCCAAAACGGTTGGCGAAAAGTAGTTGGCAAAGCCGCTGAGCTAGGCATTCCCTTGCCCGCTATCGGCGCAGGGCTAGCGTACTACGACGGCTATCGAAGCGATCGACTGCCCGCTAACTTGCTGCAGGCCCAGCGCGATTATTTCGGCGCTCACACCTATGAACGGGTAGACAAAAGTCGTGGGGAATTCTTTCATACCGACTGGACCGGTCATGGCGGTAAAGTTTCATCATCCACCTATGATGTCTGACCACCTGTTTTTTTTCGGCCTTCAAAACCAGTTGCACTGGACATGGTGACGATTAACACTCTATGCAAGTTTTAATATTCCATAAAGAGAGAGGTTAAAATAGTGACCGGGGATAATAAAAAATTAATCAACAGAATCCTCATAAGCTGCGCAATCATCTTCTGTATTGTCGCCTTTCTATACTTTGATCTAGCTCAATATCTTTCTCTAGAATACCTTAAAGCGTCCCAGGCTAAATTTCAGGCACTTTATCACGCACACACGATGCCCTTTATTGCCGCATACATGGGAATATACATTATGGTTACTGCCATGTCATTGCCAGGCGCAGCAGTGCTAACCCTCGCGGGTGGCGGTCTTTTCGGGCTATTTATTGGTACTATTATCGTCTCTTTTGCCAGCACCATCGGTGGCACTCTGGCCTGTATTATCTCACGTTATTTACTGCGGGACTGGGTACATAATAAATTTGGCGACAAACTAACCACCATTAATGCAGGAATTGAAAAAGAAGGAGCTTTTTACCTCTTTTCCCTACGACTAGTTCCTCTTTTTCCATTTTTCGTTATCAATTTGGTGATGGGTCTCACTAGGATGCCATTATTTACTTATTTTTGGGTATCTCAATTAGGCATGTTTGCCGGTACCGTTGTATATGTCAATGCAGGCAAAGAATTAGCAAAAATTGACAACCTGTCAGGTATTTTATCACCAGGTTTAATAATTTCCTTTGCTCTACTTGGCCTCTTCCCCATAACCGTCAAAAAGCTATTAGATTTTTATAAATCCAAAATTACGGCAACAATTACCTCTGAAACAGAAAATGCACCGGAATAACAATAATCCAGGAGCAACAACATGGCTAACTATGATTATGATATCGGAATCATTGGCGGTGGAGCAGCAGGGCTAACGGTCGCCTCAGGTGCAGCACAACTTGGAGCTAAAACCCTGTTAATTGAAAAGGAAGAAGCGCTTGGCGGCGATTGTCTGCATTATGGCTGTGTACCGAGTAAAACCCTGATAAAGTCGGCCCATGTTTATCATTTAATGAAAAACGGTCCTCAATTTGGTTTGCCAGCTCTTACTCCACCACCGGTTGATTTTAAGAATGTTGCGAGCCGCATTAAAACTGTAATTAATATTATTCAAAAACATGACTCGGTGGAACGATTTTGTAAATTAGGAGCTATGGTACAGTTTGGAGATCCGGTATTTAGAGATGAACATTCTATTAATCTCGACGACAAATCCATATCAGCACGTACCTGGGTGATTGCTACCGGTTCTTCCCCAGCCGTTCCTATAGTGGAAGGACTCGAAAGCACCCCCTACTTGACCAATCGCGATATATTTTATTTAAACAAGCTTCCGGCCTCCATGATCATTCTCGGAGCAGGTCCCATTGCCACTGAAATGGCCCAATCCTTTTGTCGACTCGGAACCAAAGTAATTGTTGTACAACGTAGCGGTCAAATTTTAAGCAAAGAAGATGAAGACATGGCCGATATCGTAAAACAAGAAATGGAGAAAGAAGGGGTCCAATTCCACTTAAACGTCTCCCTGGTCAAAGTTCACGATTTGGGAAGTGAACGGGAAGTGATAATCAAAGATTTCAATGGAACAAGCATAACTCTGCGAGCCGAGCAACTTCTCGTGGCTCTAGGGCGTTCGCCAAACGTGGCAGGACTTGGTCTTGATGATATTGATATCCCCTATGATCGAGATGGGATTAAGGTTAACAGCTATTTAAAAACCAACCATAAACACATTTACGCGGCAGGCGATGTTATCGGCGGCTACCAATTTACCCATGTTGCCGGCTATGAAGGCGGAGTAGTCCTCAGTAATGCAGTTTTTCATCTCCCCAAAAAAACCAATTATACATATGTACCATGGTGCACTTATACCCATCCAGAACTGGCAAGCATTGGCTTTAATGAGAAGAGCGCCCAAAAAGCTGGCCTTGAATATACCGTTTTTAAGGAGGAATTTAGAGCTAATGACCGCAGCCTAGCAGAAGGTGAAACTGCAGGAAAAATTAAGCTCCTGTTGGGCAAAAACGGAAAACCCCTTGGCATTCAGATTATTGGCCCTCACGCTGGAGAGCTATTAGGTGAATGGGTGGCAATAATGAACGGCGGGGTGGGCCTATCAAAAATAGCCTCGGCAATCCATCCGTATCCCACCTTAGGAGAGATAAATAAAAGGGTAATCAGCTCGATTTATGCGCCGAAAATATTCTCCGACACAATCAAAAAAGGTTTAAAATTTTTCTTTAGCTTCAAGGGTCGCGCCTGCGAATGCGGTGAAGATATTCCCTGTAAGAAGGAAGAAAAATAAAGTGGACCATGTTTTAATTTTATATACCTGAATGCTGGGGGCGTGTGGAGGGATAATCTTTCTGAACACCCTTTTTTATTCAGTAACATAATTAGATTATAAGCATTAACAGGATATTCGCCTTAGCTTGACGGATATGCCACTTACCCTTGTGGAGTTAATCCTTGATCAATGGCCCCCAGGGTATCACAACCCAATAATTTTTATCTTCTGTGAGATTAAATCGTTTATTGAGAGAAATATCCCCAAATGGAACCCTGTAAGCTGATTGAGTGTTTAGATCAATGTTCATAAAATAATCATACTTATCTGATGAACCCTTGTAATACCAGGTTACAACTTTCGGATCTCTCCATTGTGTCGTTTTCGCTAATAACCTATCTCTGGAAATTGTCTCAACTGCACTACATCCACTCAGTAACAGTGTAAAGGTACAAAGAATTAGCATGTAAAACTTTATCATTTTATTAAATAATCCCTTTAGCTTGAAACAATATTTATAAAGAGTGGAGCCAGTTTGGTTATGGGGCTTCTGTATTCCTATAATGAAGCTAGATACCTGAAACCCACATTTCCAAATATGATGTTTGTGTAAAAGTGCTAACTACATTCTGGTAAAAAGAAAATAGCTTTATAGTTATTTTTAATCTTTGCCCCTGCTTTCTTAGCTTCAGTGGTATTACCCTTTTTCAGTATCTCAACCAGATTAGTAATGGCATTGTTACCATCCTTAATTACAAGAGCAAAAGCCTCTTTATCGACAACCGAAGAGTTTGCATTTCCTACTTCTGCCCATTTAATTGCTAACCAATCTCCATAACGATTTCCCAAATGTTGTAGATGTTCCGGTGAACTATCTTTAGAAATACCCTTTAATACTATTTCCATCGCTTCGTGAAAATCGTTGATCTTATCATTAAGAGAAACAATACCGGCATCCACTCTCATACGCCACAAGGAGTAACGTATCGCCTCCAAATGTGAATGGGCTTTCTTAACTTCTCCGCCCTTAACCAATGCCAAAGCTTCTTTACCTACAGCTATGGGTTGGGTAATTTTACTACTGAAATCAACAAGGCTACTTAATTTATCAGGAACATCATTTGCGTATTTGTTTGCAAACATACTCCATGACTTGACAAATTTCTGCACCACGACAGTTGCTTTCTCCTGATTTTCTTTCTTACTAGTAAGCGCTAAAGACTTCTTGTAAAGCCCATACGGCTCCACAATATCTTTTGTAAAAACAGTATAGTCCGAAGCCAATACTAGACCTGGAATACTTAACAAAAACATGCAAACAGCAATAAATTTAATCCTCATTATAAACCTCGTTTGTTGTGTTATTAATAGATCAGTCGTTTCTGTATTGCATTTCAATTGCTTGTTTAACGAATAAGAGTTTTGGAAGGGCAGAGAAAAAATCGGAGCCTATATAAAAAGGACAACATAAGTGTCAAGTCATTATTATTGACAAGAAAATCAAGATAAAGAGCAAATGTCAACAATAACGATCTGACTCTTTGTATCTGCACTATCCTTTAGTAGTGTATCATCCTCATAGAGTAAGATAAACCATTTCGTATCAATCTTCTCCAATCGTCTACTGTGCAGTTTATCCTTGTGGGTACTGTCTGCAATACTCATAAAGCGCGATGCTGGTGGCGGTGGCTGCGTTGAAGCTATGGGGTAGACCGTATACCGGTATTTCTACAACATCATCCAATACCTCCAGGATATCTGGGGTCAGTCCAGTACGTTCGTTGCCTACAACAATAGCTGTGCGGCGCGAAAACTCATAAATATGCATACTTACAGAATTTGTTGTTTGTTCAAGACCGACTAGCCGATACCCATCTCCTTTCAACCGCTTAAGCACAGGCAAAAGTGTGCGGTGGGTTGAGATATCAAGTTGGGATTCTCCATCGCGAGCGATCTTTGAAATCAGACTTGCATTCCCTGTTAAAACAAGTCGTTCTATCGCACAGGCACTTCCCGTGCGTGCAATACTTGAAACATTTACATTACTGCGCATTGGTGCACAGGCCACAATTAACTCCCGTGGCCTGGTAAGATTTGAACCAGGCTTGTGGCGCTGATGTTCAAAATTGCTCATCCTGAAAAACCTCTCTTAATATCTTCGCTCATTTCCTCTTTACTGTAATACACACGTTCAAGATACAAGCCTGATGCCGGAGCTGTCCCGGGAGCAGCCTTGCGGTCCTTTGCCTCAAGGATACTATGTAAATCATCTTGGGTGTAACGTCCTTCGCCTACTTTTACAATTGCCCGCACAATATTGCGCACCATTTTATAGAGAAATCCATCGGCACAAATATCAAATATGATAACAGGTAATTCATGATTTATGGTAGCCATGCTTACTGTACGACTGGTCGTTTTCTGTTTAAAATTTGGACGGGTAGCAAAGGAAGCAAAATCGTGCTCACCTTCAAAAACCGAACAGGCATCAATCATTGCTTTTATATTTAGGCTAGTTTTTACATGCCAAACCCGTCCATGGCGATCCGCAGGAAGATTATTATCATTCCAGATGACATACCGATATCTTTTACCGATGGCACTATCGCATGCATGAAATTCCCCTGGCACACCACTAACCTCAATTACCCGAACATCCTTTGCAAGTACATTATTTAAGTCATCTTTGATATCGTCCAGCTCTAAACCCGCAGGAAGTTCTACACTCGCTACCTGTCCATTGGCATGAGCCCCGCGATCTGTACGTCCCGATCCTCTCACCGCAGCACGGATACCATACAATTGCTCCACTGCCTGCTCAAGGGCATACTGAACGGTCGGTTTGATCCCGTGCCGTTGCCAGCCAAGATAAGCCCGACCATCATAAGAAACAGTCATGCGATAATGAGACAAAATGGAATTTTCAGTAGACATAGTAATCGTATAACCCCTTTGAGACGTAGATAAGCATTAGGGCCTCGGAAAAAATAAATTACCCCATCTGGCTTGTCTTTTTAGCCGTCTTCTTTGTCAAGGCAACAGTTACATAAGGCTGCTATGCGCCTGTTACCTCTTCTTGAAGACGACTAAAAATCCTGCGCCATTTTGGGATATTTATTATTTCCCGCGACCCTTAGGCTAATAGTGTGTTTCTGTATTTTCTGTCGCACCTATATACCATGAATAAGCTGAGAGATGAAAGGCAACCTGGTCACAGGTTTTATAATTAGCTGATTTAATGCGGTGCGAGATAGTATATGATAACAGGTGGTTCTGATTTCTACAGTTATCTGTAACCAATAACACGAAAGGGCCTCTTTACTTTACTAGGAGGCTATTTAAGATGATAAGGGAAGATGATAGGATAAGAAGAAATAGCATTCAGCCGGATCAGCCGGGAGGGAAAAGATTCGGATAAAAGAGAATTAATAGGTATAATTTTCAAACAGCTACCGCCACCAACAACTCAACCACCTGCCACAACACCCTGCAAAATCCCTGTAAATGACAGCAGTTAATCCAACGAGGTTTGTAAAATAGATAATTAAAAGTCAGACACTTTTGGCTAGAGAAAGAATCAAGTCGCCGTTCAACTCTTTTTTTTGAATTCCTTTATGTACGTAAGGTAACAATGGCTCCCTCTTCTTAAAGATCGTCCCATTTTCATACCTTTTCTCACAACATCCCTTTTTAAAGAAATAGTTTATAGTTCTAGTTGTGATGTTCTATAGTTGGTTTCTGATAAATTTAAAAACAAGGCCGTTATTATTCTGTCGACTTTGCAGGTGACTCGAGATTGGCCCAAAGATAGCGGGCATATTTCAGATAGCCTTGAACATTATTGAGGCGGGCATCAATTTTGGGTTCTATCGGCATAACGTTACCGGAAATTTGCGGTTGTAGGTATTTCGCCAGTTCCATGGAGCCTCCGCCGCTGATAATAATGAGATCAATATCCCAATCGTCGGCCCACAGGCGGGCAATATCGGCAGCGATAACATTGGCTGAATGTTCAAATGCCGCATCGCGTAGCTTGGAGATGTTGTACTCCTTGCCCCGAATCTTGATAAAGCCAGTTTGGATGGCATTATAAAGCCGATACAATTCTATGTTAACATTATTCTCTTCATGCAATTTTTTGGCGATGACGCGAAAGCTTTCGGAAATCCCAGTATCTGAGGTACTGCTGCCTCTTTGGATATACTGCAACCCCTGGAAAATGCAAAAATCGGTCGTCCGGAAACCGATGTCGATAACGCCGATTTTCTGCTTGACCAGTTCACGATTTGTAATTTTACCGTACTCGTTCATCAGTAGATTAAAAATACTACCGAGTGGCTGTGGGATAATCCTCAAGTTCGGGATATTAATACGTCTGTCTTCGCTGGATCCATCGCATTTATGAAGGGTGATTTCGTGCTGCCCTTTGAGCATTGTTGCTAAACGCTTGTTATATTCACGGTAGAAGCCAACCGGAAGTCCGGTTACAATATTAACGTGAGCGTAGCCATTGAAAAGATTGCTTACGGCCGTTATGGTCAGTACCCTGCAAAACTCAGTAAGAAGTTTCTCCTGGTCCAGGGTAAACTGTCGAGTATCGGAGTGCTGCTCTGCAAAATCCCCCACAAAATAGGCCTGACCGTCTATCTCGACATGCATACAAGGGCTGTTCTCGCTTTTTACTATGGGAAGCCTAAATTGGATGTCAGCCGCTTCCCCTAAAACAGATTTGAACAAAGCAAAATCCTTGCCATTAGTAGCTTTTGTAAATCCAAATCCAATATCTACCCCTGCGACATCCATCAAAATTCTCCGTATTCTAAGGTAAAAACCATACCCGGCCCCCTGCATAAGCGCAACGATAGGGACTTGTTTATTACAGAAAGTATATCTCAGAATTACATTATGTTGTCAAGGGCTAATCTGAGGCTACATAATAGTAGGTATAGTGGAGTCGGGCTGGGCCTCAACTACTGAATATTCTTGTCCTGGAGGGGAAGTAATAGTTTTTATACCCATCATGAAAATACAAACTATACCTTAATGTCCGGAGTGTCATTCCACAGAAGCTCTCCCGTATAAAAAATATGATACGGTACACAATGTGTCCACAATATGTAACGATAATCAAAACGAACTCCAACAATATCTGAATAAGTTAACCCTGCCTCAAAAGGTAAACGTTCAAACAAAAATAAAAAAAAGCGTTAAAAAAAAGAAGAACGGAAGGGGGGGGAACATGGGGGTACGACTTGAAACAAACCTGTAAGATAACAAATTGTTATCATGTCACCCAGAGAAAAAGAAAGATCCGCTCCTCAAACACCAAAACCTCAAATTAGCCGTATTAGTTTTGCAGTTTGTTTCAATCGGATCGACTAAATAAAAGAATGTGACGGTTTTTTTGGTTAATCAAACACGCAGTTTTTTACAAGTGTGAACGTCAATGGCTTTCCCATTTTCGTCCAAACGACATGCCTGCATTAGAGAGTCGTGATAAAAGGTAAAGAAATAGTTTTGTTCACGGTAATGTTTAAAAAGCCGTTCCTTTTGCTCCACTGAATCTAAAGGGAAATTGTCATAACTACTGATCCAAAGAGGGTTTGAGTGGGTGTGGCTAGGTAGAAGGTCGCCGAAATGTACAGCTCGCTGTTCACTGCCGATTATTTCCACTAGTTGATGGCCTCTGGTGTGGCCACCGGTGCGGGACACCCTGATATGGGGGTTGAGTTGTTCCTCTTCGTTAACCAGGTGCAGAAGGTGGCTATGAGCAAGGCCGCTAAAATTTTCAGGCCAGTAGGCATGAACTGAGCGGATATTGGGTTTCAAGACATCTTCCCACTCTTTTTGCTGGATAATATGACGAGCATTGGGGAAGGTGAGCTGTGAGCGATACTGATCATCGTGCATCACGATACCCCCGGCATGATCAAAGTCGCAATGAGTGAGGATGACCATGTCAATGTCACTGCATTGTAGGCCGAAGCGGGCAAGCTCAGCAGGGATATCCCAGTCCTGATAAACCAGGAAAATATCTTTTTGCTTAGGGGTAAGCTTATTGCCTAAGCCGCTGTCTATGATACAGGAAAAGCCAGGAGTGCGCACCAGCAGAGGTGCATTAGGGATTTTGACGTAGTTGTTTGCGTCTGCAGGACATTTTTTTTGCCACAGGACTTTGGGTACGGCTCCGTACATGGTACCGCCGTCGAGACGAAAATTACCACCGCATAGCCAGTCAATGGTCACTGTGCCAAGATCCAGAGAGGAGTCCATGATCATATCTCTTGGAGTGAATTGGTCTAACTCTAACTAACTGTCGAATTACTGTAAGTTATCACTTGGATGGATGGAAAAAACATCAACTAAATTCTAAAATCACCTGATCCACATTAAGGCTATCGCCTACCTGAGTGGAGATTTTTTTGATCATCCCATCATGGGGGGCGCGGAGGATATTTTCCATTTTCATAGCTTCTATGATGGCCAACTCATCTCCTGCCCGAATGCTTTGTCCTTCAACCACTGAAAGTTTAATCAACAGGCCCGGCATGGGTGCTTGCAAGAACTGTGAGTTACTGTTTTCTTCTCGAAGGGGCATCAGGCGGTGGAGGTCGGCTGCGAGGGGGGTCATGACCTTGGCATCAGTTCTGCCACCCATTCGCAAGAGACGGTAAGTGATACCGTAGCGCTCCACCTGGAAGCAAATCTGCCGACCATTAATATTTCCACGAAAGAGAGGTTGGCAGAAAGACCAGTCAGTGAGTACCGAGTAACTTTTACCTTGGTAAATCACACGATAGCCGCCGTCGGGTTGAAAGGGGGTTACCAGAACTTCATAGTGCTCCCCGCCGCTGATAACTACCCAATTGTCCTGTACTCGGCGTTCATAACCCTGCAACTGCCCGCTGAGATGAGCGGCTCGGTCCATGTAGAGTCGGTGAATAATGGCGGCAACCACAATGGGAAGGGCGGGGTCTTGTTGGATGACATCTTCGGCGTTAAAATCCTCTCCATATTCTTGCGCGATGAAATTGGTGGTAAAATCGCCTGATATGAATTTTGGATGGTTCATCAGTGCTCCGAGAAAACCGATGTTGTGTTTTACGCCTCTAATTACATATTCGTCCAAGGCTTCACGCATCAGAGAAGTGGCTTCTTCCCGATCTTCGCCATAGGTCACTAATTTAGCTATCATAGGGTCGTAGTAAATAGATATCTCTCCGCCCTCGAAAACACCAGTGTCGACCCGTACTTTTTCATTTTCTTCACTGGGTAGACAATACCTAGTTAAGCGACCAGTGGAAGGAAGAAAACCAGAAAAGGGGTCTTCAGCGTACACCCGACATTCCATACTGCAGCCGTTGATTTTAATGTCCTCCTGGGTAATGGACAGAGGATTACCTGCAGCTATCTTGATCATCTCTTCTACTAAGTCGAGACCGGTAGTCAATTCCGTGACCGGATGCTCAACTTGCAAACGGGTATTCATTTCCAGAAAATAAAAATTACGATTTTTGTCAACCACAAATTCAACCGTACCTGCCGAGCTGTAATCAACCGCTTTGCCAAGGGCTACCGCTTGTTCTCCCATGGCTTTGCGAGTGGCATCATCGAGGAAGGGGGAAGGCGCTTCTTCAATAACCTTCTGGTGCCGTCGCTGAATGGAGCATTCTCGCTCGCCTAGATATACCGATCCACCATGGGAATCGGCTAGGATCTGGATTTCGATATGGCGTGGATTTTCAATGAATTTTTCGATAAATATCCGGCCGTCGCCAAAACTAGATAGAGCCTCACTGCTGGCCCGTTCAAATCCTTCCAGGCATTGCGCTTCATTATGGGCCACCCGCATGCCTTTTCCTCCACCGCCTGCAGTGGCTTTGATCATTACCGGGTATCCAATTTGGGCGGCAATGTGCACGGCTTCCTCGGCATTCGGCACTTCTTCCGTGTGGCCGGGTATAGTGTTCACCCCGGCTTTCAGGGCTATTTTTTTAGATGTTATTTTGTCACCCATGGCGGTAATCGCGGGGGCTGGAGGCCCGATGAAAACGATACCTTCATCGGCTAGCATTTGACAAAATGTACTGTTTTCAGAGAGAAACCCGTAGCCTGGGTGGACGGCTTGCGCACCTGTTTGTTTACAGGCAGCGATAATTTTTTCCATTACCAGGTAACTTTCAAAGGCAGGGGATGGGCCAATATGAACAGCCTCATCAGCCATTTGTACATGGAGAGCTCCGCGGTCGGCATCGGAATAGACGGCGACAGTGCAGATAGACATGGCTTTGGCCGTTTTAATGATCCGGCAGGCGATTTCACCCCGGTTGGCTATAAGTATCTTAGAAAACATTGTATTATTCGTCATATGATGATTTCCGGTCCGTGGACGCCCCGCGAGGGGTGATGTCTGATTACGGTTTGCGTATTTCTCTATGGCTGCTTTTTATTAATGGGCTATAAAGGAATGTTTCCGTGTTTACGCCAAGGATTTTCAAGTTTTTTCTCCCTTAACATGGCTAGGGAACGGCATATACGGGTTCTAGTATTGTGGGGCATGATGACGTCGTCAATAAAACCCCGGCTGCCCACCGCAAAGGGATTGGCGAATTTGGTGCAATACTCTTCTGTACGGTTTTTGATTTTCTCGGGATCGTTCATATCCTGGCGGAAAATAATTTCGACCGCCCCTTTAGGCCCCATAACGGCAATTTCCGCTGTTGGCCAGGCAAAATTAACATCGCCGCGTAAATGTTTGGAAGACATTACGTCATAAGCTCCACCGTAAGCTTTTCTTGTGATAACAGTAACCTTAGGCACAGTAGCCTCGGCGTAAGCGTAAATCAGTTTAGCTCCATGCTTGATAATGGCTCCATATTCTTGAGCGGTTCCGGGTAAGAATCCTGGGACATCCACCAAGGTGAGGATTGGAATATTAAAGGCATCGCAAAAGCGTACGAAACGTGCAGCCTTACGAGAAGAAGCGATGTCCAGAGCTCCGGCCTGGACCATGGGCTGGTTAGCCACAATTCCCACAGTGGAACCTTGAATACGGCCAAAACCGATAATTACGTTAGCTGCGTAATCTGGTTGCAGCTCAAAGAAATCGTGTTCATCCACCACTTTGAGAATTAGCTCCTTCATGTCGTAAGACTTATTGGGATCGTGGGGGACCAGGGTATCCAAAGAGTATTCTTTACGATCTGCAGGGTCGGAAGTAGGCCAGAACGGCGCTTTTTCCCGGTTGGATGGGGGGAGAAAATTGAGGAAGCGACGGGTCATGAGTAATGCTTCCACATCATTGTCAAAGGCCAGGTCAGCTACTCCGGAACGATTAGTATGAGTTCTCGCTCCTCCTAACTGCTCTGCGGTAACCTCTTCATGAGTAACAGTTTTTACCACATCAGGTCCGGTTACAAACATGTAGGAGGTGTTTTCCACCATGAAGATAAAATCGGTAATGGCAGGAGAGTAAACGGCACCCCCTGCGCATGGCCCCATAATCATGGATATTTGCGGGATGACACCAGAAGCAAGAACATTGCGTTGAAAAACTTCGGCGTATCCTGCCAAAGCTTCCACTCCTTCCTGGATTCGTGCTCCGCCTGAATCATTAAGACCGACAACCGGAGCTCCCGCTTTGATGGCTTGATCTACGATTTTACATATTTTTTCAGCATGAGCTGCAGAAAGCGAGCCGCCGAATACGGTGAAATCTTGACTGTAAACGAAAACTAATCTGCCGCAAACCGTACCGTAACCGGTAACAACACCATCGCCAGGAATTTTTTGTTGGTCCATGCCGAACTCGGTACACCGATGTTCAACAAACATGTCCCATTCTTCAAAGGTATTAGCATCGAGAAAAAGCTCTATGCGTTCTCTGGCAGTCAATTTGCCGCGTAAATGTTGGCGGTCTATACGATGTTGACCGCCTCCGCTTCGGGCTGCAGCGCGTTTTTCGTCGAGTTGTCGTATGATTTCTTGCATCTTTTCTTCCTTACTCCTGAATCTGTGAAGGAACATACATGTTCACAAAATAAAACACTTTTGCTTTCATGATGTTGTCAACGTCACATCCATTGTACGGTTACAAACACCTAATGAGCCGATCTATTCACGGTTTTCGATTACTATTTTTCCGACAGTGTTGTGGATCTCCGTAATTAAAATAAGTGGCATGGGGGAGATCCCATCAGAAAAGAACCGTTATGTCGATTTATCTCCATAGGTGATTAGTAAAGTGGTTTATAACGTACTTTCTTTCAATTGACCAGTGATAGCAAAGTAACCCGGATCGGGAAGAAAGGTTAATGATCGGGAAAACCAGCCATTATGCGTAGATATGGCAATTGCAATCTCTCACTTTACATAATTGTCGGTAGTTGTTTCATAAAGCCCACTGCTATACTGAAAAATAAAGATTATTTCAGCATATTTTTTTATTTTTCTGCTATTTCCCATAGCTACGAAAGGGGCTTTTTGAAGGTTTGGGCGGCGAGTATGCCCAGCTCCCACAGATTTTCACACACCTTAACCCCTCCCTTTTTAAAGGCTTTAATTTTATCACTCGCAAGGCCGGAACCCGATTCAATAATTGCCCCAGCATGTCCCATTCGCTTTCCTGGAGGAGCAGTGAGCCCAGCAATAAATCCGATGACTGGTTTATGGACATGGTCTCGAATATATACAGCTGCATCTTCTTCGGCTCTTCCTCCGATTTCTCCGACCATCACGATTCCCTTTGTTTGCTCATCTTCTTCAAAATCTTTAAGGCAGCTGATGAAATCTGTGCCGATAACCGGATCGCCCCCAATACCCACACAGGTGGATTGCCCCAAGCCTTGGCTGCTCAGTTGGGAAATTACTTCATAAGTAAGAGTTCCTGAACGAGAAACGACCCCAATGGAACCAGGGGTGCAAATGGTCGAGGGGATAATTCCTATTTTGCATGCTCCCGGAGTTATGATACCGGGACAGTTGGGGCCAAGTAAAATACAGTCGGTTGTCTTCAGATAGTTTTTTATCAAAAGCATGTCATGAACCGGCAGCCCTTCAGTTATGCAAACAATGAGTTTAATTCCATTATCAACAGCTTCCAAAATGGCATCGGCACATTGGGCAGGGGGAACGAACAAAAGAGAAGTATTTGCTCCTGTTAGGCTTATTGCCTCGGCCATTGTATTGTATACTGGGACGTTGAGAACGAAAGAGTCACCTTTACCAGGGGTCACCCCGGCCACAATGTCGGTTCCGTAGCTTAAGCATTGCTCAGTATGAAAACGACCTTCTCGGCCCGTGATGCCCTGCACCACGACTTTAGCAGAGCTATCGGCAAGGATACTCATAAATTATTTACCATTTGAGTAAGCTGATCTGCCGCAGCGGTCAAGTCGGCGACAAAGGTGATGGAAAG
>Ga0224507_10000114_pt1 | contig 29682 bp, 27 predicted proteins | sample SF_Jan12_sed_USG_3_FD_170159 | JGI IMG/M metagenome (GOLD analysis project Ga0224507, IMG submission 170159) | Sediment microbial communities from San Francisco Bay, California, United States - SF_Jan12_sed_USGS_13 | ecosystem: Environmental > Aquatic > Marine > Sediment | place: USA... | reverse complement strand
TCTGCTGGCTGAGCGCTGCTGGGAGGGTTGTTCAGAGGCCAACAGGCGCAATTATCGCGGGCTGCAGGTGCCGGGCAGTGCGATGGAAAAGCAGGGGCGGGACGCCGCGACCTGCAAGACGAATGGTCGGGAGAATTTTCTGGTGGTCGCCACAGAATTCTCCCATATGGATGTGCTGCTGCTGGGTGCGCAGTCCAATCGCCGGGCAGCTCTGGCCTGGGATGGCTCAGTCTGGACAGCTGGCTGGCTGAGTCCATAATCAGTCAAAGGGTTTGGGATATTCTCGCCCTGGTATTAGAATGCGCGCCTCTTTCTCCCTTGGACCCGGAAAATATCATGAAATCTCCAGTCGACAAGCCAACTGATGACCTGGCGGATAGCGAAGACCTGATGTTCGATCGGGTGGCCCGGGAAGTGATTAACCTGGGAAACCAGGTGCTGGAAGACAACCCGGACGCGGACGAATGGGAGATTGCTTCGGGAGTGCTGGCAGGTGCGGTGCAATTCTGGCTGTTCAGTCGCCAGCCTTGCGATGATCCCATGTGTGAGTCTTGCGCCGAGATCAGCACAGCGGCACAGCGTCTGCGGCAGCTGGTTGGCGAGGTAAACGACTTCGCCGCAGAGAGTGATTACTTTCACTCTCCCACGGATACCAATGTGGGCACAGCCTGACTGGAGCCAGCTGTAATCGGGGCGGTTGCGGTCAGGTTCCCGGCAGGCGCATGTTCCGTTTCGCCAGTTCCTTCTCGCATTGTTGGCCGCTGCTGGCCAGCCTGTCCCAGACTCCCTTGGCCAGCACTGAAAGGCCGCCAGAGGCAACAGCGGCGCCATAGGAAATGGCGGCCCGGGTCGGTGCGAAACTCAGGGTCGGTTTGGCCAGGGTGCCCGTGATTTTCACGTAGGGATTTACGATACTGGTGGCACTGACACCAATCCCTTCGCGGTTCATGATAGTGAACAGCACCTCAATTTTCTCGTCTTTCAGATTGGCGGTAGCCAGGGCGGTAATGAGCAGTCGATTGGTCTGGTCCATGGCGATATCGGTGGTAACCAGCCCCTCTTTTACGTTCAGTATAACCAGACCGCATTGCAGAATGGTCGGAGCGTCGGCTTGTCTTAACGGATTAAGCAGGCGCGCCAGTTCCGCCAGGAAGTCAGAGGTGATTACGCTGCTTATAATTTGTCCCTTGCCATGACTAAGGACGATGTTTCCATCAAGGTTGCCGGCCAGCTCCCTCAAACCGGCACCTCTGCCGCTTAACTGAATGTCCATATCCACGGGGGGTCTGGCGGTAACTCCCGCCGAAGCCGGAGCGGCCGCGACTTTCACGTCCCTGCCGGAGATAGTGGTTTCTGCATGTACGCCCGATTCGACCGGCCTGGCACTTAATGTGGCGGACAGTGTGCCGTCTCCAAGCGTGGCTCGCGCTACCGGAATCTCCAGGGCCTGGGGGTCGAGCTTCGCCTCGACGTGGATATTCCTGAATTCTCTTTCCCCGTGGTGCAGTGAATCCAGGTCCAGGGTGGCCATTCCGGCCAGGTAGTCTGGCCAGGTGGTCGGGAATTTCAGATCTGGAACGATCCGGGTGTTTTTGTCAGGTTTTGAACTGGCGGGGCGGGCTGTCGTGGGCCAAAGTTCCTCCAGCCTGTTCAGGTTTAACTCGGTCCCACTGGCCTTGATCTTGAACTTCCGTGGTGTCCCGCTGGAAAAGCGACCTTCCAGGGACAGACTGTCATCGCCGACCCGGGAGTCCGCCTTCAAAATTACGTCGCCGCCGGTCTTGCTTACTTGTCCTTTCAGTTCGAATGCCGTGCTGGGGGCGGCTGCCTGGGACCAGTTCTTCACGCTGGCTGCCAGGTCTTCACTTCTCAGGGAAAACCCCAGGTTCGATCCATCCAGCTCTGGCCAGTCCCCCAGAGTTCCCGAGCTCTCAAGTGACAGTCCAGCAATGTTTCCCCGTGCGCCGTGAATTCGAATTCCGTGGGAATCCCGGGTGAGCTCGGCTGCCAGTGTGAAGGGGAGGGGTTGCAATGCACGTTGCTGCAAAATCGGGAGCAAGTTTCGCGCATCGGGTCCCTCGGCCTGCAACACAGCGTGGGACCCTGACAATCCCGGAAAGTATTCGGCCTGGCCACGGATCCGTGTAGAGCCCAGTTCCATGTCCAGGTCTTCCAGGCGAAGACCTTGCGGGTCAGCGTAGACCCTGGCACTGGCCTTCCAGGGAAGTTCGGGCGCCTGGTCCAATCCTGCATGGCTGGCAGCGTTACGGAAATTCGGTCCCTTGGCTGTCAGTGTCGAATCAATCTTGTTACCCGTTTCCGGATTCAGCTCTACGCCGACGGTCCCCGCCAGTGACAGGATTCCCAGGTCCAGTGCCACAGAGTCCAGCTGGATTTTCTGGCCGGCAAGTTTCATCCTGGCTGAGCCATGCGCCGGCAGTTTGGGCATGGCAGGCAGTCCAAGGCTGGCCCCAAGGGGTTCCATGTCCGGCAGATCCACGGTCAGCTCCAGGTCGGCCTGGATGATTTCCGGCCCCGATCCCAGGTAGCCCATGGCGGTCACCGTGGCCTCGCCAAGCCGCGTACTGAGCTTGCTCAATGACCACTGCCCGGATGAAATCTCCAGCTCTGCCTGGGCGTCTATGGGCAGAACAGGCCAGTCGGGCTGGTTCAATAGCTCACCCAGTTGCTTCGCGCTGGGGCTTTCAAGTTCCAAAGTAAGTTGGGTTCCGTCCAGGTTCGCCAGGTTGCCCACCGTACCGCTGCTCACCAGGCGGGTGCTTCCCAGGTTCAGTTCAGCCCTGCGCAAGCTCAATCCCCGGTCGCTCCGCTCAAGGCTTGCGCTGAGAACGACAGCCCCGGGGGTCAGCCATTCGAGACCCATTTTTCTCGACAAGCTTTCTGCATTCGGAAGATTGGCCCGGAAATCCAGCCGGGTGCCCAGGTAGTCTGGGGGCCTGGTGAGTTTGCCGGACAGTGAAATCTGGGTGTTGGGAGCCTCCAGGACAATGTCGTCGAATAGCGTGTTGCCGGCCTCCCGATAAAACTTTCCGGACAGGCTGAACGGTTTCTGCTCCAGTCCCGGCAAGCCCAGCAAGCTGGCGATTGCCCCGAGATTGGGTCCGTTGGCTCGTACCTCAGCGTCCATCAGGGGCTCATCGCTGTTTAGCTCGCTGGCCGTCAGGTCAATGTCTGCAAACAGTTCACCGGCCTTGGCATCCAGGGTGGCCTGTACCTGGTCGGCGCTTGCTTTGATCAATGACTTCAAATGAAACTCGCCATGGGCGATCTGGGGTAGTCCCAGCGACTCGGTAATTTGCCGCAGGTCTTGTCCATCAAATTCAAGACCGACTTCGACATTCTCTAAATCTGCCAGGTTTTCCGCACTGGCGTTCAGGGAAAGCTGCGAGAAACTGAAATTCACTTGCAGGGCTGTCTGTATGTGCTTGCCACTTACCAGGCTGGCCACGCTGCCCAGATCCCCCTCAAGATTCCATGGCTTGTTGGACAGCATTCCGCTGGCGGTGACGTCCAGGTTTCCCAGCTCACTTTCGATGATGGAGAACTGCCCGATGATCATGGGCACATCGGTTTTCAGATTGGGTCCGCGAAAGAGCATGCTGACTTGCTGTGCATCCAGGTGATCTACGACAACCGGAAGCCCAGGTTCCCCCCGTCCGGGTTTCGCAACCTCCTCCTTTCGGGTTTCTGGTGTCAGCACCCAGTTAAGCCCCCGATCGGCGTCCCGGTGAACGATGATGGTGGCTTGAGGAATTACAATGCGTGAAAAGCGCAGTGGGCCGCTGAACAATGATCGGGTTTCAATCACCAGGTGAATGTCGCGCATGTCCAGCATGCTCGGTTCCGGGGACCATGGTGCATTGCCCAGGCGAACCCGCCCTGCCACGATTTCCACCGTTCGACCCAGGTCGAGAGTCAGAGGGCCATCAATTTTTACCTCCCTTCCAATCGCGCGGCTCGCCAGGGATTCGACCAGCGTAAGTCGGTTGCCCAGATCGGCAAATTCAAGGTATGCAAGGAAACTCGCGAAAACCAGCAGCAGGGTGAGCAGCAGCCCGGCACCAATTTTTGCTACAAGTGAGATTCGTTTACGCATCGCTGGTATAGCTTACCAGTGGGCAAGGAATTGTTCAGGACCCTGCCAGGGCGACAAGCCAGGCTGCCGCGACTATGGCTATACCAAGAACGCCCAGGGTCAGCTGGCTGCGAGGGCCGGCGCTTTGTACCATTCGCATCATCGGCAGCGCCATGCCAAGGGCGGTACCGGCAATAAATCCTGTGAGGTGGGCGACCACATCGGTATGTTCATCACCGGTGCCCAGCCAGGCAAGGAGCACGACTCCTCCGACCAGGGGAGCCCAGCGAGCTGCCCAGCGTAGCTGGCTGGAATTGCGCATGCGCCAGCTGTATCCACACAAAAGCCCCAGGGCCGCGAATACCGCCGTGGAGGCGCCGGCTGCTGAAAAGTAGCTTTGCTGGACGACGGCGTCCATCGCGTTGCCTGTGACGGCGGCAAGCACTATGCAGAACCAGGCCATCCCGTCTCCAAGCAGGCGCCCGAGAAAAAAACCGAATATGCCCCCGACTACCAAATTACCCATCAGGTGGGCGGTATCCAGGTGCAGTGTCAGGGCGGTAACCAGGCGCCACCATTCACCCTGGTGAACCCGGGCTACATCCAGCGCACCGATTCCGAGCCAGTCATGTGAGAGGGCATGCTGATTCTGGAAGATTGCCACCAGCAGTAGGCAGGTTACGTATCCACCCAGACCGGCCAGACCTGAACCCCTGAGCGGAAGGGGGGTGATTTTTGCCGGAGGCGTCTTGTCCTCGGCGTCATATTGACTAAGTTCAGCCGCCGAGCGCAGAGCGTGTTCCTGGGGTACCACCAGGACATAGACCCCCGAGTCGTACACCACATGAGCGTCCACGCCCAAGGCCCTGAGTACCAGGTTGCGCTCATTGCAGTAGCCGCTGTCTCTGCGCCTCAGCAGCTCAATATACCCTTCGGGCCAGGTGTCCATATGTTTACTGATAATGGGGACGGGAGGCCTGGATTACCAGTCCTGAAGCCCGGTTTGGTGTGGCGGCCGGGGTCCCGGGGACTGACAGAGAAAGTTTTTCTTGCCTTCCCCGGAAACTTGTCTATATTTCTCGCCGCCGAGCCCCTGATTAGGCAGTTAGGGCAGTGCTTTGGAGGAATGGAGCAGTGATTGACGATCGCATTGAAGACTTCGAAGATGACGAGTTTGTGGATGACCAGGAAATTGAGGTGGTCAAGCAAGACTCGGTAGTGGCAAAGCCGCTTGCCGGAGTCCGCAAAACCAGTCCCTGGAAATCTGTGGAAGAATACATGGAAGAGCGCCGCCTCAAGATTTCTCTATCCGAAGACAATTATGATTATGATATCTAATGCTTGAGCACGGAGTTTCTCGAAAGAGCCCGGTTTAGGCCGGGCTTTTTTTTTGCATCGGGAAAGACCAATATGGAAAGTGAAGGAAGTTCTCAGCCACTAAGAGTAGGCTGGCGCGAGTGGCTGAGTCTGCCCGGACTTGGAATTCCAGCGATCAAGGCCAAGGTTGATACCGGGGCCAGGACATCGTGCCTGCATGTTTGCAGCATGGAAACCTTCATGGAAGAAGGCGCCGAGTGGGTGCGCTTTGTTGTCCAGCCATTGCGCAAACATCCTGAAGTGGCGTTCAACTGCGCCGCACCCGTGCTGGATCGGCGGAACGTGACTGATTCAGGCGGTCACACCCAGTCGCGTATTTTTATCCAGACTGAAGTGTTGCTTGGAGGCAGGCGCTGGCAGATTGAGCTGAATCTGACCAGGCGTGAAAACATGCTTTTCCCAATGTTGCTCGGACGTACTGCCCTGCATGGCTATGCCGTAGTCGAACCCGGTGAATCGTTTTGCCAGGGCAAGTTACTCGCCCGCAGTTACTCGAAGAAGCTCTAGGGAGCTCTGAAAATGAAAATTGTAATCTTGTCGCGAAACAAGAAGCTTTATTCCACCAATCGACTGGTGGAAGCGGGTCAGGCACGGGGCCACGAGATGCGTGTGGTGGACCACCAGCGCTGTTATATGAACATTGCCAGTCACAAGCCCTCTGTTCATTACAGGGGTGAAGTGCTGGAAGATGTGGATGCAGTGATTCCCCGAATCGGTGCCTCGATCACATTTTACGGAACGGCAGTGTTGCGTCAGTTCGAAATGATGGGGGTTTACCCTTTGAACGAATCTGTGGCGATTTCCCGTTCGCGGGATAAGTTGCGTTCCCTGCAGTTGCTGTCGCGAAAGGGTGTGGGATTGCCTATTACCGGTTTTGCCCACTCGCCGGATGACACCCAGGACCTGTTGTCGATCGCAGGCGGCGCTCCGGTGGTGATCAAGCTGCTCGAGGGAACACAGGGTATTGGCGTGGTACTCGCCGAGACCCGCAAGGCGGCCGAGAGCGTAATTGAGGCTTTCCGGGGTTTGAACGCGAATTTCCTGGTGCAGGAATTTATTTCCGAGTCCGGGGGGTCAGATATTCGCTGCCTTGTCATTGGAGAGAAGGTGGTGGCTGCCATGAAGCGCCAGGGCAAGGAAGGTGAGTTCCGTTCAAACCTGCACCGGGGTGGTACCTCGAAGCTGATTCGCATTACCCCTGAAGAACGGGCAACCGCCATACGGTCGGCAAAGATCATGGGCCTGAACGTGGCCGGTGTGGATATTATCCGCTCTAATCATGGCCCTGTTGTGCTGGAAGTTAATTCCTCTCCGGGGCTGGAAGGGATCGAGAGAACCACCGAGAAAGACGTGGCCGGCATGATCATTGAACACATCGAGAAGAACGCCAAGAAGGGTAAAACTCGCACGCGGGGCAAAGGATAAATGGCGAAGGCCAAACCGTTCGCCATGGGCGACCAGCTTGTTAAGCCTGGCCAGCGGACCTGCATAGATTTGCCGGTCCCAGGCTTGTATACCCACACACCGCTGGCCTTACCGGTACATGTGTTGCATGGGAATACGCCGGGTCCGACCCTGTTCGTGAGCGCCGCGATCCATGGAGACGAGATAAACGGCGTGGAAGTCATACGCCGGCTATTGAAACTTTCCTTGCTCAAGTCCATGAAGGGCACCTTGCTGGCGGTTCCGGTGGTGAACGTGTTTGGTTTTCTGCACCTGTCCCGTTACCTGCCTGACCGGCGCGACTTGAACCGGTCATTCCCGGGAAGTGAGAGCGGCTCGGGAGCATCCAGGCTGGCGAACTTGTTTGCCAGGGAAATTATTGAACGCTCGGACTACGGCATAGACTTGCACACCGGCGCAATTCACAGGGCAAACCTGCCGCAGATTCGGGCAAACCTGGAGGATGAGACCACCCTCAGGCTTGCCAGTGCCTTCGGTGTTCCTGTGATGATTAATTCGGATATCCGGGATGGATCCCTAAGACATTGTGCTGCGGAAAAGGGCGTACCTACGCTGCTGTACGAAGCCGGGGAGGCGCTGCGTTTTGATGAGGCGTGTATACGTGGCGGCGTCAGGGGAGTGTTGAGTGTAATGCGCGAAATTGGCATGTTGCGAAGGACCCCTCGTGGTAAGGGAAAGCCTACGGACCCGGTCCTGGCGAGGCGTTCAGCATGGGTAAGAGCGCCGATCAGTGGCGTATTCAGGCCCACCAAGGATCTGGGGGATCGGGTACACAAGGGCCAGGCAATAGGCGTGATTGCTGATCCGTTTGGCTCTGACGAAGTAATAGTCGAGTCGAGTGTTAACGGCCTTATTATTGGTCACACCCGACTGCCACCGGTACACGAAGGTGATGCGCTGGTTCACATCGCCCAGTTCCACCGCCCGGGGGTGGCCGAGGACGCGGTGGAGGAATTTCACCAGAGGGTAGAGGACTAGCCTGGCAGCTTAGTCCCGGGTCTGCCCAAGACTCTTTTCCAGCAACCTGCCGATGGCGATCAGGCGGGCGTTTTCCTGTTTGGCAACCCTGAGCCGCTTCGCCAGTATTGGATGTAATCCACTGGAATTGGCGATGCCCTTTTCAAGTTGTTCGTTACACCGTGCTGTGGCGAATACCGGTATCAACATCGAGTATGAAGACATCAGGGAATCCGAAGCGGCCTCACTCACCCTTGGTAATGACGCCAGGATTTCTTCTGCCAGCTGGCTGTGGAGATTTTGTTGGTGTGCCGGGAACAGCCGGTGCATGGCCGCCCGCTTCCTTGCCAGCGGCAAAGGACTTGTCTTCTGCTGTATTTCGTCCAGCCATTCCAGCTTCATTTCCATATCGGGTCGTCCGGCCAGCGTTGCAATAAACATGCGTTGTCCGGCATCGGAACCGTCATTGGAGGACTCGAGTTCCGCTATTTCTTCGGCATCCTCAAAATCGAATTCGTTTAACCGCGCCACGATTTGCCAACGCCGATCCTGCCCGACATCAATATTGCGGTGTATCCGCTCATTAAGAAGTTCCTGCAACTGTGTCAGGCCGCGTTGTGTGTGGGCCATTGAAGCGTAGGTATCCAGCCAGAGCTTTTGCAGGTCGCTGCCCTTTTCACTGGAATCAACCTGCTGCCAGGCCATGCTTTCCAGGTAATTGCCGTATTGCTCCAGCGCCTTGGCGGAGGAGGGTTGCAGTCGGAACAATATATTCAGGGTTTCGATCGCCGTGGCAGTGACTTGGCTGACAATTCGCCTGTCCTGTTCACCCGGCAGGTGATTGCGCAGCAACTCCGCGTATTCGTTCAGAGGAAGGGTCGCGTCCCGGGCCATATCCCACAGAGTCTGCCACAACATGGATTTCAGGAACGGATCATCGAACAGCCGGAGATGGGCGCTGAGGGTGTGCAGAGACACCGGGTCCAGCTGAACCTTTACGTATCCCCAGTCGCCGAGATTGGGGAATACGAGGCTGGGCTCTTCCTCCCCCTTCAGGGACTCAACCTGGGTTTCCGGACCTCTAACGGTAACCGGCAGGCTTCGCGAATGAATGCTGTTACGTTGTTTGTCTATTCTGTACAAGCCCAACTGCACCTGGTGCTCACGCATGGCAGGGTTTTCATCAGTTGCGTTTTGCAGGATGGTCAAATCGCGGATTTTTCCGCTGCGGCAATCCAGGCTGACTTTGATGGTATTTAGTCCGGCAGTTTTCAGCCAGCCGTTAACCCATCCATCCAGTTCCATTTCCGAAACTTCAGATACCGCCGCAATAAAGTCCTTAAGCGTGGTGGCCTGCCCGGCGTGCCGTTTCAGGTACAGGCGGATGCCATCCCGGAACTTGTCCTGCCCGACGTAGTGGGCGAATTGGGTGAGAACCGATGCCCCCTTCTGGTAGGTGATGGCGTCGAAATGAGCGAAGGCCCCCTTGGTGTCGGTAACCGGCACTTCGATCGGGTGAGTTGTAACCCATTGATCGGCCTCATACGCGCGCTGCTTGTTGCGCGAGAAAAACGTGTGCCAGGCATTTTCGAATTCAGTGCCATTGGCCAGTGCAAGGCTGGCCATATAGGTGGCAAAGCTCTCCTTCAGCCATAAGCCGTTCCACCAGTCAGGAGTAACCAGGTCACCAAGCCACATGTGTGAGAGTTCGTGCAGCAGCACGTCGGCAAGGGTCTCTCTATCCTCGGCGGTGTAGTCTCCTCGCTTGAGGTAGCGCTCGTTATAGGTCACCGCGCCGACATTCTCCATTCCCCCAATGTTGAATTCAGGGACAATCAATTGATCGTATTTGCTGTACGGGAAAGGCATGGCGAAGTAGGCGCCAAAGAAATCCAGGCCGATACGGGTGAAGTCGAACCATTCTTCCACGTTCACATGCTCGGCCATGCTGTGGCGGGCAAACAGCCTTAACGGCACCTTACCAGAGCGATTTTCCCATACCCTGAACTGCCCGGCATGCAACGGAAAAATGTAGGTACTGAAGCGAGGGCTCGCTGGGAAGCGCCATAGCTTGTTCGATTCAGATTCCTCGATCTCGCTTTCTGGAATCGCCGAGATGACGCTCCAGCTGCCAGGGGCCATAACCTCAACCGCGAAGGTGGCCTTCAAATCGGGCTGGTCAAAACACGGGAAAGCCCTGTTGGCATCGTAGGGTTCGAAATGGCTGTAGACATAGACCTTGCCATCCTCTTGATCAACAAAGCGGTGCAGGCCGGCGCCGTCGCTGCTGTATGGCGCGCGATACCAGACAATAATGCTGTTCGGTCCGGCTCTCAGGAATTCCTCTTCGATGGTGAGGAACCAGCCGTTGTAGTCAGGCTCCAGATCTCGTCCGTTAACCCGCAGCTTCTCCACTTTCCCACCGGAGAAGTCGACAGTCAGTCGATCAGACAGCTCCTTTAACTCGAAAAGGATCATGGCCTTGCCCAGGAACTCTCGTGAATGTCCGTCCAGATCAAAGAACAGCTCGTAGGAAACATCCGAAATCAAGCCGGAGCGAAAGCGGGCGTAACTCTCGGTGAGATAACCTTCTGGTTCACGAATGACAATTGTACGAGTGTCCGTTTCCATGTTCAGTTCCTGGTATTCGGGTGTTTAACTTGAGGCAAATCCTAGCACAGCAAGTGACCTTGCTGTGGCAACGGTTTTAACAGCCCGGATCGGGATATTCTGTAGTCGTGGAACCGGTGACTGCTCTGTGTTTAGATCGGAGGATTATGAGCAAGCAAACAAACATTCTTGATGCCATTGGCGGCACGCCCCTGATCCGGTTGAATGCTCCTTCCGAGCAAACCGGATGCGAGATTCTGGGTAAAGCCGAATTCCTGAATCCCGGCGGGTCGGTAAAGGATCGCGCCGCTCTGGGTATTATTCGGGCCGCTGAGACAGACGGCCGGCTAAAACCAGGTGGTGTGATTGTTGAAGGTACTGCGGGAAATACCGGTATCGGACTTGCACTGGTGGCGGATGCCCTGGGATACCGAACGGTAATCGTAATGCCAAACACCCAGAGCCAGGAGAAAGTTGACACCCTGAAGACCTATGGTGCGGAACTGGCACTGATTCCCGCTGCACCCTATCGGAATCCCAATCACTTTGTACACGTGGCACGACGATTGGCCGAGGAACTGGACCGTACCGAGGAAGCCGGCGCCGTGTTCGCAGACCAGTTCGATAACCTGGCTAACCGGAATATGCACTTCGCGACAACGGGCCCGGAGATTTGGCGCGACACCGCGGGAGAAGTTGACGGGTTTGTTTGCGCGGCGGGTTCGGGCGGGACACTTGCAGGGGTAGGTCTTTACCTGAAAAGCCAGAATCCGGAAATTCTCGTGGCCTTGTCCGACCCGGGTGGGTCCGGACTGCATCACTTTTATGCCCATGGCGAAATCAGGGTGGAAGGCAGTTCTATCGTCGAGGGAATAGGCAACAGCAGAATCACCGGGAACCTGGACAAGGCGCCGGTGGATCGTTCCTACAAGATCGATGACCTGGATGCGATTCCCTGGGTTTATCATCTGCTGGAAAAGGAAGGGCTGTGTCTTGGTTCCTCCAGCGCGATCAATGTTGCCGGCGCAATGCGAGTCGCCCGAGATTTAGGTCCGGGACACACGGTGGTCACCATTTTGTGTGACTCGGGTTTACGTTACCGCCAGAGGTTGTTCAACCCGGCGTTCCTGCGCAGCAAGGGCCTGCATCCGCCAGCGTGGCTGGAGCGGGAGACTCTGGACGTCAGTCGACTGTTTGTGGACGCATCCTAGAGTCAGACCTTCTACAGGTATTCACATGGTCTGTTGAGAACTTTCCTGAGCACCCCGGAATAACTGATTTCGCTAGACGAATACAATGTTCGCCAGTCGGCTGGTTCGGGTGTTCTCTACGAATGTGAAAATCCTTTTCAGGAGCAGATAATCACGGTGTCGGAGAGGGATTCCGGTAGTGTAGCTAATGGAGAATAGCATTATGACCAAAGTCAAAGAAATCACCCCAAAAGTGGAGACCAAAGAGTCGAGAGAAGTTGCGCGGCCGTTTGGCGCCTTTGGTGCCAGCCTTGAAGACTTCATGGAAAGTATGTTTCCCGGTCGTTGGATGGAACCCTTCGCATGGCGCAGGCCGCTCCTTCCGGATTTGGAAATGAAACTGGAGACTCAGTGGCCGAAGATCGATGTGATTGATCATGAGGCCGAAATTCTCGTTCGGGCAGAACTGCCCGGCGTGAAGAAAGATGATCTTGAGCTCACGGTGTCCGAGGACAGCGTGCGCCTGCGGGCCACTACTGCGAGCAAGAAGGTAAAGGACGAGGAGTCCTTCTACCGCTGTGAGACTCACAGGGGCGCTTACGAGCGCTTTATCACGTTGCCCATGGACGTGGACAGCGAACAGGCTGAGGCAGTCCTCAAAGATGGCGTGCTCGAGGTGAAGATACCGAAGCGCAAGATCGTCAAACGGCACCAGGTGGAGGTTAAGTAATCCGGGTGCCAGGCAGGATGGGGTGTCGCGGACGGACGCCCCGTCCTGTTTTTTCGGTAGATGTGTGCGACGGTTCGCTTGGATGTATGCTAGTGCTCTAATCATTGGCGCGTAGCCATGGAGGTGGCCAATGCATGGAGCAGATTCCAGTCGCTGGGCGGCAAGCGTCGTTGGCTTTCACTGGTTGATGGCCATCCTGATAGTTGTTGTGATGATCCTGGGCTGGGTGGCGGAAGAGTACCCGTCCTCGCCGGACAAGGTGACTTTGTTCGTTTGGCACAAGTCCTTTGGGCTGACTGTTCTGTTGCTACTGTTCTTCCGTCTCCTGAATCGATGGACCCATGGGGCTCCCCGCCATGAGTTGAAGAGCTGGGAAAGAGTGCTTAGCCGTGGAGTCCAGGGGTTGCTTTACCTGTGTATGCTGGCGATGCCATTTAGCGGCTGGATAATCAATTCGGCTGCGGATTTCCCGTTGAATGTTTTCTGGTTGATACCCTTGCCGCCACTGGTTGGTCCCAGCGAAACCCTGGCCGAGTTGGCTGAGGAAGTGCATGTCACCATTCTCTGGATAATGGTGAGCCTGTTGGTTCTGCACATCGTCGGAGCTTTGCGTCATCATTTTGTTGGCAAGAACCAGGTATTGCGTGCCATGTTGCCTGGCACAAAAGAAGGCCGCCGCCAATGAGCAGGATAAATGCATTGGCCGCTTTGCTGTGCATGTTGCCGGGCTTGCTGACGGCCCAGGCGGCGCAAGCGGAGCCACCCACTCAGCGTTGCTCGCTACCCGGGGAAAGCGAACTGGGATTTGCGGCCACCTGGGAGGGCACCGTATTTCGGGGAGACTTTAACCGGTTTGATGCGCTTATCAACTTTGACCCTGCCGACCTGGTGGGCAGCAGCTTCGATGTAGCGATTGATGTCACCAGCGCCCGCACTGGAAGTCGTGACAGGGATGAGGGCATGGCCGAGCCCGACTGGTTTGATTTTGCTGTTTATCCCCTTGCCCGCTACCGGGCAACCGATTTTCAAACCCTGGGTGATGGGGAGTTCCTGGCCAACGGACAGTTGGAGCTAAAGGGGGTAGTTCGCCCGGTGTCGGTGAAATTCAGCTGGGACGAGCTTCCCGACAAAGTGGAACTTTCCGGTGGGGCAAGCATCCGACGGCTGGATTTTGGTATAGGCCAGGGTGACTGGGCTACCGATGAGATCATTGGGTTGTTGGTGGAGGTTGAATTCAGCCTGGAACTGGTGGCATGCGCCGCACCCTGATCCTGCTAGGGGTCTTTGTGTTACTGACCGCATGCAGCCAGGGGCCTGTACCCCGACTGCCGGGACAAACAGACGCGCCGGCAGATTTTCCGGATGACCCGTTTCCTGGCGCTGCCGGGGCACGCTTCAAGGTCGTTCCCTCCGAATCCCTGGTTCAGATCAAGGTTTTCCGGGCTGGTCGGCTGGCCAGGCTGGGACATAACCACGTGATTAGCTCCCGGTACCTGGGAGGAGAAGTCCTGGTAAGCGACGAACTGGCGCGATCCAGGGCCAGTTTTTATCTGCCGGTCGCCAGTATGGTGGTGGATGATCCCGTGTTCAGGCAGCAGGCTGGCGAGGGCTTCGAGTATCCGCTGTCCGAACAGGACAGGGAGGCGACCCGCGCGAATATGCTGGGTGAGAGGCTGCTGAATGCTGTCAGCCACCCCTACGTCTATATCCAGGTGCTTGGCGTGCAGGAAGCGGAAGCGGGCTTGTCAGCGACGATTCAGTTGACTGTCCTGGACAAGCAGGTGAGCAATCAGGTTCCCGTGGCGTTCTCGAGGACTGCTTGTGCAATGTCGGTAAGCTCCAGTTTTGAATTGCGGCATGCGGAAATAGGTCTCGAGGTGTTCAGTGTGCTGGGTGGTGCGCTGCAGGTTCAGGACGTAATCCAGGTGGACGTGGACCTGCTCGCCAAATCTCGGTCCCCCGATTGTCCCGGGTAGCCGGGTCAGCTCTGCACGGATTACTCGTTCCCGACCATGTTCCAGGTCCGGCCGCCCACCCGGGCCGCAGAGCTTGCCAGCGCATAACCATCGAGAACCGTTGGCGGGGATGATCTCAGTCGGTTTTCAGTTTCTTGCCCTGCAGCCGTTCCTTTAGTCCGAACCACGCGTATGCCCCACGCAGGTATACCGGGCGCAGGGAGGGCATGGGTATCCATGGAACAGGTTTGCGCATGGGATTGGGGATTGCGTACTCACTGTTGCTGGCGCCTGCGATCATATCGGCAAGTGCCGCCCCCGCCCAGCTGCCCATTGACACGCCGCCACCGTGAAACGCCAGTCCGTACCAGGCATTGTTTCTTTCCGGTATGGCGCCAACGTGGAATACATTGTCCCGGCACAGGCAGACCAGGCCGCTCCAGAAGTAGTCGAAACTGACCTCCCGCCAGGCGGGAAACAGGGTGCGGAATTCCGCCTCAAGTCGACGTCGCACCATGGACTCTTCCGGCGGCGCCCCGCCTATGCCCCCGCGTCCGCCAAACATGAATCGCCCGTCAGGCAGTAGACGGAAGTAATGCAGAAGCTTCCGGTCATCAGCGGCAAGCTCGGTTTTCAGCCACCCCTGGCCCTGGAGTTCATCTTTGCTCAACACCCTGGTGACCAGGATGTTTGAAAATACCGGCATCAGCCTGCCTGCCATCGGGCTGCCCACCCCGGCGGGCGTATAACCGTTGGTGGCCAGCAACACTTGCCTGGCACGGACTGTTCCGTGAGCTGTTTCCAGGATCTGCTCACCGCCCTCCTGGCGCCAACTTGTCACCCCACTGTCGCCGAAAATTCTGACGCCCGCTTCTTTGGCCGCCCGGGCAAGCCCCAGGCTGTACTTTAGCGGGTGAAGTCCGAATCCCGTCGGCATGTGAAGCGCGCCGGTGAACAATGGGCTGAACAAACCGCGTTCCTTGAGTTCGGCCTGGCTCAGTGCGCTGGCGGCAACGCCCAGCGTGTTGTTCATCCACTTTGCTTCCTCCCTGGCATCGTGGTGGGCCCGGGCTCCGGAGCCAACGATATATTCACCCGAGCCGGCTCGATCAAAATCGATATTCAGAGATTCGGCCAGGTCTCCCACATGACGGATTGCGGCTTCCTGAACCCGGCAAAATTCCCGGGTCGTTTCCAATCCCCATTTGGCTATCATTTTGTCGTAGCCCATATGGGCGCCGCCGGGGCTGCAAAAGCCGCCATTGCGCCCCGAGGCCCCCCAGCCGGGTTGCCCTGCCTCGAGTACGATGGTGTCCATGGAGTGACGTGTTGCCAGGCCCAGGGCCGCGTTCAGGCCAGTGTAGCCAGCTCCGATGATCGCCACCTCGGCCCGCGTGTCTCCTTCCAGGGGGGGGAAGTCTTGCGCGGGCGTCTCTAGAGATTCCGCCCACCAGCTTTTGGGATATGAGCGCACATCGAAGGCTTCGGCAGCCAGCCAGCTAGGGTGCATCGGGGCGATCCTCCCGGAATTCGTGGAATGTTCGGCGCATCCCCCCAAGCCTAACGGCAACCCCATGTCTCGCCAAGGCCTTGGAAGGCATATTTTCATTGGATATCCGGATTCATTCGATGCTACAAGATAGTGCCTGGATCAAGTCTTTAGCCAATCCCGAGAGTCTCTTTCATGTCTTTTAAAATCCTGTTCCCCAGCCGGGCGTTGCTGTTAATTGCTTTTTGTTTTTGTTCCAGTGGCTGGGCCGCTGGTGACGATGACCGGGCGGCCTTTGCCATGCCTGACAGCTATAGCGCCGACGTGACCGGGGCGGTCTTGAGGCTGGGAGGCAATGCAGTGGATGCGGCAGTGGCTGCGTCCTTCACCTTGAGTGTCACCTTGCCCGAGGCGGGCAATATCGGTGGCGGCGGTTTCATGCTGCTGAGAATGGACGATGAAGCGGCATTTGTAGATTACCGGGAAACTGCCCCGTCTGGCGCCAGCCGGGATATGTACCTGGATGAGGACGGCAATTTTGTCTCGGGGCGCAGTGAGATCGGTCACTTGTCGGTTGGGGTTCCGGGAACCGTTGCCGGCATGTGGGAAGCCCACCAAAAGTATGGCCGCCTGCCCTGGGCCGTGTTGTTGGCCCCCGCCATCAAGCTGGCCCGGGAAGGCTTTTTCGTGCACCCCCAGCTGGCCGAAAACAGGAGTGATGCGGCGGAGAGCTTCGAGCGGGGTGGAGTAAATTTCAATCAGTATTTTTCTGGCATGCGGGCGCGGGAATTGTTCAAACAGCCAGAGCTTGCCGCGACCCTTCAGCGCATATCAGAAAACGGCGCCCGGGAATTCTATACCGGCGAGACGGCGGGATTGATACTGGAAGAGATGCAACGCGGAGGCGGATTGATAAACGCCTCTGACCTGGCAGATTACAAGGTGATTTGGCGCGAACCCCTGGAAATTTCCTGGCGTGGATATCGCTTGCTGAGCGCGCCGCCGCCCAGTTCCGGTGGAATCGCACTGATGCAGTTATTGCAGATGAAGGATGCATTACATGAGCAGTTCAAGGGCCTGTCTCATAACTCGGTCCAGTACATTCATCTTGTCGCGGAAATGGAGAAGCGGGTTTTTGCAGACCGTGCGGAATATGCAGGTGATCCCGAATTTTTTGAGGTTCCCGCCAACGAGCTGGTGACAGCGGATTACGTGTCCTCTCGCGCAGCCGAGGTAAATCCATTGGCTATTTCCAGGCTTGAGGGAGTGCGTCCGGGTCTTGAGCCTAAAGATACCACCCATTTTTCTATCCTGGACTTCGACGGTAATGCGGTCTCCAACACCTATACGCTGAACGCGACCTTTGGCAGTGGCGTGGTGGTGGGCGGAGCGGGCTTCCTGCTGAATGATGAAATGGATGATTTCAGTTCCAAACCGGGTGTGCCTAATCAATACGGCGTGGTGGGCGGTGAGGTCAACGCCATTGAGCCCGGCAAGCGGATGCTTTCCTCAATGAGCCCAACCATTCTCGTAAAGGACGGCAGGCCGGTGATGGTAGTTGGTACGCCCGGCGGATCGACAATCTTCACCAGCGTATTCCAGGTGATGGTGAACCTGATGGACTTTGATATGTCGCCGGAACGGGCGGTATCCAGCACACGCTTTCATCACCAGTTACTGCCGCCGGACGAGGTGACGTTCGATCCGGGCATTCCATTGCCGAGCCGAACTGTTGAGGGGCTTGTGCAGCGTGGCTACGCGCCGCGACCCCACGACTGGGCGTTGGGTGATGTGATGGTGGTCAGCGGCCTTAATGGAAACTTGCGCGCCGCTGCCGACCCCAGGGGTCGGGGCGTTGCGAAAGTGATGGCCCGGGAGGAATAGTCCCGGGCGTACTGGCTGTTGGCCTAGCCCTTGATATCCAGGGCGTTGGGCCGTTTGGGCAGTCCGGGCATGCGGATAATGTCTCCGGCCAGGGGAACCAGGAAGCCGGCTCCTGCCGAGAGCAGCACATTTCTAATCGTGATGCGGAAGCCGGTGGGGCGACATATCTGCTTGGGATCGTCGCTTAGCGACAGGGGTGTCTTGGCCATGCAAATTGGCAGGCCCGCGAAACCCAGGCGCTGGATTCGGGCCAGGTCTTTGATGGCGGTGGCGGTGTAATCCACGCCCTCGGCTCCGTAGACCCTGGTGGCAATCGCCTCGATCTTTTTCTTCATGGGATCCGACCAGTCATAGGTTGGTTTGAGGGGACGGGTTTCCTCGTTGGCCGTTTCAATGACTGCCCTTGCGAGTTCTTCTGCGCCCTTGCCACCGTCGGCGAAGGCAGTCGATACGGCGCATCGGACACCCAGTTCCTCGCAGGCTTTGCGTACCACTTCCACCTCGGCATCAGTGTCGGTGTCGAAGCGATTGATGGACACCACTGGCTGCCTGTCGAAGCCTCGAATGTTTTCTATGTGCTTGAACAGGTTGGGCAGGCCCGCTTTGACAGCGGCCACGTCTTCGGGAATCAAGTCCTTGGGTCCTTTTCCGCCATGCCGCTTGAGTGCACGGATGGTAGCCACCAGGACCACTGCCGCCGGGGAAAGTCCGGTGTAACCGCACTTGATGTCGACAAATTTTTCGGCACCCAGATCGGAGCCGAATCCAGCTTCGGTAATGGCCCAGTCACCTAGTTTCAGGGCCATGCGGGTTGCGATCACGCTATTGCAGCCATGGGCGATATTGGCGAAGGGTCCGCCATGCACAAGGGCGGGAACGCCCTCGCAGGTTTGTACAAGGTTCGGCAGCATCGCGTCCTTGAGCAAACGCATCATTGCGCCTACGGCACCGACATCCTCTGCGGTCAGCGGGTTTCCATCGGCTTCCTCGGCCACTATCAGTCGGGATAGACGTTTGCGCAGGTCTGCCTCGTCCTCGGCCAGGCAAAGTGTCGCCATGATTTCCGAGGCCGGCGTGATATCAAATCCGGTTTCTCGGGGAACACCCTGGAGCACGCCGCCCAGGCCGATGACCACATGGCGCAATGCTCTGTCATTCATGTCGATGACGCGGCGCCAGCTGATGCGGCGTGGATCCACTTCAGGCGGGTTGCCGTAATGGATGTGATTATCCAGCAGCGCTGCCAGCAGGTTATGGGCTGCGGTGATGGCATGGAAATCGCCGGTGAAGTGGAGGTTGATGTCTTCCTCGGGAACCAGGCTGGCCTTTCCACCGCCGGTGGCGCCGCCTTTCATGCCGAACATCGGGCCGAGAGAGGGTTCCCGCAGGGCGATGCAAACTTTCTCGCCCAGGCTGGCCATGCCCTGGCCAAGGCTGATTGAAGTGGTTGTCTTTCCTTCGCCGGCGCCGGTAGGCGTCATGGCGGTCACCAGGATAAGTCTGCCGGGCTTTCTGTCTGCCACCGCTTCATGTCTTAGCTTGGCTTTTTCGGTCCCGTAGGCGATCACGTGTTCGGGAGCGATTCCCAATTGCTTGGCGAGTTGGCCAATTTCCTGCACAGTGCCTGACATGCTCTTCGTCCTCGATTAATTCGAAACGCAAGAGGGTACACTATTAATCTGGTTATACCGAATACCTGAAATTCCGCATTGCAAACAGGAACGAGAAATGGATATAGGTGAATTGCGCCGCGAATATTCGCGATTGGGACTTCGGCGCGCTGACCTTGCACAGGACCCCTTCAACCAGTTTCAGCTGTGGTTTCAGCAAGCCAGAGAATCGGGGCTGTCAGATCCCAACGCGATGAGCCTGGCGACGGTGGACGAGCAGGCCCGTCCGTCGCTGCGAACCGTGTTGCTTAAATTCTGGAACGAAGAAGGCTTCGTGTTCTACACCAATTTCGAAAGCGCCAAGGCCCGGGATATTTCCTCGAATCCGGAAGTCGCCTTGTTGTTCCTGTGGTTGCCCCTGGAGCGGCAAGTGATCATTCGCGGCAGGGCAGAGAAAGTCTCCACCGCGGAATCCATGAAATATTTTCTAAGCCGGCCCCGGGGTAGTCAGCTTGGCGCCTGGGTCTCACAGCAAAGTTCGGTGATTTCATCGCGGAGTCTCCTGGAGGCCAAGCTTGAGGAAATGAAACAGAAATTTGCTAACAAGGACCTCAGCCTGCCATCGTTCTGGGGAGGCTTCAGGGTGGTGCCCAGGAGCATTGAGTTCTGGCAGGGCAGGCCAAACAGGATGCATGACCGATTCCTGTACACTCGGGATGGTGCTGGCTGGCGCGCAGATCGATTGGCCCCCTGATCCTGACAGGGCGCCCGCCCCACTAATGGAGACTGTGTGATTTGAGATTCTCCGGGCTGACAAATGCATTGCTGGGTCGCTGCTGCGGCCTGGTGTTGCTGGTCGGATTTCTTGTCGCTTGTCAGCCCTCGTCAGATGAGCCCAAGCCCGGAGAACGCCGGGATGTTACCCAGCAAGGGTCCACTGACTCCCCGGAGACGCATGAGTTATTGAGCAGTGGCATCGGGATGTCGGATCTACCGGAGCAGTTTTCTTCTCTTTGGCGTCCCTGGAGCGGTGACCTGGACGGGATGGTTGAACGTCGCGGAATTCGCGTGCTGGTGGTGCATAGCGGATATTTATATTTTTTTGATCAAGGCCGGCCCCGGGGCATTACCGTGGAGATGCTGTCTGAGTTTGAGCGATTCCTGAACAAGAAGTACAAGACCGGTCGCCTGCCAATATATGTGGTGCCCATTCCTGTTACGCGGGAGCGCCTGCTTCCTGACTTGCTGGCCGGCCGGGCTGACCTGATTGCGGCAAACCTGACGGTAACTCCGGAGCGTTCCGCGCAAATAGAATTTTCGAAACCAATATATAGCGGGGTCAGCGAAGTCATCGTGACCGGGCCCTCCGCGCCGCCGGTAGAGAGTATCCAGGACCTGGCCGGGCAGGATATTTTCGTCCGCGCCTCCAGTAGTTACTTTGAAAATCTTAACCGACTGTCTACCGGGTTTATCGCCATGAACCTGAAGCCGCCACGCATTCGCCTGGTGGAAGAGGTTCTGGAGGACGAGGATGTCCTTGAAATGGTCAACGCCGGAATTTACCCCATGACCGTGGTTGATGACGTGAAGGCCAGGTTCTGGAGTGGTGTGCTGGAAGACCTGGTCATGCGTGAGGACCTGGTAGTAAACACGAATGGTGATATTGCCTGGGGACTTCGCAAGGACAGTCCCAAGTTGAAGGCCCTTCTGGATGAGTTCATGCGCAGTCATGGCCAGGGCACCCTCTACGGTAATGTGGTGAGAAACAAATACCTGGATGACAGCGGTTGGGTAAAGAGTGTCAGCTCCAGGGCGGCGTTGGAGCAACTGAAGCCGCTATCCACGCTGTTCAAGAAGTATGGTGAGCAGTACGGATTCGACTGGCTGGAACTGGCGGCCCAGGCGTTCCAGGAATCGGCTTTCGACAACGGCAAGAAAAGCAGCGCGGGCGCGGTGGGCATCATGCAGGTCAAACCCTCCACTGCCAGTGACAAAAACGTTGCTGTAGAGAATGTCCATGAACTTGAGAACAACATCCATGCCGGCGCCAAGTACCTGCGGTTCCTGGCAGACCGGTATTTTGATGATGCCCGGGTGCACCCCCTGGACCAGTGGATGTTTGCCGTGGCTGCCTATAACGCAGGGCCGGCCAAGATCGTGCGCATGCGCAGGCTGGCCAAGAAAAAGGGCTATGACAACACGGTCTGGTTCGACAACGTGGAAGTGGTAGTGGCGCAAAACATTGGGCGGGAGACCGTCCAGTATGTGAGCAATATCTACAAATATTACGTTGCCTATAAATTGAGCTGGGAACGCGCTGATTTGCGGGAAAAAATCATAGGTGACCGATAGTCCGCTGGCTCGGACTGGTCCACAGGAGTGTCGTGCACATCCCTCGAATAAGTTTTATTACGCTGATCATGCTGTTTGAAGGAGCGCTGCTGCCGCTGTCCCTGCTGCTGTCCTGGCTTCTGGATATCCCGCTGACACTTTCCGGTGGGGGTCTGTCGATCGTGATGGGTGTGCTTGGCACCCTGCCCATATGGTGGCTGCTGATCTGGGCCCGGAGTCTCCGGGTTTCTTCGGTGGAGGAATTCTTCAGCTGGGTCGACAGCAATATTGTTTCACTGTTTCGCGGGGCCACCGCCTGGCAGATTGCGGTCATAGCGTTGTTGGCGGGGCTGGGTGAGGAGATGCTGTTCCGGGGCATCATTCAGCAAGGTCTTCAGGGTTGGCTGGGTCCCTGGCCGGGCTTGTTCGTGGCAAGTTTCGTTTTCGGTGCGGCACACTGGGTGAGTCGCACCTACATGATCTTTGCCTGCGTGATGGGTCTATACCTGGGATTGCTTTACTGGCGCACAGATAACCTGCTGGTTCCGATTATTATCCACGCCCTGTATGACTTTCTTGCGCTGCGGATGTTGTTGAGCCAGCTTCCGGTTGCTCGCCAGGAGTCCCCCTAGGGTGCGCGTTCCAGCGAGACTTTTCGGGGCTGGTCTTTAATGATTGAGTGGCTACTCCTGGCAAGGCCCGGGTTGCACCTGTTATTGCATGTGATGGTGCCCGGGATATTCGCGCGACTGTGCTGGCCTGAACGCTGGAAGATGGCGTGGTTGGTGATGATGGCGGGCATGCTGATTGACCTGGATCACCTGTTGGCTGACACCCTGTACGACCCCCTGAGGTGCAGCCTTACAGCCCATCCATTGCATGGCCCGATCCCGGCGCTGGTCTATCTTTTGCTGCTTTGGCCGCGCAAGACCCGGGTGCTTGCCTGTGGTCTTCTTATTCACCTGGCGCTTGATGGTTCGGATTGCCTGATGATGCTGGCAGCCTGAGTTTCCGGGAAACGACAACTTGGAATCGCCCTCTTTAATGCGGTTAACATAGGTCGCTGTTTTTCAGGGCGTGAACAGGGACGGTAAAGGCTTACATGGCATTCAAGACACTTCGTTTTCGGGCGGGCCCCGGGGCCACGAGAGTATTGACCCGGGAAGGGTTCGACTTTGATCGATTCCAGGTCATGGCGGGCGCCTCGGGAGGACCCAAGTGGCTGGCACTGAGCCGGCTGGACAAATTCATTGCCGGCGAACTGTTGCCCCGACGCGAGACACCACTGTTCCTGTTGGGTTCATCAATTGGAGCCTGGCGGTTCAGTTGCTATGCAAAACCCGACCCGGCTGCTGCTATCCAGGCGTTTGAAGACGCCTATATTGAGCAGCGCTATGGGAAGAGACCCACGGCGCAGGAAGTCACAGCGGAAACCCGGCGATTTTTCAAGCTGATCGCCGGGGAGGGCGGTGAGGCCCAGATGCTGTCCAATTCCCGTGTTCGACTGAATGTTATGGCGGTGCGTTGTCGGGGGGCGGCAGCTTTCGAGCAACCCTGGTTACAGGGCCTGGGAATGCTGGCGGCAGCTACCGGCAACCTGTTTAGCCGGCGTGCGCTTGCCGTGTCTTATGAGCGGGCGTTGTTCTTTGATTCCAGGGATGAGCCGCCGTTCATTAACCTGACCGGGCTGCCCATGCAGCGTATTGCCCTGAGCGAGCAAAACCTGGAGGACGCGGTAGTGGCCAGTGGCTCCATTCCCCTGGTGCTCGAGGGTGTTCGCGACATCCATGGCGCCCCCAGGGGCATGTACCGCGACGGGGGTGTCACGGATTACCACTTCAACGATTCCCTGAGCAGCGGTGAGGGACTGGTGTTTTATCCGCACTTTTATCCGTACATGGTGCCGGGTTGGTTCGACAAGAGCTTGTCCTGGCGCCGGGCAGGAGGCGCGGCGACCGACAAGGTCCTGCTGGTGTCTCCCTCGGAGGAGTTTGTCGCCAGCCTGCCCTATGGGAAGATTCCGGACAGAAATGATTTCGCGAACCTGGATAACGAGCAGCGCATCAGTTACTGGAATACCGTGGTGGCCGAGAGCGAGCGCATGGCTGACGAATTCCGGGAATTACTCGCTGGTGGCGACCTGGCTGGCAGACTCGAGGCACTAGGCTGAATTCGAGTATCGGGAGGCTTATCCGTATGAGTTTTATTCTCCATGAGCGACTGCAACAGGATTGCCTGCAACTGGGTAGTTTTGCCTTGAGCAAGTTGCTGCTGCTCAATGACAGTCGCTTCCCCTGGTGCATCCTGGTTCCTGCCAGGGCTGATGTGTCCGAGATTCACCAGCTGGACTGGAACGACCAGGTTCAGCTGCTGAGAGAGTCGGGACGCCTGGCGCATTGTCTCACCCGGATTTATCGCCCCGACAAGTTGAATATCGCCGCCATTGGCAACCTTGTGCCCCAGCTGCACCTGCATCACGTGGTGCGTTATCGTAATGATGCCGCCTGGCCCGCCCCGGTTTGGGGTGTGGGTGTTGCGCAGCCCTACGAGGCGGTGGACCTGGAGGCCCGGGTCGGAAAACTGCTTGATGAATTGGGTAAGGAAGCGGAAGCGCTGGCAGGATTCGCTGCCTGTCGCTAAATAGCCAGGACAAGGAGTCTTAAATGAAAAACATCATCGGCACGTTGATTTTTACGGTCCTGCTGGTGGCTTGCGCCGCACAAGAGCGGGCACAAGAACCTGCCCAGGTCACACATCCCGATGCAGTGGATTTCTCGGTTCTTGCCGGAGACTGGATTCTGGACTCCCTGGAAGGTGAGAAGTGGCTCGGGGAGCCGCGAGTCACCATGAACTTGTCGGACGGTGGCAGGTTCTCCGGCAGCGGCGGCTGCAATCGCTACTTCGGTGTATTCACGTTGGCAGAAGGCAAGCTGAGCACCGGGCCGATAGGCTCAACCATGATGGCTTGCGAACAGGCGGCCATGGACCTGGAGTACCGTTACCTGGCTAGCCTGGAAAAAGTCGCAAGCATTACTCGTGGCGATGCTCTCCTGCATCTGCTGGATGAACAGGCCCGGGAACTGGTCGTGCTGCGGGCGGCCCCGCCTGCGGACTAGGCGGTGACCTAGCCTACCGGCACGCCGAACAGATAGGGGTGCAGGAAGCGGATCAGACCGTAGGTGACGATGCCCGCCATGACGATGATCACGTCTTTTTTCAGCGGCAGTTTTTCTGTCTGGCGAGTCGCGCCGCGCTTGTTGGCTGACCACATGTCATACACGGCATATAAACCAAAGGATGAGAACAGGATGACCGAGGCCTGGTCGCCGTTGGCCAGCAAGTGACCGATGGCCCAGAGCACGACGGCCCAGTTCATCGGGTGGCGGGTGAAGCGCTTGATGTTGCCAGGCATGTGAGCGGCCGGTAACAGGATCAGCACCGGAAGCATTAGGGCGGCAGTGGCAATGTACCCCCAGCTTGGTGGCAGATAGACTGAGACGAAGGGTGCCCTGGCCTTGCCCATGACCAGCAGGACAAAGCCCACCAGGGATACCAGGCTGAACACGGCCTTGTATTTTTTCTCGCCCAGGTTACCTATCAGCGACTGGCGGGCTGCAGGCAAGGTCGGAACCAGGTGCGCGGCCATAAAAATAATAAGGCCAATAATCAGCAATTCCATGGCAACACTCTCCGAAATTTGTGGGTTATACCCGGGAAATACCGAGGATAGCCTGTTTGGCGGTGATGAGCACAGTTCATCGCCCGGCCAGGGTCTTCGAATGTGATAGATTCACGCCCTGGCCATTCCTGGAACCCTTCCCCCATGCTGCCAACTATTGATACCCAGCCGCGATACGAGTTTGAAAAAGCCCCGGGCATGGGAGAGATCATGGAGGTGTCCGAGGGCATATTCTGGTTGAGAATGCCGCTGCCGATCATGCTCGGCCACATCAACCTGTGGTTGCTCAAAGACGGGGACAGCTGGGTCATCGTCGATACCGGGATGTCCGATGATGCAACCCGTGAGTTGTGGTTGAAATTATTCAAGGAGAAGTTCGACGGGTTGCCGGTATCGCGGGTGATTGTCACCCACTTGCATCCGGATCATGTGGGCCTGGCGGGCTGGCTATGCAGGCACTGGGGCGTGGAGCTGTGGATGAGTCGCACCGAATACCTGTTGTGCCGCAACCTGGTCGGGGACACCGGCACGGAAGCGCCCAGGGAAGGTGTGGATTTTTACCGCAGTGCCGGGTTTGATGAAGAGTCGCTGGCGGAATACCGCAAACGCTTCGGGGGGTTTGGTTCGGTGGTATCCGATCTGCCCAATGCGTTTACCCGGCTCACCGATGGCATGCAGTTGACCATCGGCGGACAAACCTGGGAAGTGGTAGTTGGCCGGGGGCATTCTCCGGAACATGCCTGCCTGGTCTGTAAGGAGCGAAACCTGATTATTTCCGGTGACCAGATTCTTCCTACCATTTCATCCAACGTCAGCGTGTGGCCCACCGAGCCCCATGCGAATCCCCTGGCAGACTGGCTGGATTCATGCGCCAGCCTGAAGCAGCGACTACCGCCCGATGTGCTGGTGCTGCCTTCTCACGGAAAAATATTCAGGGGGGCGCCCGAGCGGCTGCAGGCGCTGATAGATGAGCACCGAAGCGGCTTGGACAAGTTGCTGGAGATGTGTGACAGGCCGCGCACGGTCCTTGACCTGTTTCCGGCGCTATTCAAGTCGGCGATTACCCGTCGCAACCTGATCATGGCCACCGGCGAAAGCATGGCCCACGTCAATTACTTGCTGGGTAGGGGGGAGCTGGAACTGGCCGAGCAACGCGACGGGGTGAACTACTACCGCCGGGTCTAGCCCAGGCGGCAATAATTGATGTCTAGGCCAGTCGCAGGTGCCAGCGATGATCCAGTTCGCTGACCTGGGCGAAGAACTGGTTACACTCGTCCCGCTTCAGTGCACTGAAAATATGCTGGAACTCCCTGCCGAAATATTCCGCCACGAATTCTGATTTCTCGAAGCCGTCCAGGGCGGCGTACCAGTTGATGGTCAGGCTGGTGTCTGCGTTGGCATAGCCGTCACCGGAGATGGCAGGGCCCGGGTCCATTTTATTCTTGATGCCATGATGGATGCCTGCCAATACCGCGGCGGCGGCCAGGTAGGGATTGGCATCGGCGCCCGAGGCGCGATGCTCTACGTGACGGCTGCTTGCCGGCCCGGTGGGCACCCGGAAGGTAACAGTGCGGTTGTTTACGCCCCAGGTTGGCGCCACCGGTGCATAGCTGTTGGGGCGGAAGCGGCGATAAGAATTGGCATTGGGTGCAAAGATCGCCATGCAATCAGAAATACTGTCCGCCATACCTCCGATGGAGTGCCTGAGTAGTTCGTTCCCCTCGGCATCTTCGCTGCCGAACAGGTTGTTTCCCTTCTCGTCGGCCAGGCTCACGTGGATATGCATGCCACTGCCGGAAAGCTCGGCGAAAGGCTTGGCCATAAAGCAGGCAATCATGCCGTATTGTTCCGCCACACCCTTGATCAGGCGTTTGAATTCAATGGCTTCGTCCACTGCCTGCAGGGCGTCTTCGCGATGGGTCAGGGTGATTTCAAACTGGCCGGGGGCGTACTCGGAGATGACGGTCTCGGCAGGCAGTCCCTGTTCAGCCGAACACAAGTACACGTCTTCGAAGAACTCGCTCATGTCTTCCAGGTCCTGCACGCCATAGACCTGGGTTTGCTCCAGGGGCAGGCCGCGGCAGGTCCGGGCGGGTTTGACCTCGCCATCGGCCCAGGCCTCCGCATCCAGCAGGTAGAACTCCAACTCGCAGGCCAGCACCGGGTGGTAGCCGTCTTGCTTTAGTCGCTCGGCCACCTGGGCAAGTTTAAGCCGGGGGTCGGCGGCCGCTGCCGGCATTCCGGTTTTGGGATCCATGCTGAGTAGCAGCTGGGCGGTGTTCTTGATCCACGGACAGATTTTCAACGAGCCCGGCACCGGCCTGGCAAAGCAGTCCATGTCACCGACTTTCCACACCAGTCCGGTGGAGTCCACGTCTTCGCCCAGGGCATTCAGGGAGAGTATCGAGCTGGGCAGGGGACGACCACGGTCGAAAACCACCTCCAGTTCGTGGGGCCGAACCAGCTTGCCCCGGGCGATGCCATTGATGTCGGTAAGGATCAACAGCACCTGGCTGACTTCCGGGTGACGGGAAAAAAACTCGCTTGGTTCGTCTTGCTTGTCAGTCATGGGTTCAGCCTTGTTCAGCGTTTAATTCAGTAAGAAATGCGTCCAGTCCCTGGGCCAGCCTGGTGGCGTCTTCCTGGCTGGTCTGGGGGCAGACCAGCATCATATTATGAAAGGGTGTGATCATTATCCCGCGATTGAGGAGGTACAGATGAATGCATTGCTCCAGGTCGTCGTCAAACGCTGCCTCGGCCTCACGCCCGGTGCGCGGTGGGTTGGCGCAGAACTGGAACTCAATCCGGGCCCCGATTTGGGTAATGGACCAGGGCATCTGGTGGCGGTCGATGACTTCGCGCAATTGTCCTGCCAGGGATTCTGCCAGGAGGATCATTGACCGGTAAGCCTGCTCGGTCATCACCGACTCGAGATTGGCCCGCATGGCATGCATGGAAAAAGCATTGGCGGAGAGGGTGGTGCCCATGCCGCTGTGGCCGTGGCCGTGGTCCTCGGCATCCCGCCCTGCCTTGCGCGCTGCATCCATTCGCCTGGCCACATCCGCGGTGACCCCGAATACTGAGCACGGCAGACCGCCTGCCACCGGTTTGCCCAGTACGAAAATGTCCGGCTCCAGGCCGTGGGCCCGGGTATAGCCACCGACCCCGGTTGAAATAGTGTGGGTTTCATCGATGATCAGCAGGCTGCCGAACTTCCGAGTCAGTTCCCGCAAGCGCTGGTGATAACCCGGGTCGGGGAGCACCATGCCGATATTGGTCATGGCCGGCTCGCACAGCACCGCCGCCACGTCTTCGCTGCTCAGAGCCGCTTCCAGCGCGTCCAGGTCATTGAATTCGACGACTCGTGAGTGGGTGGTCAAATCCTGGGCCTGGCCGACCAGCCCCGAGCGGTGCACGGTCTTGCCATCCCGCAGGCGCACCAGGGTTTCATCCACCGTGCCGTGATAGCAACCGTCGAACACCAGGAGCGTTTTCCGTCCAGTGACGGCGCGTGCCCAGCGCAGCGCCCAGCGATTTGCATCGGTAGCGGTTGTGGCTACCTGCCAGTACGGCAAGCCGTAGCGTTGGGCCAGTTCTCTGCCTACCCAGATGGCGTCTTCGCTGGGAAGCATGGTGGTGTAGCCACGGGTGGACTGCCAGGCGACCGCTTTTGCAACGGGGTCGGGTGAGTGACCGAACATGGACCCGGTGTCGCCCAGGCAGAAGTCCGCGTAGCTGTTTCCGTCCACGTCAGTAAACCGAGCTCCCTTTGCTTCACTCACAAATAATGGAAAGGGCGTGGACCAGTCGGCCATCCAATGCATGGGGACACCACCGTAGAGGTGTTCCCGGGCCTGCTCGGCAAGCCTGGCCGACCGCGGGTGATTGGCGCTGAAATAGTCTGACTCCCTGTTCATTAGATAGGTCAGGGCGTCGCGATTTATCCGTGTGGTCTGGGTCATAAAAGTGCTTGGGCTGTTGCAAGTCGAATCATGATAAAGAAAAAGTCCCTTCCAGGGGAGACTGGGTCGGAGTGCTGATATATTCGTGATACCTGCCCTGACTGTCCCAGGCATCGGAAACAATGGAGACTCCCAAATGCAATTCATCAAAACAAGCGCGCTCATTTCGGTACTGGTCATTGGTGCATTCAGTCTTGGCTGGATGGCCGCCACGGCCGGCGACGCGAGGAAGCAAGTCGTACTCCCGATCAAGTTGACCCAGTCCGACCTGGCTGGTGGGGCGTTTGAGCGTTTCACCTCGGTGGATATCACCCATGAGATGGCAGGGCAGAGCTGGGATACCACAGA
>Ga0224507_10000113_pt1 | contig 29747 bp, 25 predicted proteins | sample SF_Jan12_sed_USG_3_FD_170159 | JGI IMG/M metagenome (GOLD analysis project Ga0224507, IMG submission 170159) | Sediment microbial communities from San Francisco Bay, California, United States - SF_Jan12_sed_USGS_13 | ecosystem: Environmental > Aquatic > Marine > Sediment | place: USA... | reverse complement strand
GCCCCCCTGTTTGACGAGTTCTTCCGGCGAACCGTCAACGAGCAACCTGCCCGCTGCGATAATTATCGCGCGAGAGCACACGGCGTCGACTTCCTCGAGAATGTGTGTCGAAATGACGACGAGCTTATCTGCGGACAAAGAGCGGATCAGCTCGCGGACCTCGTGTTTCTGGTTCGGGTCGAGTCCATCGGTTGGTTCGTCAAGTATCAAAACGTCCGGGTCGTGTAAAATCGCCTGCGCCAGCCCGACGCGCCGTCGGAAGCCTTTCGATAGCGTTTCGGTAGACTGATTCAGTACTGGGTCCAGATGCATTTGCTCGATGACCATGTCGAGGCGGTCGCGTCGATGGCTGCCTTTCAGACCGTGCACATCTGCAATGAAATTTAGACACTGCTTCGGGGTCATCTCCGCATACAGTGGCGCGCCTTCCGGCAGGTAACCGATCCGCCGTTGTGCAGCTAGCGTTTCGGTCTGTATGTCGTGACCACAGATGCTCGCCGAACCTTCGCTGGGGGCGACAAAGCCTGTAACGATCTTCATCGTCGTCGACTTGCCCGCCCCATTCGGACCGAGAAAGCCAAGCACCTCGCCGGGCTCACACGCAAAGCTCAGATTATTTACAACGGTGTGCTGGCCGTATCGTTTGGTCAGCCCTCGAGTTTCTAACATCGCGATTTCGAGTCCTTCTTGTTGTTTGATCTAATGCCGACGAATGTCTCCGAAACCAGCCCGATGATCCGCGGCGGGCGCCGCTGGCTCACCGGGCCGGAATTGCCAGAAGAATTGTCGTTACTTGCCGGGCGTCGCTACGCGGCGACTTTGATGCGTCGTGGTTGAGCCTTGGCCTGCTTCGGAATCAGGATCTCAAGTACGCCGTGACGATCAGTCGCCTTGACGTTATCCGCATCGACCGTGTCAGGCAGAATGAAGCGCCGATAGAAGCGCCCGCTGCCACGTTCTGTACGGCGGCAAACGATATTTTCGTCAGTCTTTTCGGCTTGCATGAAGCGCTCGCCCGTAATGGTCAGGACGCCCGATTCCAACGTGATCTCCACATCTTTCGGATCCACGCCAGGCAGGTCAACGTAGAGCTGGAATTTGTCGTCGAATTCGTTGATATCGACGGTCGGTACCCAGTCGGCGGTGACACCGCTGCTGTCGTTCGTGTTCCAGCTCGAGAACAGCCGATTGATATCGTCCTGCAATTGCCGAGCACCAAACCAGGGTTCGTATTTGATTAGTGACATTGCTTTGCCTCCAATTCATGTAACACTTTGAAAACATGGCAATTTATTGCCAACTCGCAGCTGAGATAGGGCCGCTGGGAGCATTTTCAAGCCCGCGCAACAAAAATTCTTGAATTTTTTCCACCCGCAATTACGTATAGGGCGACTGGCAGTGTCCAGCTCAGCAAGTAGTGCATTCGAGAAGCGCAAGACCACTAACCAAGGAAGGACTGTGATGAACAATCGCGCTTATCTGGCAGGCTTCGCCTGGACCCTGCTGATTGTTTCGTTTTTCTTTGCGCCGTCGCCGGCACTGGCGGAGTGGCCTGCTGAGCTTACGGTCGGTGACAGGCCGACTCTAGCGCCGTTACTGGAGCGCGTGACCCCGGCGGTGGTTAATATTGCCGTGACCGGAAGTGTGCGAGTTCGAACCAACCCGATGTTGGAGGATCCGTTTTTTCGCCGATTCTTCAATCTCCCTGATCAGCCCCGACCGTTCCACGTCAGAGCGCCGGCTCCGGCGTAATTGTGGATGCCGAGAAAGGCTGTGTCCTGACAAACCATCACGTGGTTGACGGCGCCGACCAGATTGAGGTCACGCTGCTGGATCGACGCAGTTTTTCGGCCAAGCTGGTTGGTAGTGACGAAGGCACCGATATCGCTCTGCTGAAAATAGATGCCGACCAACTCACGGAGCTGCCTCTTGGCGATTCAGAGACGGTTCGCGTCGGCGATTTCGTTCTTGCTGTCGGCAATCCGTTCGGTCTCGGCCAGACGGTCACGTTGGGAATTGTCAGCGCGCTCGGTCGATCAGGAATTCACGACGACGGTTACGAAGACTTCATCCAAACTGATGCTTCAATTAATCCCGGCAACTCAGGCGGCGCATTGGTTGATATCGACGGTGATCGGATCGGCATCAACACGGCGATCATCGCGCCGTCGGGCGGCAATGTGGGAATCGGGTTTGCGGTACCCGTCGCGATGGCCGCCGCCGGACTATCGACGTAGAGATAGGGACGGTCGGTCAATTGAGCCTGGCTGGCGGCGACACGTTTGCGCGGCTACAGGGCGTAGAATTCCGCAACATGGATCCGGGTCACTCTCGTCATAGCGATGCGCAAGGCCCCGTCGTTGCAAGTGTCGAGCAGGGAAGCCCGGCATGGCGCAGCGGCATTCGTGAAGGCGACATCGTCCTTGCCGTTAACCGTGCACGGATTAGAAACGTCGACGAGCTATCGGCTGCGCTAGAGCGCAGCGGTGGGCTCGTTGTTTGACGCGAGCATACCGAGTCGCGAACGGAGTGATTCAATTTCCTCGAGCAGTTCAAGCACCAGCACGACGCCGGATAGATTGAGGTCAAGATCCCGCTGCAGGCGTCGCGCCTTCATCGCCGTATGCAGACTGCTGCCTGAAAATTGCCACTGCTGTTCTTCCTCGCCAGTTGGGTGAAGAACGCCTTGTTCCACGAGCTCGAAAACCCATTCTTTCTGGCTTCCGCATACCTGACAGATGTCCTTGAGTGAATAAAACACCTGTTCGTCGAGCACGATTCCAGTGACTGTTCGTCGATTCATGGTCGTCTATCCCTCCAGGTGCTTGCGGGGGTTATACGGCATCTGGTCACGCATTTTTTGGTAAAGATGTTTCGCACTTTCATTATCGGCGGGTGGTAACGTCAAGCGTGCGATGACATATACATGCCCGGCCTTGTTACCCGGAATGCCGCGATTCTTGAGGCGAAATTTCTTGCCGTCGCGGGTACCGGCCGGGATCGCCAGGTTGACCCTGCCCCCGGGAGTTGGAACCTCGATGGTCGCGCCCAGCGCGGCTTCCCAGGGGGTCAGTGGCACGTCGAGGTATACATCCTTGCCGTCAACGCGGTAAAACGGGTGAGGTTCGAAGTCGACGTCCAGGTAAAGGTCGCCGGCCCGGCCATTGCCGATACCCGGAGAACCCTGTCCGGTCAGTCGAATGCGCTGCCCTTTGCGGACACCTTTTGGAATTTTTATATTCAGCTGTCGCTCTCTCGTGATGACATGGCCGCCTGAGTCTACTTCGGGTGTTCGCAGACTAATTGACCGGGTGGCGCCGTGATAGGCATCTTCGAGGTTGACTAGAACCTTTGCGTGATGATCTTGTCCCTGCGCATCGAATCTCGCCCTCCCGCCAGTGAAGCCACGGCCCACGCCGCCGCCGAACAACCCTTCGAAGAAGTCGCTGAATGCCTCCGCGCCGCCGGCGTCAAAACCACGCCCGCTGAACTCGAAACCCGCATCCCAATCGGGTGGCGGCCTGAACTCCTGCCCCGCCTTCCAGGAGGTCCCTAATTCATCATAAGCGGCGCGCTTCTCGGGATCTTTCAGGACCGCATAGGCCTCACCCAGGTCTTTGAAAAGACGTTCCGCGTCAGGTTTGTCGCTAACATCGGGGTGATACCGGCGCGCCAGTTGGCGATAGGCTTTCTTGATGTCGTCCTGGCTCGCGTCACGCGCGAGACCCATGATTTTATAATAGTCCTTGTACCGCAAGGAGACCTCCACTCAATCTGGCTTTAAATTCTTTGCTCTACCTCGTATCTGCTTTTGTCAGATCACACGAACTGAGCGAGGAATCGCAGGGAATTCTATCGTGTTTATGGTGCTCAGAGCGTCGGGAACGGTCCAAATGCCGGCATGTTCCAGCCCGAAGTTTCGGTTTTGCGCCGGAAACGTACAAGTTTCTGGGTGCAGCCACGATCGTCTGGTGGTCCGCGTTGTGCGGCGCGTGGGATCTGCGTAGGTGAGCTATGCACCGTAGTGCAAGATTATGCGTTTATGGCAACGTACATCCCGGTAACCGATTGAAATACATCGCCGGCTGCGTCGGCCGTTCCGCCCCTGGGCGCCATTTGCTCAAGCGCCGTTTCGGTCAGATGGTTTACACCTTGTTTCAGACACCTTGGAATAGGCGCAAAGTCGCAGCGGAACTCTGCATTAATGTGCGTTTGGTCGACAGGTGGCGCCAAGCCATCGAGCAACACGGCCGGACAGAACCGAGCTTCACGATTTCGCCAGGGCGCCCTCGTGGGCCGTCACCCGCGTTTTCACAGCGCGGGGTCAGCGCCGGTAAAAACATCTGCGCCCGTCACTACCCGCGATCATAAACCCTGGTGTAAGTGACCACTTTTGCGGGCGAATTGTGCGTCGTCGTGATGTAGAGCTTGTCTTTTTGCGGCGAAAGCCTCCAGACTTCCCGGGACTGCAGCGTGATGTTTCCGGGCATGCTACCCCAGGGCTTCACGCTTTCGATTACCAGTTCGTCGTCATCCCAACTCGTCGTGATCGTTACTTGCGCTAGGCCGGTGCCGCTGTCGGTAACGCGGTGTGCCTGGCCATCGGCGACGTAGACCGCCGGATAATCATACCGGGCGAGGACTCGGGCCTCCTCGTAAACGCTGATCGTATCGCCATCCTGCTCCACCTTAAGGTCGGGCTGGCCGGGAACGTTAGCTTCAATTCGGCCGAACCAGTAATCGGTATCCACGGCCTGCTCGCTCTCGGCCGTATTGGCAACCCAGGTTCCGCTGAAATCCGACTGAGCGCAGGCGGCCAACGGCAGCACCGTCAGGCCCAAAATACTCAACAACTTGCTATTCATGAATTAGTTCTCCGTTCTTTGCGACCGCGACTAGGCCTGCGTCCCGTAAATATTGACGCCCAGCTGGCCTGCGATCGACCGAATGTTGCGCTGCGCCTGCTCATACTGCTCATCCTCAACCAGGAACTCGATCAGCATGTAGACTTCCGGCCGGTCGAGCCTGCTGACTCGCGCCAGGAAGGTTTCGTAATCTATGAGGCCGGTACCCTGCAGAGCCCAGTTCAGTCCAGCCATCATCTCGTTCCAGACCAGGTCCTTAGCATGCACGTAAGTGATGTGTTCGCCGAGCATATCGAACGTAATATTCAGGAGCTCGGTGGTGCGGAATGCGAAGCCCGGAAAGACGAAATTGGTGAGATCGAGGCCCACGCCGATGCGCGGATCGCCGACGTCCTCGATCAGACGCTTGTGCGCCCAGGGATTGTTGACGCTTTCGGAATTGACCGCCTCAATAGGAATCTGGATGTCCATACCGGCCGTGTCGCGACAAATGCGCTTCAGGGCATTGACACTTTTCATCCAGGCGTCGCGGCTCCAGTTCTGAGGATGCGCGACATTTCTGTTCGGGTGCAAACCGCCGGCATGGGTCAGGACCAGTTTGCCATCCATCTCGGCTACCGCATGGATGGCATCGATGACGTGGCGCTGGGACTCCTCGGCGATGGAACCTGGGCCGATAAGGTTGCCGCCGCAATGAAGCCCGTAAAACTCGATATCATTGGCGCGCAACTGTGTTTTGATTTCCCTGACTTCCGAATCCGGCATTTTGCGGCTCAACCACTGGTTTGAAGACGCCTCGCAGGCCGACCACCCGGCCTTGCGCCAGGCCGCGAACTGCTTGCCGTAGTCCGCGCCTTCGACGTTCATCAAGCGACCAAAATTTCGGTTCGAACTGGACAGCCGGATTACCGCGTCGCCCACCGTCAGGTCTCTTTCGACATTCTCCGGCGGGCTCCACTGAAACAGAAAATCCTCGCCCCAAACGTTCGGCAACCCCACCTGCCGTGGCAGCGACGCTGCGCCGGAGGCCGCTGCCCCCTCTTGCGCGTAGGTCCTGGATAGTGCACCAGCCGCTAATCCGGCCGCTCCGACGGCCAGGGCGCCCTTGAAGGCTTTGCGCCGGGATATTTTTTTCGTCGTCATGGATTCTCTCCAGGTTGTTTGCATGAGGCTCAAGTAGCATATTATATTCAATTCAGCCATGCGAGGCTGATCGATCGGAAGACTGAAGGGGGGGATACACCATGTCGTCAAAGGAACGCCGCACGGTTCCGGCGGAAGCAATCGAGCTCTATAACGACTTCGTCCACGGCGAGATCAGTCGCCGCGATTTTTTGGATGGAGCGAAGAAATTCGCCGTTGCCGGCCTGACGGCCAGTACCATCGTGCAGGCTCTCATGCCCGATTACGCCTTGGGGCAGCAAGTTCCCCGGGACGACGAACGGATCACCGCCAGCTATGTCACGGTGCCATCGCCAGAGGGCCATGGTTTTATCAAAGGCTACCTCGTGCGCCCGTTCAGCGCCGACAGCCGAAGCGCTGAACCGGCCAAACTCCCGGGAATCGTCGTCGTTCACGAGAATCGCGGGCTCAATCCGCACACCGAAGATGTTGCCCGCAGATTCGCACTGGCAAATTTCATGGCATTTGCTCCGGACGGGCTGACGTCGGTCGGCGGTTATCCGGGTGACGACTACAAGGGCGGGCAGCTGTTCAGCCAGTTGGACAGAGACAAAGTATTCGAAGATATCGTGGCCAGCGCGCTGTGGCTGAAGAATCGGCCGGATTGTACCGGCAAGATCGGTATCACGGGCTTCTGCTTCGGCGGCGGAGTGTCGAACCAGACCGCCGCGCGGCTGGGCGACGACCTGGCGGCGGCGGTACCTTTTTATGGCGGCCCGCCGTCACTGGAAGACGTACCGAAGATCAGTGCGGCGATCCTCGTACAGCACGGAGCGCTTGACACGCGGCAGGTGGAACGATGGCCCGCGTATAAAGAAGCTCTGACTGCGGCAAATGTCACGTACGAAGGCCATATCTATCCCGATGCCGTGCACGGGTTTTTCAACGACGCGACGCCGGAACGTTACAACGAGGCGGCAGCAACCGAGGCCTGGACACGCACGATCGCCTGGTTCAACCAGTACGTACGGAACTGATGGCAACATTTTACGCAATGCGGCTCAGGCTGATGCCGGCGCTTGCAATCCTGGTTGCAATTTGCAGCGCACCCGCCTTCGCACAGGCAGCCGAAACCCGCTACAGCCGCGTCGACGAAGTGATGGACTGGGGCGCGGTGACCACGCATCTGATTGTCGATCTCGGTGCCGAGGTCCCGAAAAACGCCGTCGGTCTGGACAGCTTCAGCGTGCACGTCATCCGCCGCGACCCGAGGCTGGCGGAACCGTTCCTCGAAGAGGGCATGCGCAAAGTGATTGAGGCTTACATTTCCGATGCCGATGGCAGTCCGGTCATGTCAGGCCGCTACGCGACGCTGGTCATGGAGGTCGGCCCGACGTTGTCGCTGGGCAGCGCGCTCAACTACGCGCGGGACCCGGTGGCCGGACGCAACTTCAACGCGTGGACACAGAACGCCTACACCATCACGCAGCAGGAGCCGATCGGCGACATACAGGGCGATCTGGTCGCGACGCAGCTGGACGGATACTCCCGAGTCGGGATCGACGAATTTGCGTTCGGCACATCCTCGTACAAGGACGAGGAATACGGCCTGATCGAGTTAACATTCGCACGCTATTCGCCGGCCGATGACGACAGGAAAAATCCCCTGATCGTCTGGCTGCATGGCGGCGGCGAGGGCGGCACGGACCCCACCATCCCGCTGGCCGCCAACCGGGCGACAGCATTCGTATCGGACGAGGTGCAAGCGATCTTCGGCGGGGCCTACGTACTGGCGCCACAATCCCCGACACGCTGGATGCACGGTCCGTCGGGACGAGACGGTGGCGCCGAAAAGCAGGACGCGCTCTCGATCTACACGCGTGCCACGCAGGACCTGGTGGAGTCCTTCGTCGCGGAGCAACCGGACGTCGACACCGATCGTATCTATGTTGCGGGTGCTTCGAACGGCGGCTGGCTGACGGTTCGCATGGCGCTCGATTACCCCGACACTTATGCGGCGGCGCTGGCGGTCGCCGAGCCGATCAACCTCGACTACGTCAGCGACGATGAATTGCAGCGGATCGCCAATCTGCCGCTGTGGCTCGTTACCGCGGCCACCGACGAGGTGGTCGAACCCGCGCGCTTCCCGGTGACTCTTTATGCCCGGCTGCGCAATCTCCGGGCGCAAAACATTCACCTGAGTATGCTGCCGCGCGTGGCGGACATGAGCGGCAACTACGTTTCCGAGGACGGCACGCCCCATGAATACAACGGCCACTGGTCGTGGATTCCAACCTACAACAATCACCTCGCCTATGTGGAAGGTGATGGCGGGCAACTCTACGGCCCTGTCGCACAGGCAGTTGACGACGTCGGCGGCCGCAAGGTTGTGACCGTGATGGAGTGGCTGGCGGCACAGTCGAAGTAATTAGCGGTCGATTTCGGGCAGTACCAATTACCCTTAGATAAAAAAATCAACTGTTCCCTGGGAGGGAAAGCAATGAAAACAGTTCGGACATTGGCTGCCGGTCTGGCCATGAGCCTGATGGCGGCCACACTCGCCGCACAGGAAACCCACCCGATACGGATGCCCAATATGCAGGGGCATTACCTGCAGTCGGAAATCATGGACTACAAGTACGGCATCTACATCACCTTGCCGGAAGGGTATGCAGAGCAACCTGACCGGCATTACCCGACGGTGTATATCATCGACGGCAACCAGTACTACGGTTTTACCGGTGAGCCGTACGGTTCCCTCATCTGGGGCAACATGGTAAAAGAGCATATCTCCGTTTCGGTCGCCTACACCGCCGAGGGAGGCAATAACCGGGGCAGCGATTTCAGTCCCGACCGTCGTGCGCCGGATTTTGTCCGATTCTTCCGGGAAGAGTTGATTCCTTTCGTGGAAGCCAACTATCGCACGACGGCAAGGGCGGATCGGACGCTTTACGGCCACTCGGCGGGAGGGCGCTTCACCTTCTTTACCCTGTTCTCGGCGACAGACCTATTCGAGAATTACATCCTGTCCGCACCCTCGGTGAGGCAAGTTATTTTTGATCTGGAGGAGGAATACGCGGCGAACCACGAGGACCTTCCGGTCACCGTTTATATTGCTTCCGGGGAGGACGACAACCTGACCATTTATACAAGGATGATGGAAGCCAGGCTGCACGACAGGAAATATTCGGGACTCAGGATGGATTCTCTTTACACGCCGAATGGAAATCACGGCACCATCCAGCCAACCGCCTATATCGAAGGCCTTCGTTATGTACTGGATCCCGCGCTGGACCTCGTGCCGGCGGCTTATCAGAGGCTGGTCGGAAGTTACCGCTATGACGGCGGCATTTTTCGGATTAGTTACGAAGGTGGGAATTACCTGAGGTTTGGAGGCGTACCGATAAGAGCGAACGGTACGCCGGTAACCGAGTATCAAAAACTGTATGCCCGCTCCGAAAATGAGTTCTTCCCCAAGGGCAGGCCGGGCATATTTCGCTTCGGGGGTGATCCAGGACAAGCTGCAGAATCTTTCTCCTTCAGCTTTGAAGGTCAGGATATTGTCGCCACACGGACTGACTGAATACTAATGATAAAGGGACAACGATGCCCCTTTTGCTGTCGTATGACACGCAACCGGGTTCTTTGGCGATAGGCTGTTTGCACCCGAAGACTCTGTCCAACTTCACGAGACGGGCAAGGCCCGGTACAGTACACTTCGCGCTGATCTGCGGTTCGGTTGCAACGCGGGCAGGCTCATTGCATGCGTCTGTCTTAATTCGCGTCGCGAATCGATCCGCGCCTGGTCACCAATTTCCCGCCAACCGCGCGATGTTCTGAACGCGCCGATTTTCTTGCCTAATGGTCCCAAACACGGCTTCCGGTGCCGGAAATACGAGGAGAATTATGTTCTTGGCTGTACACTGAGGCCGCTATCGAGCTGCATAACTCGCTAAGGAAAGGCACGTGAACAGACTGACTGCCTGCGGCATTATCGCATTGACAGTGATCTTGTTTGTCCCTTACCCGCCCGGTAACGGCCAGGGACATGAGCGCGGGCGCGAACTGGCGCGCACCTTTTGCTCCAGCTGCCATCTAGACGCGCCCCCGCGGATTTTGAACAAGCGTGCCTGGAATGTCGCACTCGCTTACATGGGTTATTTCCTGGGTATGGCAGATACCAGCTACCTCAACGACGCCCCGCAATTCGTGCGTGATTATGTCGCCGGGAGAAAACGGTTAATGGCGCAGGATGGCGTATTGCCAACCGGCCCTTTACTAGAAGAGCGCGATTGGCAGGCAATTCGCAGTTACTACATCGACGCGGCGCCGGAGTCATCACTGCCGCAAGAGGATAAGCCGAAATTGCGATGGGAACTGCCGCAGTTTCGCGTCGTGGAATCGGATTATGAAACGCGTCCGGCGGTGACGACGCTTGTGCGAATCAATGATGACCTGAGCGAGGTTGTCGTCGGCGACTCCGGATTGAGATCACTCGCGGTGCTGGGCGCCGATGGCCAGCTCAAAGGCCAGCCGCGACAGTTCGGTCCAGCGATGCTGCCGGTTGATATCGAGTTTCGCTCGGGTGCCACGCTTGTGGCATCCATCGGCGATTTGTATGCAGCTCTAAAATCTGAAGACAGGCCCGGGCTGATTGCCAGTATTGCTCCGGATAGTACGACGGTTGTGATTGATGGCCTCTATCGCACGGCCGACATGGAGCTTGCCGATTTGAATGGCGATAACGCCGAGGATTTCATTGTCAGTGGTTTTGGCGGCAACTACGGCAGTGTGTCCTGGTTCGAGTCACAGCCGGATGGCAGTTACGCCGAGCACGTATTGATCGATCGGCCGGGTGCCATCAGAACGCAAGTACACGATTTTAACGACGACGGATTTCTGGATATCGCGGCGCTCATGTCGCATGCGAGGGAGGGGTTCTACATACTGCTCAACGACGGCAGCAATAAATTCAAAGCCGTGACGGTCTTCGAAACGCATCCGGGCTATGGGCATGCCTATTTTGAATTGCAGGACTTCAATGAAGACGGCCGCATGGATGTGATGACGGTCAACGGAGACAACGTCGACTCCGATCCTTACAACACGCTGAGGAACTACCACGGTGTGCGCATTTATCTTGACGAGGGCGACCTGCGGTTTCGACAGGCTTACTTCTATCCGATGTACGGGGCCCTCGGCGCACGTGCGGCAGACTTTGATAATGATGGTGATCTCGATATTGCCGCTATTTCGTTTTACCCGGACTTTGCGAGCGACAGTCGCGAGTCATTCGTCTATCTGCAGAATACTGGCGATCTGCGTTTCGAGGCCTACACCAGTGACGCGCTCAATCGCGGCCGCTGGGTAACCCTTGACGCCGGCGATCTCGACGGGGATGAAGACATCGATATCATCCTGGGTGCCGGCCATGTGCAGACGGGCATGCTCGCCTATCTGGACCTTTGGCGCGAACTGGCTGAAAACGGACCGTCCGTATTGATACTGCAGAATGTCGGCGCCATAAATCCAAAAGATTGATACGCGATTGCTACGACCCCTTGTAGATCCTCCGGAAACTCGACGATGGTTCACCAGTGCAGGCCCGCCTCGACCTGCAGCTTGAGATCGGACGCGCTGCATGATCCAATCGGCGCCCACCTAAACACTGCCGCCGTCCGGTTTGGTTGATACTACTTGCGACGGGGCGGGTGCCGCTGGAGCTCGGCCGCGCAGGAGACTATTTAGACATGCTCAAGAACTCGAATCATCAAGGTCAGACGTTCTCGATGCTGCGGCGTTCGTTGTACCTTCTGCCGCTGCTGTACGGAGGAAGTCTGTTCGCCGCGATAGATGTACCGGTAAAGATCGAGAGCGGGATGATTAAAGGCATTCCGGGGTCGGACGCCGCCGTCACGCAATTCCTGGGCATCCCGTTTGCGGCGCCGCCGGTGGGCGACATGCGCTGGCGTCCGCCACAGGCGGCCGTCCCATGGCCAAACATACGCACGGCAAACCGGTACTCGGCCACCTGCATGCAGCATGTCGGCGGCGAGGGGCCCACTCGCCCGTGGACTATCGAATTCAATGCGCACGGTTTTCAAAGCGAGGACTGCCTGTACCTCAACGTCTGGACAGCGGCCGCATCGCCAGACGAAAGGCGGCCCGTGCTGGTCTACGTTCACGGCGGCGGCAACCGCGAAGGCTCGAGCGATATTCCTATCTATAACGGCGAGGGCCTGGCCAGGAAGGGACTGGTGGTCGTGACCATCAACTACAGGCTCAACATCCTGGGATTCCTGGCCCATCCCGAATTGACAGCGGAGTCGGGCTACAGCGCCTCCGGCAATTACGGCCTGATGGATCAGCAGGCGGCGCTGCGCTGGGTGCAACAGAACATCGCGGCCTTTGGTGGCGACCCGGCCAAGGTCACCGTGGCGGGGCAGTCGGCGGGCGCGGGCGACATGCATTACCTGACCATCTCGCCCGCAGCGAAAGGACTGTTCCGGGGACTCATCGCCCAGAGCGGGTCGAAGGCCTGGAACGACAAGTCCCTGCCCAATCCAATGACCTGGTTAAGCCTGGCCGATGCCGAGCAGGACGGGGTGAAATTCGCGGCGTCGCTCGGCGCCGAATCGCTGAAGGATTTGCGCGCCATGACCTGGCAACAACTGATGACATCGGACGTTCGTGTTCAGTCGCGTGCTGTGGTGGGCGGCGCACTGTTTCCGGAGGGCTTCGCCGCCACGTATGCCAAGGGCAATCACAACGACGTGCCCTTCCTCACCGGGGCCGATATGGATGAGCACGGTGCCGAGCCGCACCCCGACGTGCATGCTGCCGGCTTTCGGCAGGCCGTCCGCGAGCGCTTCGGTGAGATGGCGGATGCGTTTCTGAAACTCTATCCTGTCGCATCCGACGCGGACGCACCGGCGGCCTTTAACGCCGTCATGCGCGACTATGAACGAGCCAGCATGTATTTTTGGGCCGTTGACCGCCAGAAGACCTCGAAAACCAAAGCGTTCACGTATTACTGGACACATGCCATACCGGGTCCGGAGGCCGATCGGTGGGGCGCGTTCCACTGTTCCGAAATTCCTTACTTCCTGAACACACTGAGCGAATCACCGCGTCCGTTCGAGACCATCGACCACCAGATTGCCGAGACGATGTCCGCCTACTACGTAAATTTCGTGACCACGGGAGACCCTAACGGAAACGGCCTGGCGTCGTGGCCAGCTGTCGATCCAGCGAGTCCGGTAACGATGGAACTGGGCGACCACTACAGGCCCATACCGGTGGCGGACATGGCCAGACTGGAATTGCTGAAAAAATTCTTTGCGAGCCAGCAAGAGTTTCGTTAGTAGGGGGTTCCGGTGCGTCCGCAATCACCCGGTTGGAATCCGGGCCCTGCTCGCCGCAGGCGAGCCTGCAGCGATATCAGAAAGGCCCGGATACAGAGGCGCTATTGTGCATTATTATTCTGGTGAACGCGGTCACGAACCGATCCAACCCCACGTCACGCAGGAGCCGTTATGAACCAACATCGTCGCAGATTTTTTGTCGTTGCCGGGGCTGTGATTGCCGCCGCGGCCCTGCCGTTTGCTGCACGCTCCGCAGCCAGAATGAAGATCGGCATCATCGGCTCGGGCAATGTCGGCAGCGCGCTCGGCGGCGTCTGGGTCAAGGCCGGGCACGAAGTCATGTTCTCCTCGCGCCACATCGAGCACGACCGGTCGCTTGCTGCCGGTCTCGGCGCCGGTGCGCGCGCCGGCACGCCGCGCGAAGCCGCCGCATTCGGCGACGTGCTACTCGTCGCCGTTCCGTATGGCGCGTTGCCGGACGTCGGCAAGGACCTCGCGGACCTGATTAAGGACAAGGTGGTCATCGATGCCTGCAATCCGTTTCCGAACCGCGATGGCGAGATCGCCGACTGGGCTCTCGAGAAGGGTGCCGGCCTTGCGTCGGCGGAGCTGTTGCCCGGTGCCCGCGTGGTGCGCGCGTTCAACGCCGTCGGCGCCGCGCGCATGGGATCGGTGCATAAGGAGCCCGGTGTTGTCGGCATGCCGATCGCCGGCGACGATGCCGAGGCCGTTGCGGTGGCGTCCAGCCTGATCCGCGAAATCGGCTTTGAGCCGGTGCTCGTCGGCGGGCTGGCGATGGGGAAATACCTGATGCCGAGGACACCGCTTGCGGGCGAGCGCAGCGCCGAGGAAATTCGGCAAATCGCGGCGGGGCTCGAGTAGGGACGCGGACATCGGTGCTTGGATTGATTGAACGGTAGCTACGCGGCTTCGCCCGTCTTGGTTCGGATCGACTTTGGGCGCTCCTCACCCTTCAGGCAGCTTCGCCGCCCTGATTCGCTTCGCGAATCGGTCCGCCCCTGGCCACCAATAAGTCCGCTGTGTCCACTAATCCAACCTGCCCGCCGCCGTCCCCGCCGCAAGGGTCTTCTCCAGCGCCTCGATGTACAAATCGCAAATTTCGCGGCGCAGGCTTTCACGCACCACCGGCCCGTCGCGTTGCGTGAACCGGAGATAGGGGCGCGTTGTGGGGTTGAACATCGGCCACTCGGGCAGGCCATCCAGGCTCGGCAAGTTGGGATTACCGGTCTTGGCGAAGTTAGTCCAATAGGTCTGAATTTGCGCCGAGATCTTCCTGTCAGCATTCGTGTAGGGGCCACCCAGGTAGCCGGTTGTCAGCAGATTGCCGAATACAAATCCGATCTCGGCCTGGTGCCGCGTAAGTTTTTCGCCGGCAACCGGAGGATCAAACTCGTATTGGTAGGTCGGCCGACCGTTGGAACTGCGCCAAATAGACTCCGCGACCGCGGGGCAGCGATGGCGCGTGTCGGCACTGGCCTGGTCGCCGGCCGGCCCGTAAAGCGGGTCACCGTTCCCCAACTTGCTCTTATCGAGGCCGTAATAGGCCACGGCCTCTGGCGCGAGTTCCCCGAAATTCAAGTCGATCACCCGCAGGATGTCCTCGCGACCATAACCGCGAGCATGCTCGTGGGCATTGTTGCCGACGATCATCGGGATGGACAGCTCCTCCCCTTCCCGAAAACTGAATGCCGCATCCTTTGGCATCAGATATCCGTCGATCAGCGGATCGTTTGGCGGCCCCCCTGTGTCCTGAAGCTTGGTAAGCGCGGCCTCCTGCAGGTCCGGGCCCGACAGGGAGCGCAGGAATTGCACTGCGGCGGCGGCATCGGCAGGGGCATTCAGGGATGCTGCGAATTTGACGCCCTGCTGCTCGGCGTGCGCAAGCGACGCTTTCGGACGGATCGGCGGTCCACTCTGCTGGATGGTCTGATGAATGAGGCCCTTGGCGAGCGGCGATGCCGCCAGGTAAGCCGTGTCGATGGCACCTGCCGACTGGCCGAACAGCGTCACCCGCTCGGGATCACCGCCGAAACTGGCGATATTGTCACGCACCCACTGCAACGCGGCGAGCTGATCGAGCAATCCATAGTTACCGGAGGAATGATGCGACGATTCGGCGGTCAGCCCGGGGTGCGCAAAGAAACCGAATACCCCGAGCCGGTAATTGATGCTGACCACGACGACACCCCGCCGACTCAGGGAGGTTCCATCCATATAGTCTACCGACGCGGCGCCTCCCCAATTGCCGCCGCCATGCAGCCATACCATCACTGCCTTCGGCGATTCGGCCGGCCACTCCGGAGTCCACACGTTGAGATACAGGCAATCTTCCTGATTACCCTGCGCTTCCTGCCGATTCCAATCGGCAATCCGCTGAGTGCAGGGAGGACCGAAGTTACCGGCCTCGCGAATCTCGGCCCATGTCTGCACCGGCTGCGGATCGCGCCAGCGCAGTTCGCCGACCGGGGGGCTGGCGTAAGGCACGCCTTTAAATGTTGCTCCCCCGCCTGGAAGCAACCGGCCCCGAATGTCACCGCTGGTTACCTGCACGACAGGGTTCGATGCGGCGGCATACGTCACGACTGCGGCCGCACTCAGTAGCGCAGTTGAGATCGCCATATTCAAGAATTTCACAGACTTTGCGCCCTGTTTTTTCCGATGAGACCAAGAAGCCTGGTTCGGAGCGCCTCGCATACCCCTCTACGCTCCGAACGGAAACCTACCACAGGTAGTCGTAGATCATGTCCGTGAAGTTCTCCACCAGTCCGGTCTCGGCACAGCCTGGCTTGAGCCGGGACTGGACGACTTGAAAGGTGTTTTGGCCCGCGCCGGCGTCGTCATAAATATAGCCGACATCGTCTGTGTCCAGATTTGCGTGCGAGACAAGCATGGTTTTGCGCAGCGGTGAGGCTTCCTTGATCTTTTTGCCGATGATGGCAAAGGCATCGCTGGTGATAGAACCGATGGCCACATCGTTGATGCCGATCAGCCCCATCTGAATGTGCGCGTCCGGTCCGTCTCTATAGGTGCCGGGATCGCCTCGGGGAACTCGTTCGACCAGATCTCGCCCCGGACAAGCCAGGACCATCTGGCTCCCGGCGATGCGTACGTCGTCCTGCAATCGATCCATGTGACTCATGACCCTGATGGCTTCTTCGCCCAGCACCATACCTTGGGCTTGCACCCATTCCATAAAGGCGCGATCAAGCACTGGGTTGCGCACGTCGCCCTCGAGGCGTCTATCTCGAAAGGGGGTCTCCACTTGCTCGCGAACGAGCTCGAATCCGGTTACCTCCACGCCCGAAAGCGAGGCCATGACATTGGTTCCCGGACGCAGGGTTCGCGGGTTCTGATCGCCCTCTAACCCCTTGGAAAAGATCATGATCGTCTTGTCGCCGAAGGCCTGCTCCACGTGGCGGCTGGCAGCGCCCGGGAAGTCAGCCGTGATAATGCCCGTCAGGTAACTGGTCACCGGGTGCATGGCATAGTTCATATAGCCGGCGATGGGCGCGCCCTGTGGATCATAAAAAGCCAGGACCGCGACCGTTTTGTCGGAATAGGCATCCAGGTTCGTGTCCTGTGTCCAGCGGCGCGTTTCTTTGTCAATAACGTTGCGATTCGCATTCAGATAGGCAGAGCCCTCGCCATAGCCCATGCGGGCGGGTTGAAGGCCGGTCTCGGCAAGCGCCAAAGCCTTCAAGATGGCATTCGTAAAGCCCTGAGCGTTATCCATTCGCGCGCCATGGGTGTGCTGCGCCGACATCAGAATGTGCTGGACCGGTATCTCAAATTCCTCGGATATCAATGGCGAGGCGATTTCCCAGACGCCATCCAACCCGCTGGTATCGGAACCGATGAGTGCGGCGCGGGTCTCGCCGTTATCCAGCAGAATTGCCCGCATATAGAGACGCTCATGTTCGTAGGCTGTGATGGGCACCTCACCGTCGGGGTATCCAAAGTGGGTGATATCCACCTTGGCAGCGCCAACCTGCAGGGGGCCAGTCTGTGCGGCCACGGTTGAGCCCAAACCGGTCACGATGATCGCAACCGACAGGAACAGTCTAATGGTGCTTTTCATGCTGCTTTTCCTCCAAGGCAAGATTTCGGACTTTGAATCCTTTAGGGCGTATTTTGCGGTACTGGCGCCCTGTGCTGTTGCGGCCGCTACATACTGGCAACCCGGAGTGAGGTCGCCGGTCACTCCACACCCTGCCGCTCTCGTTCAATGACGCTCCCTATTTTGCCGTGTCGCCACGATCTCGCGGCCATCCCATGCAAACGAAAAAGTCTCTGCAGGCTGCCCAAGGTCACCGCCGAATCTAAACTCTCCCGGCCAACCCTTGGGGAAAAAGACTGTAGCGGAACGCGCGTAGATTTTTTGCCACTCGGTCATTGGCACGCCGTTACTGTCAGGCACGCCGTCAAATCTAAGGTAGTTGCCACCGCCGTAGCTGAGCGTATACGTGTTTTCGCCATCGCTGTAGGTGCCGGCCAAGCGTTCGTAGGCAGCCGGCGAAAGGTCGATTGCGGAATCAAGAGCGAAACGAAGACCCTCGATGTAGGCGGTCGGCTGGATGGTTCCGTGATTGCCGTTGTCGGTCAACAGGTAATCAAATTTCAGGTCGGGATAACCTCTTTGCTCAAACTGACTGACGAACTTCCGCGCGTTGATTGCCAGGTGATCGTTCTCGCCCGTTGCGAGGTAGAAATTGACCGGCAGATCGTCGTGTGTCGATGCATACTTCGCCTCGAACGCGAAAATATCGTCATTCACCGCGGGCGCAGAAGCAATGTAGTTGTCAAAAGAGTCTGTGGCGGTGAACAGCGTGTAGAGGGTAAATTGCCCTCCCAGTGAGTGGCCGAACAGTGTGCGGTCTTCTTTCGATGTTCGGTAATTGCCTTCGACGAAAGGAATCAGTTCCTTCTGGAAAAACCGAACAAAATCGGCGGCCCGCTCCGAGGTCTGAAAATCCGTGCTCCGGTTGTTGCCCCCCTCAGGCGTATAGGCAACAGAAACCGCGATATGCTCCTTGACCATATTGCCCCATATCAAGGAACCGTAGGGCTGTCCGGTAAAAACAAAATACTGGTGCCCGTCGATAATATAGAGGGTAGGGTAAATCCTGTCGGGATTGTCTTCATACCCTCTCGGTAGCGTCACAAATACGCCGTATTCATAGTCCATAATCTCCGATTGCAGGCGGCGCGCCTCGGTATTCGGCATCTGGACCTGGGGAATGTCCTGCGCGATAACCGGTAGACATGTCAGGCCGAGCAGGACGGCAACAAGCATCTGTCTAATCTTCATTCCACACCTCGCCGATATCGCTCATTGTTGCAGGCGCTGCACGGCTTCGAGGGACAACCGCACATTCTCCATTGGCGATATGCCGCCTATCGTTGCGGCAATTTTGCCATCCGCGGTCACGATGAAAGTCACGCGCTCGGCAAAGCCGTGGCCGATCTCCACGCCGCGCGTGTCCGCTCGGCCTTCGATGGCTTCGCGAACGCCGAGATCATACGACCGGGCAATCTCACCACTTGAATCTGATGCAACTGCCAGCTTGCCGGCGCAGTAATCCGGATCGGCTGAAAAATCGTTAAGTCGCTCGATGCTGTCCAGCGATACGCCAATGACGCTCGCACCTGCAGCCTTGAACGCAGCCATGTTCACGGAAAATTCGTGCGCTTGAATGTTGCAGCCTTTCGTATACGCAGAAGGGTAGAAATACACGACGACAGGTCCGTCAGCGAGCGCATCTGCTAGCGAAAAGTCAAATGGCTTGCCATCCAGAGATGCCTTCGTGCTGAACATCGGTGCGGTATCGCCCGCCTCGAGCGCCGCGTGCGCGGTGAGCGTAACTAAAAGCAGGCCGAGAATATGGACAAAGAATTTACTCATGATATGTTATTCCGTTGATTAGTTTTGACGGCAAAAATCGTATTTCCCTGTGTGCGTGGCAGATTGCGCCGCTTACACCCAAGACAAACTGAACATCGCGGTTGCTACTACAATGACAATGGTGATGGCCAGCCATATCCGCGAACCTGAAATTTCCTCCTGCGCTGAAACGACATCGGCGCTTTTCATGCCCGTTAACATTGCCCGAATCAATCCCTGCTTGCGCAATACACTGAAGTAGACAACCGCTGCAATATGACCCGCGACCAGTACCAGAATAAAGTTGATGGCATTGTGGTGAATCGTCGACATGATACCAGCGAAACTTTCACTCGCTTTACTGGCATACGGACCCGCGTAAAAAATATCGTCATCGACAAACAATCCGCTAATTGCCTGTGCTGCGATCAGGATCAGTAGTGCAAATACCATCAGGCCGCCGGCGGGATTGTGCCCGACACTCTGCTTAGCTCCCCCTCGAAACGATTCGCGAACGTGGTCGATGAACAAACGCGGCCTTGGAAAAAAGCTTGCGAAACGCGAGTATCGCGGCCCGACCAATCCCCAGACGATGCGGAAAGTCAGCAGGCCAATCATCCAGAATCCCAGCCACATGTGGTACTGGCGGACGTCATAACCGATCTTCGCTGTAATCCACGAGGCCGACAGGCTGCAAAAAAGCAGCCAGTGGAAAAGCCGAAGTGGGAGATCCCAGACGAGTCGTTCAGTCGTCCTGTCGGAAGTCATCGTGACACGAACCACATTTCTGACCCAACTCGCCAACGGCGGCAAGGATACTGGCCTCGTCGGCGGAAGCCGCGGACTCTGCCAACGCCCCGGCGGCGGTGGTCAATGCTTCGATTTTCCCGGCAAACGCCTCGGGAGTCTCCCAGATAACGTCGAGCGCCTCCGTCACTACGTCCGATCCGCGTGTATCGGTGGCGAAGGCATCCGCCATCATCAGTGACAATTGATGCAGACGCAGAGAATTTTTGCGCACAACGGGCGCGTCGAACGGAGCTTCCTTGCGTGCCATGTTGCGCATAGGCCCGAAATTGTTTGATATAAGTTTCAGCACTGACTGCCGAACTTCTGCAGCTCGCTGCGAGGCTCTGTCGATCTCTGGGGCGCTGATGGGCTCTGCGGCGACCTGTTGCGCTGCGGTTGGCGCAGCGTCAGAAGCAGCGGTTTGCTCACTTCCGCCACAACCGAAAAATACCGGTAGGGTCAGGAATGCGACTAGGCGATAAGATTTCTTCATGCGAGCTGCTCCAGACAGAGTGATTAATGTGGCCGAAATCTCACGGCGGACCGGATTTCCGTCGCTCATCGGTGGGTCCTGAGTCTACAACAGGATGTATACAGTATACTATTAAAACTCATTTGGGGCAGCCCGCAGCGACGCCGACGCCGAGGAAGCAGACCGTAGCGGTACGCCCATCGTCCAGTTTTGTCGCTCGGCTACGATTTGACCGTGATACGCGACAGACGGGATGCCTAAGATTTGCGTGATTGAGCCGGGCACCGTTATGCACAGTGAGGCAGTCACAGCAACGGGCGCCCCGGTAACCTGCTGAAAAATATGGCCAGAAAAGGTCCACCAATAACGTGAACATCCGCGAGTCGGTCCGCCCCCGGCCACCAATGATCCCGAGAAAGACCAGTTACCCGGACAAACCGTGAGCTGCCCGGCATGACGCGGCAACCGATTCCGGCCGCAAGACCGGTCTAAGAAGACAAGAGAAGTGAACGCATTCGCTGTTGGGAAGACGGCGGGTGCCCTATTCACGTGTCAGGGAGAATTGTCATGAAAAAGCCAAGCAAGCACCGAATTGCGTTGACTATCGTTGCGGTTGTCAGCATCGGCGTCGCGGGCGGCAGCGCGATCGGCGCCGAGAATAGTGCGTGGACTCTTCGGCTCGAGCCCATGTACACGGATGCCTTTGGGAATGATCGACAAGTGCTGCGCGTTCGCCAGTTGGATCTGGATGCCACGCCCTCGACGGACACGGGTACGCCGGTGGCCCTCGACACCGAAGGCACGCTAGCGAATCGTTTTACGGTTCAATACAGCCGGGCGAACTGGCAAGACTGGACGCTGGGCCTCGATTTCATTTTTTTCGGCAGCGGGCAAGGCCGGCCGGCTCGAACTGCCGCGGCAGACGGACCTTCGGGACCTATCGACCAGGTGGTGTTCGAGGTCACCGACCGGAGCTTCACGTCCAACGATCCCGCGGAATCGTTGTCGTTCAGCGTCCTAACGGACACGGACATGGCGGCCTGGACCATGGATCTCTATGGAATCAGGACCCTTGCCGACGCGCCGGGGCGAAAACTTTACCTGTTGCTGGGTCTGCGAAATGCGGATTTCGACAATGACTATCATGGCATCGCCGGAATCGATTCCGTCAACGGCTCGCTCATCGATGCATCGTCGAATTACGACAGCATGCAGGGGCCACTTCTTGGTCTGATCGGGGAGATTCAGCTCGGGAAGAACACGCTCACCGGCTATATCGGTCAATCGGTGGTTTTCGGCAGCACAAACCTCAGCCGCACGATCAGCGACTTCGTTGGCCCGGCCGGCGACCCTCTGACCATCGTCGCCCAGGAGACCTACAGAAGAATACAGGACGTGTCCATCCCAATTACGGAGTTTCGCGTTCGGTGGATGCATCCTGTTTCCCGGCGTTTTTCCGTGGGCGCGACGGCCAACGCATCGATCTGGTCAGACGTCCCGGTGCCGCCGGCGACCGAACCCGGCATTACGGGCGGCGGCCTTGACAGGAACACGATCGTCTTCTTCGGACTTGGTGCAGCGTTGGAGTACAGGTTCTAGAGCAAGTGGCGATCAGCGGACCGAACTGGGATAGTCGTGGCGTGGTTCGGGACCGGCGTGATTGCAGGCGGGTTCGACTACAAGGACCGAAACACTTGCGGGAACTGTGCGTGAGTCAGCTGTGCACCGTCATGCACAGTGATGCGAATCAAGCAACGGACGCCCCGGTAACTGGTTGATAACAAAAGTGGAACCAACCACCTAGCGTTCTGAAAATCCGCGTGTCGGTGGCAGCGTTGCGCTGAATTCTTACCGTTATCGGGAAAGGGCTTTTGGATTCATCTCAAGACGAGCTATTTATGCTCCGGCAGATCATCAGCTTCCCAAGCTAGAGTCGAGGTTTCGAGTCCCTTCGCCCGTCCCCTGTGTTCCGACGAGAGCACCATGTACACCGCCGGTACGACAAACAGTGTGAACAGTGTGCCGACACCCAGCCCGGTCGCAATGACCAGCCCGATGTCGAAACGACTGACGGCACCCGGTCCGCTGGCCAGTAGCAGTGGAACCATCGCGACAATCATCGCGACGGTCGTCATGAGTATGGGTCGCAGGCGGATCGCGGCTGCATTCTCGATCGCCTCGCGTCGCCCGAGTCCAACCCGCTCGCGCAGCTGGTTTGCAAACTCCACTATCAGGATTCCGTTCTTGGAAATCAGCCCGATCAGCGTAATCAGGCCGACCTGCGTATAGATATTCACGGTGGCGAGCCCCAGCGTCATGAAAATCAGCGCTCCGGCGATCGACATCGGTACCGAGACGAGAATAATAATCGGGTCTCGCCAGCTCTCGAACTGCGCTGCTAGCACCAGGTAAATAACGATCAGGGCGAGGAAAAAGGTCATCAACAGCGCGTTGCTCTGCTCGGCATACTGGCGCGACTCGCCGTCGTAGTCGACGCTGAAGCCACTCGGGAAAAGCACCGCCGCTTGCGTATCCAGATAGTCGAGCGCCTGGCCCAGCGAAATCCCGGGCGCCGTCGTGCCCTGCACAGTGACCGCGTTCAGTTGCTGGAACTGTGTGCGCTGGCTGGGCTCCACGGACCGTTCCAGCGCAACCAGCGCTGACAACGGAACCTGCCCGCCCGCTGCCGTCGGCAAATGGTAATCCCTGAGCGCCCCGGCGGTGAGCCGGAAGTCGCGTTCGAGCTGCGGAATGACCTTGTAGCTGCGTCCTTCGAGGTTGAATCGATTGACATAGCCCTCACCGAGCAAGGTGGAGAGCATGCGCCCGATCTCCGCCATCGTTATTCCGAGGTCTCCTGCGCGATCGCGATCGACAACCAAGGTTGTCCGCGGGCGCGAAAACTCGATGCTCTTTTGCAGGAAGCCGAACTGGCCGCTTTGCATCGCGGCACCGATGAGTTCATCGGCAAAACTGTCCAGGGCACCGAAATCTTCGTTCGACTGAATCACGAATTGCACGGGTAGCCCACCGCGGTTGCCCGGCAGGCTGGGCCGCGGAAAAGCCGCGACCTGCATGCCGGCAATGCCACTCACTGCTGTCTGCAAGTCGGGCAGCACCTCCAGGATGAAGCGCTCACGCTGCGAGGGTGGCAGCATCTTGAATCCGCCGAATACGGTGTTGGCCCCGGCCAAACCCATGAAAAGGAAAGTCCTGTGCTCCTCAGGCAGCGTGTCCAGCGCCTTGATCAGCTCCCCGGTATAGATCTCGTTGTAGTCGATCGTCGCGGTCTGCGGCATACGGCCCGACATGAAAAGGATGCTCTGGTCCTCGACGGGTGCCAGCTCATTGGGCGTGCTGACAAACATGAAATAGATGCTGAGCAGTACGACGCCCGCGAAAACCATTGTCACAGGAACAAAATCCAGGGTTTGGCTCAGCCTGCGCTGGTAGGCAATGGCAAGCCGCTGGAAGAAGCGCTCCACGGCCGCCTCGAAGCGGCCCGGCTCGCCCTTGCGATGTAACACCTTGCCGGACAACATTGGCGACAGCGTCAATGCGACGACGCCGGACACCAGCACGGCACCGGCAAGTGCGAATGCAAACTCCGTAAACAACGTGCCGACGAGCCCTCCCATCAATCCGATAGGCGCATACACGGCAATCAATGTCGTTGTCATGGCAATGATCGGCATGCCGATTTCGCGGGCGCCATCGATGGCCGCCTGGAAACGGGATTTGCCCATTTCCACATGCCGATGGACGTTCTCAACGACGATTATGGCGTCATCGACGACGAGGCCGATGGCGAGCACCAGTGCAAGCAGCGTGAGCAGATTGATCGAAAACCCCATCAACAGCATCAGGAATGCACCGCCGACCAGGGACAACGGCACGGCCAGCGCCGGCACAATGGCGGCGCGAACGGAACCCAGCGACAGGTAAATTACGACGAGCACGATAAACACGGCTTCGAAGAGAGTCTTGAACACCTCCGTGATCGAATCCTCAATATAGGCACTGGCATCGTAGGCCACGTCCGCGGTGAGCAGGGCGGGCAACTGTGCCTTGACGTCGTCCATTTCGTTGCGAACGTGTTGCGCGACCGTCAACGGATTCGAACCCGGGGCGGGCTCGATTGCGATTACCGTGCCCGGGGTGCCGTTGAACCAACTGACCGAATCGTAGCTTTCCGACCCCAGTTCGATGCGGGCAAGGTCTTCAAGACGGATAATCGCCTCCTCATCCTTGCGGACGATGAGACGGCGAAAGTCACTCTCGGTCGCGATATCCGTCGTCGCCGACATGTTGGTCAGTACATAGGTCCCCTTGGTCTGGCCCACGGCTGCGAGGAAGTTATTCGCGCGCAGTACATCCGCGACATCAAGCGCGGACACATTGAGGGCAGTCATACGATCGGGGTCGAGCCAGATGCGCATCGCAAACGACCCGCCGCCGAACAACCGGGCTTTGGCGACTCCCGGGATTGCCTGCAATTTCGGCTGTACCACGCGTAACAGGTAGTCCGTCGTTTGAGAAGAGCTCATCTGCGCACTGTAAAAGACGATATACATCAGCGCCGTCTGGTCGCCGGTGGTGGAGTCGATCACCGGATCTTCAGACTCCGCCGGCAGGATACTTCGCCGGCTGGCCACTTTCGCCTGGATCTCGGCAACGGCCGCATTCGGGTCGTAGTCCAGCTCCATGTGCGCTTCGATGACCGAAACACCCTGCGAGCTTCGCGACACGAGGAAGTCAATGCCGCTGGCCTCAGCGATCGCCTGCTGCAGCGGCGTGCTGATAAAACCCTGCATCAATTCACTGCTGGCGCCGGGATAGACGGTTGTGACCGAAACGACGGTGTTGCTGAGTTCCGGAAATTCGCGCAGTTCGAGCGCAGTAATGGAACGTAGCCCGACAACCAAGATCAGCAAGCTAATGACACTGGCCAGCACCGGACGCTGGATGAACAGATCAGTGAATTTCATGCACGCGGGTCCGCGGCATCCGGATCCACAGAATTGTCGATGCTGATCGACTGGCCGTTGCGCAACTTGTTGTGACCGTCACTCACAACCTCGGTCCCCGCCTCGAGACCGCGCTTTATTTCGACACGGCCATTATGCACCTCACCGGTTTCAATCTGCACGAGCCGGACCGTGCGGCCGCCGTCGGCTTCTTCCACAACGAAAACCGACTCACCGTAGGTGTTGTAGGTCACCGCTCGCTCGGGCAGTGTCAGAATGTTTTCCCGAACCGGCTGCAGCGTTTCGACCTCGGCGAACATACCCGGTCGCAACTGGCGATCCGGATTCGCGATCAGCGCACGTACCAAAACGCTTCGCGACGCCGCCTGCACGTTGGGGCTGATGGCGTGAATCTTACCTTCGAACGCATGATCCGGATACGACTGCACGCGCACCGTAACGGACTGGCCGGGCGCGAGCTCCGCAAGAAATCTTTCGGGAAGCGCGTATTCGGCGTAAACCGGATCGAGCGCGACGAGATCCGAAATAGCTTCGCCCGTATCAAGATACTGCCCTGGATTGATTCGCCGGATTCCGAGCTCGCCGGCAAATGGTGCGCGCACGGCTTTCTTGCGGATCATTGCTTCCTTGGCAGCAATTTCGGCCTCGGCGCGATCAAGCGTCGCCTGCGCCTGGTCGAGGTCGGAGCGCGCCCCCAGGTTTTGGGTCGAGATTCGTGCGAAACGATCCCGGGTAATTTCGGCAAGACGGCGGTCCGCGCGCAATGCGGCCAGCTCGGCCAGATCGACTTCGGTGTCGAATTCAACCAGCAGTTCGCCATCAGGCACCTGGTCACTGGAATCGAAGTGAATCTTGCGAATAACTCCGGGCACTTCTGCCGAGATGACCACGCCGCGGACCGGCGTAATACTGCCCACCGCCTTCAGCGCCGGTTGCCAGCTTTCGCGCATGACGGTGCGAGTTGACACGACAGGTGTCGGCGGGCCGCCCCTGGTCGCCATCTCCTGCCGCATCTGCAAGTACTTCCAGCCGAAAATAGCGCCAAACAGCGCAGTAAGAAGAAGCAATACCAGCACTAGTCTCTTGATCACGTCATTCTCGTTGTTTTTTTTAAGGAAAAAAACGGCGCTGTGTGAGGGCCACCGCATCAAGCCGCGATGCCCGATGACGGCACGTAGATAGTAACAGCCACGGTCGCCTCATTGCGTCTCGGCAATAGTACGAACTTTCTTGAATTACGACCTCATCGGTGATATCCACGGCTGCAGCAAATGAGCGGCTAAACGTGCTATTGCATCACCCTGGGCTACGTAGCGTTGCGAAATCCGTTTTCTGAAAATCCGCGTGTCGGTGGTTCGATTGACTCGAACCGGCTCAAGCCGGTTCTCGTCCTTCGGGCAGGTTGACTCGGCCCATCGATGGGGCACGCCGTCCGGGCGCACTACGTGCGTCCAAAATTGCTTCCCGCAGATTTGTCGCTGTCCTAATTCGCTTTGCGAAATTGTCCCGCGTGAGTAGCATACCGGGGCGCTTTCTTAAGAGCGGCCCAACCTCTCTGCCAATCGACGTAACCAATTGCCGACGCGACTGATTAGAGTGTTCGCCGAATATTGGTGAAGGTCGCTTAGCCGAACTTGCTCGTTATGCCATTGAGACATTCGACGACGGCAAGCAATCGGATGTCGAAGTAAACGACGATGGCAAAGTCAACCGTAGCGAGCGGAATTAAGCATCGCAAACTGATCTGTTGACGGCCGTAATCGCCGCTAACGCGGACGTACGCGTCGCAGGCCCGTCAGTGCGGCATCCAGCAGGTCCAGCGGGATGCTAAACCGAATCCTCCGAATGAGTGCTGCGCGGATTCGGCGCTTGGAGGACGTGTGCGCCCGCTGGTCAAGCGCTTGCAAGCTTTCGGCGTGAGCCTCAGCACGGGGCATCAGTTCCGCGGGATCGACCACTTCGTCGAAAAAACCGGCGTTGCGCGCGGATTCGGCATCGAAATATTCCGACAGAGTCACCGCCCGCTGGAACGCGGCCGGGTTTAGCCGATGGCGCAACATGGCCGCGGCAACCCGTGGCATTTTCAGGCCGAGGGCGACCTCGTTGGCCGCAATCTTGAAATCCCCACGGCAGCCTATGACATAGTCAGCTGACAGCAGCAGAAAGACACCCATCGCCAGTGCATGACCGTTACAGGCGGCGATGACAGGATGGGGATAGGCCAGGACCCGGGCCGTCAGGGCGTAACCTGCACGCAGCATGCGCAGCGCGTCCAGGCCACCGCGCTGCATCACGGCGAGATCGAAGCCGGCCGAAAAGACCGACTCACGGCCAGTGATAATCACGATCGCAGCATCGGATTCGGCCCGCTCGAGCGCACGATAGATCGCCCGCAGCAGCTGCGGCGATAATGCATTGCGCTTACCATCGTCGATGCGAATGGTGGCGATTCGGCCTTGCAGGCTGTATTGCACAAATTCGGTCGTCATGAGTTCTGGTCGCAGCGGCGAGTCAGCGGTGTCGACTATCGGTCACGGTCTGTCGATGGAGAAGACGGTCCGGGCTGTTACGAAGCCCTGGCCGCGTAATACGCGGTGACGATCGGGGCGTTGCCGATACGTTCCTCGTGCTTCACGAGACTTGGCGCCAGCTTATCGACCAGGTCCGTTGGTATATGATCAAGTTTTCCTGCGCGCAGCGAACGAATCTGCACGTACACCTTTAAATCTGCGACGGTCAGCCTGTTGTCGGCGAAGTAGTCACCACCAGCTCGCTCCAGTATTTCTGCAAGGCCCTTGACGAAAATGCTGAGCCAGCCAGCAGCGAGTTTCTCGCGCGCAGCCTTGAGCTCATCGCCCTCGAGACCGAACGACTGCACAACATGGTGCAGCAGGTCTTCAACCGCATCCATTGCCTCGTCGCAATATAAGGCCTGTAAATCGTCCTCGGGATACAAGCCGGCCATCTTGCCGACGTAGCGCAGCATCGAGTTCGATTGGGTGACGGTAACGCCGTCAATTTCGAGCACCGGCGCACAGGTGAAGCGCATATCACCGCGGGTTTCCCTAAACTCGTCGAACGAGATTCGATGGTCGTCGAAGTCTATACCAGCGGCGTGAAAGGCAATGCGGATGGGTTCCCCGCGACCGCCGTTCAAGTCGAAGTAAGTCAGCTTGAATTTGGACATCTTGTGCTTTTCCTGTGTCATCAGTGCCGTATCATGACTGTATCTCCAGAGCCGTCAAAGCGGAAGATGTCGCGGACTAGGTCAGGCATCCGTATTGCAGGTACATAGAGTTATTGACTGCCGTGAAGCCCAGCTATCTCAACCTTGCCAAATCGGGCGAACTCGCGCTTCGTGTTGCCAACGCCTGGCGGCGTATGGAGGACTGTGATCTGTGTGCCCGGTATTGCCACGTAAACCGGCGACAGACGGTCAAAGGGGCCGTATGCCGCACCGGTGAGCGTGCGATCGTGCACGGCCATGGCCCGCATCACGGAGAAGAAGGTCCACTGCGCGGTTGGAATGGCTCCGGCACGATTTTCTTTAGCTGGTGCAATCTTCGATGCGTGTACTGCCAGAACTGGGACATCAGTCAAAAGGGACTGGGCCGCGAAGTTGATTTGGAGGAACTGGCGGATATGATGCTGGGCCTGCAGGCGCAGGGTTGCCACAACATTAATTTCGTATCGCCCAGTCATGTCGTCGCGCAGATCATCGCAGCGGTTGATATCGCGGCGGGCAAGGGGCTTGGCCTACCGCTCGTTTACAACACAGGTGGCTACGACAGTCTGGAAGCGCTGCAATTACTCGACGGTGTTGTTGATATCTATATGCCTGACATGAAGTACGGTAATTCCAGGACGGCGCATCGGCTATCGCACGTCCGGAACTACGTGGAAGTGAATCGCGCGGCGGTGAAGGAAATGCACAGGCAGGTCGGCGATCTAATGTTGGATGAGAAGGGGATCGCGCTGCGCGGATTGTTGGTCCGTCATCTCGTGTTACCGGAAAATAGCTCGGGCACTGACCGAGTGCTCGAATTTCTCGCAGAAGAAATCTCGTGCAACAGCTACGTCAATCTGATGGGCCAATACCGACCGTGTTATCGGGTCGGCGAAAACCCGCCACTCGACCGCCCGATCACGAGCCGTGAATTCTCCCGGGCAGTCGCCTGGGCGGAGAATCGAGGTCTGCATCGCCTGGATAATCGCGAAGCGTCGCTCAGAAACCGCTGAGTAATG